>Ga0210389_10000247_pt1 | contig 55067 bp, 34 predicted proteins | sample IncBWH28OmetaG_FD_160127 | JGI IMG/M metagenome (GOLD analysis project Ga0210389, IMG submission 160127) | Forest soil microbial communities from Barre Woods Harvard Forest LTER site, Petersham, Massachusetts, United States - Inc-BW-H-28-O ... | reverse complement strand
TTGGGGGTACTGGGATGACGAGTGCCGAGATCTACGATCCAACGGCTGGTGGCTTCTCAGCCGCCAACCCCATGTCTTCGGTGCGCGACTCAGCCACAGTCTCGCGTCTGCCTGATGGGAGAATTCTCGTTGCCGGTGGAAGCAATGGAAGCATTCGACTGGCAACGGCCGAGATATATGATCCCTCTACCAACTCATTCTCGACCGCGGCAAGCATGCTTGCTGCGCGCCAGCTCCACACAGCTACGACTCTACCCGGCGGGCAGATTTTGATTGCCGGCGGCACCGGCTCCGTTGGATCAGGCAGCGCGGAGATCTTCAATCCGTCACTGATGCGGTTTGTGTTGACCGGCAATATGGTCCAGCCTCGTCAGGAGCACATCGCTACCCTGTTAGCCGGAGGAATGGTCCTGCTCGCGGGAGGAAACAATGGGGTCTCACCGAACGCAATCGATCAGGCTGAACTATTCAATCCATCAAGCGGAACTTTTCAGAAGACTGATTTCATGAGCAACGCGGGCTCCCCCGCGACCGGCCTTGCAGCGACCATCCTGCCCAGTGATCAAGTTCTTGTGACCGGTGGCACCAGCGACGGATCCACGGTTGTTCCTGGATCTGAAATTTATACACCCACAGACGGAATTCCCGCGCCGGCGGCCAATCCAACGATCACGGTTCCGGGGTATGTTGCGCAGGGAGCCACGGCTGTCGCAGCTCATGTGACCGCTGTTCCTGGCGCACGGTACATCTGGATGGTCACGAACGGTACTCTTGTTGCTGGTCAAGGCACTTCGAGCATCACCCTTAATATGCCGGCAACGGGAAATGCAACTCTGGATGTGCTGGTTGTGACCAGCAGTTTCGTTCCTTCACACGGCCAGTCCGTCGTTGTTGGCGAACCGATGCCTGTAATCACCAGTTTCACGGCTGGTTTGAACCCCGTGCTCTACGGCGGGTCAACAACACTCATTCCCGTGTTCAGCAACGCCACCGCCAGCGCCGTGATCGGTACAGGCGCTGCGGGCAGCTCCGATGTGACTTCATCAGCAGCAAGCGGGATTCCCGTTGCCATAAACCCAATCACACAGGCAACCCAGTATCGCCTGACAGTCACCAATCGCGCCGGCGTGAGCGTCAACCAGACGGTGACTGTGGGTGTCCAGAGTGTGATCGTCTCAGCGATTACGCCGGCAACCGCGACCATATCGGCCAACGGCACCCAGACCTTCAGCGCCAGCGTGAGCCATGCCGTCAACACCGGGGTTGTGTGGAGTGCCAACGGCGGAGTGATGGATTCCTCAACCGGGGTATGGACCGCGCCCTCGACGCCCGGGCCTTATACGATCATCGCGACCGCCGCCGCAGATGGAATCACTTCCTCATCCACAACTGTGACGGTGGTGGCGATCCCCTCAATCCAGAGCTTCACTGCCTCCTCTTCAACCGTGAACTACGGTCAGACATCATCGCTTACTGCAGTCTTCACGGGGGCCGCGGGAAACCAGGCTCAAATTGGGACGAGCGGCGTCGGCTCCGCCCAGCTTACCTCGACCGCTACCAGCGGCACGGCAGTGTCCACGGGGCCCATGATTTCAAACAGCACCTACACTCTCACGGTTACGAATGCGGCTGGGTATTCGGTTACACAGACGGTGGAGGTTGACGTTACTCAACCATTCTCTGCGACCGGCCCCATGAACTACGCACGCATGGGACAGACGACAACGATACTCCCCGGAGGCTCTGTTCTTGTTGCGGGCGGTACGGGCGGGTCAGACCCTGCTGAAGTGTACAGTGCGGGAGGTTTCAGTGCGACCGCGGGGTCCATGACTGCAGCGCGCGCCTATCACACGGCTACGCTCCTCGCCAACGGGCAAGTACTATTCACCGGCGGCTCGGACGCTACGGGAAATGCGCTGAACAGTGCAGAACTCTACGATCCAACGACCGGCGTATTCACTGCGACGGTAGGCAACATGGTTCGGGCACGTCAGAATCACGTCGCCGCACTCTTGCCCGATGGCACGGTCCTGGTCGCCGGAGGCTTTAACGCCACCGATCAACAGCTCTCAGACGCAGAAATTTTCAATCCTGTAACGGGATCTTTCACCTCGGCTTCAACGGCCCTTGTCACTGCACGCCAATTCGCCACGGCCACTACACTGGTGGACGGCCGCGTTCTAATCGCTGGAGGCTTCAACGGTACGTCGCATTTAGCGACCGCTCAGATCTTCGCCAACGGAAGCTTTGCAGCGCAGGAAATCTCCATGGGGAGCGTACGATCTCATCATGTCGCGACTCTCCTTCCTTCCGGTCAGGTCCTGCTTGCGGGCGGTTATGACGGGAGCTCCCAGCTTGCTTCAAGCGTACTGTTCACGCCGGGAACTCCAGATACCTTCAACGGCGCAGGGACGATGGCAACGGCCCGACAGGACGCGACTGCAGTTCTGCTTGCTGACGGAAATGTGCTGATCGCGGGCGGTACAAACGGAACGGGGAGCCTCGCTGCCGCAGAGTTATTCCAGCCGCCAGTAAACAGGTTTACTGGCACCGGCAGTATGGTTGTGCCGCGGGCTTATGCCAGTTCCGGGCTTCTGTTGGATGGAACCGCTCTGATCGATGGTGGTACCAGCGACGGCACGACCAGATTAGCCTCAGCGGAGATCTTTAATCCCCAGGATGGACAGACGCCGTTCCAGCCGGTTGCCACCGTTAGTGCGTCGGCCACCCAAGCGTATGCTCAGGCCACAGGTTTGACTGCCTCTGCCCCCGCGCATAGTGGCAATACCTACGTGTGGATGATCCAAAATGGAATCATTACCGCTGGACAAGGCACGAACAGCATTACCTTCAATATGGCGAGTTCCGGCGACGCCACTCTTGATCTGCTCGTGATAAGCGATCACGGTGTCCCTGCGCACGGCCATTCAGGGGTCACCTCCAATCCCTTGCCGGACTTGACCAGCTTCACGTCCAGTGCCGGCCCGGTTCCCTACGGCGGCTATGCGACGCTGACAGCGGTCTTCAGTTACGCCAGCCCGGTCACGCTCGGAACTGCCGGAACGGGCAGCTCCGACATTTCAAGTTCGGTCAACAGTGGGCAAGCCATTCCCGTTGGCCCGCTCACAGCAACCACCACCTACACCCTGACGCTACCGCCGGCTAACAGTTCGCAGACGGTCGCTTCCTTAACCATCAACGTTCTGCCGGTCGTGATCTCAAGCATTACTCCGACTTCACCCACGGTAACCGCGGGCCACAGCATGCTATTCAATGCCACTGTCAGTCAGGCGGTAAACACGGCTGTGACGTGGACCGCAAGCGGAGGTTCCATCACTGGCGCCGGGGTATGGACGGCTCCTGCAACCCCAGGCACCTACACTATCACTGCGACTTCGGTCGCGAACTCTGCTGTTCTTACATCGACAACAGCCACTGTCATCGAACTGCCCACGATCGAAAGCTTGACCGCTTCTTCCGGATCGGTGAACTACGATCAAACAACGACGATTATTCCTGTTTTCGTTGCTCCCAACGGGAGCACGGCCGTTCTTGGAACAAGCGGTGTCGGCTCTTCACAGGTCACGGCAAACGCCACGAGCGGCACCGGCGTCTCCACCGCGCCGTTGACGGCGAACACGACTTTCACGCTCACGGTAACCGACAGCGCGGGTGATACCGTGAGCCAAAGCGTGCAAGTCACGGTGATTTCACCTTTCACTCTAACTGGACCGATGGCGCTTGCTCGCACTGGAGAGTCCGTAACTCCACTGGGCGACGGAACCGTGCTGGTCGCCGGGGGCACGGGTGCGGCCGATGTTGGTGAAATCTATACTGCAGGTTCGGGCACATTTACTTCCACCGCTGCCCCGATGCAGGCAGCCCGGAAGTACCACACGGCCACCCTTCTGGCGGACGGGAGAGTCCTGGTTACCGGAGGTTTCGATGGCGCAAACGTACTGTCTTCCGCCGAAGTATTTGATCCCTCGACACAGGGCTTCACCCTCACTACAGGCAGCATGCTCCATGCGCGCCAGCATCACGCCGCAGCACTGCTTCGTGATGGACGCGTTCTCATCATGGGGGGATCGAACCCAACCGAAAGTCAACTAGCAAGTGCCGAAATTTTCGATCCTGCGACCGGATTATTCACTGACGCAGGTTCTTCAATGCAACAGGCGCGAGAGTTTTCAACTGCCGCCGCAATGCCAAACGGCGATGTCTTCATCGCGGGAGGCAGCGGAACGAATGGAAATGCTCTAGGTTCTGCTGAACTGTTCACGGCAGGTTCATTCCTGCCCCAAAGCTTCCCCATGCTCACAGCAAGGACGCGGCTTACCACAACCATGCTTGCGTCGGGTCAGGTGCTGCTTGCCGGTGGTTCCGACGGGAGCAACGCACTTCAAAGTGCGGAAACTTACTCAGGTGGCAACTCGGGATCGTCCTTCGCTCCCGAATCGGGATCGATGATTGCAGCTCGGCAGCAGCATACTGGGACGGTCCTGGTCAGTGGCAAGGTCTTGCTTGCCGGAGGAACTGACGGAACATCGCCGGTTGCAGCGGGTGAGCTTTTCGATCCAGTTTCGGCGACGTTTACTGCCGACGGTGACCTGGTCACGCCAAGGTTCGACGCCGGAGCGGCCCTACTTCAGAATGGAACGGTTTTGATTGCCGGCGGAACGGACTCTAACTCACTGCCTTTGGCCAGCGCCGAAGTTTTCAATCCTCAGGACAGTCTGATTCCGGCACTGCCTGCGCTTGCTTTAACGGCACCCGACACCGCCGCGTTCGGTACGAGTCAAAACGCCTCTATCACCCTTCCCCAAGGTGCACGGTCGATCTGGTGGATTGGGAATGGCACTTCAATTACGGCTCAGAGTGGGAACCTCAATTTTATGATGGGATCGAGTGGAAACACGACGGTTTACGTTCTGGTCTACACCAACCTAGGGCTACCGATTCTTGCCAGCAAGGTCGTCACTGGCCAGTAAGTGGATTTGATTGCAGTGCTTGATTCTTGACGCCTGTTCTACGTCGCCGGCCAAGTCAGCAGTATTCATGATCTCGCCCCGGACTGGAGGCTCAAAGCTCCTTCTGTCGCAGTGCAGGAAGACCTCTGCCTCCAGGTCGAATGCTCGCAGCCGACAGATTAGCTCGCCTACCTTCATCGTGGGCTCCTCCTGACCTGGACTATTCTCAGACACATATTCAACCGGCACAACTGAAAGCGCGATTGAAGGACTAATCTTCGCTCCTGCGTATCGGCACTCACGTAGTCCCGGCTTCATCCTGTCTCTGCTCCCATGGTTCGCGGGACGACTTCGCGTAGCCGTTGCTCGACATCGTCGGCGCACCCCTTCTTGCGCGCCATCCCAGACCCTATCCGTATCAAGAAACGCTTTCAGGAAAGGGCTTTGGCGAGCCATGATGTCGTCAATGGGGTGATGTTTCTGGCCGACATTTGTCGCGCTTCATTCTGTTCTCTTCCACGACGGATCCATCCGCGATTGCCTTCCTAGCTCAACCGCGGAGGATAAGAATCTCATGGATTCAGGTTCTTCGAACAGAGAATCGAAGATTCGATGTGCCAGACCCGGCACATTCAGATCACGACTTCAGAGGTGGTGTCCTGGGAATCCGGATGCGAAGGGTGAATCGGTCGACAGCAACCGCGCTAGCGGCGTGAAACAAAGAATGAAATGCTAACGCAACCCGATTACAGGCGTGACAAATGGGACCTCTTTACCCCGCAACGAATTGCAAATTCGGTCTGAGTTCTTGCGCGACCGAGACTCATGGCACACATTCTGAGTCCGAAGGCCGCCCGAATTCTTCAGAGCCATTTCTTGAGATTTCCACGTCAACATCGCGGACGCATCACCGAACCTCGGATTGAAATCCGGTTCTGAATTACATCTGTCGCGATGTTGCGCATCGAGTTAAATCAGGTCACCCCTGAAATTTCCCTCTGATCAAGATCTGGAGAATAAGTCGATAGAAAAATGGCGGATTGGAGCATATACTATCGCGCAGAGACCACATCTCGCCTTGGCCCGGGCTCGGCTTCCCCCTTTGGAGTTCGCTCCATGCATTCAGTTGCCTTTATGCGCCGGATCAATCCGGACGGTAATCTTACCTCGTCTTGCCCAGAATGTCTGAACGTCGTAGCAACAGGGGCTACTGAAATTGTCCTTGATGTAGCGGAACACCTGCACATCTGCAATTTTCTAAAACTCAGTGATTCCGTACCACCAAGCTATTTGACGCTCACTGAGAGAGTGCTGATGTTCCTCAACGTGCATAACGCCTAAAAAGCGCAGGCATCACCCGAAATCGAACGCATTCATTGTGGGCGTCTCCTTCGGTTTGTCTCTGGACTCATACGTCGAGGTCAGCGTTGTCATGACGCGTTTGGCGACGTTCGCGACCAAGCGGATCGCCTCGTCGAGGTTCACGCGTTGGTCGACTTGTCGCACCTGACAGGAATCATTCTTGCACTTCGCAGAAGACTCTTCATCGTCCATTGGAAATCGATAGCCCGATCAGAGAGCTGCTCGGATGGAGCGCAGGGGACTGTGCTCTCCCTATAGCTTCAATGACCTATTGACCGCTCGGCGATTACAGACCTACGCTTCAACCGAATTAACTCCAAGCCAAGCAGGCGTCCATGGAACATCAAGTCAATCGCAGAACTTTTTTGAAGGTGGCAAGCACCGGAATGGCGGGCCTTGTTGCTTCAAACGCGCTTCCGACACTGGCAGAAGCGGGAAAGGGGGCAGTCGCAATTGCTTTTCCCCTTGCGACCTTTCCCTATGGCGCGGTCCAGTTGCACGAGGGACCGATGAAGCGTCAGTTCGAGGAAAATCATGCCCGCTACCTGCATCTGGACGAAGATCGGATGTTGAAGGTCTTTCGCCAGGTAGCTGGGCTTCCTGCCCCGGGAGAAGATATGGGAGGATGGTATGATCTCACCGGGTTTAGTCTTGAAAAGAACGATTTCCATGGTTTCATTGCCGGGCACTCATTCGGGCAGTATCTTTCTGGCTTGGCGCGCGCCTATGCGGTCACCAGTTCCCAAGAAACGCTCACAAAGATCAACCGGCTTGTAAAGGGATACGGCGAGACGCTCGATCCCAAGGCAAAGTTTTTCGCTGGCTACCGACTCCCTGCATACACCTACGACAAGCTCTCCTGCGGCTTGATCGACGCGCACGCATATGCGCACGATCCACTGGCGATGGAGATTCACGAGAGGCTCACACGCGCGATCGTCGCGTACCTGCCAGAGAAGGCGCTGTCGCGTGCAGAGCAGCGGTCCAGGCCACACAGAGACACGTCGTTTACCTGGGATGAGACCTACACGTTGCCCGAGAACCTTTTTCTTGCCTATCAGCGAAGCGGGAAACCTCTTTATCTCGAGATGGCGAAGAAATTTCTGGAGGATGACACCTATTTCAATCCGCTCGCAGAAGGCAATAACGTGCTTCCGTTTGAGCACGCGTACAGTCACGTGAACGCATTCAGTTCAGCGATGCAGGCCTATCTCACTCTCGGCAGTGAGAAGCATTGGCGCGCCGCGAAAAATGGCTTCGACATGCTTCTGAAGACCCAAAGTTTTGCGACCGGCGGATGGGGACCCAACGAGGCTTTCGGTGAGCCCGGTACTGGCCAACTTGGAGACAGCCTGGCTCTGTCGCACGCGAGCTTCGAGACGCCTTGCGGTGCATACGGGCACTTCAAGATCACACGTTATCTGCTGCTCTCAACCAAAGACGCGGGCTACGGTGACAGCATGGAGCGCGTGCTCTACAACACGATCCTGGGTGCATGGCCCATCCAGGCGGATGGAACCTCATTTTATTATTCGGACTACGCCAACACCGGGAAGAAGGCCTGGTATAGGGATAAGTGGCCTTGCTGCTCGGGTACGTTTCCGCAGCTTGCTGCGGACTACCACATCAGCACATACCTTCGTTCCCAGGACGGCATTTATGTGAACCTGTTTACACCCTCGAGCGTGCGCTGGACTGACGGCGGCGCACAGCTCGCGCTCGTGCAGGTGACCCGGTATCCCTTCGACAATAAGATTGAGATTCAGGTTTCGTCTTCCCAACCACACTCGTGCACAATCTATGTGCGCATCCCGGCTTGGGCAACACGAGATCCTGTGGTGATTGTGAACGGCAAGCGTGTTGTGGATGGGATTGAGCCGGGAAGGTACGTAGCTCTGCACAATACCTGGAAAGAGGGCGATCGCGTCGACCTTGAGTTCCCCATGCCGCTGCGCCTCGAGGCGGTCGATGCGAATCACCCGAATCTCGTCGCATTGCTGCAAGGACCTCTGGTGCTGATGGCAGTGGCCGAAGCGCAGCCCACGTTTGACGCGCAGTCTCTTCTCCGCGCCAAGCCTCTGAACAATGCGGTGGGAGACTGGAGCGCCACTACGTCGGATGGCTCACAGGTAACGATGCGGCCGTTCATGTCGATCGACAAGGAGAGTTACAGCGCGTACGTACGGCTCAAGAGCTGAGTGGGCATTGCGGCCATGCCGCCTGCAATCTCTTTCGCCGTGCCTGATCGCGAACCCTGTTTCGCGCCCGCAGAGTCCTTCGAACAATGTGTGGCGTGGATGAGCAAGGAGAAGGGAAGTCTAGATTCCCTTGTTGGGTGGGGACGGGCGCCATAAAAATGACGGCCGGCGCGTTTCAGCGACGCCGGCCGTTTGTTGTCTTAAATTGGTGTCGACGTCAGAACGAAAGTCTCCCACCCAATTGCCAGAACCTCGGCTCATGCGAGCCGGTCGCAGCACCAAAGCTTCCGTCGGGAATGTTCGTATCGACGTTTGCATAGTTTGCCCGGTTGAAGACGTTGAAGAGTTCAAACCGGAATTGGAAATTTACGCGTTCCGTGATCGGAGTATCTTTGTAGAAGTTTCCATTCGTCTCAAAGAAGTTCGGCCCACTGAACTGCATAGGCTTTTCGTTCCCCTCCTGACCGAAAGTTGGAATGGCGAAATCCGACTGCGGAATAGCTCCCGTCAGCCACGCCTTGTTGTTCGTCGACTGCTTGTAACTCGTGGCGTTGGGATAATCGAAGTTGTTTCCATCGGCGTTATAGTCGCCGCTGCTTGGGCTATATCCCACAGCGGGATTCGCGGCCGAAGGACAGGGAGGTGCGCCTGCTGCAGTGTTTGCGCAAACCGGGCTATAGGCATTGGTGTTATCCGCCGTCAGGGGATAGCCGGACTGGAAGATGGTCGTACCGCTAAGACCCCAGCCTCCGGTCAGGTAGCCAATCGCTCCCTTGCCATCGTTCAACCCTTTCAATGAATAGTTCAGGGTAAGTGAAACGCGATTTGGTGCATTGAAGATTGACGGCGCATAGTACTGTGCGGGGTTGTCTGGCGAGGGGTAGGCCAACGCATCGTCTTTCGAACTTTCACGAGTATACGAGACATCGAAGAATCCTCGGGTTACTCGTCCCTTCAGGTCGAAGAACACGCCGTTATAGTTCCCATAGCGGTTGTTCTCGGCATAAAGGATGGATCCGAAGCTCGGATTGAGCCCAGTTGGGGCGAGGCTCTCATGCGTAATGAGATCGTCTGGGACAACGTTGATGTTCACGCCATAGGAAACGTTGCCGATAGAGTTTTCGTTGCCGACCATATCGTAGGTGTGGGATCCGCTGTATCCAACAGTCGCGGCGAAGATTCGGTTGATTCTTCTCTCGACGCTGAGAGACCAGACATCGGATTTGGGAGATTTCACGAGCGGATCGATTCCGCCGATCGAGAAGTTGGCCCCGACCACGCCGCCTTGCGAATTCAGGCCACCTGCGAATGTCGGAAAAGTAAACCCGAAGGGCGGCTTATTTGTGCTGCCCAGTCCGAAGATGGGAGGAGTCGATGTTCCTGCGAAAAAGGTCGGCTCTACCAGTCCCGGGGGGCTCCCACGGAACTCTTCTTGCACATTCGCAGAGGTAAGCCAGTTGTCGAAGATGCCTGCACCTCCGCGCACGGCCCAGTCTCCTTTGCCCGTCGGGTCCCAGACGAAGCCCGCGCGAGGACTCCACAGATTGTCGACAGCGTGGAGAAGCGCATTTGGGGTAGCCTTTGCATATCCGTTGGCGATTTGCTCGGCCCTTGTTGTCCCTGTTCCGAGGTAGAAGTTGCCGAAGACGGTCGTAGCGCTTTTCGACCATGGATTTCCGCTATCGTCATAACGCAGACCCAGAGTCAGGGTCAGCTTCCTGCTGACTTGCCAGGTGTCTTCCGCAAACGCCCCAAAGGTTTTCGACGCAGCGTCCCAGCTCCACAGAGACTGGGTTCCGGTTGCGGGGTTGTACATCACTCCACCTTCGCTCGCGGGCGCATCCTGGGCAAGGCTCAACAAGTTCGTGAAGGCAAAGTGGGGTTGCGAATACGGTCCCTGGAAAGGCTCAACGTCGTCTCCGTACCAACCCTCGTACCCGAATCGCAATGTATGCGTACCGCGCACATGTGTGAGCACGTCGCGCCAGTGATAGTTATGCTGGATGAAGTCGCCTTGAGCGAACCCAACCCCGTATGCCTGACCGGCATCCGCGTTAATCCCATTCACTGTGATGGTGGGCACCGTGTAATCCTTCGCGCCGCTGCCTAACACACCTTCTACTCTGCTTTGCCCAGCTGTCAGATCGTTCAGCGTGTTGGGTGAGAATGTATGCGTCCAGGCTACCTGGCCAGCAATTTGCCATGTGTTGTTCAATGCCGAGAACTGGGGCATCGGTGATGCTGCCCCTGTCTGCAGCAGCGTGCGATAGAGGCTGACGTAGATGCGTTCTTTCTTGAAGCCCTGATCGATGCGGGCGAAATACTGCGTGCCGTTTCTGATTTGCGTCGCTCCAAATGATCCTATGTCAATCATAGGCAGAGTGCATGGAACGCCATTCTGTCCTGCGGCTGTGCCGCAGCCACCCGCCCCGCTGCCAAATACAGTCGCCGCTGTCTGCTGCACCGACGCACCCCCGATTCCAGAAGTCGGGTAGGTCTGAAGAATGTGCGTCCCGACAGTGCCGGGATAGTTTGTTGCCGCCCAGGAAATGAATTGAGGATCTGCAAAAGTAACGGATCCACCGGCGCTGGCCGACGAGCGCAGCGGTTCCACTGCAAAGTAGAAGAAGCTATTGTGATGCGGAAAGATTGGACCGCCAACGGCAAAATCCATGTTGTTGGAGTGGAACGGCTGGTAAGGATAGCCGACGAAATGTTGACTCGCAAACATCGCCTGGTAGTTAAACCAGTCTGAAGCTGAGCCGTGGAACGAGTCTGTGCCCGACTTGGTTGTGAAGATGGTCTGTAAACCTGCCGCACGGCTATGCTCAACCGAAAAGGTGTTGACCTGCACGCTCGTTTCCTGGATGGACTCGGGCTGCGGGGTCAGGTTCAAAACCCCCTGCCGGATTCCACTGGTCACGTCGAGACCGTCCACCACATATTGATTGTTGTTCTGCCCCTGCCCGTTTGCGCTGGCGTCTACCTGCTCTTCGGTCGAGTAGTTGTCCACCCCGGACGCCGGACTTCCTGAGGTGCTGGTGCCGAGACCCGTTGCACCGGGAGCCATGGTCACGAGCGTCACGAGATTGCGTCCCACGATGGGTAACTCCGCAACGCCTTTGTTATCCAGGGTGAGTTGATTGCGACTATCTGCCGTGTCCACGATCGGCGCTTCGGTACTCACGACGATCGACTCGCTGGCGGAGCCCACCTTCAGGGATATCGGAAGGTTGAGGTTCTGCTCAGTCAGAAGCGCGACATCTGCTTCAGACTTCGAGAATCCCGTGGCTTCAACTGCGATCTTGTAGTTCCCAGGGGGCAGACTCACGAAGCGATAGTTGCCAGAGGAATCCGAAGTTGCTGCCTGCTGGACCCCCGTAGAAGTGTTGATAAGGATGATTTGTGCTTTGGCCACACCTGCCCCGGATGGATCCTGGATGACGCCCTGGATGTTCGCCGTGAATTGCGCAAAGGCGGGAACAGCCCAAAGCGCGAACAAAGAACACATCAGGGCGGCAACAAAAGCCGCTCGACGTTGTGTCATGGTCTCCTCCTGAATGACCCTCAGGGCTTCCTTTTCGATGCTTGTCAGAAAACGTTTCCCGGGTCGTTAAGCTTGTAGGAGATCCGTTGATGGACTGTCAATGGGTTCTTTGTCCTATTGCTGGTTCATGCGAATGCGCCGCTTACGGAGTCAACGCTTCCAGCCCTTGTTTGGTACAAGCCCGACGCCTTCTCGAATCGTCACCAGTTGATTGGCAGCAATCTGGGGGTATCGCTCGCGTTGCCCGCTCGGCCAAAAGATCTCCATGGCCGCCTCCGTTGCGCTCCCCAATCCGAAATGGAGGCGAGGATCATTGGAGGAGTAATAGCTGGATTGGCTGACCAAAGCCTGGGCCTGCACTTTGTTGCCGTAGTGGGCAACTACCCGCGCTCCGATCGCGCTTCGGTTCGACTTCACGCCCTCGAGCTTAATCTTGATCCAGTTGTGATGACCACCTAGATCATTGCGCAGAAGCGAAGGTGGTTCATTCATGTTGACGATGAGAACGTCCAGATCACCGTCGTTGTCGAAGTCGCCAAACGCACATCCGCGGCTGCTATGAGGGGCCGTAATACCTTCGCCGGCCTGCGAATCCAGTTCCTCGAAAGTGCCGTTTCCCAAGTTGCGAAACAGAACGCGTGGGGTCTTGTAGGGATACTGGGGCAGCGACTTCTCAACCTCGGGATACACACTGCCGGTCACAAAGAACACGTCCGGGTACCCGTCGTTATCCAGGTCAACCATCCCGGCGCCCCAGCTTGTGAAGCGCGTCTCTACGCCGGTCCTGGCGGCGCGAGTGACATCATCGAAGTTCCCCTTCCCGTCATTCCGATAAAGGCCGCTCGTGTCGCTGATGAAATGCGTCTTGAAAAGGTCCAGGTGTCCGTCGAGGTTATAGTCTCCAATCCCCACGCCCATACCGGCCTGCTCCATGCCATCGTCACTCAGTGCCACTCCGCGCGTGACGCCTTCTTCACGAAATGTTCCGTCCCTGTTGTTCATGAACAGGAGACTGGGCGTGGAATCGCAGGCCACGAAGATGTCGGGCCAGCCGTCTTCATCAAAATCGGCCGTCACCACGGTCATTCCATAGCTTTCCGTTGCGACATCGATGCCGGCCTCCTTCGTCACGTCGGTGAAGGTGCCGTTTCCGTTATTGCGATAGAGAAGATGCCGTCCCGGCGGAAGGCCCCGTGGGCCGCAGTTCACGGGAATTCCCTTCCAGTTGCAGGTCGACTTCTCTCCCGGCACCGGGGCGTGTTCAAAGGAAAACTGAATGTAGTTGGAGACAAATAGGTCGAGATGCCCATCGCGGTTGTAGTCGACGAAAGCGCAGCCTGCTCCCCACCGCGTTGCGTTCGCGCTGAAGAGTCCAGCTTCCTTCGTCACATCCGTAAAGGTGCCATTCCCGTTGTTTCTGTAGAGTCGATTCTGGCCGTAGTAGGTGCAGAACAAATCGTCAAAGCCGTCATTGTTGTAGTCGCCGACGCAGACGCCGTTCGCCCAACCGGCGGCCTTCAATCCCGCGGCTTCGGTGACGTCTGTGAACGTGCCGTCGCGATTGTTTTTGTAGAGACGACTGGTGGCGCCCGGAGGATCTGCTTCAAGTCGCTCGCCCGACAGAAGGAAGATATCCATCCACCCGTCGTTGTCGTAATCGATGAAGGCGCATCCGCATCCATTAGCCTCCAGGATGTACTTTTTTGATTGAATGCCGCCGTAGATGACAGGCGCGTGCAGGCCTGCTTCTTGAGCCACGTCGGTAAAGCGCGCATCGAAAGGACGACCGGACGCCGCTGGCTTGGCCTGCGCTGCAATATTGCGGGTGGCGATGCCCTGCTCCTGCCCCAGCAGTTGCTGGGCAGAAGCGCAAAGGGAAAGAAGGACAAATGAACGACGGTCGATGGTCATCAGAGAGCGCTGTTTGAAGCGGCTACCATTATGGTGGCGTGGTGCGGTCCGAGTAAAGGTTTACACATTTGGACCCTCCAGATTCAATTCAACGGCTCTGAGGGTGTCACCACCAGTTTGTATCGGTTCCGCTCGCCTTCCTGGCGGGTCGCGTCCTGTCGCGCTTTGGCCAGCCTTCTCAAAAGATCGGGAATCTCGGCTTGGTTTCCCGTCCTGCGAAGCGCCATGACGAGGTGGTACAAGGCACTTTGATCCGATGGGGTCTTCTCGAGAACCAACCGGCACTCCTTTGCGCTGAGCGCATACTGGCTCGAGTCAAGGTAGTACTTGGCCAGCAGATTGTGAGCGGCCTCGAGCGAGGGCTGCAAAGTCACCGCCTTTTTTGCGGAGTCGAGACCTTTCTTAAAATCGGCCGAGCCCGGATCAGGCGACCTCTCAGAAAGAATCGCAGCTTGCAGGTACCAGAGAAATGCATCGCCTGGATGTTCTGCGAGTTTGGCGCGCACGGTCTCCAGCGCTCGCTCCGGATCCTTCTGGTCCTCCTCCTCGGCGAGCATGCCCTGAGCAGCAGCACTCATGCCCATCTTGGGATCCAACTGCTCAGCCTTCTCGAAATCTGCTTCTGCGTTCTCGTACTCTGCAAGCTGCACGTAGAGAACACCCCTGGCCAGATAGAGAGGCGCAGCATCGGGCCGCAGCTTGATGCCCGCGTTGACCATTTCCACGCCGGCCTGGAACGACTGATGATCCATGGAGATTTCGGCGAAGTCCGCATAGAGCGCAATCTGCCGTGGATCTTTGACAATGGCATCATGCAAGATCTTCACGGCACTGGGCGTGTCTCTTTCGGCTTCGAATGCGGCAGCAGCAAGCCGCATCGTGCTTACGTCCGCATCGGCATTCAACACAGGCTGTAGAGTTGCAAGCGCATCCTGGGGCTTCGCCGCGGCGAGCTGGACGGCAGCCAGGCCTCGACGCCACCGGGGATTCTCCGGTGCTGCATCGACGAGCTGCTGAAATACCGCGATCGCCTTGTCGGTCTGGCCGAGCTTAAAGAGACAGAGGGCATAGCCCTGCATCGCTTCCGGCTGAGAATTCAGCAGGAGCCCGCTCGCAGAATAGTTCTCAACCGCAGTCGAGCAATCGTTATTCTTCTCTGCCAGGACTGCCAACATCGCATGCGAAGTCGCGTCTTCGGGCCGGAGCTTGAGAATATGCCGAAGCAGCGGGATTGCATCGGCACCGCCGGCCTCATACTCAATCTGCGCTGCCCCTTCGAGGGCGGGCAGATAGTCAGGCGAAATCGTGATCGCATGCCGGTACGATGCCAGCGCCGATTTGGAATTGCTCTCCCCGGAGTACGCCAGACCCTGAAGCGTCCACAGTTGAGGATCCTTGGGAGATTTCTGCAGGGACGGTCCCAGAAGCTGCAAGGCTTTTTGAAAATCACGGTTCTGCAATGCGGAAGTGATTGAGCCAAGGGGCTTATTGCTTGTCTGGCCTGAAATGCCCAAGTGCAGAGCAAAGGAAAGCACCAATAAAGAGACCTTGTAGGCTCGAAAATTCAACCTGATTGCCGGCCGCACATCTCTCCTCTTGCCCTGGACAGGGGGAAACCAATCTCCGATTGTTGAGTAGTCTACTCCGCTGTGCGACAGGCATACGAGAGTGGCGTCATCGAATTCTTCGCTGAGACCTCTTCTTGTTTTCTGTCCTGCAGGTCCATTCCCGGAGCGAAATGAAGCGCGTGCCGCGGGCAGCGAACCCACCGTATAATTGCCGGTCCGTAGACATGGTTGGCTATGGTTGCGCCAAGCATTCAAAGAGCTTTCGGTATGGTTCAAGTGACCCATACGGCACATTCGAAATTTCCGGGAGTCTAGAGAAACGGACCCGCGAGGAAGAGCCAAAGGATGGATCGACGGAATTCACATCGCTATCACCACCATCCGCCCCGGATATTTTCCCGTCCGCTGGTTGCAGGATCATTACTGCTCCTCTCGCTCTTCTGCCTCTCCTGCAGGCGGGTCTCCCATACGGTCGCCGTGATCCCACGGACCTGCGGTACTGCGCTTTGGGAGCCAGTGCACGCCGGAGCTGCGGAAGTGGCCCGCACGATCGGTCTCGATCTCTATTGGAATGGCCCGATGCGGGACGACGATACGCATACCCAGATCTCGCTCATCGAAAAATCTGTAGATCGCGGAGTAGTTGGAGTGATTGTCTCGCCGATCCAGACCCTGCCATTGCGAACTCCCATCCGCAAGGTCCTTGATCAAGGTATCCCCGTGGTCGTCATCGATACTGAGCTCGGCATCCCCCCGGGGCCTAAGCTCAGCTACGTTCTGAACGACGAGAACATAGGAGGGCGGATCGCCGCCCGCAGAGTGGGATTGATCCTTCAGGGCAAAGGCAGCATCGCGATTGTGGGAATCCGTCCCGAGCTCAAAAGCAATACTCTGCGAGAGCGCAGCTTTGAATCGACGCTCAGCAGCGAATTCCCTGGAATCCATGTGGCGGTTCGCAGACTCGGTCTGTCGAGTGTCCCGCAGGAACAGCATAATGCCGAAGGCCTCTTGACCGGAAGCCAATCTCTCGACGCCATAGTGGCGCTCTCTCTCGCCGCGACCCGTGGAACCTACTATGCATTGGCCGAGTTCGCGAAAGTGCAAACGATCAAGCTTGTTGGATTTGACCAAGACCTGCTTCCTCCCATCCGCGACGGCGGCATCGACTCTGTCGTCGTGCAGAACACTTTCGAGATCGGCCGCACCGCGATGAACCTCATGAATCGAGAGATCCAAGGCGGTTCGGGGTCAGAAGCCAGCGTCGCGCCGGTGCTGTTGACCCGTGACAATCTGGATTCGGCCGAGATGCGCCAAATCGAAAACATGTCTTGGTGGTCCTCGGAATGACTCCTGCGCTGACAACCCGCACACGTAGTGCAGCTCTGCTCGCGGCGGCTATTCTCGGGGTAATGGTGATCGCTGCCATTTCGTACGAGGCCTTTGTACCACAGAGACAGATCCGACACGCGATGATCTCGCTGGACAAGCAGGATAGTTGGCAGGCCTTTGGCGGCACCTGGCGCTTTGCGGACGGGGTTATGACCAATAACTCCGACGAGCGCGGGGCCAAGCTGATGACAGGCTCCGTCGATTGGTCCAACTACTCGGTTGAAGCAGATGTGTTCCTGCTTGGTCAGTATGGAGACGCGGGCCTGATCATTCGCGGCAATGACGAGGAGACCGGAGTTGATGCTTACCACGGCTATATGGCCGGCCTGCGCGATCTGGACAACACGCTCATGATGGGGCGAGCCGATTATGGATGGAGAGAATACGCGGCAAAGACAATCTCGCCCCGTGTCGATGCGGAGCAGTGGTATCACCTCAAGTTCCTTGCTTTCGAGTGTGATTTTGCGGTGAGCGCCACCGCGCAGAAGGGGGAAACGACCACAATCGCGATTCGAGATCCCGGCTGCATCAAGTCGGGGCGATTCGGCCTCAAGTCCTATAACACCGGCGCGCAGTGGAGGAACGTCGAAGTTCGGCCTGCGACACAAAGTGACTTGGAGGCAATGATCGGCAAGCAGCAACCGCAACTAGCGGTACCCACCCGGCTCCCCTCTGGCATGGAGGCGGCTCCCTACGATAGATTCCTCGAACCGATTGAACGCGACCTTCGTGCTCACCGTTCCGCAGTGAATACGCAGGCTATCAGCAGCCTTCGCCTGCTGTCCCCTGAAGTGCCGAGTTCTGTCACCGTGCAGGGGGTTGTCACGCTCACATCGCCCATGCTCTACATACAGGACTCTACAGGCGGCCTTGCGATCGACAGCAGTCGTCCGCACGCTCCCCTGCAAATCGGGGACGAGGTCGAAGCCAGTGGCGATGCCGATCTGCGTGATTTCAGCTCGGAGCTTCGCAACGCCGATATTCATGTTCTCTGGTCGCATACGCCGGTTTCCCCCGTCGCGGTCGCCGCATCGCAGGCCGCGACAGGCTCATTCGACGCCCAGTATGTCGAGGTGCAGGGCCGGCTCGAAGAGAAGCACGACGACGGGCACGGAACAGAGATTCTGACCCTGGAAGACGAGAGCCAGTCATTCATCGCCCTGGTTACCGGACTGGGACGCTCGCCGCACCTCGAGGCTCTGAAGGAAAAAAGCAAGCTGCGGCTGCGCGGTATCTGCACCGTCGACTCCCGGTACACACATGATTTAACAGCGTTCGCTCTGTTGCTTCCGTCGGCCGGCGATATCGAAGTTCTGGAGGGCCCGCCATGGTGGAACTCTGCCCACATTCTGGAAGTGGCAGGCGGCGTCCTGCTGCTGGCTTTAGCCAGCGTGACGGGCTTCTACTTTGTGGAGCGCTTGCGCATGCAGTCCGTTCTGGATGAGCGACAACGGCTGGCACATGAAATGCACGATACCCTCGCTCAGAGCTTTGCCGGGCTTGGATTTCAGCTGGCGGCAATCCGCGAAGATGTGAGAGATGGAATCGACATCATGCCCCAGCTCGAACAGGCTCAGGAAATGGTTCGCAACAGTCACGAAGAGGCGCGGCGGAGCATCTCCGCGTTGCGCCCGGAACTGCTGGAGTCCGCCGGCCTGTTATCGACGCTTGAGATGTGCGCGCGCCGCATCGTATCGCAAAGCACCTCTGTAGAGGTCAAGACAGCGAGCGAAGGCACCGTGCAGAGTCTGCCCCTTGGTGTCTCTGACACTCTGCTGCGCATCGGTTACGAAGCCATCACCAACGCGATTCGTCATGCACGTTGTTCGCGGCTGACCATCTCGCTCTTGTATGGGAGTGCAACCGTCGAACTGATCGTCGAAGATGACGGCGTGGGGTTCGTCATTTCCAGCGATTCGGCGGGGTTCGGCATTCGTGGAATGCACAAGCGTGCAGACAATATTTCGGCTCAGTTCAGAATTGACAGCGCACCCGGAAGAGGAACCAGCGTTCACGTCCTGGCGCCCATACCACCGTCGCTCGCTCGGGCGATCGCGCGCCGATGGCTCGTTCAGCTAAAAGTGAGGAAAGCTCAAAATGAATTCACAGGAATCTAGGCCTGCTGTGCGGATACTCATCGTGGACGACCATCCGGTTGTCCGCGCAGGACTGGCCTCGTTGCTTCGCAGGCAGGCTGGACTGAAACTTGCCGGTTCGGCGCACTCCGGCGAAGAGGCGATGTCCATCCTGGCGCGCTGTTCGGTTGATCTGATGCTGCTGGACCTGCGGATGCCGAGCATCAACGGAATTGATTTACTCAATACGTTGAAGTCGCGCGACAGCCAGCCCAAGACCATCATCTTATCGAGCTACGAATACGAAGAGGAGATTTACCGGGCCGTCAAAGCCGGGGCTCGAGGGTATCTTTCCAAGAACGCTCCGCGCGAAGAAATCATCGCCGCAATCGAAGAAGTGGTAGCCGGAGGCACGTACTTTCCTGAGCACATGCTCGAGTGGATTTCGGACCGGAAAGATCGATCCAGCCTGAGCGGGCGCGAAATCGAGATCCTGGAGATGGTCTCCAAGGGGCTAACGAACAAAGAGATTGCCAGCGCTCTGCAGATCAGCCACTACACGGTGCGAAATCACATCAACCACATCACCGCCAAACTTCAGGTCTCAGACCGGACCGAAGCAGCAACCGTGGCAATGCGTCAGGGGATTATCGATGCCGGATAAGCGAGTCGTATGCTTTCATAGTCGAACTCGACCTTTCCACCCAGACCGTGCAAGTGTTATCCAACATATGCAGTAAGTAATCAGGGTCCCTTTTGGGCAGCACGAACCGCCCGGCCCGCCCCGGAGTTGGTGCGAATGCGGTTCCTGAATCGTGCGACAGCTATTTGCAGTTTGGCGGTCGCATTGTGTCTCGCGAACTTGATGTCGACAAGGGTGACCCCTTTAGCCGCGCGTGCAGCCGCCGCGATCGATGCCGAGGCTCCTCAGCGGGAGGAAGCCGATGCATGCATTGCCTGTCATAAAGAAGAAGTCAAGGGTTTTGCGCGCTCGAAAATGGCGCACTCGATGCGACTGCCAACGGAGGAACCGGAGGGAATCGTCAGCACATCTCAAACGACTCTCCGGACGTATTCGAATCGCGACGGAACATGGCAGACCCTGCAGAGCCACGGCAACACTGAAACCTATCGTGTTGAATATGTAATTGGATCAGGCACGCATGCAAGTGGCTACATCATTTCCCTGGCAAATCATCTGTTTCAATCACCGGTTGCATATTACCGGGGCAAGGCTGCCTTCGGTCTCGCGCCTGGCTATGAGACTGAATCGGACCCGGACTTTACTCGCCCGATTATGCCGGGATGTATCTTCTGTCATGCCGGTTCGTTCGCTCCCCTCGCCGGGACAATCAATGAGTACGGCGCGCAGCCATTCTCGCACCTGGCAATCGGCTGCAGCAGATGTCATGGCCCGGCAGGCGCCCATCTCCATGGTCCGAGTCCGTCGAACATCGTTAACCCCGTCCGGTTGGATCCTGCATCCCGCGACAGCGTCTGCGAACAGTGCCATTTGAAGGGCGTGGCTCGAGTCCCGAATCCAGGCAAGGAGTTTACGGACTTTGTCGTCGGCCAACCGCTGGAAACAACATTCACGATCTATCGGGACTCGATGCCGAGCGGCGAGCAACCTCCGTTCAAGGTTATCAGCCATTCAGAACAATTGGCGCTCAGCCGATGCAAACGCGCGAGTGGAGATGGAATGTGGTGCGGAACCTGCCACGATCCACATCAGGAGCCTGCGTCCGCCGTGCCGTACTATCGCTCAAAGTGCCTCGTCTGCCACGCCAAGACGCACTTTGCGGGGAGCCACCCGTCTCGAAGCAGCAACTGTATTGGGTGCCACATGCCGAAAAGGGAACCTAATGACGGCGGGCATACGGTCTTTACGGATCATAGGATTCAACGAAGCCCTGATCACAAACCGGCAGCCGAACCTATCGGGATCGAACCGTGGAGGGATCCCCCACCCGAACTGGCAAAACGCAACCTCGGAATCGCCTTGATCCAGGCTGGCACTGAGACGCGGTCGTGGCCGCAGATCGTGAGCGGGTATCAGATGCTTACCGAAGTCCAGCATCAGTTCCCGGGCGATTGCGACATGTACAACTCGATTGGAAATGCGTTGTCGATCGGGCGAAAATTCTCAGAGGCGGCGATTGCATTCGAACTTGCAGTAGGGTGCGACCCCAAGTCATCTGGTGAAGAGGCCAATCTCGGTTCTGCATACGCGGCATCCGGAAGCAGTGAAGCTGCTGAATTCCACTTCCAACGAGCCCTTGAATTGGATCCCATAAACCTCAGCGCCGCCGAGCAATTGATTCGCCTGTATGAAGGTGACGGGAACTCTGCCAAAGCAGAGGCCATCAAGAGCAAGATCGCTGGCTTCCTGCACTGAAAGGCGGCTGATCTCTTTCACTCCTGCGCCAAGGCCTCCCCGAGGCCAGCAGGGCGAATTGAGGCAGCAACAAAGGCCATGGGCCTGGGAATTGCCGCATTGGCCAGAGCCGCCATCGAAACAATTCCCGCCTGGTTTCCGATGGTACAGCTGCACTATTGCACGACTCTATTGAGAAGACTTACCGTTCCCTCGCCGGAACTCAAAGCTCCTCGGAGGACAAATTGTCCGGGGACCAAATATGATCGTCTTGGCTGCAGATCAGCCTACAGGTAAACGCTTTCCGCCGGGAAATTAAAGCGATAGTGGTTTGAGGGAGTGAGATCAAGCTATGGGTAAAAAATCGTATACGCCGATCAAGTCCGCACAAGACTCGGCAAGCGCGCTGAGTCGGCGGGATTTTATGACTGGGCTTGGTGGCGTGGCCGTTTTGAATGCTCTTGCCAGAAAGCGCGCATTGGCAGAATCGCCCCAGGGTTCTTTGAATGTCGCCCGGGTTGCAGTTCCGACCAGCCAGACGATGCGGAGCGAAAACAAAATATCCGCTCTGAATGATGGCCTGACGCCCGAAAACTCATTTGATCGCTCACATGCGCTGTACACGTTGTGGTCCCCGTCGCCTGAGGATCGCGCCGCCTGGGTCCAATATGAGTGGGGTGAACCGATCAAGATCGAGAAGGTCGAGATCTACTGGGCTGTCGATCGGCCCCGTCCCGCAGCGATCCCGGGAAGCGCCTGGCAGCAGGTCAAAGCCCCCGAGAGCTATCGCATCCTCTACTGGAACGGCAACGATTTCGTTCCCGTGGCGCAGCCCCAGGGTTTGGGGGTCGCCCCCGACGCCTTTAACAGCACGACCTTCGAGCCTGTATTGACCAGCAAGCTGCGGCTCGAGGTCATTCCTCAAGCGAAACAGCCCGCAGGAATCCTTGAGTGGCGCGTATTCAACTACGGCCCCGTTCCGGAGCTTCCTCCCGTCGTGGATGCTGGTGTCGATCGCTCTGTTGTCAGCGATGGGCGCACCTATCTCTCAGGAAGAGCGACCTGGCTGCGCGATTCCTCCGACAACAGCGTGCGGTGGATGCAAACCGCGGGACCCGGCGTGGCCACATTCGCTGCAGCAAATTCGTTGGACACTACCGCAGCTTTTTCGGCCCCCGGAGACTATGTCCTTGCGCTGCAGGCGTCAGGCAGGCATGGTCCGCCTCCTTCGATCAACGTGCATGTCGAACCCGCACCGCCGGCCGACCGTCTCGACGTGGTCTATACGCGCCGCTACTCGATCGACAGCCCTCTCTGGAATCAACGTGCCAAAGCTCTCGTTGTCGATTGGATTCCACATTGCATTGCGATGTGCGAGCGAACCGACATTGCTCCCATGCGCGGCGACGGCGGGATCGACAACTTCATCGAAGCAGGGAAGGCGAATCGCGGTGAGGCCCACGGCCGCCACAAGGGATATGTGTTCTCCAATGCCTGGGTCCACCAAACCGTCGAGTCGATGTGCATTGCGATGATGATCGATCCGCAGGGCGATTCGGATATCGTCAAGGCCCAGGACCTGATGCACGCGACACTCGAGCGCTGGATTCCGATCATCCTCGCTGCGCAGATGCCGGACGGCTATCTGCAGACCGCTTACATTCTCGCGGACCGGAAGGACTGGCCTGAACGCTGGTCTCCCGATCATCGCGGCAACCACGAGGGCTACGTCTCCGGCTACTTCATCGAGTCGGCAATCAATCACTACACACTGACCGACGGGAAAGACCTCCGCCTCTACAACGCCGCCAAGAAGCTGGCCGACTGCTGGGTCGCTAATATTGGCCCAGGCAAGAAGGACTGGTTTGACGGGCACCAGGAGATGGAACAGGCTCTGGTGCGCTTCGGACGCTTCGTTAACGACCAGGAAAGCAATCACCGCGGCGACGCCTATATCGCGCTCGCCAAGTTCCTCCTCGATTCACGGCGCGGGGGATCGGAGTATGACCAGAGCCACCTTCCGCCAGGCCAGCAATATGAGGCAGTGGGTCACGCCGTGCGCGCAATGTACTTCTACTCTGGTATGGCGGACATCGCCGCCGAGACCCAGGATCGCGACTACCAGAGTGCAGTCATCTCGCTCTGGGACAACATGGTCAACAAGAAGTACTACGCGACCGGCGGCATCGGAAGCGGTGAAACCTCAGAAGGATTCGGGCCCAACTACTCGTTGCGCAACGAAGCGTATTGCGAAACGTGCTCAAGTTGCGGCGTGGTCTTCTTCCAATACAAGCTCAACCTCGCCTACCATGACGCGAAATACGCCGACCTCTACGAGCAGACCATGTACAACGCTCTGCTCGGAGGAGTCGCGCTCGACGGCCAAAGCTTCTGCTATACGAACCCCCTGGTCAACACCGAGCGCGCGAAGTGGCACATCTGCCCATGCTGCGTCGGCAACGTATCACGCACACTTCTCATGATTCCCACCTGGTCCTACGTGAAGAGTAAGGATGCGCTTTACGTCAACATGTTCGTCGGCAGCCGCATCCATGTCGGCGAGGTTGCCGGCACCAACGTCGAGGTGGTTCAGAAGACAGAATATCCTTGGCAAGGCTCAGTCGTTCTTACCCTCAATCCTGAAGTGCCCAAATCGTTTTCCGTCTACGTGCGCATTCCGAACCGCACGACAAGCGAACTCTACAAGGAATCGCCTGCCGTTCACGGCGTGAAACGCTTCGCCGTGAATGGACAAGAACAGACGCCGGCGATTCACAAGGGCTACGCCGTGATTACCCGCGAGTGGAAGCAGGGCGACCGCATCGAACTGGAGTTGCCGATGGAGCCGCAGCGCATTGCCGCCGATGAACGCATCACCGCCGACGCTGGTCTCAGAGCCATGAAATACGGTCCTTTGATCTACAACGTCGAAACCCCGGACAACGAGAACATCGATCGCAAGCTGGGCGACGCGCCTCTCCACGCGGAATGGCGCCCCGATCTGCTGGGAGGCGTCATGGTGATCACGGGCAAATGGCGTGATGGTTCACCTCTGGTGGCGATTCCTAATTTTGCGCGCATGAACCGCGTCGGACCTCCGCCTGACTATCCCACCGATCGCGATCCGGAAAGGTGGAAGCGGCCCAAACAGGTCATCGAGTCGAAGGTTTGGATCTAGACAAGACTGCACACGTCGGATCGAAAGTTTCCTTCGCGTTACTTCTCGATCGCTGTGCGGGTTTTGGTACAAATGGCACTCAGGACGAGCAGCGATCAGCCATCTCGGCCCAGCATCCACGATGTAGCCCTGCACGCGGGCGTGTCGCACTCGACCGTCCTGCGGACGATGAAGGGAATACGTGCCGTGCGCAAAAATACGGCAGACAGGGTTTGGGAATCCCTTGAAGAGCTGGGATACACTCCGAATGCGGGCGCGAAAGGCGTCCCCAAATATCGCCGGCTCGGTCTCGTGATCGCGCCTCTCACTGAGGTGCACACGGGGGAATTGATTGCGCGATTCCACGAGAACGCTGCAGCGCTTGGCTACGATGTGCTGACTTGCTCGATCGACCATAGCAGACAACAAGCTACAGCCCAGGTGGCAATGTTGCTCGAGCGCAAAGTCAGTGGTATCGCGGCGCTTGTTCTCAATCCCGATTCACTTCTGACCGAGGCTCTCTCTCTCGTCGATATCCCCGTCATCCACTGCGATTCGAATCAAACTCTTCGAAATGGAGCAGCATTGTCGATCGATTACTGGCGCGGCGTTCGGGAGGCTGTCCAACACCTGGCGATGCTGGGACATCGGGAGATCGCATTCGTCGGCTCTCCACTTGGTCACCTGCCAACGAAACGGAAGTCGGAGGCCTTTCTTCTCGCACTGAAAGAAATTGGCTGCATGCCCAACTGGCTCGTTGAAGCAGATTCGTCCTTCACTGGCGGGATTGCAGGCATGGAACGGCTGATCACGTCCGACCCCTTGCCGACGGCCGTCCTGTGCTCCTGCGATGCAGTTGCCCTTGGCGCGTTGTGGGCCCTGGGGCGCGCCGGTATCTCCGTGCCGGACGGAATTTCGCTGATCTGTCTCGATGACTGCCATTTCGCCGCCTGGATGGCGCCGCCCGTGACCACGGTCCAGATCTCTATTACTGACTTCGCGAAGACGGCACTTGAAGCGCTTCAGCACATCATCGAGAACCCCCTGACGAACACCGCCAACGGCGTGCTAAAAGTTCCAACATCGCTCGTCGTGCGCGGTTCAAGCAGCTATCCTCCCGGTCGTGCGCTGCCCAAGTCGAACCAAGCAGGCGCCATACTCGAGCAAAGATCAGCCCTGTGAATGCGATGAAATCGATACCGACACGTAGATCCGTTCTCGGCGGCATCGGAGCCGGTGTCGCGCAGTTGTTGCTTCACAAGCAGCTCAGCGCGGCAAGCTCCCTGGGTGTGCTGACCGGCAAACCGGGAAAGCTCGATTTCAGACTGACGGCGATGACATCACGCGTGCTGCGGATCAGCATCGCGCCCGCCCTCGCAAAGCCATCTACCCAAGAACTGGGCATCCTCGACATTCCTCACGAAGTCTCCCTGGGTGGCAGCTCTTTCACGGATTCAGTGAGGTGGGGCAAGTACGATGTTCGCGTCGAAGAGGAACCCCTGCGCATTACCCTGACTGATGCCGCACAGCAAGTCAGGCAGGAGATTCAGTTTGACGCTGATAGCACGGCAGTACGCTTCCGTCTAGGCAGCCATCCCGTCTTCGGCCTCGGCGAAGGCTTGATGGGCATGGATCGCCGTGGCACAAAAGATGCAATGCGCAATGGGCAAGCCTCGGCGGAATTGCGAATTGCCGGCTCCCGCGTCCCCATTCCCTGGGTTCTCAGCCCTGAAGGTTGGGGTGTCTTTGTCGGTCAGCCGATGGGAACCTTCGATCTGACCGGCGAAATGGGCGTCGTGCGAACGGCGGTGGCAACTTCCACACGCAACGTGTACGCAATTCTCGGCGACACTCCCGCAGAGGTTCTACGCGGCTATGCGGAGCTGACCGGCTATCCGCACCTGCCGCCACTCTGGTCCCTGGGATATATGCAGTCGCACCGTACACTGGCAAGCCGCGATGAGGTGCTCGAAATTGCTCGCACCTTTCGTGACCAGAAGCTTCCATGTGACACGCTGATCTACCTGGGCACCGGCTTCTGCCCCTCAGGATGGAACACAGGGCATGGCTCCTTCACGTTCAATGCCGACGTGTTTCCAGATCCGGCCGCGATGCTGCGACAGCTGCACGCGGACCACTTCAAAGTCGTTTTACACGTCGTACCGCCCTATGACTTCCACGGCAACATCACCGACTCGGCCTCCGCTGCCAATACGCCGGGCGATGCGGCTCCCTACTGGACCAAGCACATGCCAATTGAAGAAATCGGCATCGACGGGTGGTGGCCCGACGAAGGCGACCTGCTGCCGGAAGAACAGCGCCTCGCCCGCAATGAAATGTACTGGGATGGACCGAAACAGACGGAGCCGAACCGCCGTCCCTTCGCGCTCCATCGCAACGGATACGCCGGTTTGCAGCGCTATGGGTGGCTCTGGTCGGGCGACATTGATTCGACCTGGAAGACACTCGCCGCGCAGGTCAGGGTCGGGATCAACATGGGTCTCTGCGGGATTCCTTATTGGGGCACCGACACGGGCGGATTCATTCCCACCCCGGAACTCACCGCAGAGCTTTATGTGCGCTGGTTCCAGTTCAGCGCGTTTTGTCCTCTCTTCCGCTCGCACGGAGTCGCTTGGAAGATGCGCCTGCCGTGGGCGTGGGGCAACAATGCGCTTGGCCCACTGGAGGGCGCGGCTGCGTTGGCCAACTGGCCCGCGCCGCAGGATCTGCATAATCCGCAAATTGAGATCATCTGCCGTGCATACCTGAATCTCCGTTACCGGTTGCTTCCTTATCTCTATTCGTCGGCCGATCAAACTCATCGATCGGGGCTCCCCTTGATGAGGGCCCTATGGCTCGCCTATCCGCAGGACGCGAAGGCTTTGCTGATCGCAGATGAGTATCTCTTCGGAGATGATCTCCTGGTTGCGCCCGTGACAGAGCCCGGTGCGACGCAGCGAAAAGCCTATCTCCCGGCAGGGAACTGGTGGGATTTCTGGACCAATCAGCAAGTGGAGGGTGGGGCTGAAACCACACGCGAAGTCAATCTAGAAACCATCCCGCTCTATGTGCGCGCGGGCGCGGTTCTTCCCATGGGGCCCGTGCGTCAGTACGCGGTCGAACCAACAGAGGAACCAGTTACGCTGCAGGTCTATCCCGGGGCAGATGGTCAGTCAACCTTGTATGAGGATGATGGAATAAGCTTCCGTTATGAACATGGCGATTTCACCAGAATGGACTGCAAATGGGAAGAAACATCGCGCACACTCAGGCTTCGTGCAGCGGACGGTACTAAACCGCCGGTTGGGAAGAAAATGAAAATCCAGGCAATGGACAGCGGAAAGACGCAGCTTGTTACGTTCACCGATGGCGGATTGACGATCCACCTGTGAACGGCGCAGACGTTCCTACCGGAAAACGACAGTAGAGCCTTCCTATTGACTGTCTATAAGAGATCGTGTTAGCGTCTTATAGGCTTTCAATAGGAGCATCAATGTCCCCCTCTCAATTCGATCTGCTGCAAGGCACACTCGACGTCCTCATTCTGAAAGCCCTCGCGCTTCAAGAACTTCACGGGATGGGCATCTCCCGCAGAATTTCACAGATGACGGGCGGAGCATTCGATGTGAAGGCGGGTTCTCTGTTTCCTGCGCTCCATCGCATGGAAGAGGCCGGCTGGCTTAGGTCCACCTGGGGAGAATCGGAGACTAATCGGCGTGCAAAGTTTTACTCGTTGACAAGAGCTGGGAAAAAGCAGCTTCAGAGCGAGACAGAGCGATGGGAACAGATCTCCCTCGTGATGGCAGCGGCCCTGGGATCCAGCTAGGAGGACTCTGTGATCAGTCGACTTCGCGCACTTCGGAGAACTCTATTCCATGGTGACCAGCTCGATAATGATCTGAATGAGGAACTCCATGCTTATGTGGAGCTGGTGTCGGCGGAAAAGGTGAGGGGAGGGATGTCCCCAGAGGAGGCGTACCGCGATACCCGTAGGGAGATGGGAGGAGCTGAGCAGATCAAGCAACGCGTTCGTGACATCCGTTCTCGGGCGTTGCTCGACAGGCTCGTTCAGGACGTTCGCTATGCACTCCGCCAGATGCAGAAATCACCCGGGTTTGCAGTTACGGCGATTCTTACGCTTGCGCTGGGAATTGGCGCGAACACGGCGATCTTTACTCTGGTGCATGCCATTCTGCTAAAAAATCTTCCGGTGTCAGATCCAAAGGCGCTGGTGCGTGTGGGTGACCACGAAGACTGCTGCATTCTGAATGAGGCCGCCTCGTCCCGTGAGGGTAGCTACTCCATCTTTCCTTACGAGACGTACAAGTATTTTCGGGAGAATACGACGGAGTTTGAGCAGCTGGCGGCTGTGCAAGCCGGCGGCGCGGACCTTTCGGCGAGACAGGCTGTTGGGAACGCAGTGTCGCACTCGTCACGTGGCGAGTTCGTCTCCGGGAATTATTTTCAGACATTTGGGGTGCGGCCATTTGCCGGACGTAGCTTGATGGCTACGGATGATGCGGATGGAGCGGCCCCTGTGGCGATGCTCAGCTACCAGGCTTGGCAGCGGGACTATGCCGGCGATCCTTCGGTGATCGGCGGCAGTTTTTTGATGAACACGCATCCGGTGACGATTATTGGGGTGACGCCGCAGGAATTCTATGGCGACCGCCTTTCGGAAGCTCCACCGGATTTTTATCTGCCGATCTCGCAGGAACCGATACTTGGTTTTTATTCGGCGCGGAATAAGACGAACCTCGGTTGGCTATTTCTCGTTGGTCGTGTGAAGCCAGGTGTGGCGATTGGATCTCTGCAGGAAAAGATGAGTGGTTTGCTGCGGCAGTCGCTTGGAGAGTTGAAAGACTTTCAGACTGCCCAAGGCAGAGAATTGCTGGCGAGGGCCCATGTTGTTCTTACGCCGGGTGGGCAGGGAGTTGCGCACATGCAGCATAGAGCGCAGAGCAGTTTGTACCTGCTGATGGGGCTCGCTGGGATGGTACTGCTGATTGCGTGTGCGAATATTGCCAATTTGACGCTCGTACGCGGGATTGCGCGGCGTGTAGAAACTTCAGTTCGCATGGCGCTGGGCGCCGGGAAAGCTCGCATTGTTAGACAGATGTTGACGGAGAGTGTGGTGCTGGCTTCCCTGGGTGGTGTGGCTGGATTGTTGGTAGCGTATGGAGGGACGAAGCTGCTGTTGGGGCTGATGTTTACGCAGGCTACAGTGATGCCGGTTGATGCGGCTCCTTCGTTGCCGGTGATTGGGTTTGCGTTTGCTGTGTCTTTGTTGACGGGATTGATCTTTGGCGTCGCGCCGGCGTGGATTAGCTCGAAGGAGCAACCAGCGAACGCGATGCGGGGTGCGAATCGTTCTACACGGGATCAGTCTTCCTTGCTGCAGCGATCGCTGGTTATTCTGCAGGCTGCTTTGTCGGTGGTGTTGTTGATCGGGGCTGGATTACTGGGCAAGAGCCTAAATAAGCTGCAGCATCAGAATTTGGGGCTCGAAGCCGAGAACCGGGTGATCGTGGACATGAATCCGCTGAAGGCAGGCTACAAGCCGGAGCGGTTGGACGGGTTATACCAACAGATAGAAGATACGTTTCATGCGATGCCGGGCGTGGAGCACGTTGGTTTGACGCTCTACACGCCGCTGAATGGAGACACCTGGAGCTTTTACGCGTATGTCCAGGGCCAGGGTGTGCCGGATCCCGGGCACGATGCAAATACTCTCTTCAATCGGGCAAGTCCGGAGTATTTCAAAGCTGTGGGGCAGCAGGTCCTTCGAGGGCGCACCTTTACACCCGCAGATACTGCGACATCGCAGGGAGTCGCGGTAGTGAACCAGGCGTTTGTCAAAAAATTCTTCAAGCGTAACGAGGATCCACTTGGAAAGCACTTCGGCGTGATTGACATTAAGAATTCTGGCGATTTCGAGATTGTCGGCGTGGTAGAAGACACGAAGTATCAGAGTGCACGGGATCAGCCAGATGCGATGGTCTTTACACCCATGCTGCAATCGGCACATCTGAGCCCATCGAAGGACCTGGACTCGTCACTTTATGCGGGACAGGTTGTACTACACATGAAGTCCTTGAGGCCGGGCCTCGAGGAGCAGGTGCGGAAGACGCTGGCGAGCATCGATCCGAATCTGTCCGTGGATCACTATCAGACGTTCGAGAAGCAGATCGAAGGGAACTTCAGCGGAGAGAGGATGATCGCTCGTCTGACGCTGCTTTTTGGAATATTGGCGTTGGTGCTGGCTGCCGTAGGTTTGTATGGCGTGACAGCGTACGGCGTGCAGCGGCGAACGCAAGAGATTGGTATTCGCATGGCCTTGGGTTCCTCGCGCGGCAGCGTTGTCGGCATGGTGTTACGCGGAGCGATGCTGCAGACAGCGGTTGGGTTGGTGATTGGAGTCCCCGTGGCGCTGGTGTGTGTGCGCTCTATAAAACCTGTACAGGCGCAGCTGTATGAAGTCGTTGGACGGGACGCCGGTGTAATCGCTGCGGCCGTATGCACACTCGCGTTTGCGGCATCTATTGCGGGGATTATTCCGGCGCGGCGTGCGGCTTCGATTGATCCGGCGAAGGCTTTGAGAACTGAGTAGAGGCTGCGGTTCGGTTGAGTGAGATGCCTGCCGGATCGCGTTGGGCTGTCACTCTTCCGAAGAGTTGTGGAGCAGGGAAACTTGCCGTTTGTCGAGCCACCTGGCCTGACGGAGGGCGAGAAGATCCAGCTTTGTCCGTCGTAATTGCAGTCGAGGCCTGCTGTGCCCGTTCGGATTCGGTTCGCGCCAGAGCGGTCCCCGCCTTCCGTGGAGCGGCCGGGCGATTTGGGACAAATGACGACAGCACCTTTTGTGTGAAATGATTATCTGTTGCTGCAGATCTTGGGTCTCACGCTGAGGGGCTTGCTAAAACGTTTCAGCTCAGGAGATTGCTGAGAGTTGGCGGAACAGGTCTTCAGCGGTCGTTTGATATGGCATCTTCGTCACATTCTGCGAATGGGCAGAACGGCCTGCAGTTAGGGCCGGATCCAGCACTTGTGCGCGAGCAACTGAGGCGGCTCGTTGCGCACCCATTGTTCACCAACAGCAAGCGATATCCGGTGTTGCTCACATACACGGTCGAGCAAACGCTTCTTGGCAATGCGAGCGAATTGAAGGAAAGGACAATTGGCGTCGAGGCTTTTGGGCGCGAACCCGTTTACGATGTCAATCTGGATCCGGTGGTTCGGACTGCGGCCGCCGAGGTTCGGAAAAGGCTCAGCCAATACTATTACAACCCTGATCACGCCGGGGAACTGGTAATCGAACTGCCGATCGGCTCGTATGTTCCGACTTTTCGGGAGCCAGCCGCCTCTCAGATGGGCTTCGCGGCGGAGCCTTTCATGGCCGAGAAAGTGGAGTCGATACCGAAGGACACTGTTTCCCAATCGCTCACGCAAGCAGAAGTCGAACAGGCGCATGCACGACTCGTTGCCGGCCGCTGGATGCCGATTGCCATCGCATTGCTGGTCGCCGCGCTGATCGGATTCAGCGTTGGTCGCGTGAGACTTCCGAGCCAGGCAGCAGTTGCCGGTGAACCCTCGAACATGTCCCGCTTCTGGGAGCCGATAACCGCAACTTCGAGCCGAGTTACGTATTGTCTTGGCGCACCAACGGACTCTGTGGATCTCCAAACCCGGGCGTACCCGGCCTCGGAGGGTGGCAGTCTAAATACGTACGACGTCATCACCCTCGCCCGATCTCTTGTGCCTCTCGTTCCGAAGAATGGCCAATTTCGCGTGTTATCCGGTTCGGATACTGGTTTTGCTCAATTGCGAGAAGGTCCATTCGTCCTGATTGGCGCATTCGATAATCCCTGGACGATGCGCATCACGCAGGATTTACCGATAGGGTTTGAATATGAGAACCACGTTCGCGAAGTCGTGGATCGCAAGAGTGCACCCCCAAAAATCTGGACACTTCAATGGCAGGTTCCAGGTAAGAGTCTCGCGCGCGATTACGCCATCGTCGCCCGACTTCATGACACGGTTACCGGCGAGCCGGTCATCGTGTTGGCGGGCATCCTGGGGGAGGGAACGGAAGCAGCAAGCGAGGTCGTTTCCAACCCGGCGTACTTGGATTCGATGCTGCAGAAGGCTCCGAAGAATTGGGACCAACTCAATTTGGAAGCTGTGATAGAGGCAAAAGTTATTGAAGGCCATCCGGGCCCGCCCACGGTCATCGCTGTCGAGACGTGGTGAATCGTTTCGACCCCGGAATTCAGTATCATACATCCCTGCAAAACTGGCCCCCACCCGAAGTCTATCCTCTTGTAAATGCGAGCTTTGTCATTGACTTGCTCTGTCTGATGCACGATGCAGCTTAAAAACTGCATGAGCTGCGCCTAGCCTGACTACGTCGGAATCCGCAGGATTTCCGCGATGGATGGAAGGAGGCTTTCATGAGGCGCATTCTTGGGTTCGCCCTTTTATTCATTTTGTCCTCGGTCACGCTCATAGCCGAGAAGAACTCGCAGACGTTTTATCTGAGTTCCGATGTTCGCGCGGGAAACGTTCAGCTACCCCGTGGAATATGCGAAGTGACCTGGGGTACAGCCTCAGGATCCCGAGTGCAGTTGACCATCAGGACAGATGACAAGAAAACTGTGACTGTTCCAGCCCTTATGGTCGCCGGAAGGGACGACCGAGCCGGTGTCGTCACTTCGGTCGTGAATGGCATTACGTATCTGGTCGAACTTCACACCAGGAATGCCAAATTCGTCTTTGAAAACGGCGCAGTTGCTTCGAAATGAGTTCTGTCGGCGTCCACTACACTGCAGCGTAGCGTTTACGCAGCCGATAGAGCAGGAACTAACTCATTCATCACCCTCGCTTGAAGAGTTTTTGGGAGATACATGCAGAATTGCAAGTCAGGTTCTTATCTTCTTCTCACAGTTCTTGGGGGCCTTGCGCTCGTCTGGGCAGCATCCATCGCAGCGGCTCAGAACAATGATCGACCCTGGATGAATTCCAGCCTTCCCCCGGAGGAGAGGGCCGACCTGGTTCTTAAACAGCTCACACTCGACGAAAAGCTCGCGCTACTCCATGGGAATGGCATGGCCCACGCGTCGCAGTGGCAAATGCTGCTGTCAAACCTTACCAACGGTGGTGCAGGCTACGTGGAGGGTATAGAACGCCTCGGCATCCCGCCTTTGGTTATCTCCGATGCGGGTTATGGAGTGAGAGACAGCGGCGCAAACGGTAGATATTCGACGGCTATGCCATCGAGTCTGGGCGCTGCAGCGAGCTGGGATGCGGTCTCAGCCTGCGAATTCGGAACCGTGATCGGCAAAGAGCTGCGAGCGCAAGGATTCAACATGACTCTCGGGGGCGGAGTCGATCTGGTCCGCGAACCCCGTAATGGGCGCAACTTTGAATACGCGGGCGAAGATCCGCTCCTCGCCGGTACGGTCGTCGGTCACCTGATGAAATGCGAGCAGGAACAGCATGTTGTCGGCGACATCAAGCACTACGTGATGAACGATCAGGAGACGGGGCGTTTCTTTGTCAACTCGATCATCGCAAAGCGAGCGATGCAGGAGTCCGATCTGCTCGCCTTCCACATCGCCATTTCCATCGCGAATCCCGGCGCAGTGATGTGTTCCTACAACCGGATCAATGGTGACTTCGGTTGCCAGAACCCATACACGCTTCACGACGTACTCAAGAAAGATTGGGACTTCAAAGGATTCGTGATCTCCGACTGGGGAGGCACTCACAGCACAGAGAAGGCGTCTGCAGCAGGTCTGGACCAGGAACAACCGATGGCAGACTTCTTTGGTTCGAAGCTAAAGGAAGCAGTGGGCGCCGGAAGAGTGCCAATGTCAGAAATTGACGACCATGCGCGGAGAGTTCTCTATGCTGAATTTTTGTCTGGAATCGTCGACGATCCACCTCAGAAAAGCGTCGTCGATGTGGAGACGGGATTCGAAGTCGCGCGACGTGTGGAGGAAAACAGCATCGTTCTGCTGAAGAATAGTCCGACAGTACTTCCGATTGTGCCATCGAAGATTCACAGCATTGCGATCATTGGGGGCCACGCGGACGTCGGGATGATTTCCGGCGGAGGATCCGCGCAGGTGGATCCGCCGGGTGGCAATGCCATCATGCCTCCGGGTAAAGGGGCGACGATCTGGCAGAAACCCGTTTGGTTCCCAACCTCTCCATTGAAAGCGCTCCAGGCAAAACTGCCGAACACTAAAATTGACTTCGATGCCGGAACGGATCCGAAGTCGGCAGCGAGTCTGGCGAAGAGCGCCGATTTAGCGATTGTGTTTGTGTATCAGTGGTTGTCGGAGGACATGGATGTGCCGAGTCTTTCGCTTCCTGACAATCAGGATGCCTTGATCGAGCAGGTAGCGGCGGCAAATCCGCACACCATTGTGGTGCTGGAGACTGGAACTGCGGTCACTATGCCCTGGATCGACAAGGTTGCGGGGGTCGTCGAGGCTTGGTACGCCGGAAGCTCGGGACACAAGGCGCTGGCGGACGTACTGATTGGGGACGCCAATCCTTCCGGAAAGCTTCCGCTGACTTTCACCAGGAGCGAGGCGGATCTTCCTCACCCGGAGAGCCCGAAAATTCCTGCTGAGAGTCAGCCACAAGCTGGGGATGTAGCGGACAACGGAGCTCCTTCTTCGAACGCTTCTGCTCACACGGGCTACGCGGTCCACTACAACGAAGGCGCAGCAGTCGGTTACAAGTGGTTCGAGGAGCAGCACAAGAAGCCGCTGTTTGCCTTCGGCTTTGGTTTGTCATACACGACCTACGCATACTCCGGCCTGACTGTCGATTCCTCGGCCAAAACTGCGCATTTCACCGTCAAGAACACTGGGAAGCGTACGGGCACTGAAATCGCTGAGGTGTACGCGCGGCTTCCCTTGAGTGAAGACGAACCCTACAGGCGGCTGGCGGGATGGACACGGGTCACACTTTCGTCGGGTGAATCGAAAATGGTTTCTGTTCCGATCGACGACCGCGTATTGAAGACATTCGACGAAGAGAAGAATGCCTGGTACATGACACCGGGGGACTATCAAGTCTTGGTCGGTGGATCGTCGGACGATACGCCGTTGACGGGGACCCTCGTGGTTCGTTGAGCCCCGTGCGATAAGCTGTCTCCTTGAATCTGGTCCGTATTCGAACAAGACTCGCGTGGAGTACAACGCTGAGCCTCACTCTGGAGTGGTCTAACTGATGAATGTTTCTGTCCTTGCGGATCACACCAGTAGCGGAAAACAGCATTTTGAGGTGTTGGACGGGCTGCGAGGCAGTGCTGCAATTCTGATCGTAATCTTCCACGTCTTCAATTATTCGTTTGGGTTCCGGGGACCGTTCGCTCTAGTGCATCACGCTTACCTGGCAGTTGACTTCTTTTTCGCTCTGTCGGGATTTGTCGTCGCCTATGCATACGATGATCGATGGACGCGGATGTCGGTCCTCCAATTTTTCCGCATTCGTCTCATCCGCCTTCATCCGCTGGTTCTGATCGGTGCCACACTGGGGCTTCTCGGATACCTCTTTGATCCCTTCAGTAAGGCGGCAAACCACACGGACGCCGCAATGCTACTGCTCGCGTACGTCACGTCATTGCTGTTGCTGCCATCCCCTTCGGTCGGTGGACGGCATAACGAGTCTCAGGCACTCAATGGGCCAGCATGGTCACTGATGCAGGAATATCTCGGAAACATCGCCTATGCTTTGATCCTTCGCCGGCTGCGCGCGCACACGCTTGCGGTGATCTTCGGCCTATCCGGGCTGCTGCTTATTTGGACGGCCAACGCAAAGGGCTCGCTGGATGGAGGCTGGGATTATCCAAAAATCTGGATGGCGCCTCTTCGCTTGACGGTTTCGTTCGTGATGGGACTTTGGCTCTATCGGATTCACGACCGGATTCGAATCCCTAAAATCGGACTCCTCTTGCTTTCGATCGTGCTTATCGTGTGTTTCCAGATGCCAGTCTTCCCCAAGGTTGGCGCATACTCGCTGAACGGGCTTTACGACGCGGTGTGCGTGCTCTTCCTATTTCCGCTCATCCTCCTTTGCGGCGCACACTCTGACGCTGGCACGGGAATGATCAGGCTTTGCAAGTTCAGCGGCCAACTTTCCTATCCGCTCTACATCACGCACATTCCATTCGTATACGTGCTTGCGGGCTACTCGTGGACAAGGCATCCCAGTCTGAATGTGAAGCTGACATTGATTTCTCTACTCATTCCATTCGTGATTTTTGTCGCATGGCTTGTTTTGAAGTATTACGACGAGCCCGTTCGCTCCTGGCTAAGCCGGCGTTACGGGATCAAGCCGGCGGCAGTGAAAGTTTCCGGGCAGGCAGGAGAAGTACGATGATGTCGATATTGAATAGGCTGATACGTAGTGCAGGCCCACTACTAACTCTTGGATTCGTGTTCGCAACCCTAATCCGTGCGCAGGACCAAACCGCTTTTGGCTGGCATGGTCTTTTGCGCGACAGCGCTGGCGCGCCGATCGCAGATGCCAAAGTGAAGCTGACGGGCGCGGTTACGGGCGAAGCCAACACGGGTGCAGACGGAGGCTTTACGCTTTCCGCGCTGCGTCGCGGGCAATACAGGCTCGCAATCATCGCCGGGCGCAAGACCGCCGTTTACGCCCAGGCAATTAGTCTCACCTCCGATACTCCGCCGGTTTTGATCACGTTGTCGGGCCGGGGTGAAATCACTGTGTCGGCGCAGCAGGGCACCGGTGCAACGGGCGGTGAAGCGCTTTCCGGCCAGGCAGTGAGTTCTCTCCCTCTGAACGGCCGTGACTTCAGCACTTTGTTGCTCCTGGCAGCCGGCACGATGACCGATACCAACGGCGCGACGAATTTCACTCAGCAGTTTGCAATCAACGGGCAACGCGGAGTGGAGGCGACGTTCTCCATGGATGGCGCGGACATCAGCGATCCGGAGATGGGTGGAAGTATCATGCCAAACTTCAATGTAGACGCCATTCAGGAACTGCAATCGAGTTCGGGATGGATGCCGGCTGATGTTGGTCGTGGGGCGTCGGGTTTCACAAACATCGTCACTCGCTCCGGAGCAGCCGGCTTCCACGGCTCGTTTTTTGAGTTCGTGCGCAACTCAGCGTTTGACGCGCGCAATTTCTTCGACCATCCGACGCCTGCATACCCGGGACGCATTCCCCCCTTCCGTCGTAACGAATTCGGATTCACCAATGGGGGTCCCGTATACATCCCTCATCTCTATGACGGGCGAAAACGCACCTTCTACTTTACTGAGTACCAGGGCTTCCGCCAGGTGCTGGGTACCACACAGGTCATGCCGATACCCTCCGCCGCACAACGGCCCTCGGGAGGGTCAGATATCGTCTCCGACCCGGTGAGTTTTCCCGACGGCACAATCGATAAGCTGGCCGTTCCAGTGAATCCGTCCATTGCTGCGATACTGGCTCGATACCCTCTGCCGAATCTGCCCACGGGTTCCTTTGGTGCGAATACGTATGCGACCGCTTCGAAGGTGACCACCAATGCCGACCAGTTCTCGTTGCGCATCGACCACAAGCTTTCAGCAAAGAACCAGTTCTTCGCGCGCTTCACGATGGACAACCTGACGGGACCGACGACGAATCCAGATCAGACCGCGATCGATCCCGCCTTTGCCGTCGAGTATCTCGATCGGCAGCGCAACGTGGTCGGGACACTCACGACCGCATTCACGCCAAAGTTTGTGCTCGAGTCCTCGCTCTCGATCACCCGATCCACCCCTGGTTTTCCCTCTCCGGATCACACGGATCCCGCAGTAAAGTTTGAAGACGGCCTCTTCGAAGCCTTCAACGCCGCCGGCGGATCCGTGATGCAGGCCTATGGCAATCTGTTCCAGGAGCGGGAGAACATCAGCTATTCCGCCCGACAACACGCTCTGAAAGCTGGCTTCGAAGTCAGGGAGAATGTGGATACTACCTACTTCGGTATTCCACCGAACGGGGAGTACGATTTCGGCGGTGGAACCGCCTACGCGACGGAAGCGATCGCGTCTGCGAGTGGCAAGCACAACATCAACCCAGGTGATCCTTTACCGGATACGCTCTCTGGTTTCCTCTCAGGTTCGCCATTTGCCTATATCGTCGCCGTTGCACCTCCAGGAGTTTCAGGTGGTGCACACATAGGTCCGGCTGCCATCAACCGAGGCGATTACAACGCCTATGTTGAAGACACTTGGAAGGTCACGCCAAAACTGACGCTGGACTACGGTCTCCGCTGGGAATACTACACCCCGATCACCGAGCGGGCGCACCGCACTGGCTCCTTCCGCACGCTCAATGGAACCTTGGACTATGTCGTCAACCCTCAGCCCGGATATTCAACCACCTGGAATGGATGGGGCCCCAGGGTACAGGCTTCGTGGGCGCCGTTTAGGAACTTTACCGCGCATGCAGGTGGAGCGGTGATGGTGATACCGCCGAACATCTGGCAGGACAACATGCTCACTGGTTCTACGCCTTTCTCGATCAGCCCGCGGCGTCAATCTTCATCGAGCGTGCCACTTGCATACGGGTTCACGATCACCCCCTCGATGTTGCCCACAGCCTACGATCTGAGCGGCAATGACATTCTGGCGAAGGGAACGAAGAATATTCCTGCCAACACGCCGATGGACGTGGACCGCTACGAGAAGGATTTGGCCAAAGTGACTTCCTCAGGTGCGGTGAGTTCTCTGAACCTCTCCGGGATCGACGCCAAGTTTGGCAATGGCGCGCTCTACACCTGGACAATGGGTCTCGAGCGGAAGATGGCTAACCTGACTGCAGACCTGGGCTACGTGGGAACTGCGGCGCAGAAACTACCGCGCATCTCTTTTCCGAACGCCTACCCCGGCGCTACCCCTGAGTTCGCACCCTACACTCAATTCAACTCCGCGGGCGACGTAACGGGCGGCTTTGGGGTGATGAACGTGATGACCAATGATGTGCACTCCAATTACAACGCGCTGCAGGCTTCGTTATTCGGCACGGTAGGTCACGGAGGACCCGGCATTCAGGCTTCGTACACGTGGGGTAAGTCGATCGACACAACTTCAATGGTGTTGAGTGGCACGGGATCAACAGGTGCTACTACATCAGGAGCGTCGCAGGACCCGTTCAATCTTCGCGCCGAGAAGGGGCCCTCGGCCTTTGACGCGACGCACAATTTTGGATTGAGTGTGGCGCAGGACCTGCACATGGAGAGCGCGAATTTCTTGAGCGTGCTTCCGCGGAGCTTTACCTACGGATGGGAGCTGCTCTCCATCTCTTCGATATCGTCCGGTGCTCCGTTCACTGTTTACTCGGGGATACAGCAGACCGGAGCCGGCGCGAACGGCGTCGACCGTCCAGATCAGATTGGCGTGCCGAAGTTGTCCACGGCACGGGCGAACCGCCAAGACTACTTTGGGATGGGAACGGCCAACGCGAGTACATATTTCAATATTCCCGTCCATATCGCCGGCGGCACAGGACCGAACCAGGGGCGGTTCGGCACTGTCGGACGCGACTCTTTCCGCGGTCCTGCCTACTACGATTACGACTTCGCAATGATCAAGGACACTCCGTTCGGGAGGAGACCCTCGGGCGCAGAACGCATGGACGTCCAGTTCCGCGGAGAGTTCTTCAATCTGTTCAACATCGTCAACATGGGGCTTCCCTCGAACATCCTGAATGGATCTGGTTTCGGGGAAATTTCCAAGACGGCCGGCACTTCGCGGCAGATTCAATTGTCACTCAAGCTTATCTATTGAGACGGCAGTGCCTAAGAAAAGATGTTGGGACGTGCGAACCCCGGAGTGCTCGGTGAGGGCACTTCCATCAATGGACTCAGCGATCAAATCTCGTTGCCAACATGGGCTTCTATGGCTTGTTTCCGCCCTTCGTTCAGCTATGCCAGCGGTGATCCGGAAGGACTCGAAATGATGCGAGCTTGGTCAGAATTCTAGATATGGTTCGCCCGTCGCCGGCCGTGCGGAGGGAATCTAACGATTGAATGCGTCTGCAGGCAAGTGGGTGTTCACTCTTAGATTGGTATAAACGCACACCCGCCGCGTCCCTTGATCTCCGTGCAGAATCTGCTTGAGCGTTACGCCGCGCGAAGCGTCGACCCAGACTGTCGCCTGGCGGAGGGTCCTTTTCAATTCAGGATCTTTCGGTATGAGCTCTAACACCTGGCACGCGACGCCCTTCAGATATTCGTGGCGGACGAATGTGATTTCCCACTTGCTCAGGAGCTCTTTGCCACTAGACCCAAATCCGAGAAGCAAAATGCTTTCGAGCTGTCCTTGCCGCCCACCAGCCCTAAAAACTCTGAAATCGTTCGTACGCGCATCATAGAGCGTTGCAGTTCCATTCGAGTAGAGGAGAACCTTCGGGACTTCTTTACGGTTCATCGTGCGGATATGCGCAGACATTTGAATGAGATCACCGTTTCGCTTGAAGTAAATTGTCCCTGATTGGGTTTCGGTATCTGGAATGGGTGCGGTTTGCACGGTCTGCCAATCAAAGTCAGCGACTAGGTTTGTGAATTTGACGGCCGCCGAATCAAGCTCACGGAGAACGCGAGCGGTACTGTCTGCAGCGAGAGCCGATGTCGAGGCGAAAAGCAAGAGCATGCTCCATGCAAGGTTCTTCGATTTCAGCATGTTCTATTTCCTTTCGATCTTTTAGTGAATTTCGAAAGCAGGTCAGCACTGGCGAAGTGAATCCAGAGCTCCCGGACTCGCGTTAACTCCGTTTGACACCAGCAAAAAAAACGGCGATTACTGCACGGTGAGACTGTATGTGACTTTTTGCGATTCGGATCCTGCCGTCGCAGTGATGATGACCGAATAAGTTTGCGATTGCGTTGCTCCACCCGAACCCGAGGATGATGAAGACCCGCCCTGTTCCGCAGTAATTTTATTCACGGCAGTTCTCCTTTGAGTTTTTGATGGGTGCGGGTAAGGTCGCGAGCCTGAATGCCGCGATTGGATGATTTGCAGGGTATCGTTGGCGGAATCTTGGTGCAGCGCCTGTCCGATTGCGAGCGGCTTAAAGTCAAACTGTAAATGACCGCTTCAATCGCCCGAAGGTCCGGGGATCTCGAATCCCACTCCAGCAGCTCGGTTGGCCTGCTGCGTTGCGGCAACGTCGATCTGATCGATAGGAATCTGCTCATAGTGACGAGAATCCAGATCGGTGAGAATCTTGGCGGTGATCATGTAGTTCTGCATCCTTGCGGGAGCGCGGCCGCCTTTGAAAACCACTGTGAGAGATTGCTCGGCGTCCGACGCCGAAGGAATGCCTGATTCCGCTACGTACGGCTGCCGACCGCGCGCAGTCGTCAATGGATTTTCTGCGGGGAATGGTTCCTGTGGGGCCTCATCGGAAGCGCCATAACCAGAATCAGAGTATGGAGCCGGATTATCATAAGGTGGAGCACCGCCCTGGTCATTCGCAGTGTTCCCCGAATCCCCCCAATCGTAGAATCCTGGATCAATTCCATAGGGGATTCCATATTCGAGCCACCCCGGATAAATATTCGCATGCCAGTTTTCGAACGACCGTCTCCGTCCGTCGAAGTGGTTGCGATAGTCCCGATCCCACGTGCGAGAGGGCCACACACCCATGGAGCGGTAAGTCGGGCGGGTCGCCATGAATCGATTTCTGGATGCAGAGATGGGAAGCCCCGCGTTGTTCGGCGATCCAAACGCGCGCAATCTCGAGATGCCAAAAGCAGGATAGGGAACTGTCGGTGCAGACCGGACAGAGTTGCCAGACCGAGCGAAGCCCGGATTCCAGGAAATCCCGCTGTGGCCCGCAAACCCTCGATTGCCGATCGATCCGGCGTGGACAGAGCCCCGCTGCGCAAAAACCGGCAGGGCAAGCGCGAACACTGCGATTGCGGTCCGGAACATCATGGCAACATTCTACTCCCATTCGAATTCCCGTTTCCGATGGCGGGTCCAAGGCATCATTTTCCTCGCGGCATTGCCTGGAGGATGAATTGGCAAAGAACTCGATCGGCGCCACACGAGTCGGAGACTATCTGACTTGCATTTCCCCATTGTGATTGTTTCTATTGAAGCGGACGTTCATGCCGCGGTCAGTCTATTTGCACCTGCATCTCACTTGCGACGATTTCGGCGATTAACAGGTCGCAAAGAGTTCATTGGAGCGTTGCTCTTCTCGGGGCTAAAATCTGTCTTCTGCCGGAAAAGCGAAGGTCAAGACAGTCGGATCCTTCTCCTGCGAAAACGAAAGTTCGTTGCAATCGGAATTTCAAGCTAGCCAAATCCGGGGGCTAGCTGGCATACTCCTCGAAAAGCAGGCCCTGCTCGCCTGCAGACTGTTACCCAAACAGCGTTCTTCTCGTTGCCGTATCAATAAAGATGAATCAATCATCGATTCCCCTGTCTTGTGTCCGTTCTTGAGGACCGTTACCTGAATCTTTTTCCCACAACGGTCGAACGACGGTACTCCGCGCGGTGAAGCACTGATGACTCGATGGGATTGCAAGGAATGATCGGTTCGACAAGCAAGCCAAAAGAGAAGAACACCCAGAGGGTTGATCCCGGAACTCAAAGGCGGGGGGCTGGCAAAGGCCGGCACATCGGGAGTGCGGTTCGGGCGCTCGTATGGTTGTGGCTGGCCGGTGTGAACTCTGATTTGGTGCGCCCCGCACATGCCCAGATTTCTCCAGGCCCGCTTGCCAATGCGCACCAAAGCTTGAATGGCGATACGAACTGCATTAAATGCCACGAGGTCTCCACTCGGGCGCCGTCGTTCAGATGTCTCGAGTGCCATCGCGAGATCGCATCCGAGATCCAACAGAACAAGGGGCTGCATGCCACGTTTCCCCGCAGCGGGCCGCCGGGTGCGGCATGCGTCAAGTGCCACTCGGACCACAACGGGGAGAATTTCCAGATGGTGCACTGGAACCCTACACCCGAGGGATTCGACCACTCGAAGACCGGGTATGCTCTTGATGGCAAGCATGTCGGTGTGGGTTGCCGCGCTTGTCACACGGGCCAGCATATTTCTGAGCCGGCACGCGCTTTGCTCGCGGGCAAAGACCTGGGTCACACGTGGATGGGTCTTACGCCAAATTGCGGCACTTGCCACAAAGACGCGCATCAGGGCCGCTTTGGCGCCGATTGCGCACGGTGCCATTCCACGACCGATTGGAAGGCCGCAAGCATCGATCGGCAAAATTTCGATCACTCGAAAACCCGTTACCCGCTGACCGGCGAACACCGCTACGTCTTATGCAAAAGCTGTCACACCCCGGGACCGGACGGGCAGGCGCGGTACGCGGGGTTGCCCTTTGCGTCGTGCTCGAATTGCCACCGCGAAGATCCGCACAACGGCGCATTCAAACAGGGATGCAGTTCCTGCCACAACACATTTAGCTGGAAGAAATCCGCCTTTACTGAGACTTTCGATCACTCGAGCACGAACTATCCTCTGGTGGGAAAGCACCTCGAGGTGCCCTGTCTGAGTTGTCATCAGGGTGGAGACTTCAAATCGCCGATTCCGCACGATACCTGTATGGATTGCCATAAGCCTGATCCACACGGCGGCCAGTTTGCAAAACGGGCGGACGGTGGACGTTGCGAAAGCTGCCATACCGTTCAAGGTTGGAGTCCGTCGACGTTCTCGGCCGCCGACCATGCAAAGACCAACTTCCCCCTCACTTTTCCGCATGCGAGCGTGCAGTGCGCAGCATGTCATGTGCCGGCGGGAAATGATACCAGGTTCAAGATGAAGTTTGCGCTTTGTGTCGATTGCCATGCCGATGAGCATCAAGGCCAGTTTGCCGGTGCTCCTTGGCACAACCGCTGCGAACAGTGCCATACCAGTGCAACGTTCAAAACCTCAAACTACACGCTGGCCAAGCATCAGAAGTCAGATTTTCCGCTCACCGGAGGACACGCGGCGGTGGCCTGCAATGAATGCCACAAACCCCTGTCTGGTACAAAAGTAACGCCGTATCATTTCAATCAACTCGCTTGTACGACCTGCCACGAAGACATCCATCAGGGTCAGTTTGCGGAGCGCATGGTGGTCCGTGACGCGGCCGGGAAATTGCTGGGATGCGAAGCATGCCACTCCACCAAGGAGTGGAAAGATCTATCGAAATTTGATCATGAAAAAACACGTTTCCCGCTCTTGGGTTCTCATCGTGCATTGGCCTGCGCTGATTGCCACAAGCCACCCAATATGGAAGCCAACTTGCGGAATGTCGACTTTACGAAAACCCCGATGAATTGCGGGGATTGCCACCAAAACCCGCATGCTGATCAGTTCGGTCCGCGCGCCAACGATTGCCAGGGATGTCACGACAGTCGCAAGTGGCGACCTTCGCTTTTCGATCACAACAAGACCGCATTCCCGCTCCAGGGCGGCCATGAAAATGTAGCTTGCTCGGCCTGCCACACGCTCAAAAAACCTGTGAACGGAAATCTCGTTTTGTTCTATAGACCAACCCCCAAAGCTTGTGAAGATTGCCACGGAGCAAGCATTCCCAAAGCCCCGGTCACCTGACCGGCGGATGACAAATTGTTCATTAAGCAGGTGTCTCGCAGGTTTTTCTAATAGACCAGTTTTCGTACAGTGTTGTAAGCTGAACCCGGATCAACATTCGGGCCTTCCCTGATCGTCGTCACTTGAGATACTGCGTCAGATTGTTGGTCAGTTGCCTTACGCTACAAATTTTCCGGACCTCTCCCCGTTAGAGGAAACCCGCGGCAATTCGTCGAAGCCTGCTCAACGCTTAAAGGGCCGCGCCATTAAGTCTCCGGTAAAACCAGTTTCTGCGATTTAGTTTCCCGCTGCCCCGGCAGCCGTGTGCTTGCTGATGCGAGCGCACGGACTTCATATCCCTGCGCATGGAAAGGTGACCTTGCGTTGGCTTGAAGGGTCTGGGCTGAAGCGGAGTTGTGCCTGAGACGGCACCTCTTGACTCGCGGCGGGACACTGCAGGACGCGGAGAGAACGATGAAGCGCGCACGCTGGCTCATCCCTATGGTCGCCGGACTTTTGCCTTTGCTTGCAGGTGCAGCATTGCAGCAGCCGTCAGACAACGCGCGACCGAGCGTCGGCGGTCCCCAGGCCAAAGTCACAAATCCGCACGGAGCGATTTCCATTCCATGCCAGGAGTGCCACACCTACACCAGTTGGAAGCCAATTCGTTCGAATCCTGAATTCAATCATGACCATACTGGCTATCCGCTGCGCGGCATGCACCAGAAGGTGACGTGCACGAAATGTCATACCAGCCTGATTTTCAAGAGGGTCAGCTCCCAATGCGCCGATTGCCACGCTGACATTCACCGTCGCCAGTTCGGCGCCAATTGCGAGACTTGCCACACCGTCAAAGGCTGGCAGATTTCGCTCACGCAGATACGCGACCACCAAAATCGCTTTCCTCTCGTAGGCGCACACGCGATGTTGCAATGCGACGACTGCCACAAAAACGCAGCGGCCGGCCAGTTTACCGTCCAATCGACCGCCTGCTACTCCTGCCACCAAAAGGATTTTCAGACCCCGGTGCTCAATCATGTATCGGCGGGGTTCCCGACAACCTGCGAGTCGTGTCACACGGTGGATACCTGGTTCAATGCAAAGTTCGATCACTTGAAATTCACGGGCTATGCGCTGACCGGGGCTCACGCCACACTGCCGTGCACGGCTTGTCACGTCAACAATGTCTTCGCTGGAACACCTGCGACCTGCTATGCGTGCCACACGACCGATTTTGTGAATACCAACAATCCGCCGCACGTGCAGTTGAACCTGCCTCACGACTGCGGTACCTGCCATAGCACGACGGATTGGCTCAATGCCAAGTTTGATCACACGCTCTATGCAAACTACCCGCTGACGGGTATGCATGCCACGTTGTCCTGTATTCAATGCCACACCAACAACAACTACGTGAATACGCCTACGGCCTGCTATGCCTGCCACCAGGCGGACTTCACCGGGACGACCAATCCCAATCACGTCGCGGCTGGGTTCCCAACGGATTGCTCGCTCTGCCATACGACAAGCGGTTGGAATCCCTCGACCTTCAATCACAACACCACCTCTTTCCCGCTCACCGGCGCCCATACCACCGTAGCCTGCACTCAGTGCCACACGAATAACAACTACACAACTCTGCCCACCACCTGCTACGGGTGCCACCAGGCAGACTTCAACACCACGAACAATCCACCGCACGTTTCAGCCGGGTTCCCGACGGATTGCACCCAGTGCCACAACACGACGTCATGGACCGCCGCAACGTTCAACCACAACAACACGTCCTTCCCGCTCACCGGGGCGCACACGACAGTCGCCTGTGCGCAGTGCCACGTCAACAACAACTACACGACCCTTCCGACCGCGTGTTATGGATGCCACCAGGCGGACTTTAATGGAACTACGAACCCCGCGCATGTCGCGGGCGGATTCCCTACCGACTGCACACTCTGCCATACCACGAGCGGCTGGTCTCCTTCGTCTTTCAATCATGCTTCGGTCTTCCCGCTGACTGGCGCTCATGCCACCGTTCCGTGCGCGCAGTGCCATATCAACAACAACTACACAACATTGCCGACTACTTGCTTCGGCTGCCACCAGACGGATTGGAATGGCACCACAAACCCGGCGCACGCTGCAGCAGGATTTCCCACCACCTGCGACACCTGCCATACGACGACGAACTGGACCACCGTCAACTTCAATCATGCGACGTACGCCAACTATCCACTCACCGGAATTCACGCGACGCTCACCTGCGTGCAATGCCACACCAACAACAACTACGTGAACACGCCGACCGCCTGCTATTCCTGCCACCAGGCCGATTTCGCCGGGACTACGAATCCCAATCACGTAAGCTCCGGATTCCCGACCGACTGCTCGATCTGCCACACCACCAGTGGATGGAGCCCGTCGTCGTTCAACCACAACAACACTGCGTTTCCGCTAACCGGGGCGCATACGACCCTGGCCTGCACACAGTGCCACACCAATAACAACTACACAACCCTGCCCACCACCTGCTATGGCTGCCATCAGACCGATTGGAACGGCACCACCGATCCGGCTCACGCCGCGGCGGGGTTTCCCACCACGTGCGATACCTGCCATACGACCACTGCATGGACCGGGGCCACGTTCAATCACAACAGCACGCCCTTCCCGCTGACCGGCGCGCACACCACGGTTGATTGCATCAAGTGCCACATCAACAATGTTTTTGCCGGCACGCCGACGGCTTGTTACTCCTGCCATCAGGCGGATTTCACCGGGACCACGAATCCGAACCATGTGACGGCGGGATGGCCGACCACCTGCACTACCTGCCATACCACGACGGCGTGGGTTCCGGCGACTTTGCCGGCCACCTATCACACCTTCTTCCCGCTCAATCACGGGAACGCCAATGGAGTGTGCGCCACTTGCCACACGAATTCTTCTGACTATTCGGTGTTCCAATGCACGGGCTGCCACAGCGCCGCGAGCACGACTCCGGAACATAAGGGCATCTCCGGCTACGTGTACAACAGCGCGAATTGCTATGCCTGCCACAAGAACGGGAGCGACTAGCAGCCATGCGAAGAATGATGTTGCCGCTCATCTTTCTCGTCGCGCACCTTGGTGTGGGGCAGCAGCCCGACACGACACCGCCCGCGTCCGATGCGACCACTGCGGCTCCACTTCGGTCCGACTTCCATATTCGCTATGTCAGCGGCGCCAATGTCTATGTGGATGGAGGTCGTGATGCGGGACTGGTCGAAGGCACCAAGCTGGTGGTAAAGCAGGATCCAACGAAACCCGCCGATGATGCAGCCAATGCTGCCATTGAACCGGGCATTCTCGCCAAGCTCACGGTGGTTTCGGTGGCTTCCAACTCGGCGGTCTGCGAGGTGAATGCATCGTCCCGCGATCTCGTTCCCAATGATGTAGCTTCGCTGCCGCAGACCGAAGTAGAGAAGCTCGTAGAAAAAAACACGCTGGGAAACACGCGTCAGTATCCCATGGTAGTGAGTTTCTCAGAGGGAGACCCACTGGACGAAGAGGTGCGTGACGCGCTCCCGCGCCCGCCGCTGCCAGAGGTCAATCAATTCCGCGGCAGAATCGGATTCGACTTCAGCAGGATCAACCAACTTGGCCAAGACAGCATCACTTCGATGCAATACGGCATGGTCTTCCGTGCAGACTTCACAAGGATGTTCGGTACGCACTGGAATCTGAATGGCTACTGGCGCGGAGAACTGCGCAAAGGTTCTTCGTCTTCGCAGGCAACCCTGCAAGATCTCATGAACCGCACCTATCTCATGAGCCTGACTTACATCAATCCTGATTCGCATTGGACGGCCGGAATCGGGCGCCTCTACCTGCCGTGGGCTAGCAGCCTTGAAACGATTGACGGAGCATATCTCGCGGATCAATTTGCGTCGCACACGGCGATCGGCATCTTTGCCGGTTCAACACCGGATCCGACGGCGTGGGACTATAACCCGGATCGCAGAATCGGCGGCGCATTCTTCAACCTGCACGGAGGAAGCTTCGACAGCTTTCACTACTCGAGTACGGCAGGAGTGGGTGTCGACATGCTGAAGTGGGTGATTGACCGGCCGTTTGCGTTCACTGAAAACAACTTCTCCTTCAAGCGCTACTTTTCTGTCTATGAATCGTTGCAGGTGGATCGACCGACTCCCAACCCATCTACATCCGCGGTGGGAACTGGCCTTGGCCAGAGTCTTCTTTCGTTGCGGGTGCAGGTGCATCCCCGCGTGGCCGTCGACCTGACCGATACTTACTTCCGCGATGTACCCACCTACGACCCCACCCTGGTCGGGACCGGACTGCTGGATAAGTACCTGTATCAGGGCATCAACGGTGGAGCGCGGATCCAATTCCCGCTTCATATCGCGGGCTATTTCAGCTTGGGCAGCAGCAGCGATTCGAGCGATGCAAAGAATTCATTGAATGAGATGTTCGGCGGCACCATGTCGAATATCTGGAAGACCGGTCTCGAAGCAGACGCACGCTACTCGAAATTCAATAGCGTCTTTGCATCCGGAACCTACGACACCCTTACGATCTCCCGGGACATGTTGGACGATCTCCGGCTCAATCTCCAGGTGGGTCGCTATGCGTATTCGTCATCGGTTGCCTCCAACAGTGACTCGAATTTTGCGAATCTGATCGTAGATGCCAATCTCGGCGCGCGGCTCTTTGTGGAAAGCATGTTTACAGCGCAGCGCGGAGGCACCTTGAATTACAACCAATGGACGACAACCGTCGGATGCCGGTTCAACAACCGGGCAGCCACGAGGAGGCTCCATGATGCGAATCTTCCCTAATCTACTTACTCCACTATCCGGCATCTTGTTCGCAGCTGGCTCAACGTGCGCGATTGGCGCGGCTCCATCATCTCCCAGCGCAATCGAGCTTGCGCAGAAGCAGATCAGCGCCTATCTCGCTCAACTCGCCGACCTTCACTGCAAGGAGACGGTCACCCAGGAGAAGCTTTCTGGGAACGGTCATGTGGAGGCCTCAGCCCGTGCTCAATTCGACTATCTGATCATGATGGGCGGGAGCGGAGACGAATTCCAGCTGAATGAATCGCGCGTCGCATCCGATACGGAGCATGTCAAGCAATCCCAGCTTCCCTTGCTTGTCACCAATGGCATGTCAACCGTGCTCCTGGTTTTTCATCCTTATTACCGCGATAGCTTCAGCTTTGAGGTCGGCGCCGACGAAACTGTCGACGGTAAACCAGCAATCCCCATTCACTTCACCCATATCACTGGGCGCCGCACCCCTGCTGCGCTTGCGTTGCGGGGCCGCGAATATCCGCTGGATCTGCAAGGCACGGCATGGCTCGATAAGAAGTCCGGAGCAGTCGTGAAGATCGAGGCCAATCTCCTGCGCGACATGAGCGACGTTGGGTTGCGTTCCCTCGATGTTCATGTGGAATACAAACCGATCAAATTGAGCGCGGATTCGGCTCCGATTGCGTTGCCCTCTCTCGCTGTCGTGGATGTCACAACGCCGCGCCAGCATTGGCGTAATCGGCATGTCTTCGATGGCTATCGAACCTTTTCGACCGAGGTGGAACAGGACCCGAACGTAAAGATTCGCGCCGAGAGCGCGAAGCCAGATAGCTCGACGGTAGCCGGCGTACCCTCTTCAGATACCAAGGAGAAGCCCTAAACATGTCTCTGCTTCAAGCCAATATTCCCAAAGTGACTCGCTCGCTCAAGAGCAGGAAGAAGAGCGAACTTGGCCATCATATTCGCGTCTTCGTGGCCGCGGCCGTGGCCTTCTTGTTTGTGACGGCGATCGGCGTCTATGGGGCCAGTTACTATATTCTTCCTATCGATCAACGGCCGTACTCTGACAAGCATGAATTGCTCAGGCCCAGCGGCAGCATCGGGCTCAAACTCGGCGTCGTCGGGACTGTGCTGTTCTTCATTATTTTTCTCTACGCGCTGCGCAAGGTGATTCCGTGGCTGGGCCGCTGGGGGACCGCACGGCATTGGATGGATTTCCACGTAATCGCGGGCGTCACGGCTCCCATCGTGATCGCATTTCACGCTTCGTTCAAGTTTCAGGGAATTGCCGGATTTGCTTTCTGGATCATGCTGGCGGTTGCACTGAGCGGCATTATTGGCCGCTATCTTTATTCACAGATTCCGCGTTCGCTCGGGGCCGCGGAACTTTCGCTCGCCGAATTGCAACGAGGGGAACAGGAACTGGCAGAAGCGCTCCTTGCACAATCTGTTTACTCATCGGAACAATTGGGTCGCATCCTGCGTGTTCCGTCCAAGGAACATATCAGGAGTATTGGACCGCTGCGCGCGGTGGGGGAAATGATTGTGCTCGATGCCGGGATGCCATTTCGATTGGCCGGCTTGCGCCGCGCGTCTGGCTTTACGTTTCGTTCGATTGGCGGCCTGCTTCCCACTGGTGATTCCGAGATTGAGCACATTGTCCGGCTGGTGCGGCAGAAGGCTTCTCTCTCGAAACGAGTCGTGTTCCTCGATCAAACGCAGAGGGTCTTTCATCTTTGGCATGTGATTCATCGGCCTTTCAGCTACGCCTTCGCGATCCTCGCCATCATTCATATTGTTGTTGTCATGGGCTTGGGATTCACGAGCCTGGGGATGCGCTAGCCAATGGAGACACTTTTCACCTGGTTGATCGCCGGAAGCGTTTTGGGATTCTTCCTGATGCGCTATTGGCGCGAACACAAGCGGAAGGAAGCCGCGGCCCGCGCCAGGGCGGATCAGGGTCAACTGTTCTCGGAGGGACCTAAGGCGCAGCATCCGAAAATCAATAGCGATTCGTGCATCGGTTGCGGAGCGTGCATCAAGGTCTGTCCCGAGGGCGACGTGCTGGGCCTGATTGATGGCAAAGCGACCATCGTCAACGGGCATAAGTGCATCGGGCACGGCCTTTGCGCGGAAGAGTGTCCGGTCGGCGCCATCACCATGGTCATGGCGAAGCCCAGTTCGGGCGCCGATATTCCTGTCATCCGCGACCATTACGAAACCAGCGTTGAAAACCTCTTTATCGTGGGGGAATTGGGCGGCCTCGCGCTCATTAAGAATGCTGTCAATCAGGCGAGGGATTGCGTGGATGAAATTGCTGGTCGCCTCAATAACGTCAACGGGAAGCAGTCAGGGGAGGAAATCTTCGACGTGATCGTTGTGGGAGCCGGCCCCGCCGGGATCAGTGCATCGTTGCGGGCCGCAGAGCGTCAGCTCAAGGCGCTCACTCTCGAGCGCGAAACTGTGGGCGGTACGGTGTCAAAGTATCCGCGTCAGAAATTGGTGATGACCACCCCTGTCGAATTTCCATTGCATGGTCGATTTAGCAAGACCACTCTTTCCAAAGAGGACTTACTGGCGTTTTGGGAAAAGATCATGCGAAGGACCGACCTGAACATCCACCAGGCGGAGGGCGTCGACAAAGTTCAAAAGGATGCGCACGGGCTCTTCAGTGTTAGCACGGGGCGTGGTGAATACAAGTCGCGCACTGTCGTACTGGCGTTGGGCCGCGCCGGTACCCCGCGGAAACTAGGTGTCAAAGGAGAAGAGCTATCGCATGTGCTTTACCGGCTCATTGAGGCGGATCATTACGTTGACAAAAACATTCTCATTGTCGGTGGTGGCGACAGCGCAGTGGAAGCCGCCATGGGGCTGGCCCGCCAATCGGGCAACAGGGTCACGCTCTCCTATCGCCGCAACGAGTTCAGCCGACTGAAGGATCGCAATGCCAAGCGCATTGCGGAGCACATGGACTCCGGGAAGATCGAGGTACTGTTCAACTCCATGCCCACGGAATTTCGCGAAGGCAGCGTTCTGATTGAGGTGAACGGGCAGATTCGCGAGCTTCCCAATGACTTCGTCTGGATATTCGCCGGGGGCACGCCTCCCTCCGACTTCCTGAAGTCATCCGGTGTTGCCTTCGGCGCCATCGAATCAACTGGACAACTGACAACGCACGGATAGGATGAGTGGATGATCGTCAGAACGCCCCGGACTTCCTGCTTCACCGCTGTTTCGACTTTTCTACTTTGTGGCACCCTGGCGCATGGCGCGTCCTTCACCGGCACCGTCACCAACAAAACCACCAACAAGGCTTCTGCGGGGGACACCGTGGTGCTGGTGGACGTGCAGGCCGGGATGGCTGAAGCGGCAAGCACCACCACCAATGCCGCCGGACAATACACGCTGGCTGCGTCGACCCTGAAGCCCTATCTCATCCGGGTAAATCACCAGGGCGGAACCTACTTTATTGCTGCGCCACAAAGCGGTCCGGGTGACGTCACAGTCTATGATGTCGCCGCAAAAGTAGAAGGCGTGGGGATCGACGCCGACATGCTGATGGTCGAAGCGGGCGGCGGCATGCTGCGCATCCAGGAGAGGTATCTGGTGCGAAATGCAAGTCTGCCCCCCAAGGCCCAATTCAGCGACAACACATTCGAGATTGTGCTTCCATCCGAGGCGGAACTCGACGCTGCATCGGCCACTCGGCCCGGTGGCCTTGCCACCAATACTCATTTACTTCCGCTGGGCCAAAAGGGGCACTACTCTTTCAATGTTCCAATCCAACCCAACCAAGGCGAAAAGGAAACTCTGTTCGAGGTCCAGTACCACATCTCTTACAGCGGGAAATACACCTTCACGCCGCATTTGCTGATGCCGGCCGACAACTTCGTCGTCTATGCCGCCAAGGGAATTGACTTCAGCGGGGACCAGGGCGCGCACTTTCAGCCGACGCAGGAGGATCCACGCGTTCAGACTTTTGTCGCCAAGAACATTCATCCGGGGCAGGCGATCAGTTTTGCGGTTTCGGGTGAGGGCCAAATGCCGCGCGATGCGCAGGGTGCCATGGGGCAGCAGAATGGAATGGCCGATACAGGCGACGCGTCCGCAGGAACAGGCCGGCCCGGCGGAGGACTTGGGCCTCCGATCGATTCCCCTGACCCGCTTACCAAATACAAGTGGTGGATTCTTTCCGGTCTCACACTCGTGCTCATCCTGGCTTCGGCGCTCCTCTTGAAAAAAAGAGTTGAATTGGCGCCGGTTTCCGGACTGGCCGCGGAGCATCCTTCAGCGGTAGACATCAATCCTTTGTCTTCGTTCACCCGTCCGATCACACCATCGTCGCCGCCGCTCGCCGTGCCAAGCAGCAACAGGGCAGCTCTTCTGAGCATTTTGAAAGAAGAGCTCTTCGCCATCGAAAGCGAAAAGCTCTCCGGCACTTTGTCCTCGGAGGAGTACGCTGCCATCAGGACAGGCCTTGAGGCAGTTCTCAGGCGAGCACTAAAAAGCCAATAGTCCAACACCATCTGCGCGCGCCAAAGAACTCACTTCGGTCGATCAGGACAAAGCATGGAGGGCAGCCTCCGAGTCGACCACCCTCTGATGGAGACGTCAACATCGCCATGGAACGCGGAGTTATTCTCGGTCTATATATACATTGATATAGAGGATTTTCCCCTAGATTCTCGACTCACCCTGCCCTCAGCATCCGCCGCATGTCTAGTCTTTGCAGAGGGTTATCCTATAGTTCATTCCGCGGAACATGCGGAGGGCCGGTTGGTAACCATCTGGAAATCTCCGAGAGCGACAAAAAGTGGTATTGACATCGCTCATCTCTGAGAGTAGACAGTACAAAAGTCACGTTATCCAAATATCAAAGATATTTTTTTTCGGACACCTTTGTCTTCGAACGATTTGAGGACACCCCCGCCTCGAACGTGGTTCGGGAATCCGTCGCGCGATGTGTTATCGCGGGCGCGCATCACGTTGTTAAAGCATGGTTTAGGGGGGCTCATGGCTTCAGAGCAACAGACATTAAAAGCCTCGAATACGGCGGAATCGACGATTGCCGAGCGAGCGGTGATGATGTGCGGCTCGGCGTTATTTACAGGTTTGACAGAGCAGGAATGCCGGGAGATCGCGGCAT
>Ga0210389_10000245_pt1 | contig 55170 bp, 52 predicted proteins | sample IncBWH28OmetaG_FD_160127 | JGI IMG/M metagenome (GOLD analysis project Ga0210389, IMG submission 160127) | Forest soil microbial communities from Barre Woods Harvard Forest LTER site, Petersham, Massachusetts, United States - Inc-BW-H-28-O ... | reverse complement strand
CGGCACGACGGAAGACATCCCAGGAGCTTAAGTGTCAAGCCGCTACGGAAGATTGGGGGAGGTTTTCGCGATGGCCCCAGGCGGTTGCCTCGTCATAGAGGGTGCCGGTCTTGAGGCATCCGTGCAGGATGCCGACAAGCCGGTTCGCCAGCCGCCTGAGAGCATCGTTATGTTCGATATCGCGGGCGCGGAGCTCGTCGTGGCAGGCGCGGGCTCCGGGAGACGCCTTCAGCGCTGCGAAGGCCTGGGAGCTGAGGGCATCAACGAGCCGGTCGTTGCGGATGAACCGGGCCGCGACGGTCTTCTTCTTGCCCGGCGCGCGGGTAATCGGGCTGGTGGCGGCATAGTTCCGGCGGGCCTTCCCGTCGCGGTAACGGGCAGGGCCGTCGCCGAACTCGCCGGGAACCCGGGCACCGGCGATCTTGCCCGTCCCGGGCCGGGACAGGCAGATCTCAGCGTCCGGGTGCCGGCCAAAATGCTCCTCCGCCTGCCCCTGCAGCGCCTTTACCTGCTCGTTCAGGACGGTGATCACCGCGATCAGCGACCGTACGGTGGCCGCGTGGGCCGCAGTCAGCGCCTCGGGCCGGGCCGGCTGCTCGCTGCGCAGCGCGGTCAGGATCGCCGTGGCCCTGTCCGGGATGTTCCGCCGGCGGGCCCGCTTGAGCGCCGCGGGCACCTGCGCCCGCGTCAGCCTCGCCGCCCGGGCCGGCTCCGGTGCCTTGCCGAGCAGTTCCAGCACGTCAGGGGCATCCAGGTCCTCGAACGCCCCGATCATCGCCCGCGCCGCTCTTCGCGCCGGGCACCCCGTGCCGCTCCCGGTACCGCGACGCCTGCAGCGGGTTCACCGGGTACACGCTGTAACCCGCCGCGACCCGCGGGCCGCGGTCGGTCCCGGTCCCGGTCACGACTTCCGCGCTGTCCATGTCGTCCTCGGGCACGAACTGCCCGACCAGGCCGTGCAACTGCGCCATCCCGGCCGCGCCCTCGGGCAGCCGCTTCCTCGCCAGCACCTTCCCGGCCTCGTCCGTCACCTCCGTACGGCGGACCCGACACGACTTATTAGGGAACGCCGCAGCGACCGGGGAAAGCGCCGACGCGGGCGGGCCGAAGCCGCTGCGCCGGAGGGCACCTGCGACGTGATGGAAAAAGGGGCTCTACCCCACGGCGAACGCGACGGCTAGGCTGAGGCTGCGCAGTGACCAGGGAGGAGTCAAGGGTGGAACCTGGCGCGCAGAGCCGTCCTGAGCTGCTGCCTCAGCTGCAGCTCGACGAACTGCTCTCGGAGCTGCAAGCCCGCTTGCAGGCGGTGCTTGCCACGCGGGACCGGATGCGCGGGCTGTTGGAGGCGGTGGTCGCCATCAGCTCCGGTCTGGACCTGGAATCAACGCTGCGCCGGGTCGTCGAGACGGCGATCACGCTGGTGGACGCGTCATACGGCGCGCTCGGCGTCATCGGCGAGGGCAAGCGGCTCGCAGAGTTCATCCCGGTCGGCCTGACCGACCAGGAGATCACGCACATCGATCACTGGCCCGAGGGGCGCGGGCTGCTCGGCCTGCTCATCGACGACCCGCGGCCGCTACGGCTAGCCGACATCGCCGAGCACCCCGCGTCATCCGGCTTTCCCGAGGGACACCCGCCGATGCGCAGCTTCCTCGGCGTGCCCGTGCGGGTGCGCGACGAAGTATTCGGCAACCTGTACCTAACCGGCAAGCGCGGCGGCGGGGAGTTCACCGAGGACGACGAGGCGGTGCTCGTCGCGCTCGGCGCGGCGGCCGGCGTCGCCGTCGAGAACGCGCGGCTGTACGAGGCCACCCGGCGCAGCCAGCGGTGGATCCAGGCCAGCGCCGAGATCACCATCGCGCTGCTGTCCGGCATCGACCCGGACGAGGTGCTCGCGAGCATCGCCCGCCAAGCGCTGGAAATCTCCGGCGCCGACCTGGTCTATCTCGCGCTGCCCGAGGAAGAGGGACGACTGCTCACCATCGCGTATGCCGAAGGGCACGGGGCGGACGCGCTGGCCGGCCTGGTACTGCCCGGAATCGGGGCGCCGTCTGAGTCGCTGTCCGCGCACGTGCTGGTCACCGGCAGGCCGACGGCGAGCGCGGACGTCGCCGCCGACGAACGGATTACCCCGGTGGCCCGACCCGCGCTGAGCCAGATCGGCCCGGCGGTGCTGTTCCCGCTCGGCAACGGGCGCGGCGTGCTGTTCCTCGGCCGTGCGCGTGGCGCGTCGCCGTTCCCCGAGGCGGATTCCGCTTTCCCGGCCGCATTCGCCGCGCAAGCCGGCATCGCGCTCGAGCTGGCGGCGAGCCGGGCCGAGGCCGAGCGCCTGTCGGTGTACGAGGACCGGGACCGGATCGCCAGGGACCTGCACGACCTGGTGATCCAGCGGCTGTACGCCACCGGCATGTCCCTGGAGGGGACGATGCCGCTGATCTCCAGGCCCGAGGTCTCCGGCCGGATCAGCAACGCGGTGGACGCGATGGACGAGACGATCAAGGAGATCCGCGCGGCGATCTTCGCGCTCCAGGCACGGGACGCCGGGCCCCGTCAGGACATGCGGGCCGACGTCGTCGCCCTGGTTGACGAGATGACGGGCATGCTGGGGTTCAGCCCGTCGCTGCGACTGGGTTCCGGGCTGCGCCGGGAGATCCCCGGTGACGTGGCCGAGCAGGCACTGGCCGCGCTGCGCGAGGCCCTGTCCAACACGGCACGGCACGCTAACGCAACCGCGGTGGACGTGACCGTCGACGTGGACGCGGCCGGGGACCTTTGTGTCCTCGTCATCGACAATGGGACCGGTATCCCCGCGAACGGCAGGCGCAGCGGGCTGCGCAATCTCGCCGCCCGCGCCGAGAAGCTCGGCGGCTCGCTGCGCTTGGGGCCGGCCTACCCGGGCGCCTCCGCCGCGACCAGCGGGCACGGCCAGGGCACGCGGATGGAATGGCGCGTCCCCGTGTCATTTCACTCGGCCGGATTACTATGACCGTCGTTCTCGCCGAACACCCGGACCGCGTACGCGGCCGCCTGCGTCCGCCGCTCCATCCCCAGCTTGGCGAACAACCCTGACACGTAGTTCTTCACGGTCTTCTCCGCGAGGAACATCCGCTCGCCGATCTGCTTGTTGGTCAGCCCTTCCCCGATCAGTTCAAGGATGCGCCGCTCCTGCGGGGACAGCCCGGCCAGCGGGTCGTTCTTCGGCATCTGACCGCGCAGCCGCGACATGACCTGGCTCGCCGCCTTGGCATCTAGCATCGACTGCCCCGAAGCCACCGTACGCACCGCCCCGACCAGATCGGTACCGCGGATCTGCTTGAGCACGTACCCGGCCGCGCCCGCCATGATCGCGTCGAACAGCGCCTCGTCATCGCCGAAGGAGGTCAGCATCAGGCACGCGACCTCGGGCATCCGGGACCTGATCTCCCGGCACACGCTGACCCCGTCACCGTCGGGCAGCCGCACGTCCAGCACCGCCACGTCCGGCCGCAACGCCGGAATCCGCGCGATCGCCGACGACGCCGTGCCCGCCTCCCCCACCACCGAGATGTCCGGCTCGGCTTCCAGCAGGTCACGCACTCCCCGGCGGACCACTTCGTGGTCATCGAGGAGGAAGACGCCGATCTGCCGGACCGCGGTGCCGTTCCCGCGGTCCGGCAGATCGGCCTGTCTGGCCTCGTCAGCCCTATGGTCAGCAGCCTGCTCAGTCATCGCAATCACCTGCTAGTCGTCTCGCTTCGTTACCTGGTGCCTTTCCCACCATAGGCACTGCGCACCGCCGGGCCACAGGGCTTTGGTCCCGGCCTCTGCGGTCCGAAGTCCCGGCTGGACCCGCGGCTAGTCGTTCATCCGGCCGAGGATTTCGGCGAGGACTTGACGGTCGGCGGGGGTCAGTGGCGCGAACAGCTGGTCGGCGGCCTGGCGGCGGGCGGCGCGCATGTCGTTCCCGACCGCTTTGCCCCGATCGGTCAGGTGCAGCAGGATCGCGCGCCGGTTGGCCGGGTCGATCTCGCGGCGTACTAGGCCCGCCTCCTCCAACGCGTCGACCACGGTCGTGGCCGAGCGCGGGACGATCCCGAGGTGGTCGGCGAGCTGCGCCATCCGCAACGGCTCGGGACTGCGGGCGATCCGGCTCAGCGCGCGCTCCTGCGCGGGGGTAAGGCCAAGCGGTGACAGCGCGTGCGCTTGGGAACGGCGCAGCCGGCGCGTCAGCCGCTGAAGCTGGTCCGCGAGCGCGACCGAGTCCTCCATGACGTCATGTTACCAAGAGCCATCCTCATATTGAGCAGGGAACAATTCTGAGTTAAGCTCTGTTTGAGCTATAAACACTAATACCAACCGGAGGACTTATTGAGTACCCCTAAGAACCCGCGCGTGCCCTTGCGCCGCATCCTCAAGCTCTTCGTCCCGTATCGCTGGAGCCTGACGTTCGTCGCGATCCTCGTCGGCGCGTCGTCGCTCGTCTCCCTCGTCAACCCGTTCCTGATCCGGGAGATCATCGACGTCGCCCTGCCCCAGGGCCGGACCGGGCTGCTCGGCCTGCTCGCCCTCGGCATGATCGTCGTGGCGATCCTCAACAGCAGCTTCAGCGTCTCCCAGACCTACGTCTCCACCAAGGTCGGTCAGCGGGTCATGCACGACCTGCGCACCGGCGTCTACTCCCACCTGCAGCGCATGTCGCTGGCCTTCTTCACCAGGACCCGCACCGGCGAGGTCCAGTCTCGCATCGCCAACGACATCGGCGGCATGCAGGACACGGTCACCACGACCACCACCACGCTCGTGTCCAACGCCACCACCGTGATCGCCAGCATCATCGCGATGGCCGTCCTCGACTGGCGCCTCACCATCGCCAGCCTGGTCATGCTGCCGTTCTTCGTGTGGATCAGCCGCCACGTCGGCACCGAGCGCCGCCGCATCACCCGCGACCGCCAGAAGAAGCTCGCCGTCATCACCTCGATCGTGCAGGAGTCCCTGTCGGTGAGCGGCATCCTGCTCGGCCACACGATGGGCCGCTCCCGCGAACTCGCCGAGGAATTCGCCGGCGAATCCGCGGAGCTCTCGAACCTCGAGGTCTCCTCTAACATGGCGGGCCGCTGGCGCCAGTCCACGATCCAGATCGTCATGTCGTCCATGCCCGCCGCGATCTACTGGGTGACCGGGCTGACCGGCAGCGGCGACCACATGGCCATCTCGATCGGCACGCTGGTCGCGTTCACCACGCTCCAGCAGAGCCTCTTCCGGCCCTCCGTCCAGCTGCTGAGCACCGGTGTGACCCTGCAGAGCTCACTTGAGCTGTTCGGCCGGATCTTCGAGTACCTCGACCTGCCCATCGACATCGCCGAGCCCGAACACCCCGCCAAGGTCGACAAGGCCACCGGCGAGGTCGCGCTCTCCCACGTCGGCTTCTCCTACTCGAACACCGCCCGCCCCACCCTGAAGGACATCAACGTCACCGTGCCCGCCGGACACAGCCTCGCGATCGTCGGCGAGACCGGCTCCGGCAAGACGACCTTGTCCTACCTCATCCCCCGCCTGTACGACGTGACCGAGGGGTCGGTCACGATCGACGGGACCGACGTCCGTGACATGTCCTTCGACGACCTCGCCAAGTCGATCGGCGTCGTCTCCCAGGAGACCTACCTCTTCCACGCCTCGGTCGCCGACAACCTGCGGTTCGCCAAGCCCGACGCCACCGACGAGGAACTGACCGAGGCCGCCAAGGCCGCGCAGATACACGACCACCTCGCATCGCTGCCGAACGGCTACGACACCATGGTCGGCGAGCGCGGCTACCGGTTCTCCGGCGGCGAGAAGCAGCGTCTCGCGATCGCCCGGACCGTCCTGCGCAACCCGCCCATCCTGCTGCTCGACGAGGCCACCAGCGCCCTCGACACCCAGACGGAGCAGGCCGTCCAGGAAGCCATCGACGCCCTCGCCCAGGGCCGGACCACGATCACGATCGCCCACCGGCTGTCCACGGTCCGCGACGCGGACGAGATCATCGTGCTGGACCACGGCGAGATCGGCGAACGCGGCACGCACGAGGAACTGCTCGCCCGCGGCGGCCGCTACGCCGCCCTCGTCAACCGCGACGCCGACATGGCCGAAGTCGCATGACCCCGCCCCACGCACGGCGAGGGCCTGGCGCAGGAACGATGAGTTTCCGCGCCAGGCCCTGCCAACGGCTTTTCGCCGCAAGCCCATTACCGCTTACGGTTCCGACGGCGGACGCTGCACCGCCAGCGAGAAGCGGGCGTTGCCCTGCGCGTCGATCTGCGCGTCGAGCACCTTGTCCTGCAGGTAGAGCGCGGCGTTCGGCTCGAGGAAAACCCGGGCCCCTTCCGCCTCGACTACCTGGTCGTGCTCGGCAGGGCCCGCCGCGGCCATGAGCTCGAGAGACCCGGGGTTACCCGGTTCCGCGACGGAGGAGGCAATCCGCAGTCCGGCCCCGTCAGGAGCCTGCGGAGTTGCCGTTACGGACTTGACGACCTCGGCGGCCGCCTCGGTAAGGACCAGCATGTGCAGTTCCTTTCGCTTTCGTCGTGTCCGGTTGGAGTTGCCGAGGTTAGCCGGCAAACCTGGGGTGAGCCAGCTTGCAGGCCCCCTACCCGCAGCGCGGTCGCGAACACCTGTGTCAGGAGAATGGGTTCCATGACTGTTCTCGACTCGCCGATCCCGCGGTTCCACCTGGCCATTCCCGTCGACGACCTCACCGCCGCCCGCCGCTTCTACGGGGAGGTGCTCGGGCTCGCGCAGGGGCGCAGCGCCGACACGTGGGTGGACTGGAACCTGTCCGGCCATCAGGTCGTCACGCATCTCGCCCCCGAGCGGTCCCGGCGGATCCACAACCCGGTGGACGGCCATGACGTGCCGGTTCCGCACTTCGGGCTGATCCTGACTATTCCGTCATTTCACGAACTGGCTGGACGGGTGCGCGACGCCGGGATCCCGTTCGAGATCGAGCCGTACGTGCGTTTCGAGGGCGAGACCGGCGAGCAGTGGACGATGTTTCTCTTCGACCCGGCCGGCAACGCCCTGGAGTTCAAGGCCTTCGCCGACGACTCGCAGGTCTTCGCGGTCTGACCCGCCGGCCCGCGATCGCCCGCTAGGGCGAATCGTCTGACCTGCCCAGAAATCTGGGGTGTGACACAAATTGCCCTGTTTGCGCTGAAGAGATACGGGCAGTTTGTTCGCGCGCCAGGAGGAGGAAGCCCAGCACGCGGTGGGCTTGCGCGGGCACATGTCCTGATGGCTGTTCCTCCGGGCGGCGGAAGTTGGAGAGCTTCCGCCGCCCGGAGGGGCGATAGGCGGAATATCTCGCGTTTGCCCGGGTAGTCGTGGAGCCGTCGGAATACCCCGAGCTCATGACTCGACTGGGAAGTGAAAGCAATGGCTGGGATCATGCGGATACGACGCACCCACGGCATGACCGGTGGGCTGCTGGTAGCCCTGCTCGGCATCTGGGGCGGGCTCATCCCGTTTGTCGGACCGTACTTCCATTACGCCTACACACCGGACAAGGTGTGGACATACAACACTGGGCGGCTCTGGCTGGAAATCCTGCCTGGCGCGGCCGCGCTGCTCGGCGGTCTGCTGCTGATCGCCGCCAAGAGCAGGCACACGGCTTTGTTCGGCGCGTTCCTCGGCATCGTCAGCGGCGCCTGGTTCGTCCTCGGCAACGTGTTCGCCGCGATGTGGACCTCCGCCGCGCCCGCCGGAGTGCCGGCCAGCACCCACACGCTGCACCGCGCGCTGGAAGAGGTCGGTTTCTTCGCGGGCCTTGGTGTCGTCCTGGTGCTGATCGCCGCCTGGGCGGCGGGCCGGATCACCGCCGTGCCGAGGCTGCGGGCCGCCGACGCGACGCAGCCGGTCGCCACCGTCCCCGCGGACACCGAGGACACGCAGGTCATCGGCTAAGGCTCGCGGCCGTCACCGGCGCCGGCCCTGCGTCCCGCACCCGGGGAAGCAGGGCCGGCGTGCCCAGCAGCAGGACGCCCGCCACCGCGATCGCGATGCGCGGGCTCGTCACCGTCGCGAGCACGCCCCACAATCCGGTGAGCAGCGCGATCGTCGCATTGCTGGTGATCGACCACGCCGCCAGGCCGCGGGAGACGTGATCGTCGCCGAGCAGTTCCAGCCGGTAGGTCGAGTACACCGGCATGTACAGGCCCATGAAGATGATCAGCCCGGTCTGGATCACGATGAAGAACACCACCCCGCCGAGGCCGGCGAAGGTGAGCGCCAGCCCGACCGGGAAGCAGGCACGCGCCGTGCCCGCCACCAGCAGCATCCGCCGCCGCCCGAACCGCGCGGTGAGCCGCGCCGCCAGCCGCGACGCCACGAACCCGCCCGCGCACGGTACTCCGAAGGCCAGCCCGTACATCCAGGCCGTGAACTTCAGCTCCCCGAGGAGCAGGACGGCGAGCAGCGGCTCCGTCGCGAGAATCAGCGCGCCGGTCAGCACGCTGTTGGCCATCAGCAGGCACAGCACCCGATCACCGAAGATGTACTTCCAGCCGGCTGCCAGGTCGCGGAATTTCGACGAGCCGGGCCCGGAGGGCTCCGGCCGCGGCTCCTCGCGGTGGATGGCGAGCACGCCCAGCGCGGACAGCAGGTAGCTGACGGCGTCGGCGGTCACGGTGGCGACGGGGCCGAGGACCGTGATCGCGGCGCCGCCGAGGGGCGGGGCCACGGTGATCGTGATCCAGTTGGCCGAGGCGAACCGGCTGTTGGCGATCATGAGCTTGTCGCGGGGCACGAGGGACTTGAGGTTCGCGCCGCTGGCCGAGCCGAACGCGATCTTGGCGGCGGCGGCGATCACTGACGCGGCGAGCAGCTGCGCGAACGTCAGCGCCCCGAACGCGTACGCGACCGGGATGCTCGCCATGACGAAGAACCGGATCAGGTCCATGGTGATCATCACGGGCCGCTTGCGACGCTGCTCCACCCACGGCCCCAGCGGCAGCGCGAGCAGGGCGCCGGCGGCCATGCCCGCGGCCGGCAGCGCGGACACCTCGGCGGGGCTCGCGTGCAGCACCCGGATGGCGATCAGCGGGAACGCGCCCAGCGCGAACGACGTGCCGAGGGAACTCGCCAGGCTCGCCGACCACAGCCAGGCGAACTGCCGCCCGAGTCTCTCCCGCCCGGGGTTCGCCCGCCCGGATCGTTGCCTTGCCCCCACGCCGGCTCCTCATAGGTACAGCCCCGTGGCCACAACCGAACGTTGATGCTGACGATGGAACCATGAGCATTAGCTGGAGTTCAAACAACAATGAGGGCTTCGCGTCACAACCAATCGTTGTCCGGCTACGATGATGAGTCATGGACCTCGACGCGATGCGCACCTTCGTCGCGGCCGCGGACCTGGGCCAGTTCCAGGGCGCGGCCGACGACCTCGCCGTCACGCAGCAGGCGGTGTCGAAGCGTATCGCGTCGCTCGAGAAGGAACTGGGCGTCCGGCTGTTCACGCGCACCGCGCGCGGCGCCCAGCTGACCATCGACGGGCAGGCGTTCCTGCCGCACGCCCGCAGGCTGCTAGCCACCGCCGAACGGGCCGTCGCGGCGGTGCGACCGGGCCACCGCGCCCTGCGGGTTGACCTGCCCGGCCGCCGGTTCAGCCCGGCCCGGATGCTGCGGGACTTCCGCGCGACACGCCCGGGCACCGAACTCGACGTCGTCACCCTGGCAGACGCCAACGCGGCGATCGCGGCCATCGACGCGGGCACGATCGACGCCTCCATCCGGGCAGTGAGCGTGCCGCCGCGCCGTCTCCCGGCGGGCATCCGGCACATCCGCGCGCTCGACGAGCCGGAGCAGCTGATGACCGGGCCGCGCCACCCGCTAGCCGGGGAAAAGCAGGTGACGCCGGCACAGCTGCGCGGGCACCGCATCTGGATGCCGATCCTCCCGGCCGGCTCCGAGTGGGCCGACTACTTCGACGCGGTCGTCCAAGCCTTCGGCCTGCGGATCGAGCAGACGCATCCTGACTTCGGCACCGAGCCCCTCCACGACGTGATCGCGGATTCGGCGGAAATCGCGACGTTCGTCCCCGAGCAAATGCAGATCCTCTGGCCCGACGGCCACGACCTGCGCCGCATCAACATCCGCGACCCCGCGCTGCTCTACCCCAACGCGCTGATCTGGCGGGAGGACAACCCCCACCCGGCGCTCGCCGCGCTCCGCGACTACATCGCGGCCGCCCCTCCCGCTTTTCCCCGAAACGAACCCTCGTGGCTCCCCCCGTTCGCCTTCTCCTGATCCGCCGGAAAACGCTACGATCGCTCCGTGCCCCCAGTTCCTGACTCTCTGCACTTGGTCCAGTCGCTCACCGACACGCTCAGCGCCGCCCCGGCCACGGACATCGCCGTGCGGGTTACCGACGCCGCCGCTCCGGCCGCGGGCTCCGACTCGCTCGCCACGAGGGACTCCGCCGCCGACTGGCTCCACGACGCCGGGCTGCTGCCCGCCGAGACCGGCCTGTCCGGCTCCGAGCACTCGGCCCTGCTCCGGCTGCGCGACGCGCTGCGGGAGGTGCTCGCCGACCGCGCCGCCGGCCGCACGAACCCCGACGCCGCTGCCCGCCTCACCCGGGCGCTCGCCGACGGCCGCCTGGTGGTCACGGTCAACGACGACGGCAGCGTCAAGCTGGCCAGCTCTGCGCGCTCGCCGTACCCGAGCGTGGTCGCCGCCATCGCCGTGGCGATCGCCGACGCAGCCGCGGCCGGGACCTGCTGACCCCAGACCCCTGGCCAGCCGGCTTACTCCTCGAGGGAGAGGGCCATCCGCGGGCAGCAGCGGACCGCTTCGCGGACGCCGCTTTCCAGGCCGGGCGGGACCTCGCCGCCCGGGGGCAGGATGTGCAGCTCGTCCTCGTCGTCGACGTCGAAGACTTCCGGGACCAGGCCAACGCAGACCGCGTTGGCCTCGCAGATAGCGGTGTCGACAGTGACCTTCATGTCGCGGATGTTAGACCTGCCGGGTCAGATACGCCACGTCGGTTATCCACTTCGCGGTGTCCGGCTCCTGCGAGGGATCGGTCAGGTAGTGCTCTACCCGGCCGGTCCACACCGAGCCCGCGGCGGTCTCCGTGCTGTCGAACTCGATCCCGCGCTCGCTCGCCCAGGCCTGCAGCGCGGCATTGGCGCCGAACAGGCCGTCGTCACCGTCGTATGGCCCGGTATGCCGCAGCACGGCGTAGCGGCCCGGCGGCAGCGCGCCCGCCCGAACGCGCTCGTCGGCCGTAACCGGCTCGCCGACCGGCACGCCCAGTTCGATCTGCAGGTCGGCCGCCATGTCGATGACCAGGTAGCGGATGAACGGCGGCCCGGACGGCGCGATGCCCTTGCCCCCGAGCCAGCCGAAAAGCTCGGGGAAACCCTGGTCCACGGCACTGCCGAGGCTGTCCATAGTGACGGTCACCCTGATTCCGGCGTAGTCCTGAGCGTCACGTTCCTGGATCTCCGGCACCTGATCCATCCGACGGCCCCCTTGGTCTATTCGAACCCTGCCTGTCTGCCACTCTCACAGAACAAGACGGCCGGACAGACCCGCATTCATCGCTGCCGGGCGCCTCAGGGTTGGGCGAAGCGGACGCGGAGGCCGTGGTGGCGCAGGACGCGGACGAACCAGAAGGCGGACAGTACCGTCCCGGCGGCTACGCCGCCCACGGTGACGATGGTGGTGAGCGCGAGGAATACCGTGGTCGGCTCCAGCGCCATCCCTATCCCCAGGCCGACGGCCGACAGGAGGAAGATCGCGGCCCAGAGCCAGGTCGCGCCCTGGAAGAACCGTTCCAGCCCGGGCTGCCGGGACGACGGCGCGCGCAGCGCCACCACTTCGGCCGCCAGCTGGGCCACGATGGGCTTGCGGGTGGGCGCGGTCCGCGCGAACAAAAGGCACAGCGCCAGGTTGGCCAGCGGGAACTGGAGCAAGAAGAACAGCACGCTGCCCGTCATGAGCACCAGCGCGGTCTGGACCGTCAGGACGAGCGCCGAAATCAGCAGCAAGCCCGGCACACTGCGCGTCACGGCTTTGCGCAGCACGGCGGTCAGCCAGATCTCGGCCGTCGCCGCTATCATCCCGGCGCCCGTGCCGCCCAGCTTGGCACCGATGACGTAGGCGAGAACGGGAAGTCCAAGGGATTCGGCGAGGTTCCATCCGGCAGTCAGCATGAGCCGCCACGGCCGTGGCAACTCCAGATCATCAGACCCGATCATGTGACATACCTTCCCCACGATCCCGTTCTATGCAGGTCATAGTGCATAACACGAACCTGAGGGTTTCCTGAGCGTACTGTGCGAGCGCCCTCACTTCGGCGCATGGATTCCGTTATGGCGCCGGGCTCAAGATGGCTGCGACCCCCGGACATGCTGCGCGCGTCGATGCTGGCCGGCGAACGCGGCTGGCGCCGCCAGGCCGTCCGCATGAAGCCGTTCTGGATCCCGGGCAGGCGCGGCCTGGATGAGGCTTTGGCCGGCCGGATTGGCCCCTAGCGGAAGGCCGACCGGGCAGCTACGGTTCTCAGCTATGCAACGAAGCACGAAGCTCACGCTTGCGGAGAAGGCCGCTCTCACAAGCGGGGCCGGGGCCTGGTCGACCAAGGCATTCGGCGATATTCCGTCCGTCACGGTCTCGGATGGCCCGCACGGGCTGCGCAAGCAGGTTGACCCTGCGCCCAGCGAGACCGCGGACGGCGATCCCGACCTCGGATTGTCGCCCAGCAAGCCCGCGACCTGCTTCCCGCCCGCGGCGGGACTGGCGCAAAGCTGGGACCCCACCCTGATCGAGCGCGTGGGCGCGGCACTCGGCGAGGAGTGCCGTGCGGAGGGCGTGAACATCCTGCTCGGCCCGGGCATCAACATCAAGCGGTCCCCGCTGGGCGGACGCAACTTCGAGTACTACTCCGAAGACCCGCTGCTGACGGGCGCGCTGGCGACCGCGTGGGTGACCGGACTCCAGTCGCAGGGGGTCGGGGCCTCGCTGAAGCACTTCGCGGCGAACAACGCGGAGTACGACCGGATGCGGCTGAGCTCCGACATGGACCCGCGGACGCTGCGGGAGATCTACCTGCGCGCGTTCCAGCGCGTGGTCCAGGACGCGCGCCCGTGGACGGTGATGTGCTCCTATAACCGGATAAATGGGGTTTTGGCGTCACAGAACCGGCTGCTGCTCACCGACATCCTGCGCGGGGAGTGGGGCTTCGACGGTGTCGTCGTCAGCGACTGGGGCGCGGTCGCCGACCGCGCCGCGGCCGTGGCGGCCGGGCTCGACCTCACGATGCCGTTCCCCGGGCCGGCCAGTGACGCGGAACTCGTCGACGCCGTCCGCCGCGGTGATCTCGACGAGTCCGTGCTAGACGTGGCCGTGGGCCGGCTCGCCGCGCTCACCGATGCCGCGTTGGCCAGCAGCGGTGCCGCCGGGAGCGGTGCCGCCGGGCAGGACGGCGGGTACGACGTCGACGCGCATCATTCGCTCGCGCGGGAGGCGGCGGCACGCAGCGTCGTCCTGCTCCAAAACGATCGCGGGCTGCTCCCCCTCTCCCCCGCCGGTTCCCTCGCCGTGATCGGCGTGTTTGCCGCCGAGCCCCGGTACCAGGGCGGCGGCAGCTCGCACGTGACGCCGACCCGGCTGACGACGCCGCTCGAAGCCATCCGGGCGTTCGCCGCCGGCACGATCACCTACACGCAGGGGTTCACGGTCGACGGTTCCGGCGCTGACGCGCAACTCGTCACCGACGCGGTGGCGGCCGCCAGGAACGCGGACACCGCGGTGCTGTTCCTCGGCCTCGCCGACCGGCAGGAGTCCGAGGGCTACGACCGGACCACGATCGACCTGCCCGCCGAGCAGGTCGAGCTGGCGCGGGCTGTCGCCGCCGCCAACCCAAGGACGGTAGCCGTGCTGGCCCACGGCGGCGTGCTCCGGCTCGCCCCGCTGGCCGAGGCGGTCCCCGCCATCGTCGACGGCGCGCTGCTCGGGCAGGCCGGCGGCGAGGCGATCGCCGACGTGCTGTTCGGCGCGGTGAACCCGTCCGGGCGGCTCGCGGAGACCGTGCCGGCCCGCATCCAGGACACCCCCGCGTACCTGAACTTCCCCGGTGAGTTCTCCCACGTGCTGTACGGCGAGGGCATCTTCGTCGGTTACCGCTGGTACGACGCGCGCGAGATCGCGGTCACCTACCCGTTCGGGCACGGGCTGTCCTACACGACCTTCGGCTACGACGGACTGCGCGTGTCCACCGGGGAAGACAGCGTCGAGGTCCGGGTGACCGTGACCAACACCGGGGACCGGGCCGGCCGGGAGATCGTCCAGGTCTACGCCGGGCTGCCCGGCTCGTCGGTCGCGCGGCCCGCCCGCTGGCTCGCCGGCTTCGCCGCCGTCGACCTCGAACCAGGTGAGAGCAGGGAGGCGGCCGTCAACGTCAGACGGGACGATCTGGCGTACTGGGACAGGCGCGTGGAACGTTTCGTGGTTGAGGGCGGTGTTTACGAGGTGTCGGTCGGCTCGTCGAGCCGGGACACACGGCTGACCGCGCGGGCGGACGTCGCGGGCGACGCGCTGGCCGTCCCGCTGACGCTGGACTCGACGCTCGCCGAAGTGGCCGCCCACCCGGTCGCCGGGCCGCTGCTCGCGGAGCGGTTCCCGGCCGTCTTCCCCGCGCCCGGCGGTGACGACGCGACACTCGGCGTGAGCCTCTTCGACCTCATCTCGGCCTCGCCCGTCGGCCGCATGGTCAGCTTCTCGCGCGGGGCGGTCACCCGCGAGATGCTACAGCGGCTGCTCGACTCCGCGAACGGCACGACGTGAACGGCCGCGTGACACAATTGCGGACCATGATCGAACGCGAAGACGCCGGTGATATCGCCGTCGTGCGCCTGGCGCATGGCCCGGTCAACGCCATGGACCTGGAACTCTGCGCGGCGCTGACCGACGAATGCCGGTCACTCGCGGCCGGGCCCGCCCGCGCGGTGGTCCTGACGGGGCGCGGCTCGAGCTTCTCCGCCGGGGCGGACCTGCACCGTCTCCTCGACGGCGGCCCCGCCTACACGGAGAAGTTCTTCCCGGCGCTCGGCCAGGTCTTCACCGCCCTCTTCACGATCGGCAAGCCCGTGGTCGCCGCGGTGAACGGGCACGCCATCGCGGGCGGCTGCGTTCTGGCGGCCGCCGCCGACGTCGCGCTGATGGCCGACGGCAAGGGCCGCATCGGCGTCCCCGAACTCGCCGTCGGCGTCGGTTTCCCGCGCATCGCGCTGGAGATCCTCGCCTACAAGGCGGGCGAGAGCACGGCGCGCAAGCTCATACTCAGCGCGGGGACGTACGGGCCGGCGAAAGCCACCGAGTTCGGCCTCGTCGACCACGTCTTCGGGGCCGACGTCCTCCTCCGCGAGGCGATCACCGCCGCCAGGGCCCTAGCCGACGGGATACCAGCCGACGCGTTCGCGTTCGCCAAGGCGCAACTGCAGCGCGGCGTCCTCGCCCGCGCCGCCGCCCTGGACGACGACGCGGACGCGAAGCACATCTGGCTTAGCCGCCTCCGCGACGACTGGGTCCAGCAGTACCTGGACTCCCTCAAGACCCGCTGAACTCAGTACCCGCTGAACTCAGTACACCCGCTGGCCGAGGACGTGCGAGGGGGGCGCTGGCGTCGGCACGCCGTCGATCGTCGTGCCCCCGTTCTGCGCGACCCGTGCCAGGGTGGCGTTGTTGTGGGCCGGGAAGTTGAGGCGCGCCCGCGCTCGGCTCCTCGCCGACCCGACCGACGTGGCGGGCGCCGGGCACGCCGTGGGCTATACGAGCGCGTCGCAATTCACGCGGGAGTACCGGCGGATGTTCGCGCGTCGCTGGGCGAGGACGCCTCCCGTATGCGAGGCGTTTACCTCGTCGCCGAATAGGCCCGGCCACATTCTTGCCGCTTCCGCCCGCGACCAGGCGCACGTACGATGAGGAGATCAGTGGACCGTGATGGGTGATCTTCTTCGTATTTTCGAGTTACCAGATCCGAACACCGTGCATGAAAATATGTCAGAAGTGGACATAATTTCACCACAGAGTTGGATCAGTAGGGTCTTTTCGGTAACCGTACGCCCGCAGTTATCTGCGACTACACCTTCCGTTCACCTGAGCTCAATAACTCTTGTGTCATCCGCACCGGAAGAAGCCGGTGCGCTCCGCATGGGCATGAGGGCGAGGGCAGAAGGTGCCGATAGATGCTGGCCAGGCCGACGGCAGCGCCGCCGACAAGAGCGCGGCCAACGCGGTGAGCGCGGCCGACGAGACCGCGGCCGCGATGTCGGCCGTGGGCCTGACGCTCGGATACGGGACTAACACGGTCCTGACCGACGTCACCGTTGATTTCCGGGCTGGCAACATCACCGCTCTGCTCGGCCCCACCGGTTCGGGTAAGTCGACGCTGCTGCGCACGCTGAACCGGATGAACGACAAGATCAGCGGCTATCGCCGGGACGGCGATGTCACGCTGGACGGGATGAGCATCTGGTCTCCCGCGGTGCACCCGATGGCGCTGCGCCGTCAAGTGGGCATGCTCTTCCAGCGCCCTAACCCGTTCCCCATGTCGATCATGGACAACGTGGTCGCCGGGGTCCGCGCCCACAAGCGGGTGTCGCGGTCGCAGCTCAAGGACATCGCCGAAGAGCGGCTCCGCGCCGTCGGCCTGTGGAGCGCGATATCCACCCGCCTGAACGACTCCCCGTTCCGCCTCTCCGGCGGGCAGCAGCAGCTGCTGTGCCTCGCACGGGCGCTCGCGGTCAACCCCAGCGTCCTGCTCCTCGACGAGCCGACGTCCTCGCTCGACCCGGTGGCCACCGAGTCGATCGAGGGACTCATCCGCGGCCTCGCCCCCGAGCTCACCGTCGTGATTGTCACGCACAACCTCGCCCAGGCGCGCCGCGTCGCGCACCGCAGCATCTTCCTCAACCGAGGGCGCGTGGTGGAGCAGGGCGAAACGGACCAGATCTTCGAGAGCCCGGCCGAAGAGGAGACCGCCCAGTACGTGGGCGGCCGCTTCGGCTGACCGGTTACCGGTAACAACCGAAAAGCTTCCCCCGGGCGCGCCAACGCCCGGGGGAAAGACCGCGGGCCGCGATTACGGGGTGGCCCGCGGGACGTAGCTACACCTCGCAAGGCCCAGCTAACAATAAAGGAGTACCCCACGGTGCCAATCAGATCAAAGGCCCTGGCACTGCCAGTTCTCGCCATGATCGCCGCGGCCGCCCTCGCGGCCTGCAGCAGTTCTTCTTCCTCGTCGACGACCTCGTCGTCCTCGTCGGCGCCGGCGGCCACCGGGTCGTCGTCCGCCTCCGCGCCGGCCGCGGCCGCGCTGCCGACCGCGCCGGCCGCGGCCGCGCAGTCGCTGTCGGAGACCGGCAGCACCCTGCTGTACCCGCTGTTCAACCTGTGGGTGCCTGACTACAAGAAGGCTTTCTCGCAGGTCACCATCAGCACGGCGGGGACGGGGTCCGGCACCGGCATCTCGTCGGCGGCGGCGGGCACGGCGGACATCGGCGCGTCCGACGCCTACCTGTCTCCGGCGGACATGACGAAGTACTCGACGCTGGAGAACATCCCGCTGGCCATCTCGGCGCAGATGATCAACTACAACCTGCCGGGCTTCACGGGCACGCTGAAGCTGAACGGCACGGTCCTCGCCGAGATGTACACCGGCAAGATCACCATGTGGAACGACCCGGCGATCAAGGCGCTGAACCCTGGCGTCACCATCCCCGCCATCAAGGTCGTCCCGCTGCACCGCAGCGACAGCTCCGGTGACACGTTCCTGTTCACCAGCTACCTGTCCAAGCAGGACTCCAGCTGGTCCAGCTCGGTTGGTTTCGACACGACGGTCGCGTGGCCGAAGGTCTCCAGTGCGCTCGCGTTCAAGGGCAACAGCGGCATGGTGACCGGCTGCCAGGACAACAAGGGCTGCATCGCCTACATCGGGATCAGCTACAAGTCGAAGACCCAGGCCGCCAAGCTGGGCGAGGCCGAGGTCCAGAACGGCGACAGCCAGTACGAGATGCCGACCGCGTCCACCATCGCCGCGGCCGCGAACAGCTTCGCGTCGATCCCGGCGAACGGCGCGATCTCGCTGATCAACTCCAGCGCCTCCGGCTCCTACCCGATCATCAACTACGAGTACGCGATCGTGAACTCCTCGCAGTCCAGCGCCACCAAGGCGACGGACATCAAGGCGCTGCTGGCGTGGGCCATCACCACCGGCAACTCCAGCAAGTACCTGTCGCAGGTGAACTTCCAGCCGCTGCCGTCGGCGGCTCTCACGGCGTCCAAGGCGCTGATCGCGAAGATCGGCAGCTGAGATGGCCGGTCCCGCATCAGTGCGGACCAGGGGGGAGACGGGCACCCGCCCGTCTCCCCGCTGGGGCGGCGACGCCCGGCTCCTCCGCTTCTTCGGCAGCGTCGGGGCGCTCATCCCGGCGCTCGCGCTCGCGTTTATCGTCATCTCGCTGGTCCTGGAGGCCTGGCCCGCGATCCACTGCAACGGCTGGAGCTTCTTCTCTTCCAGCGCATGGAACCCGGGCAGCGGCTACGGAGCGGTGGTCAACACCTGCGCCCCGCACGCGCAGGGCGCCGACTTCGGCGCCGGGCCGCTCATCGTCGGCACCCTGGCCAGCTCGGCGATCGCGCTGATCATCGCGATCCCCGTGTCAATTGGCGCGGCCCTCATAATCGTGGAGCGACTGCCGCGCCGGATCAGCTACGTGATCGGGTTGTTCCTCGAGGTCCTGGCGGGCATCCCCAGCGTCATCATCGGGCTGTGGGGCACGCTGACCTTCGGGCCGTTCATCTCCGAGCACATCGCCCCGGTGATCGCTCGCAACATGCCGGACGTGCCGGTGCTGAAGTACTTCGGCGGATCGACCGGGACCGGCGAAGGGCTGCTTAACTCGGGCCTGATCCTGGCCATCATGGTCATCCCGATCATCGCCGCGACCACGCGTGATCTGATCCGCCAGGTGCCGATCCTGCCCCGAGAAGGCGCCCTGGCCCTTGGCATGTCCGACTGGGAATGCGCTCGTCGGGTGACGATTCCGTGGGTGAGTTCCGGCATTATCGGCGCCATCGTCCTCGGCCTCGGCCGCGCCCTCGGCGAGACGATCGCGGTGGCCATGGTCTCCGGCTCCATCACGGGCCAGTACCCGTCGAACATCTACTCCGCCATGACGACGTTCGCCGCGACCATCGTCAACCAGCTCGACGGGGCACTCGGTGACGCCACCGGCTACTGGGTGAAGACTCTCGCCGAATGTGCGCTCGTCCTGATGGCGATCACGCTGCTGGCCAACGTGGGCGCGCGCCTCCTCGTGCGCAAGGTTTCCGGCACCGCGCTTCCGGTGGGAAGAGGTCTGTGATGAGGACACTGGAACCTGTGTCGTTTGGGCGAAGGTTCTCGAATTTGACCTTCTGGGGGCTGTGTGCCCTGTGCCTGGTCGTGGTGATCGGGCCGACGATCTGGCTGGCCGCCGGCGTGATCAGCCGGGCGCTGCCGCACTTCCAGTGGAGCGTGATCACGACCGTGTCGTCCGGGAACGGCGGCGGGCTCGAGAACGCGATCCTGGGGACGCTGGCCATCTCCGTCGGCGTGCTTATCGTCGCTGGCGTAATCAGCCTGCTGACCGGGGTCTATCTGGCGGAGTTCGCGGCCGGCCGACGCCGCGGGTTCCTGCGCGGGTGCTACGAGGTGCTCGCGGGAATCCCGTCGATCGTCCTGGGCTATGTGGGCTACGTGGCGCTGGTAGTGCGGTTCCACTGGGGGTACGGATTGTTGCCGGCCGTGCTCGTGCTGTCGGTGCTCGCCATCCCGTACATTACGAAATCGGTGGAAACATCGCTCGCCCAGGTGCCGACCAACTACCGGGAAGGCGCCGAGGCACTCGGCATCCCGTCCGGCTGGGCGCTGCGCAAGATCGTCCTGAAGTCGGCCACGCCGGGTATCGTCACCGGACTGCTCGTCGCCCTCGCCGTCTCCGTCGGCGAGACCGCGCCGCTGCTGTACACGGCCAGCTGGTCAGTGAGCAACCCCTCGCTCGCGCTCACGCACAACCCTGTCGGCTACCTGACCTACGCAATCTGGGCGTTCTACGACGAACCGTCCCAGGCTTCCGTAGACCTGTCGTATGACGCGGCACTGCTGCTGTTCGTCCTCGTGCTGCTGCTCATCATCATCGGCAGGGTGGTGGTCGCCGTGTCCCGGCGCCACGCGGAGTGAGCATGTCGCAACGGGACACGGATGATGCCAGCGGCGTGCTCGCCGGACGGCTCGCGGCCACGCTCGTTAGCCATGACCCTGGCTGGCGGCTGCCGCGGCCTTCCGAGATCGCGCGTCGGCACAACGTGCCCGTGGACGACGTGCACGCCGCCATCAGGGAACTCGTCGGGCGGAACCTGATCCGCCAGGCGCCCGACGGGTACCTGTACCTCACCGGGCCCGCCGAGTACCGGGCCTCGCTCGAGGGCATCACCGGGCTGTCCACGCACGTCGACCCGATGGGCGGCGACCTCACCTGCACGAGCTTCGGGGTCTCCCGGCAGGCCGTGTCGACCGACGCCGCCAGCGCCCTGCGGGTCACGCCCGGCGACCAGGTCGGCGTGCTGCGGCTGGCCTGGGCGCTCAACGGCGCGCCCGCGGCCATGTCGACGACGTACCTGACGAGCGGCGTCGTCGAGCCGGAGGCGCTGGACCGGTGGCTGGCGGAGAAGGCCGAGCGCGGGGATCTGCCTATCCCGTCGCCCGGGCCCGTGCCCGGGGTTTCTTCTTCGCCCGGGGTTTCTTCTTCGCCCGGGGTTTCTTCTTCGACTGAGCCCGCGCCTGTCGCCCCGGCCGGGCTGGGGCCGTCGGCGGGGCTGGGGCCGCTGGCCGACGAGCAGTGGCGAAAGCCGCACGCGGTATCGGTCCAGATGCAACTTCCGTCCGCGTCGGCCGCCCGGCGACTGCGGCTGGGCCCGGGACAGATGGCCCTCATCGTCACCATGCTGTTCTGCGACGGTCCCGACCGTCAGCCCGCCGCGCTCACGATCACTGTCCTGCGCCCCGACCTGTTCCGGGTCAGGCTGGAGACACCGCACGCGGGACTGGACGGGGAGCGGCTGCAGGCTGCCCTCGCGCTCGCCGCCGCTGACTGAGCTTGACGTCAGCTCGCCTCCCTGAACTGCCCAGCCTCAAGAATCTGGCCCGGCCGCCGACCGCTAATGTTGCTCATCATGAGCGAGCGTGAAGACCTCGACTGGCACGCATTCGGCAAAGCATCCCGGGACTTGGCGGTGGCCATCGCGGCCGACGGATTCCGGCCGGACCTGATCCTGGCGATCGCCCGCGGTGGCATGTTCGTGGCCGGGGCCCTCGGCTACGCGCTAGCGGTGAAGAACCTGTACCTGATGAACGTGGAGTTCTACACCGGCGAGGGCACCACGCTGGACATGCCGGTCATGCTGCCGCCCGTGCCGGACGCGGTCGATTTCTCTGCGAAGAAAGTGCTCATCGCCGATGACGTCGCCGACACCGGCAAGACGATCGAACTGGTCCGGGACTTCGTCACCACACACGTCGCCGAGGTCCGCACGGCCGTGATCTACGAGAAGCCGCAGTCGATCGTCAAATGCGACTATGTCTGGAAGCGCACCGACCGGTGGATCAACTTCGCGTGGAGCGCGGAAGAGCCGGTCCCCTATGCGTGATTCTGAGCCGCAGAGGGGGCGCTGCCCCGCTCTGCGGCCTACTGATTACCTCATTGGCGGAAGTTAACGGATGACGGTCAGCTTGGCGTCACGGGTTGTCCCGGCGATCACCCCGCCCACGAACACCGAGTTGCCGGATGCCAGCGTGCTCGACTCCACGCGCTGGCCGTTCTCCCGGACCACGGACTTGGAGGCGAGCACCCAGGTCCACGTTGTCCCGTCCTTGGCGCGCACGGCGACGTCGTCGCCGCTGACGGAAAGCACGGTGCCGCGCTCGAACGCCACCGTATGGGGACCCGTCTTGGTGCCGTAGGTGAACTGCCCGTACTGCCCGCCAAGACTGCGAATGAGGGTCAGCAGGCGCCGTGCGTGCAGCCTCTCCGCCCGCTGTACCGCGGCGCCTTTCGTCGCGGACGAGGTTGGCGTGCTCGTGGTCATGGCGGCGTTGGATAGCGCGTCGCTGAGAACCGCGGCCTGACCTGTGGGGCCGCTGTCGGCCGTCGTGGTGGTGGCTGGAGCCGAGTTCCCTCCGGACACTGCCTCGGTCACCGCGAAGGCGCCGCCGGCGATAACGGCGCAGCCCAGGATGGCCGTGGCCACCTGTGCCCGCCGGGAGTAGGTGCGCCGCTTACGCGGATCGCCGTTGGTTCCGCCATTTGCATACATATCGGCCATGACAACGAGTCTGCCAACGGCCGCTGTGACTCGTGGAAGGAGCCACTGGGACCTCTGGAAGGAAGTGCTGTGAGAATCCTTGCAAAACCTCTCAGATCCCGTTAACACGGGCTGGGAGCTTGCCGCAACTCTCCTGACCGCTCCGGCCCCACTGTGGCTGCGCTGTGGCTGCGCTGCGACTGCGCTGTGGCGGTGGCCGCATACCGCGGCCCACCCTCATCGTGCCGCCGGCCGGGTCGCGCCCGTCCCACACCGCGCCGCCTGGTCGCGTCATGCGCCCGTCCCGCACCGTGCCGGCGGCCGGGCCGCGCCCTGCGGGGACCTGACCCCCGGGATTGGAGCACTGGCGCCATCGAGCCAATCAGATTGGCTCGATGGCGCATCCGACTCAAACGATTCGACGGAATTCGGCCACGAGGCGCAAAACGACGAAGGGCCCCCTGCGTTCAGGGAGCCCTTCGCCCTATGTGAATCGGCAGCTAGTGCCAGCAAGGCGCTTGCGCGCCCGCTACCTGCCGAAATTATCGAATTCCCCGTTGTGGGCACCGCCGATGAAGGCCTGCCACTCGCCGGGGGTAAAGCGAAGCACCGGCCCTTCGGGGTGCCGGCTATTGCGAACACCGATTTCGCCGCCGGCCAGGTCTGCGATCTCGACGCAGTTGCCGTTGGCGAAACTCAGCGAGCTCTTGACCCACTTGAGGCCGCCCTCTGCGGACCCTTCGGGGCGACTTCCGAGCGATACGCTCTCCATGTCCGTTTTCCTCACTGATTGGGGTGCTTAACCGTAATCAGCTACAGAATGTATCGGCTACGTACAATCTGTAGCTTTACGCCGGGACTTTAACAGAATCACGGGCCACTCCATCCACATGGAACCCGTGTGTCATGCTACGACCCAATGAATCTCTGATGTACTCCTGGTTACGAACCGTTGTAGTAAGTCGCACAACGTTGCAGAAGATAACCTGAGCAAGAGTCGCGACATGAGTCTCGACGCCCACAGCATGGCAAGGAAAAGTCCCCGAGTGAGGGATCTGCGCCGGCGTGTCGCGCCTTCTCTGCACGGCCATGAGCACGTGCACATGCAATTGCCGCTCACGCAAGGGATTTACGCGCGGGCAGGACCCCAGAATTTTTCGGCGGTGTCGAGGATCAGTGCCTTCGAGTCCGCGGGGTTGAGCGCCGCGAAGGTCAGCATCTGGAAGGCGACGCGATGCAGGTAGGTCTCACGCTCGCCTTCGAGGATGAAGCCACTGCGCATCTGCTCGGTGCTGACGACGTCCTGCAGCAACGGGTCCATCTCGTTCCCGAATCCGAAGATCACGAACGATTCCCCCACCACCGTGTGCTGTGCGTCGAGGGGCAGGATATGGAGCGAGATGTTCGGCCGGTCGGCGTCCTTCGCGAGCCGCTGGAGTTGCTCGTACATTACCGAGTCATCGCCGATACGGCGCCTGAGCACAGATTCGTCGAGCACCATCTCGACCTGGAGCTTGTCGCGGTCAAGGATCTGCTGACGTCGCATGCGGACCCTGACGAGACGCCCGATCATGCCGGGAGCGACTGGCTCAACGCGGCTGTAACTGCTGATGATCTGACGGGCGTAGGCCTCAGTCTGGAACGGCCCGGGCACCACGTCGACATGCCAGATGGCCATGGTCGTGGCCTCATGCTCAAGACCGATGAATTGCTGGTAATCCTCGGAGAGGCTGCTCGAGTACTCTTCCCACCAGCCCTTTTGCGTGGCGTCGCGAGCCAGGTCGAGCAGGGCTCTACGTCGGTCTCCGGCGATCTTGTAGAAGTCAAGGAGGCGCTCGACCTCTTCTGGCCGCAAACCGGTCTTAGCCCGCTCATAGCGGCTGATCTTGCTAGGCGACCAGCCCATCTTGTTGGCGACAGTGTCGCCGCTCTTGCCCGACGCCTCACGGATACTGCGCAACTCGGCGGCCAGACGGCGCCGGCGGACAGTCGGACTCCCGGGTTCATCCAAGTCCATGAGGTGTCACTCCCTCCGGGCCGCTCATCTGGCGCACTGCAACTGTCATGCACATTTCATAGACACAATTCGTGAAATCCTTAGTACAAGACTACTCCGATCCAGTGCAAGTAATAAACCCGAACTTCTCTATCAAACGTTCCCAGCTCCATCCCTCCGCACCCCTCCCTCGGCTTCCCGGAGCCAAGTGGCAGGCCAAATCTGACCGTCCGTGATGGAGGTGACCGAGAGTGATGAAACTTGTGTGATTGCTGTTGACTGAGATGCCCACTGTGCTGGCGTTATAGATGTCCGTCAACGCGGAGAATGCTGCCATTGCGATTAGGTTTGAGCCACCTGAACCAACGTGCTGACGGTGACGAGAAACACACCGAGTTGCAACGCCGTTCAATAAAACCGATTGTCAACAGCGCGTGAATGGAAAAATTTTAGGGGGAAGTCGACAGCAACTCAAACGGCCCGCAGCTGATGGTGAGGGAATCAGCAACGGACCGTTTCAGGAACGGAAGATCGTCAGCCGTTGTAGAAGTAGTTGGGTGACGCCGCAGACGCCACCGTCACGCTGGTAGTGGCACTCGCCGAAGCCCAGATGGGCGCCACAGTGCCGGCCATGACAGACCCAACCGCTCCAAGGGTCAGCACAGCGCGAGCGATGATGGTGCGATTAATGCGCATGATTCCTCCATGGCATATACCAAGGTCAGGTAGCCTGCGACCTGGCCGTCGGCCCATCCCAGCAACCACATTGTCGCGTGAATTGCGCCAGCTCTAAGGCCTGTTTTCTCTTATAGATTAGATTGCCATCAATGACATTTTCAAACATCAATTCTGGCTCGAAACTTTTCATTATCAATTTATTACGAAGGTGCAGTGTAAATGCTAAAAAAATGGCAGTAATTCATGCCCTGCAAGCTGCATTGCAACTTGCATCGCACTATTAAGGGCCAGTTTTACAGCACCATTTTGCAGCGATTGTCCGCGACTTCCGAATTAGCGAACGAATTAGTTCAGCTTGTTCGGCAGATGTGCTGGCTGTACGCTTCTCCCATGTCCTCCGCACCCCCCACCGGCGGACTCGTCGGCCGCGAAAACGAGCTAGCCCTTCTGCATGGTCTATTAAGAGAGTCCGCGCACGGGCGTGGCAGCACGGTGCTCATCGAAGGTGAGCCCGGGATCGGCAAGACAACGCTCGTACGTTCCGTGGTTGCACAGGCGCGCGATCTGAGCTGCGAGGTGTTCTGGGGCACAGGCGACGAACTGGGTCGAGAACTCCCCCTGCTCCCTTTCCTTGACGCCCTGCGCGTTCGCCAACCGTCCGCTAGTGCCCGGCGGGCAACAATCGTTCAGTTGCTGCGGGGGGAGATCGCGACCGATCGCGGCGCGGATGTACCGCAGGCCCTCACCGAACAACTGCTAGCGCTGATCACCGAACAGTGCGCTACGTGTCCGACCGTCCTTGTCGTTGATGACTTGCAATGGGCAGACCCGGACAGCGTCGCTCTTTTGGGGCGATTGGCTCGACTAGCAGGGCAAATGCCGTTGTTCCTAATCGGCACGATGCGCCCAGTACCTCAGCGGGATGACCTACTAGCTCTAAGACGCGTAATAGGGGATACCGCCCGAATCCAACTGGCCGCGCTTACCGATCCAGCAGTAGCTGAACTTGTTGAGGATCTAGCTGGCGGCAAGCCCGATAGAGATCTCTTGGGCCTTGCTGACGGAGCTGCCGGCAATCCTCTCTATCTCACCGAACTCGTGGCCGCCCTGAAGCGCGGTGACAGTCTGGCCATCACGGAGGCGGGGACTGCTGAACTGACAACGAGTGATGCCGCCCCGAGCTCTCTGTCTGCAGCCATCGCTGACCGGCTCGGCTTCGTCGCTGGGCCGGTCCGTGACGTGCTTCGCGCAGCAGCGTTGCTCGGCGTGGACTTCACCGTCACAGACCTCGCGATCGTGTTGGGCCGGAAGGTTCCAGACCTAATCCAGACTGTGGATGAGGCGCGAGCCGCGGGCGTACTCGCCGAATGTGGCAACGGCTTCGGGTTCCGACACCCACTGATCCGGGAAGCCCTGTACGACGAGATGCCGATGCCGGTACGCGCGGCATGGCATCGCGATGCTGGACGCGCTCTCGCTGCGTCCGGCGCGTCCGCAGATAGGGTCGCCCGCCAGTTGTTGCGAGCAGTTGACAGTCCCAGCGCGATGGAGTCGGCGTCCAACGCTTCAATAGACGACTGGATGTTGGATTGGCTGGTTGACGCAGCCGACTTGTTGGTCGGCCAGGCACCTGGCGTTGCGGCGGAACTCCTCACTCGGGCAGTAGCTGGTGTTCCGGCCGGCTCTGGCCAACACGGTCGGCTTGCTAGTCGGCTCGCCGACGCCCTCTTCCGTATCGGCGACAGGGTAAAAGCCGAAGAGGTAGCTAATCTCGCGCTTGAACACACCAGCGAGCCTGACGTGCTCGTAGACCTGCATTGGACACTTGCACAATGTCGTGGCATGGCCGGGTTGGCTGCAGAGTCCCTTGCAACCTTGGACCGAGCACTCGCTGCACCCGGGCTTACCGTACAACTTCGAGCAAGGCTACTCGTGGTTGCTGCGCGGATGCATTTCAATCTTGGTCAGATGGAAAAGGCTGACCGAGTGGCGACAAGTGCCCTAGAAGCAGCGACTGAGGCAAACGACACATGGGGTACAGGTTGGGCGCTCCATGTGCTATCGCTCGCAACCGCAGTCCGGGGGCAGATGGCTGATGCACTGCCACTCTTTGACCGAGCGTTGACAGTCACTCAAGCTGATCCTGCGCTCACAGACCTCCGGATGCTCCTCCAGGTAAATAAGGCAGTTCTGCTGGGTTGTCTCGATCAGTATGACCAGGCCCTGGTCGTGGCTCGACAAGCACGGCAGCTTGCGGTTCGAGTAGGAACCGTGATCAGGCAGGCCCAGGCCCACGATGCACTCAGCCAACTGCTGTTCGAGACAGGACAATGGGATGATGCACTGACCGAGCTCTCGGCCGTACCAGAAGGTCTTAAAGAGCCGGGTGCAGCCTGCGGTGGACTTGGAATCGCAGCCGTAATAGGTTTCCACCGTGGCGAAATCCACAGTGCACGAGAAAGCCTCACCGCCGCACTCTCGCACGCTGAGCGGCTTGGAAGTCGGCTCATTGCACCGTTGGCGCTAGCCCGCAGCTTGAAGCACGAACAATCCGGGGAACCCTTGGAGGCGTTCGCTGCATTGACGGCTAGTTTCGGAGGCGACACAGAAGAGCTTGATGGAATTGAGGATTTGCTTGCCGATACTGTGCGCCTCGCCCTGCAGAGCTGCGACCTGGACATGGCCCAGTCTCTCACTGAACGAGCCGCAAAACTCGATGAAGAATCCCCGATTCCGCATCGGCAGGCGAACGCCCTGTACTGCCGCGGCATGCTCGACCACGATCCGCACAAGCTGATGGCCGCCGCGGCACGTTACGAGGACGCGAGCAGGCCGTTGCTGCAGGCCAAGGCACTCGAAGCCGCGGCCGTCGAGTTCGTGGAAGCGGACGAGAAGTCGCAAGGCCGGGACGCGTTCTCGCGTTCGGTGGAGGTGTACGAGTCGCTTGGCGCGGCGGCGGATGTGTCGCGGGTGCTCGCCATTTTCCGCGGTTACGGAATCAGGCGCGGGCCGCACTCGAAGCATCGCCAGGCGCAAAACGGTTGGGACAGTCTGACGCCGATGGAGCAGAAGATCGCGGCGTTCGTCGAGGAGGGGCTGTCCAATCCCGATATCGCCGCCCGGCTGATGTTGTCTCGCCGAACTGTCGGCACCCACGTCTCTCACATCCTCAAGAAACTGGGCGTAAGCTCCCGCACCGACATCGCACGCGAGTCGGCCCTGCGCTCCGTCGCGGCCCGCTAAAAGCCATTCCCACGGGTGCCACCCCACCCACCCCTCATTTGGTCCCGGTTCCTCCCCGGAAACCGGGGCCAAATGTTTGGTACACCCGTCTTCGACCGCCCTCCCCCATCCCAGCGTGCTCGATTGCGTAAAAGAGCCGACTGCCCGTGGTGCTCAAATGCGTATACGAGCCCGCTATAGCGGGCTCGTATACGCATTTGAGCCGGTAGGAGCCAGGCGCGGCCGCAGCAGCCGGGTGGCTCCAGCAGGAGCCAGGTGGCGCCAGGCAGGAGCCGGGTGGGCCGACACCGGCCAGGCGGGCCGGCAACCAAGCAGTGTCAGCCGGCGTTCCCTGCGGAGTGCCCGCTGCCGCTGTTACCGGGCGGCGGCGGCAACGCCGGCAGGCTCACGCACTTCGGCACCGCACCCGACGTCAGCGTGCTCACGCCGAGCCTCATCTTTCCGGAGGTCTGCAGGGCGATCACCATGATGTCCCCCTTCGGGATACCGTGCGCGTCCACTGTGATCGACCCATTGTGCGAGATTCCTATCGCCGCGCCGATCCGATGGCCGACGCCCGACACCAGAGGCTTCGACAGCGAGGTCATGCTCGGGCAGCCCGGCTCGACCGGCACCACATACACGTTCTTGTCGCCGAGCTTCTGAAGCTTGCTGTTAATCCCCGCGATCCCGGACTGCTGGTAGGCCGTGAGCGTGACCGTGCCGTTAGCGTTCTGTGTGACGGCATAGGCCGGGGTTTTGCTCCCGGCGCTCCCGGCGTTCCCGGCCGCGGTCGCCGCCGGCCCGCCAGTGGCCACCAGGGTGCCGGCGACCGCCGCCGCCACGGCCAGTCCGCCACCGCCCGCGGCCAGCATCATCTGCCGTCCCGTTGCCCGGTGCCCCCGGTGTACCGGCGGCGCCGCGTTCGCCAGCGTCGTTCCGTGCTCGCGCATCAGGTCGTTGAAGAGTTCGTCGGAGAACTTAGTCATTCCTGTCACCCCTGATCTGGTTAGTGGTCGTGGCGTGCTTGCGCAGCTGGGCACGGGCTCGCATCAGCCGCATTCGTACCGCCCCAGGCGTCACCCCGAGCGCGGCCGCCGCCTCCTTCGGCCGCAGGCCGGCGAGGTCGACCAGCTCGACGAGCGCGCGGTCCCGGTCCGGGAGCATGCCCAGACCGGTGACCAGGTCGCGACCCGCCCGCTCGGCGTCGATGCGGTCGAGCAGTTCTTCGACCTGGTCTGGCGCGAGGTCGCGCCGTCCCGCCAGCCGCTGCAGCCTGTCTTGTTGCTGGCCGTACGCCTCGCAGTGCGCGGCGTACACGTGCCGGGCGATCCCGAACACCCAGGACCGTGCGGTGCCCTTGCCCGGATCGAATGATCCGAAGCTGGTGATCACCGTGACGAACGTGTCCGCCGTGAGGTCGGCGACGACGTTCGGGTCGGCGCTGCGCCGGGCGAAGTAGGCCGTGACCGCGTCCACGTTCGCCCGGTACAGCCGCTCGAACTCGGCCGTCGCGCCAGCGCCAGCACTGGCGTCGGTGCTCCGTGCCGCGGTTCTGCCCGCCTGGATTTCTGCTGCTGTTCTCTCGGTCACATCTCTAGTTGCCGTTCCGCCGCCAAAGCGTCACACCCTCACCAAGGGCGAGGTGCCCATTCGTGCCGGGGCAGCCGTGCCGCGAGCACGCCGAAGTTCGGTGCCGCGGTCCACTCATCGTGGCTCCCGATGACGAACAGGCGGCGCCGCGCCCGGCTGATAGCGACGTTCAGGCGGTTCACGGGGTGCCCCGCCCAGTCGCGCGCGCCCTTCGACGGGCTTGGGTCGGTGCCGAGGACGAACACGACGACGTCCGACTCCTTGCCCCGCATCGTGTCCACCGTGCCCACCTGCGCGTCGATAAAGTCCGAGACAGCCGCGGTGTCCGACTCGGCACCCGTGGCGGCGAGCGAGTCCGCGATCGCCGTGCCGAACTCTTCAAGCACCAGCGCCCGGCAGCGCTCCGCCACCTCCCGGAACGGGCTCAGCACGTGAACCTGCCCCAGGCTGACCCCGTTGTGGGCATGCAACCGGTGCATGACGCCGACCAGGGCGTCACCGGCGGCGGGCACCCACATTCCGTCGGCAGCGTCGCCCCCGCCGGAGACCGGGCGGACCGGAACGTCAATCCAGCTGCTGTCCGGATACTCCGGGTATGCCCCGCCGGGAAACGTCACCTGACGCGTTCCGCAGACCAGCAGCCCGTCGTAAGCGATCGTGTTGCTAATGCCGAACATCGGTTCCTCGCACCGCCGGTGTACCCGCAACGGCGCCCCGACCCACACATCCTCATCAGCGGCCGAAGACGATCCGCGCAGCGTCGTTCCCCAGCGATTGCGCCGGTCCGCGAGCACCTGGGCGGACACCGCCGATGGCTGCCATTCCACGCTGACACCGTATGTCTCCCGCAGCATCCCCTGCAGCTCCCCCGGAACCCGCGAGACTGGCGTGAGCTGTAGCGGGTCGCCGATAATGACCGCGCGCCGCGACCGCCACAGCGCGCCGACCACCGCTTGCGGCAACGCCTGGCCCGCCTCGTCGACAAACAACCACCCCAACGCATCACGTTCCAGCGTCTCGAACATTCGCCCGCACGCCGCGAACGTCGTGGAGATCACGGGAACCAGCAGGAACAGCGTCTGCCAGGCAGCGGCCGCCGCTTCCCCGCCCGGGGGCGCCGCAGGGTCCCGCGACAGCGACGCGAAGACGTGGCCGATGTTCGGCAGGAAGCGAGCGGCCGTCGACGTGATGAAAGCCTGGTGCAGTGAGCTGGCGGCCAGGAAAACCTCGGTACGTACCCGCAGCCATGCCTCGTCTGACCAGGGCGCCGACCGCTCCTGTTCCTCGGGCGGAAGGTCCAGCCAGTTAACCGGGACCGCGGCGCCCCACTCGGCCACCGCCTGCGCCAGCGTCTCCTGCTGTCGCTCCCGCCGGCTGGTGAGCCTGTCAGCGGCCCGCTGAGCGTCGTCGCTTCGCTGGCGCGCGGCCCGCTCCCGCTGGTGAGCACCGTCCGCCACGGCCCGCGCGACGGCCGTCCGCGCGGCCGCGTCCCCGGCCTGACGCGCGAGTTCCTCCGACCGCGTCTGCCAGGCTTTGAGCTTCGCACTGCCATGAACGGTGTCGAACACGCCGCGCAGTCCGCGCGGGCGCGTCGCGTCATGGTGATCCTGGCCATGACGCACCGCGCGTTCCGCATCTTCGCACTCGGCCGCCGCGGCCGCCGCGTCGCGCGCCTCCCCCATCGCACGCGCCAGTTCTGCGTCGGCCTCGCGCACCGCTTTCCTGACGACGCGAATCTCCGTTTCGCCGATCGGGGAGCGCAAGGCTTCGGCCGCCGCTTCCCGTTCCGCCGCCATTTTCACCGAACGATCCCTGGCCGCCACGAACCGTTCCACCGCCTCGGTCCACTGCGCGGAAGGCGGCTCGTCGCGCTCATAACCGTGCAGGACATCCGGCAGCTCGCACTTCTCCGCGCCGCCCAAAGAGGCCGCCACCATGCCCCAGGCTGGCTCGCCGAGGAGCTCGGCCGCCTGCGCGCGGAAGTATTCGGCCTGGTCCTGCCACTCGTCGGCGATCGCATTTCGCGCCGAAAGGTCCCTTGTGACAATCTCGGCGGCGGCGTTGCTGGAGGAGGCCAGGACGATCTCGAAACCGGTGAGATCAGCACGCGGCTGCCAGACACTGTGGCGGTCTCCGTCGCTGGTCGTCCACGTGTGCCGCGCCGTGAACCCGTCCATGGGGTCCGCGAGCGCCGCGAGAGCTTCCGCGCGGCGCACGATGATCGCCGCGATCAGGTCGCGCACCAACGTGCTCTTGCCCGTACCGGGTGGCCCGTTGACGGAGAAGAGGCCGCTCCGCTCCCCGGCCTCGTCGAGGATCGTGTTGACCGCGAACTGCTGGCTGATCACCGGGGGCCGGTCGCTGGCGGCTGGCCAGCGCGCCGGCGGGAACCGCACCGGACGGACTGCCGCCAGGAGTGCTGCCCGGTCCCGGGTGACATCGGTTCGGCCCGCGGGCCGAAGCGGTCCGGACAGGTAACTGGCCAGTGCCAGCCCGATTCCTCCGGGCGTGGCGACGGCGTCGCGAACCCGCTGGATGTCCGGCGCGATCGGGCTGCCGAGCAGCGGCGGCTCAGCCTTCGGCAAAGTCCCGTCCTTACGCCGGTAGACGGGCTCGCTGACGATTCGCATCTCGGTGGGGCGGGCGATGCCGGACGGCAAGCCGAGCATGGTGGTGAGGCGCCACGCCAGCGAGAGGACATCGGGTGCCCTGACGATGCGGCCTTCGTTCGGGCCGCCCGGTTCTTGCGTGAGTCCGGTCGCGCGGCGCAGGGCCTTGCGGCACTCGTGCGTGACCTCGTCGAAGCCTTCCAGCCAGGCCGGATCGCCGGGCCCCGGCTTGTGGAGCCTGCCAGTGGCCCACGCACACGGCGAAAACGCCTCGGTCCCCTCGATCAGCCTGCCGTCTTTGTCCACCACAAAGGCGAAAGCCGCGCCGACCACGTCTTCCCGGCCGCCGCCGTAGTCGGGTGCCTCCGGGTAGCCGAGCACGTGCCGGTACGACGCCCGGACATCCGCGTAGGAAAAGATGCCGCCGTAGACCGTGTGCCGCCACTCACTGCCGTACGTTCCAGCGGCCGGCTGCTCGTCCGCGCGGGAATGTTCCGCCTGCCATGGCAGCGGCGGGATCAGCACCTCGGCGGTGAGCTGTATCCGCTCGACGCACTCGGTGCCGGGCTTGCGGCTCATGGCCGCCCCCGACTTCGGCAGCGCCGGGATGCCGTACGGCTCGAACATCTCGACCGCGCGCCAGTACGCCAGGATGTCGGCCGCCAGCCCCGTATCACACGCCACGCATCTAATTGTCGCTCAGTATCCGAGCGACTTCGACCAGTAATCAGCTGAGGGCTAGTCAGACCGAAGGCCCTTAAGGGGCAGGGACGTCGGGCTCCTTCCGGGCATCGCACCCGAGCCGGCATCGACAAGCGCTCCCCCACTCCACCCTGGGTAACGCTCCCCCAGGTCTACGCAGCCAGCCGCCAGGCGTCCGAGCAGACGACGCCGCAACCGGCTGTCTGGCGACCGGTGTACCCGGTGCCGACAACGCAGGAGCCGCGGGAAATGTGGGGACGGCGGATCCCCGGGGGGCATCGGATCCGCCGTCCCCACGTCAGATCCCCAACTCGCTGGCGGTGGCCGCGGGGGGAAGTTCGGGCAGGAAGTGCAGGACGAAGAAGAGTCCCGTGCCTGGGGTACGGTAGTAGCCCCATTCGTCGGCTATGGCATTGACAAGCACCAGGCCGAAGCCGGTCTCGGAGTCAACTGCCACTGGTACCGGCCTCGGCAACGAATTGGACGAGTCCTGAATATCAACGCGGAATTGGCAGTCACACGAGCCGATGGTCAAGACGATGTCACCGCCACCGGCGCGCGTGATGACATTGGTTACGAGTTCACTGGTGAGAAGAACAGCGTCGTCCACGTTGACCTTGATCGCCCAAGCCGCGATGGCCTCCCTGATCTCGTCGCGGGCCAGGCCGGCTGCGATCGGGGTGGCGGGGATGCGGATACGGCACTGGTTCAGGTCAGTCGGACGGACAGGTGCCATCGCTTTCATGTGAATCCTTAACGGCCAGCAAGTGGTACCGGGAGAGCGGCACCGGCAACTCCAGCGGCAGGAACTGGGCGTGGTGTGCGGCGCCGCAGCGCTGGTTGCCGCTTTCGATAGAAATACTCGTGCAACTTGCACTGCAAGACATCAGTCAGGTGACGTATCTCGGAGAAGCTCCCCGATTGTGGGCTATCGGCACCTTCTGACCGCCTTTCACACCAGTCCCCGTAGTAGCAAGGATCGGTCCCGCGTTGCCGCCTGTGGCAAAATTAGCCCGATGCACTTGGTAATCGTCTCGCTGCGCTTGGTGGTGAAAGGTGGAGTTCGATCACCCGAAGGAAAGGGACGACGACCAGCCCGACTCCCCACGGCAGCCTGAGGGAAGGAAGTCGCGTGACGCGGACGCCGTCCCACCTGACCTGCCTGACCGTGCCACGTACTGGGCCGAGTACAGGAAGGCGGTCGAGGTCGAGTACCGCGCCTACGCCATCGAGCAAGGCTGCGACCGTGTGCGCGAGACCGAGGACACGGTGGTCACTCCCGCGATGCGCCGCATAGAAGGCGAAGACCCCGATCGCCACCTCGTCGGCCTGGAATTCCGCCTCAAAGGCCGAGAACGAATCGAAGAGAAGGTCACCAAGGCGATGGACGAACAGCCGGACCTAACATACGAGGACGCTTTCGCCCTGGTTAAGGACGCGATTCGCTATACCTTCCTGTATCCCGACGCCAAGTACGCGGAAGGCATGAGTGCAGACTGCGAGCGGCTAAAGGAAGCGGGCTTCGAACCTGTCGATCGCAGAAGTTCATGGGAAGCAGATCAGTACAAGGGGATCAACAGCCGATGGCGAGTACCCGAGAATGGTCAACTGTTCGAGGTGCAATTCCATACAGAGGCGAGTTTTCACGCCAAACAAGAGACTCACCCTCTCTACGAGAAGCTTCGCGATCCGGCCACCACGAGGGCCGAGCAGAATGAACTGGCAGAGTTTCAACGGACGCTGACAGCCCGAGTTCCCATTCCGCCGGGGGCAACGGACATACCGGACTACCCGTAGGAGCATCAGGTGCCGACGAAGATCATCTACTACGCGATCGTCAACGAGTTCAGCAGCAGGGAACGGCCCGGTGGCGTCATCCGGCGCATCATGGATGATGAGGGGCGCGATGATCAGGCATTCACTCGCAACCTGCAATGGGAGCACACCGGATCCCTTTACGCCTACGAGCGTGGCGACGGGGACAACCAGCTCTACGAGATCTCCGAGGATGAGGCCAACCAGATCGTGGAGCGGATCCGGCGGACGGTGACCGGGCAAGGGTGAATCCCTGACTCTGAGTCAGTAGTCGACTATAGTCGACTACATGAGCTTCCTCGATGCGCACGCCCCCGGCCGCCAGCTCGTCGGCTTTGAGCACCGGCTCAAGGCCAGAGACCGCATCGAGGAGAAAGTCATCCATGACATGCGGAAACGCGGGGTCTCGGCCGAGCGATCGTTCTCCGCGCTGACGGACACCCTCCGGTATACGTTCCAGTACCCCGAAGACGGCTACGCGGACGCCATCGCGGCCGACGTCGCGCGCATGAAGTCCGAGGGGTTCGAACTAGCGGGCCTTCGGAACATGTGGGCCGAGCCCAGCCCGGGATGCAAAGGGATCAACAGCGTGTGGCGGGCCGCCGACGCTGCTGGGGGCCAGCAGCTGTTCGAGGTGCAGTTCCACACAGAGGCGAGTTATGCCGCCAGGCAAGAGACGTATCCGGCGTACTCGCGGCTGCGGACTCTCAAGTGCGGCGACGCTGAGATCCGTGAGCTGCGCGCCCATCAGTGCTTCGTGACCGGCGAGGTTCCGGTCCCGGACGGGGAGCTTGATCTCCTGACCGGAATGCACACTGGTTGTCCGCGGCCACCAGCTCCCCGAACGGAAGCGACGCCGACTACCTACTACGCCATCGTCGACGACTTCAGCACCCTCGACGAGCCCGGCGGGGTCCTGCGGCGAGTGGCCGCGGATGACGGGGAGTACGACGAAGAGTTCGGTACCGACCTGGAGTGGACGCGGAGCTGGAGCCTCTACTCGTGGGAGCGCGCGAACATGGACGCCGACTTCTTCGCGGTCAGCGAGAACGAGGCAAGCCAGGTCGTCGAGCGCATCCGGCGCGCTGCCATCCCGTTTAACCGAGATTCCGCCGAACATCGCCGACGTCGCAACAAATAACGCAAGCTCAATCCGTGCCGCGTGATTATGGATTCCTTTTTACATAGGTACGTATAAAGGAATTCACAATCTTCGCCATATAAGTGGGGGTGGCGGGCTGCCGGGGGGCGTTCAGCCCGCCGCCCCCACGCTTGAGGCGGCCAGCATCATTCGCTGATATCGCTGGCCGACGGCTGATCCGGCGGGAAGGCCAGCGTGAAGAACACGGCCTTTCCGTTAGTGGTCCAGTAGTAGCCCCACTCGTCCGACATGGATTCGACGAGCATGAGTCCGCGGCCGGTCTCAGACTCAAGCGAGGCGCGCTGCGCCGGTACGGGCAGTTCGCGTGACGCGTCGTGCACGTCAACGCGCAACTGGCAGTGGCAGCAGCTGATGGTGAGCAAGATGGTGCCACCGCCGTCGTGCAGGACGGCGTTGGCGACCAGTTCACTGGTCAGGAGTACGGCGGCTTCCGGATCGATGTCGATCGCCCAGGCGGTGATTGCCGCGCTGACCTCCTTGCGGGCCAGTGACGCGGCGATCGGGCTTGCGGGAAGGCGAAGGCGGCACTGGTGCAGTTCAGTTGGGCCGACAGGTGCCATCGCTTGCATGAGATTCCTAACATCCAGCAGGTGGTACTGGGAAAACGGCACCGGCGCCAGAGCGTGCTGGACGGGGCATTCATACGGTGCTGTGGCGACCAGGTGCCGCTTTCGATAGAAATCTTCGTGCAACTTGCAATGCAAGACATCGGTCAGGTGACGTATCTATGGGAACGTCACCTCATGATGCCCTACGTCCCGTCTGACCGATTTTCACGGCACACACACTGTTCAGTCGGCGTTCCCGGATAACAGGCAACACACGAACCCCATTTGGCGTTTTTCCGAGCAGGCTCGAATGCGCAAAAGAGCACGTTAGCCGGGGTGCTCAAATGCGCGTTCGGGCCTGCTATAGCGTGCTCGAATGCGCATTTGGGCCGGTAGGGAGGGCTTGGCCCGCGGGCGGGGGCCGGGCTAGGTGAGGCGGGTGGGGCGGTAGGGGGCCAGGGACGGGTCGGGGGTGTTTGTCAGGAGTTCGCGGGCGACGAGGCGGCCCAGGATGGCACCCAGGGTGACTCCGCTGTGGGTGCAGACGACGTAGGCACCGGGCAGGCCGGGGACCGGGCCCGCTACCGGGAATCCGTCTGGCGGGTAGGGGCGGAAGGACACTCGCACCTCACTGACCGCGACGTCGCTGTCCGGCAGGCCCAGCCACCGCCGCGCGCGGCCTGTCAGGTCGCGTATCGCGACCTCGTCCAGGGTCATCGTGTCCGTGTCCACTCGCTCGTCGATGTCGTCCGCGTGGAGCAGCAGGCGGCCGCCTCCGTCGGGACGGATCGTAACGTCCGGGAAGTGGATGAGTCCCTTCAGGCGGACCGGTACCGGAGCGGTGATCACCGTTGCCCCGACCGGGCCGCGCGCGGCTAGGCGGAACCCCGCGGACGACAGCAGGTTCGTATCCGCCCCCGTGCACAGGACCACCCGGTCGCCGGTGATGTCGCCATGCGTGCTGGTCCGCACGCCCTTAACGGAACCGTCGCGCAGCACCGCGTCCACGTGTGCCCGGACGAGGACGCCCCCGAGCCCGTCGAACGCGTGCAGCAGGTCGCCGATGAGCGTCGCCGTGTCGATGTATCCCTCGCTCGGGAAATGCGCCACCGCCGCCGGCCGTTCGGCCAGCCGGGCAAGCGCGGGTTCCGGCCGGCCGAAACCCGCGTCCAGCAGTTCCGCCGGGTACCCGACGGCGCGCTTGCGCGCGACCCGGTCGCGCACGGCCTCCGCGTCCGGGCTGGCGAAGGCCACCCGGACGCTGCCGGTTAGGTGCAGCCAGTCGCCAGTGCCCAGTTCCGCTTCGAGTTCGCGGTACGCGGCCATGCCCCGTACCCGCAGCGCGTGGTAGACCGCGTCGTCGAAGCTGTTCGAGTTCAGCCACGCGTAGCTCGTCGCCGACGCCCCGCCGCCCGGTGTCCCCTCCTCCACGAGCGTCGCGCGCGCCCCATCGCGCGCCAGCGCGTACGCGACGCAGGTTCCGACGATCCCCGCTCCCACGACTATGACGTCCACGAAGGGATAGTAGGTCAAGACCACGCCGGCCCGGGGCGGATGAACTTGTCCGGGCGGCTTCGGAAACGGGAGGTGTCGCGCCGCGGATCGGTTGGTGGAGTGCGCCGCACACCCCCGATCCCGCGTGTGAAACTCGTCACGTCGCATGCGCCGCGCCTGCGGAATCATCACCCTGATTTGCCTGTTGTCTAGACCAGTGGGCCCGTTTGTCTAGACCAATTTTCCCAGGTTGTCTAGACCAACCGGCCTCCTTCGCCCCTCGCTTGGCGGTACTGTACTGGCGGGTCACCGTCGTGCACGTTCGCCACTTGAGGAACGGCCGTCAGATGAGCCCGCCCAGGGTGCTTACACCTCTGGAGCATCTGCTTTAGTATGAGGTGCGAAAGCGGGACAGACCATGTGATACCGCCTAAAGCGTTACATATGGCCCTATGCGACACGACGCCACGACCCGACTCCGGGCCGCTTCGAGCACAGGCAGTCGTTGCCGCATGCCGTGGCAAGCTCACAGCACGCCGGAGGCACCGCCCCACCCAAGGGCATGCGAGGTCCACCAGTCCTCGCATGGTCGCGGAGCGCGGACCCGCACTCCGCCGAAAGGAGAGTCGCCGTGATCACCGGGATCACCGAGGTCACCTACATCCACACCAAACAGGACATGTCCCGGTGGACGCGCGCCCACGAGAAGTGCGAGCGCATCACTTGGTCGGTTTTCCCCGGTCCTGGTGGCACCATGATCATCGTTGAGCACGAGGAAGACCGCGCCACGTTGCTGCGGAGGGAAACCCTTTCGGCCGACATTGACGTCGCTCCCGAAGTTGCCGCCAGCATGGCCGCCGCTCCCGAGAACATCAGCGCTCCCGCGAATTCCCCGAGCCCCGCGGCCGCCGCCACGCAGACGCCGGCCCCCTTCATGAAACTGTCGGCCTAAAGCCCGCTTTCGTGTTTGAGCGCAACTTGGTTTGAGCGCAACGCGCTATGTTCGCGCTTTACGACGTCAGGACGACGCAAAACGCGAACACAACGGATTGATTCAGCTTGTCAGGCTGTGCGCAGGTGCTCCCCGTACAGGGTCTCCAGCGCCGCCCAGTGACGGTCGGCCGCGGCCTTGTCGTACGTGTGGTGGTCCGGCACTGCGAAGCCATGGTGTGCCTGGTACGTCTCTAGCTTGTGATCCACCCCGGCCGCCGTGAGCGTCTGCTCGAGTAGCTCGGCCTGTTCGGCGGGGTAGGAGTTGTCCTCGATCGCCCCCGCGACGTAGACGGTGGCCTTGATCTTGTCCGCCGCGTGGTGCGGGCTCTCCGGCTTGTCGGCGGCCGCCAGGTTGCCCCCGTGGAACGAGGCGGCGGCGGCGATCTTGTCCCCGAGACCCCCGGCCGCGACCAGCGACAGCCGGCCGCCCATGCAATAACCGGTGGTGCCGATCGCGGTGCCACTCACCTCCGGCCGCGCCAGCAGGAAGCTGGTGAATGCCTCGGTGTCCGCGATGACCCGCTCGTTGGTCAGCTGTCCCATGAGCCCGAACAGCCGGGCCCGCTCCTTCTCGTCGCTGAACGCCGTGTTGAGGTCGAACGGCGCCCAGTCACCCGCGCGGTAGAACACGTCGGGCGAGAGCGCGACGTACCCCATGCTCGCGAGCCGGTCACCGAAGTCCGCTTTCATGACCTCCCGGTATCCCCCCGCGTCCGGGTACACCAGGACGGCCGGCCAGGGCCCGGTACCGTCCGGAATGTGTAGCGTGCCCTTTGCGACGCCGTCGGGAGCCGGAATCTCTACATCAATTCGAGTCGTCATGAGCGAAACGTACCACCGGGGAAGCGCCGTGCTCGGGAGCGGAAGTGAGGGGCTCAGCGGAAGCCGCGGCGGCGTCCGCGCGCGGCCGTAGCGTCACGTAGCTGAGGATCACGCCCGCCGCCAAGAGCCCGATCGTCACCCACAGGCCCGCGTGGTAACCGTCGAGGAACGCCTGCGCCCTGCTGGCCCCGTCGCGCAGCGACGATGACTCCTGCGTGCTCAGCACCGCGCCGATCACCGTGACCCCGAGCAGGCCGGCGACCTCTCGTGACGCGTTGAGCAGCGCCGACGCGATGCCCGACTGCGACGGGGGCGCCGCGGCCATGACCTCGTTCGTCAGCGGGACGTTCATCAGCCCCGCGCCCGCGCCGAATAGGACGAACCCAGGCATCAGCGCGCCGAACCCCGTGCCGGCGCCGAGGCGGGCGAACAGGATGAGCCCGGCCGTCATGGCCAGCATGCCGAGCGCAACGGCCCGGTACCCGGACAGGAGCGCCACCACGCGCGGTGCGAGTGCCGAGAACACCGCTACACACAGCGCCATCGGCACGAATGCCAGGCCCGCCTTGGTCGGCGAGAAGCCCAGTATCTGCTGGAGATACAGGGACGTGAAGAAATAGATGCCGAGAATGCCGAAGCCCCAGATCATCATCGTGCCGATGCCCCCGCTGAACATCCGCGACTGGAAGATCGGCAGCGACACCATCGGGTCCGACGTCCGCGCCTCGACCAGCAGGAACGACACCGCGCCGACCACCGCGACCGCGAACGCGACGATGATTCCCGCAGACGTCCAGCCCAGATTCTGTCCCTCGATCAGCGCGTAGGTCAGCGCCGTCAGCGTGACCGTGGAGATGAACACGCCGGGGATGTCGAGGCGCCGCACGCCAGTGGTCGTTCGCGCCTGCGCACGGGATTCCTCGATGGCCGGAAGGCCGATAGCGAACGTGATCACGCCGACCGGGACGTTGATCAGGAAGATCCAGCCCCAGTGGATGTGCTGGCTAACCAGGCCGCCGATGACCGGGCCGAGCGCCAGCGCGAGCGCGGTTGCCGCGCCCCACAGGCCCAAGGCGGCGGTGCGCTCGCGGGGTTCGGTGAACGCCTGCAGCAGGATCGAGAGCGACGCGGGCAGCATCAGCGCCGCCCCGATCCCTTGTACGGCGCGGGCCGCGATCAGCACGTCGCCGCTGCCCGCCAGACCGGAGGCTAGCGACGCGAGCGTGAAGACGACCAGGCCGATCAGAAAGACCCGGCGGCGGCCGAAGACGTCGGCGAGCCGGCCGCCGACAAGAAGCAGCGACCCCAACGCGAGCACGTAGCTGCTGACGACCCACTCCAGTCCCGCGACCGACAGGTGCAGGCTCCGCTCAATCGTGGGGAGCGCCACGTTCGTCACATTGTTGTCGAGATACGCCATGAAGGTGGCGAGGCTGACCGCCGCCAGCACCCACCAGCGTGTGCCTGATCGAGTCATGGTCCCTTCCCGGTCTCTTGCCGGACTCACTATACGGTGTACCTGTATGACGTTCTTATACGTTGTACAGGCGAGGCATTGCCAATGGTTACTTGTACGCCGTATAGTTGTCAAGTGCCCGCCGCGAAACTGTCCAAGGAAGCCGTCGTCGACCGCGCGTTCCAGCTCGCTGACGCCGGCGGCCTGGAAGCGCTGACTATCCGCAAGCTGGCGGCCGACCTCGGCGTCACGCCGATGGCGCTGTACTGGCATTTCCGCGGTAAGGAAGAGCTGCTCGAGGGACTCGCCGAACGGCTGTGGAGCGAGATCGATGTGACCCTCGACCCGGCCGCGCCGTGGACGGCTCAGCTGCGGGGGCTGCTCGAGTCCCTGATCGCTGTGCTGCGCCGGCACCCCGCGGCCGTGGGGCTGCTGATCGCGCACAAGGTGGACAACGAACACGCGCTGCGCGTGACCGAAGTGACCCTCGGACTGCTCCGGGACGCGGGCTTCGACCCCGAGCACGCCAGCGCGATCGCCCAGCTAGGGATGTGGACTGGCATCATGCTCGTGATGAGCGAGCCGGGCGCGGAGATACCGCCCGGCGAGGACCGGGCCGAGATACAGCGGATCAAGCAGGTCAAGTTCGCGACGCTGCCGGTGGCTACCTTCCCGCGGGTCGTTGAGTGCGCGGTGCCCATGACCGCGTGCGACGACCCCGAATCCCACTACGAACTGGGCATCAGCGTGTTCATCGCGGGCGTGGAGGCGATGGCGGGCGGCAATCAGTGACGAACGCGGCTTTGAGGGGAGCGAAATCGCACCCGTAGCTTGCGCTCCCGTGGGGCGTTAATGCCATGAGGGCAGTCGCAGGCTTCCGGAGCGGTTTCTGCGCCCGGATATATCGTCCTATATCCGGATAGCGTTGCACGCGGAATATACCCGGTCGGGGTATATTCCGCGCTTTCATGGGTCGTCAATGCCATATATCGGCACGTTTGACCCACGATCACGGAAAGCATGACTTTATGAGTGTCTGAAGGAATACGCATATGTTGATATTTCCTGATCAACTGGATGCGCATAGCCGTCGAAACGCGGCCTCTGGCGCCAACGACCCATGAAACTGCGGATCGGCGGGCGCCCCGCCCGAACGCGCGGCCCCCTGTACGTGCTCAAACGCGCAAACGAGCATGGTCGCCAGGGTGCTCAACTGCGCGTTCGGGCCGGCTATGGCGTGCTCGAATGCGCAAATGAGCACGTTCGCCGGCGCCGTAGGCCTCCGGGAGCACGTTCGCCGAAGCGCCGCAACCCGGTGGGTTCGCCTGGGCCGCAGGCCCCGGGGAGCCGGGACCGCAGGCCCCGGGGAGCCGGGACCGCGACCCCGGGACCGGGACCGGGACCGCGACCGGGGACCGGGACCGCGACCGGGGACCGGGACCGGGACCGGGGACCGCCGGGAGTCGCAGGCCGCCGGGGACGCTGGGGCGAAGGGACAGCGCGTGTGGATGGGGCGGTGGGGCGGGAACGTGATGGCTAGGGTCCCTGCAGTGACGCGGCCGGATCGCCGTACACCGAGTACGCGAGCCAGGATGGTTCCGTGGCGTCGGCGCTGGCGGCCTTCCGGGCGGCGCTCGCGGCGGCGCCCAGTGCCTGGCCTTCCTGGAGGGTGCCGTAGAAGGCCTCGGCGAACGCCGCCGCACTGGCCTGGCGGACCGGCCACGACGCGCCGACGAACGCGGCCGCGCCCGCGGTAATGAACTGCTCGGCCCAGCCCGCCAGCTTCGTGTATTCGGGGATGGCCGCCTCCGAACGGCTGGAGTTGAGGAACACGAGCGGCCGGCGCCCGGCCAGCGAACCGCCGACCACGGCGGGGTTGAGGAACGCCGGGATGAGCCGCCCGCCGCCCATCACCACCGACGATCCGGCGGCGTCCGGCCGGAACGTGTCGTGGCACGCGAAGTGCAGCAGGCCAAAGTTGCCGGCGTCGATCAGGTCCAGCAGGCGGTCCATATCGTCAATCTCCCCGGCCCCCGCGCCAAGCCGGCGCCGCATCACGCTCACCTCAGACGCGACCTGACCGACCTGACCGATCTGGCCGACCTGCGCCGCCGTCTCGCCCGGCCCCGCGTTCGGCACCACATACAACGGCGCGTCGATCGACAGGCGCCGGAACGGCCGCTGCCCCGCGACGCGATGCAGCACCGCGAACTGCTCGGCCAGAAAGCCCGAACTCTGACCCCGCGCCAGCGGGTACAGCGTCTCCCAGGGGATGGTGTCCTGGTTGCCGAGCACACTCAAGGCGGTCATGCTGTCCCGCAAGTGCCAGAACTGCTCCTTCACCAGGTCCGGCACCAGGTCGAACCACAGACTGGAACCGGCCTGCTCGAGCGCGCGGCGGACGTTATGTTCCGCGACCCCAGCCCGCAGCGCCTCGGCTATCCGCTGCGCCGGCTCGGACGGCCGGTCGCTCAGTGCCCGCGCCACGACCGGCTCCAGCGCGTACGTCTCCGACAGGAACTGGAAGGTGAACTGGGTGCCGTCGTTGCGGATGTACAGGGTGACCTCGCCGGGCACAGCGCGCGTCTCCTGCAGTTCCGCCGTCTGTGCCTCACCCCGGATGAGGCGGCCGTTTCGCTCGACGGACAGCTCGACGGTGAGATCGCCAAGGAAGGTGCCACCGGCGAAAGCGCTGACCCGAACGCTGTACTGGCCGGGATAGGCCGCGTGGAACGTAAACCGCACCGGATCGGACTTCCCGCCGGATTCCGGGGCGTGCACCGACTGCTGCAGCGGCGATGTCGCCGCGAGCTCGAATCGCGTCTGCGCGATAAGGGTGACCGGTGTCCCGCGGGATTGACCGCCGGCGAAATCGGCGGCGTCCGAGCACATCCTTACGGACAGGCCGACCTCCGCGTACAGCGGGACGGCGGCGGGGAAATCGGCTTCCATCCAGTGGCGCCGTGCGCGCGGCGGTGCCGGACTGCCCACCGTGGCGGCCGCCCCGTAGCCGGAAGCCGCCCCGAACCCAGGAGCGGACCCGTACCCGGCGGGCGTGCCGCGCCCGGAACCGGACCCGAACCCGGAAGCCGCGTACCCCGGGGGCGTGCCCCGCTCAACCAGCACGCCTTCCAGCGGCGCGCCCTCAACTGGTACACCTTTAACCGGCGGCCGCTCCGCCGCAAACCGCTCTCCCGTAAAAGGGTCCCCCGGCGACCGGTCCCCCGGCAAACGCTCCCCCGGCGACCGGTCACGCGACGACCAGCCGGCCGACGCCGCCCCCATCGAGAACCGGCCCGGATCCCGTTCCCAGTCGCGCGACATCTCCACGAGCCGCGTGCGGAGTTCGGCGTTCTCGCGGTCAAGCCGGTCCAGTTCCGCCTCGACCTCGGACAGGAACTCATCGACTTCCTCGTCGATGTAGCCGGACTGCAGCCGGGTCACGCCAAAACGCTTGTTCCGCACGTCCGCGGCCGTCATCACCCCGGAATCCCGCCGGGCCACGGTGCCCGCACCGCCGGAAGCCGGGCCCGTCGGCGGCTGGACACGCGGAATGCCCCCGCGCATGATCGCCGCCGCTTCGGCCCGGAGTTCCTCGTTCTCCTGAATCATCCGGTCGAGCGCGGCTTCGATGCCGTTGAGGAAAGCATCCACCTCCTCGTCGGCGTAACCACCCCGGAACCGAGTCGTCCCAAACCGCTTATTCCGGACATCCGTGGGGGTCATAGCCATCGAATTGACACTCTCCTCTCGCACGGCCCCCGATTTGACAACCCTTGCTAAAAAGATTCTGCACGCGAGCATAATCACATGCAGGCGGTTTCAGCGGAGGCTCTGCTGAAAAGTCCGCCGCTGGCCTCCTTGCGTTCCACTCCCGTGTAACGGGAGGCCGGGGCATCCACCCGGCCTCAGAGCACGGGCGGCGGGGCGTCCTTTTCCGGAGCCGGCGTCTTGTCCCTGAGCAGCAGCAGCGCGGGCACGATCCCGACCGCCGTCACGCCGAGCGCTACCCAGAAGGCATACCCGAACGCGTCCGCCAGCAGCGGCGAGATTCGCGCGAGCACGGCCGCCGGCACGGAAGACAGCTGTGACATGTTCGCGCCGCTCACCGAGAACCCGTGGGCCGCGAAGTTCACCGCGATCCGCCGCGTCAGCTCCATCACCAGCACCGCCGCGCCAAACGACCCGCCCACCTGCATCACGACCGACATGGTCGTCGCCGCTGGCGGGACGTGCACGCGGGGCAGCCGCCGGTACGCGGCGGCGAAGACCGGCATCATGCACCCGCCGATCCCGAGGCCGCGCACGAACAGGGCGCCGATCAGCAGCCCGTAGGACGTCGTGGCGTGTACCACGGCGAACGGCAGCGTGCCGAGCACCACCAGCACGATGCCGACCGGAATGATGTAGCCAGGACCGTACTTGTCGGTGATCCGCCCGGACAGCGGCATCATGATCATGGCGCCGAGCCCTTGCGGCGCGATCAGCAGTCCCGCGTTCAGCGCGCCCTGCCCCCGCACAACCTGGTAATACAGCGGGATCAGCAGCATGCCGCCGTACAGCCCGACGGCCACAATGAACATCAGCGCGCAGCTCGCGGCGAAGGTCGAGTTGGCGAACAGCCGCACGTTGACGACCGCGCGGTCCCCCCGCCACAGGCTGTAGCCGACGAACACGACCAGGCACACCGCCCCGCCGACGATCCACCCGAGCACCCCGGGCCCGGTGAACCCGCCGGCGGTGGCCGCCTCCGACAATCCGTACAGCAGCATGATGAGGCTGGCCGCGAGCAGGACGAGCCCGGGCAGGTCGAACCGGCCGCCCGCGGCCTTCTCCTTGCCCTCCGGCAGCTTCCGGAAGGCGAGCGCGATGGCGAGGATCCCGATCGGCACGTTGACGTAGAAGATCCAGTGCCAGCTGAGGTCCTGCACGATCAGCCCGCCGATCACCGGCCCGAACACCGGTCCGAGCAGCATCGGCACGCCGAGCAGCGCCATCACCCGCCCGAGCCGTTCCGGCCCGGCCGCCCGCGTCAGGATCGTCTGCGCGAGCGGCATCATCATGCCGCCGCCCAGCCCCTGGATCACCCGGAACGTGATCAGGACCCCCATCGACCAGGCGAGGCCGGACAGCGCGGACCCGAGGGTGAACAGCACCAACGCCATGATCCACACGCGCTTGGTCCCGAATCGCTGGGTCGCCCACCCGGACAGCGGCACCACCAGCCCGAGTGCCAGCAGGTACCCGGTGATCACCCACTGCGCCGACGACAGCGACGCGTGCAGTTCCCGGCTCAGCGTGTCCAGGGCGACGTTGACGATCGTCGTGTCGAGGATCGCCATGATCTGCCCGCAGATGACCACGAGCCCGACGACGATTACCGCCCTGTCCAGCCCAGTCGCGCCCGAGCGCGCCGCCTTGACCTCAGTGTCATGCGCAGCCACGGAACGCCTCCCTCCAGCAGGGAAAACTCCCGAAACCCATTATCCGAACGAATCCCGGTTTTTGTCACTAACTGGGACCTCGCCCCCGTTGGCGAAGTCTTGTGACGAGCGGAAATCGGCTGGCGCCGGGCGGCGGACATCTGCTGGGATAGCTCCTATGACGACGATCGCGAGGGCGTTTCCGCTCCTTGGCCTGCGTATCAAGGCGGGACCGGTCGAGCTCCGGGGAGTGACCGACGACCTGATCGGGCCGCTGGCCGACCTGGCGATAGCGGGCATCCACGACCCGGACGCGATGCCGTTCTCCGAGCCGTGGTCGATAGCCCCGGCGGCGGAGATGCACCGGGGGTTCGCCCAGTACCACTGGGGCGTGCGCGCGTCCTTCTCCCCGGAGAAATGGACCGCGAACCTCGCGGTCTCCTGGAACGACGAGATCGTCGGCGTCCAGGGGGTGAGCACGAAGGATTACCTGGTCACCCGCACCGGCGAGACCGGATCGTGGCTCGGCCGGTCCTTCCACGGCAAGGGCATCGGCACGGCCATGCGCCAGGTGATGTGCGCGTTCCTCTTCGACCATCTCGACGCCGACCACATCACGTCGGCGGCGTTCGCGGATAATCCCGCCTCGCTGGCCGTGAGCCGCAAGGCCGGGTACATGAAGAACGGCTGGCGCCGGGTCGAGCGGCTCGGCCAGCCGGCGGTTCTGCAGGACCTGCTCCTGCTGCCGGAAAAGCTCGTCCGGTTTGAGCACGAGCTGGCCGTCGAGGGCCTGCCGGAGTTCCGCCGCTCGATCGGCCTGGACGCCTGAGAGAGCGCGGCGGCTGGTAGGCGGATCGGGGCGGCGGGGCTGCTAGCTTCTACTCATGCCGTACCTGTGCCAGGTCAGGATCACCGGCCCGACTCCGGACCCGGAGGGCGTGTCCCAGATGATGGATGCCGTCTCCGACGCCATCCAGGCGGGATGGGAGGCGCCGCGGATCGTCACCGATGAGGACGCCGCCGACCTGGCGGGGGGCGAGCTGACGGTGGGGGAGGACGATTCGCCGGACGGGGCGATCCTCGACTACCAGGTTCTCGGGTACCCGGGCGGCGCGATCATCGTCGTAGTGCTCGACAGCGGTGACCTCACGCAGACGGCGGTCGCGGCCACCGGGCTCGCGCAGCACCTGACCACGTGGAGCCCCGGCATGCTGGAGTACTCCCCCAGCGAGGTCAGCATCTCGCAGCTCGACGAGCCCTACGACGAGGAGAACTGGCTCCCGCCGCTGGTCGACGAGAGCGACGACGAGGACGCCGCCGAGGACCCGCGGTGGCCGATGGCCGGGCTGATCGACGGGGAACTCCGGACCATGAGCGCCGAGTACCTCCTCGCGCGCGCGGTCCGTTCGCTCTGGGACCCCACCGAGTTCAGCCGCGACGCCTGGAACGTCGTCGCCCGCGTCGTCGAGTACCCGTGGGGCGGTGAGCTCACGCGGGCCCTCGGCGTGTTCCTCGTCCGCGCCGCCCGCCTCGAGGCGGCCCGGCTCGAGACCGAGGGCGGCACCGCCGCCAAGCTCATCGTCCGCGGCTCGGGGACGCCGGAGCTCGCGGCGGAACTGCTGCGGCTGACCCGGGAGATGGCCGCCGAGCCCGGGACCGACGGCGACGAGATGCGCGGTCACCTGCTCATCGAGCGGTTCATCGAGGACCAGGACCTCGGCTGGAACCGCGTCACGGAAGGCGAGGCACCGGACGAGGCCGAAGGCCGCAGCGACCGCCAGCTGCGCGCGCTCCTGTGGGCGGGCCTGCGGGCACTGGCCACGCTGACGTTCTCCCTGAAGGACTACACCGGGCCCTGGCAGGTGCTCGAGCAGCTCGACGGACGGCCACTCGTTTCCTTCCTCGCCGGTGAAGAGGAAGCCCGCAACGAAGAGGACACCGAGGAAGACCTCGAGGAGACCGAGGCCGCGGCGGCCGCGCTCGTCCTCGTCTGGCTCGCGATCACCGAACCCGGGCTGCTCGACCGCGCGCCCGACTGGCTGCTGCAGGAGATCCGCGAGAACGGCTCGTCCTTCCACCACGTCGTGTACCACGCGCTGCTGCTCGCGGGCGCGGGACCGGTCGCCGCGGCGGTGGCGGCCCGGCCCGTGCCCGACTGGATCGCCCGCATCCGGCCAGATGTCGAGGCGTTCGCCACCGCGCTCGCCGCCACGGCCGACAGCGACGCGATCGACCCCTACGACGACATGCACGTCGCCCTGGAGCGGATGCTGACCGCGGACGTGCCCGACCTGGACAACCGCCTCCGTTACGTCCTGCGGGTCATCGGGCAGGCGGCGGAGTTCACGGCTACCGACGCGAACCCGCGCCGTGGCGACGAGGGCGCGATCGCCTCCGCGACGGAGCTCGCGAAATACCTCCTCGCCCACCCGGCCATGCACGCCGCGCTGGTCCTGCACGCTGGTGACGACGACACGGCGGTCCGGGCACGGGCACTGGCCCTGGCCGCGCAGGTCGCGCCATCGGCGGCGGGGGCGCTGGCCGCGGACTTCCCCGGGCTGAGCGGAGACGATCCGCGGCTGGAGCCAGCGTCACGCACCCAGGTCCGGCACTGGATCGAGGAAGCGCTGCGGGCCGCGAGCGGCAAGGTTGGCGCGGAAAAGGAACTCGAGTGCGGGGATGACGCCCGTACGCTGGCGGCCACGGTCATGCGCGGGGACGACCTGCCGGGCTGGCCCGCGCGGCGGCTCGTCGCGGCCGGCGCCGAGGCGGCCGCCGCCATCCTGCACGCCGCGGGAGCCGCCGATCTCGCCGACGACGTCTTCGCGGACGCGTAGCGGCCGACCTCCCGGGAGGGTGCCCGGTTCGATTCTTGGGTCAAAGGCGCCCCGGCCCGATTTCGACGCCCAAACCCGGCCGGACTTATCGTGAAATATCATCCTGATCGACGCATTTCGGGATACCCCTACAAGGGTATCGTTTTCATGATCGTGGGTCGGACGTGCCGATAGATGGCATCAATGACCCTTGATCATGGAAACGACGCTGGCGGGAGCGGGTCCAGGGCCGTACGGCGCCGGATATAAGGCGATATATCAGGTCAGAGAAGCGGGCTCCGGACGCCTGAGCGGGGCGTGTGGCACGTTCGACCCATGAAATGGTCGCCATCGAAGCGCGAAGGAGCCCCTCGCTCCTCGCGACCGGGCACGACCTAGTCAACCGGTTTCGGCGCGAGCAGGCACCCGCGACAGCGGCGGCGGCAGAGACAGACAAACAGACAGACAGACAAGGCCCGCTGCCCTCGTGAGGGGCAGCGGGCCTCGGGATACGGCGGCGAGGGTGGTTACCGGGCGGCGACCGGAGCGCCGGTCACGGCCGGGGAGCCGGTGAACGTCTGCGCGCACGTGCGGCGGGCCTTCACGGCCAGGACGCCGGTGCGGGCCATCAGCATCGCGACCGACAGGAAGATCAGGCCGTCGGTCAGCGCGTTCACCGAGATCTGGTTCGCGGCCATCCAGGCGCCCAGCTGCGCGCCGAAGATGTGCGTCGAGCCGTAGAGGAAGAACATCCGGGCGCCGGTGATCGCGATCCAGAAGGACGCGTATGCCAGGCCCGCCCGCGAGGCCGGCCGCCCGGTGCGCTCGTCACGGCGGACCCGGATCAGCGCGGCGGCGGCCACTCCGAGCACCAGGCCGGCGGCGATGGCGGCGATCTCGAACGCCAGGCCGTCGCCGGAGGTGGCGACACCCACCCAGAAGAACGGGATGATGACCGCCGCCGCGATGAACGGGCGCAGCAGCCGCATCCGGGTGATTTTCCGGGCGCCGAGGTCAGTGAGCAGGACGGTGAACAGGATGACGAGATTGGGGATCAGGACACCGACGTCCATCTTGGACTCCCTGGCTTGGGGCGTTTCCTTACACGAGGAACGCTACGGAGCGGGCCCCGGCCAGCGCGTCCGTCCATGGCTGGACCGCGGGTTGACACAAGGTTGAGACCTCCCCTTCCACCTATCAACCCGGCGGATGGGTATCAGTTGCACACGGGGCGTCACCAGCGACGTGAAGGACGGCAATACAGGTCGGGAGGGGATGCGAGCGGCTTATGAGCACAACGTATGGTGTCCGTTAGCAAAACGCATGAGGAGTTACATGAAGCGTGGTAAGGGCCAAACGGCCTTGGCGCTTGGCGCGCTCGGAGTGGTGTTCGGCGACATCGGCACCAGTCCGCTCTACACGGTGCAGACGGTGTTCAGCCCGAGCGACCCGCACCCGGTCAAGGTCAACGACCAGAACGTCTACGGCATCACGTCGCTGATCTTCTGGTCCGTCATGATCATCGTCACCATTACCTATGTGCTGCTCGTCATGCGCGCGGACAACGATGGTGAGGGCGGCATCATGGCCCTTATCACGCTCGTGCGGCGGATCGGCCTGGAGAACAAGCGGCGCGTTCCCCTCGCGCTGGCGCTGCTGGGGGTGTTCGGCGCGTCGCTGTTCTTCGGCGACAGCATGATCACGCCCGCCATCTCCGTGCTGTCGGCGATCTCGGGCATCGAGGTGTCCGCCCCGAGCGTCACCCACCTCGTGGTGTTCATCACCGCGGCCGTCCTGATCGTCCTCTTCCTGCTCCAGCGGCTGGGCACAGGCGCGGTCGGCCGGCTGTTCGGCCCGGTCATGGTGGTGTGGTTCACCGTGATTGGCGTCTGCGGCGTGCACGGCCTCATCCAGAACCTGGACATCCTGCGGGCACTGTCCCCCACGTACGCGGCCACTTTCCTCTTCGGCCACTTCGGGACCTCGTTCTTCGCGATGTCGGCCGTGGTGCTCGCGGTCACCGGCGCCGAGGCCCTGTACGCCGACATGGGCCACTTCGGGCGCCCGTCGATCACGAGAGCCTGGTCACTCATCGTGCTCCCCGCCCTGGTCCTGAACTATTTCGGCCAGGGTGCGCTCATCTTGAAGACGCCGAGCGCGATCTCCAACCCCTTCTTCCTGCTGGTCCCGTCGTGGGGGCAGGTGCCGATGGTCATCCTCGCCGCCCTCGCCACCATTATCGCGTCCCAGGCCGTCATCTCCGGGGCGTTCTCGGTCGCGCAGCAGGCCGCACAGCTCGGCTACCTGCCGCGCCTGCGCATCGACCACACCTCCGAGGAACAGATCGGCCAGATCTACGTCCCGTGGATCAACTGGGCGCTGCTCGTCGCCGTGCTCGCCCTCGTCTTCACGTTCAAGACCTCCAACGCGCTCGCCTACGCCTACGGCATCGCGGTGACCGGGACGATCACGATCACCACGCTGCTGTTCTGGTACATCGCCCGCACCCGCTGGGGCTGGCCGCGCTGGGTCGTGATCACCGGCGCGTCGCTGCTCATGCTTTTCGACCTGCTGTTCTTCGCCGCGAACCTCATCAAGTTCGTGCACGGCGGCTGGCTGCCGCTGCTCGTGGGCGTCCTCGTCTTCACCGTCCTGCTCACCTGGCAGAAGGGCCGGGCCATCGTCACCCGCAAGCGTCAGGCCGACGAGGGCCTCCTGCGCGACTTCGTCGACAAGCTGCACGCCATGCACCTGACGAGGGTGCCGGGGACCGCGATCTTCCTCAACCGCGGGAAGGAGACGGCGCCGCTCGCCATGCGCTCGAACGTCGAGCACAACCACGTCCTGCACGAGCACGTCCTGGTTCTCTCGATCCAGACCGCGCCCGTCCCCCACATCCCCACCGAGCGCCGCCTGGACATCGACGACCTAGGGTGGACCGACGATCAGATCGTGCACGTCACCGCCCGCTTCGGATACATGGATCCCCCGAACGTCCCCGCGCTCCTGCCGCTCATCTGCGAGACGCCCCACTGCGAGCGGATCGACCTGGACAACATCTCCTATTTCCTGTCCACGATCGAGCTGCACCTGGGGCCTGCCGGGGACGGGCTGTGGCGGTGGCGCAAGCGCCTGTTCATCGCCACCTCCCGGCTGACCGCCGACGCGGCGGAGTACTTCCAGCTGCCCCGTGACCGCACGGTGATCATGGGGTCGCGGATCGAGCTCTAAGGTTCGGCGGCGACTGGTGCCGGGTCCGGCTCCGGGTCCCGGGATCCGGCCGGGAGCGGCCCCTGCCAGGCGGTAACCGGGCCGGTGACGGTGAGGGTGACCTCGTCCCCGGGCGCGGGCGAGTCCGTGCCCGCCGTCCGGACCCGCACCGGTCCGGCGCCCGCGATGTCCACGGTGATAAGCGCGTCGTGCCCGTGGTACCGGGTCTCGGTGACCTGGCCGGAGACGTGGCCGGTGGTGGCGCCGCCGGCTTTGGCGAGGGTGATCTGCTCCGGCCTGATCAGCACCGTCACGTCGCCGGCGACACTGCCGCCGTCAGGGCACTCGTGCGCACCGAGCACGGTCCGGACCCGCGGCACGCCGACGGTGCCGGTTTCCGGCACACCGGTTTCCAGCACACCGGTCACCAGGTTGGCGGTGCCCACGAAGGCCGCCGTCCACGGGTCGGCGGGGGTGGTGTAGAGCGAGCGGGGCGCGCCGGACTCCGTGACCATGCCGTCCCTGAGCACGGCCACGTAGTCCGCCGCCGACAGCGCCTCATCCTGGTCATGGGTGACCAGGACCCCGGTCGTTCCCGTCGCGCGCAGCGCCTGGATCACCTCGGCCCGGACCGAGGACCGCAAGCTGGCGTCCAAGGCGGCGAATGGCTCGTCGAGCAGCACCAGCCGAGGCCGTGACGCCAGCGCCCGGGCAATCGCCACCCGCTGCTGCTGGCCGCCGGACAGCTCGTGCGGGTACCGGCCGCCGAAGTCGGCCAGCCCGACCAGGTCGAGCATCTCGTCCACGAAGGCATGCTGGTCGCGGTGGCCGCGGCGCGGCAGCGCGAATGCGGTGTTGGCGCGAACGGTCAGGTGCGGGAAGAGCGCGCCGTCCTGGGGCACGTAGCCGATGTGGCGGCGCTCGGGCGGCACGTGCTTGCCGTCGCCGTCGACCTGGGCGCCGCCCAGCGTCACCGTGCCCTCGTCCGCCCGCTCGAACCCGGCGATGACCCGCAGCAGCGTGGTCTTGCCCGCGCCGGAAGCGCCGAGGATCGCGGTCAGCGTGCCCGGGCTGACCGACAGCGAGACGCCCCGGAGCACGGGAACCGCGCCATAGGACTTCCAGACGTCCGCCACGTCAAGCGCCATCATCGGCTGCCTCCTATCACCATTTCGACCGTACCAGCCGAGTCCGTGCGCTAGCTGAGGAGCGCACGCCCGACCCAGTCCCCCGGGCCGGCCGCCGCCGGGGGCTCGGCCAAGGCGGCGCCGGCGATGTGAGTCGTGAACTGGCTCAGCCATCGTTCAGCTTCTGCCGGCCGATGACCGGCGCCTGCTGGTTCGGCGGGATGTGTCGTGCAGGAACGATCCGGTGACGGCGTGCGCGAAGTCGCCGCCGGACCCGGACCGAGAACCACCTCACACTGGCAAACCCTTGCGGGGCACCATGCCGCGCGCTTATGGTTGGGATCGTTTTGATTAGGTAAGGCTAACCTAATGGTCATGAAAGGAGTGAGTCGCATCCAGCTCCGTACCGGACGGGTCCATGCGGCACGGGCTTGCGGGATAACCGCCGCGGTGCTGCTGGCGATGACCATCGCCGCCTGCGGATCCTCATCTTCCCAGTCCTCATCCGCGCGGCCTTCGTCCGCCCTCCTCGGCAGCGCCGTCCAGCAGGACTGCACCTCGGTCTCCGACGTGCTGTCCGACGGCCCCGATCCAGACGCCGACCCGGTCGGGTACGCGCAGGCCCAGGTCCTGCCGCTGCGCCAGCTGACGATCAGCGACGCGGCGCTGCACCGCGACGTGCTCGCCCTCGCTAGCGCGTTCCAGGTGTTCAGCTCCGGCAGCGGCGCCGGCGCGACCGCGGACGCCCCGAAAGTCGCCAAGGCCGAGAAGGCCGTCAACTCCATCTGCCCGGAGGCCGCACCATGATCACCAGCCGTCGCGCTATCGCCAGCCGCCGCCTCATGCGGCGCGGCGCGGCCGCGCTCGCCACGCTGATCTCAGTCGGCCTGCTCGCGGCCTGCGGCTCCGCGATGGGCGGCACGGGGTCCGGCTCGGGGTCGATCACCCTGTACAGCGGCCAGCATGAGCAGACCACCCAGTCCCTGGTCAACGCGTTCGAGCAGCAGACGGGCATCAAGGTCAACGTCCGGTACAACGACGAGGACACCTTCGCCGACGAGATCGTCGCGGAACAGGCGCACCCGATCGCCGACGTCTTCTACACCGAGAACTCCCCCGCCCTGGAATACCTTCAGGAGAAGGGC
>Ga0210389_10000244_pt1 | contig 55213 bp, 51 predicted proteins | sample IncBWH28OmetaG_FD_160127 | JGI IMG/M metagenome (GOLD analysis project Ga0210389, IMG submission 160127) | Forest soil microbial communities from Barre Woods Harvard Forest LTER site, Petersham, Massachusetts, United States - Inc-BW-H-28-O ... | reverse complement strand
CATGCTTTTGCTGCGCATGGGCGTCGGCGTGGGAGAAGCAGCGCTTTCCCCGGCTGCCTATTCGCTGATCACCGATTATTTTCCTCGCGAGCGGCTGGCCACGGCCCTTAGCGTCTACTCCATGGGCATCTACGTTGGTTCTGGTATGGCTTATTTGCTGGGCGGACTGGTTGTTGCCTACGCATCGACTCAGGCCATGTGGCGGGTTCCCCTGCTCGGAGCCGTGCATCCATGGCAGATCATCTTTCTCCTGGTTGGCCTTCCCGGCATTGCAGTGGCGCCGCTACTCTTCACAGTGAAGGAACCTGCCGTACACCGCGGAGCTAACCGACGGTCGACTGTTCCGATGAGGCAGGTATTGTCGTACATCTTCGAAAACCGGCGGACGTTCTTGCTCCACAATATTGGTTTTGGGCTGCTCGCGCTCTCTTCATATGCCAGCGCCGCCTGGGTGCCGGAATTCTATCGGCGGCACTTTCACTGGACCATCGGGTCCGTCGGCGTGATTTACGGTTCCTGCGTCGCGGTCTTTGGCTGCATTGGAATCGTCAGTGCTGGACGGTTCGCCGATTACTTGCGCAAACGCGGCCGAGGCAACGCGACCTTGTTCGTAGGTGTGCTGATCGGATTAGTCTGGCTCCCCGTGAACTGTCTTTTGTACCTGGCGCCCTCCGCGACTTGGGCCACGATTTGGCTGGTTCCCGGATGCGCACTGGCGGCCGCTCCATTCGGCATCGCCCCCGCCGCAATTCAGCAGATGATGCCGGCCACCATGCGCGGACAGGCCTCGGCCGTGTATTTGTTTTCCATCAACCTCATCGGGCTCGGAATCGGACCTACTGCTGTGGGAGCACTGACGCAATACGCATTTCGAAGCGACGAAGCCGTGCGATACTCGCTGGTGATCGTGACCTCGGTCGCATGCACGCTCGCTGCGGCGGTCCTCTATGGAGCTTTGAAACCGTTTGTTGCAAGTCTCGAGCGGGTGCGCGTTTGGAATGCCGCGCATTCTGGTAGCGGTGCAGCTGGTAGCGGTGCAGCTGGTAGTGGTGCAGTATGAAGCGAGACTCGTATCAGGGCACGCCTTCAGGCGTGCCGCCAACTGCGGTAAAGTACACGGGCTTTAGCCCCTGCGCCGCGGCTGGAAAGCTCCACCGGCTAAAGCCGTTCCGCACTCAACGATTTGGCGGCATCGCTGAAGCGATGCCCTGATACAAATCTTTTTCCCAAGCTGCACCATTGTCCATATTCTGATTGAGTTGACTTCGGTCGGGAAAGGCTTATCTCGATTGCATCTCGATTCTGTCCCCGTTCGCCCCGGCGAAGAACTGAATCTATCTTCGCTTGCCGACTGGCTGCGCGGACGAATCGCAGGCGCTGAACGCGGAATCACGCTCCAACAGTTTCCGAGTGGGCACTCGAACCTTACATATCTGCTGCAGATGAATGAAGACGGGCGCGAGTACGTCCTGAGGCGCGGCCCTCTAGGACCCGTCGCCCCGAAAGCGCATGACATGGCGCGTGAGTTTCGAGTGCTTCAGATGGTGCATCCGCATTTTCGAGAAGCTCCAAACGTCGCTCACTTGTGCGAGGATACAGCGGTGCTGGGGTCTGTGTTCTTCCTGATGGAGCGGCGGCACGGGCTAATATTGCGGGATGAAATTCCGCCACAACTGGCAAAGACAAAGCTGCCGAATTATCCGGAGCGAGCCAGCAAAGGATTTGTCGATTGCCTGATCCGTCTGCACGCCATCGATATTTCCCGGACCGGCTTGATTGCCCTCGGTAGGCCGGAGGGATTTCTTGAACGCCAAGTGCAAGGTTGGGCAGATCGTTGGAAACGCGCCGCAACGGATGACATGCCGAAGATGGATCGCGTAATTCGGTGGCTCATCGATCACCGGCCATCTTCTCCCGCGCCGACCTTGGTGCATAACGATTACAAGTTGGATAACGTTATGTTCACGTTCAGCGCAGACTCCGCCGAGCGCATTGAGATTGAAGCGGTGCTCGATTGGGAGATGGCGACGGTTGGCGATCCCTTGGCCGATCTGGGCTTGACGTTGTGTTACTGGGCTTGGGTTGAGGCGCCGCAACTGCGCGCTCGCGGAGTGCCTTCGCTCACCTCCCAGCCCGGTTGGTACACGCGAGATCAGTTCGTTCAGCGTTATGCGGAGGGAACCGGACGCGACCTCTCGCAGATCGGTTACTACGAAGTGCTTGGCATCTTCAAGCTGGCAGTGATTCTCCAGCAGATTTACTACCGCTTCCGGCGCGGCCAGACTCAAGACACACGATTTCAGAACTTCGGTGACCGCGTGAAGGGTTTGGTGGAATTGGCGGATTCGCTCATTGAATATCCTAAGATGGGGAAATCCACTTGAGCACCGTCTATCTCGTGCGCCATGGGCAGGCGGGCACGCGCGACGCTTACGATTCGCTTTCCGAGTTGGGAACGCGTCAGGCGCGGCTGTTGGGCGAGCACTTCATTTCACAGGGAGTCCGATTTACCTCCGCCTATGCAGGAGCACTGACGCGGCAGCAGCAAACCGCTGGGCAGATTCGTGAGGCCTATGCCGACGCGGGGGTTGGCTTCCCCACAGTTCGCGTCGATTCTGGATGGGATGAATTCGACCTCGGGCGGGTGTATCGCGAGATTGCTCCGCTCCTGGCTGCCGAAGATCCGGAATTTCTGCACGAATACGAAGAAATGCGCGAGCAGGTTCGCGTTAGCCAAGGCGCGCACGGCGCACGAATTCATCGCAGATGGATGCCTTGCGATACGAAAGTCGTGGAGGCATGGCTGGCGGGTCGTTATCCCTATGGCGGCGAAACCTGGGACCAGTTTCGTGAGCGCGTTGCGGCCTGCCGGTTGAAGATGCCCGACGCGCGGCAAGAGAACATTCTCGTGGTTACGTCGGCCACGCCGCTTGCGATTTGGACTGGCCTGTCACTGGAGATTTCCGATGAGCGGATCATGCGGCTCGCCGGGGCAGTATATAACGCATCGTACACAATCCTGCGTTTGCGAAAACAGCAGCTACGGTTATTTACCTTCAATGCGGTGCCGCACCTCGCCGCCCCGGGACTGTGCACCCACCGCTAAGAGGCTTCCGTGGCAGTGTGCCAGTTTGCGAGCACCCTGTCATCCAGGAGTAAGAGCGAATCGCTTCCCCAAGCCGACTTCCAATTACCAATCCAGCCAACTTCCTCGAAGCCCGTTTCTGGTCCGCTTCCGTCTTGCGGACAACACGCCGTGGTCAATGAGTGTAGCGGTTGGCGACTGCTTGCCTTCGGCACGAACGTGTAATCTTATCTCGGTATTCCGCATCTCCCTGTTTTCGCTGCCATCGTGTCAGCTCCCACGGTTATACTCTTCGCGGGGACGCGGACCACACTCCAGTAGCAGTGCAGAAGGACGGAAAAGAGCAAATTATGAGCACCCGAGTAGCCAACGAAGTTTCGCGACGTCAGTTTTTGATTTCGAGTGGGGTCGCGGTTGCGGCGGCGTGTCTCACTCCACCCCGACTCTTTGCGCAGAAAGGCCTGGTTGAAATCGCTCTAAAGGAATCCGCCACAGCCAAGGTCACGGTGCAGGGGCTTCGGCGCAATATCAGCGTCCTGCTTGGCCCCGGTGGAAACATCGCCGTTCTTACTGGTCAGGACGGAAAGCTTCTCGTCGATGCCGAAGTCGTCAGCGCGCGGCCGAACGTTACGGCGGCTCTCGCCAGCATCAATGCGGACCCCATCAAGCAACTCATCAACACGCACTGGCACTTCGATCACACCGGCGGCAACGAGTGGGTGCACCAGGCGGGCGCAAGCATTTTGGCTCACGAGAATACCCGCAAACGTCTTTCAGTGGACACGCGCGTGGAAGGCTGGGTTTACACGTTTCCGGCGGCGCCCCCCGGAGCGATCCCCACAACTGTCTTTCAGGACGAGCACACAGTTCACTTCAACGGTTCGACCCTCGCCCTCAAGTACTACGGCCCCGCTCATACCGATTCGGACATCTCAGTACACTTCGCCGAGGCTGATGTGCTGCACACGGGAGATACGTTCTGGAATCGCGAGTATCCTTTTATCGACTACTCGACCGGAGGCAGCATCGATGGCCAGATTCGCGCAGCGGAAGCGAACCTTGCGAAGGTTAGCGCAACGACGATTGTGATTCCAGGGCACGGCGCAGTCGCGGGGAAAGCCGACCTCGCGCTGTTTCGCGATGTGCTCGTCGAGGCGCGCGAGAAAGTCGCCAAGCTCAAGAAGCAGGGCAGGACTGAGGAAGAGGTGATCTCAGCCAAACCGACCGCCCCCTATGATGCGGAGTGGGGACAGGGCTTTCAGAGTCCCAAGTCGTTTTTGGGATGGGTGTATCAGGGTGTCTGAATGCAGTATCGGCCGGAGTTGTGTCCGTCAACGCGGAGCAATCGCGATAACGTCGAGAAATAAGTGTCGACAACAGGCCTGCTGCATTGGCCGGCCAGAACATCCGGCCTTCGCATCAGAGTGAAGGCCGGATTAGTCCTATGCGGCCGCTTGCTTGGGTTTCTTGAGGAATTCAAGCAGGTCGGCGTTGATCGTGTCGGCCTCGGTCGTGGGCATACCGTGCGGAAAGTCCTTGTAGATTTTCAATGTGCTATTCCTCAGCAGCTTTGCCGACAGCGGTCCAGCGGCGACATAAGGCACGATTTGATCGTCCTCGCTATGCATGACCAGGACTGGCACAGTGATCTTCTTCAGGTCTTCAGTGAAGTCCGTCTGGGAGAAGGCGACAATGCCGTCATAGTGCGCCTTGGTACCTCCCATCATGCCTTGGCGCCACCAATTCCAGATAATTCCCTGAGAAGGTTTCGCACCGGGCCGGTTGTAACCATAGAACGGTCCAGCCGGCACATCGTAATAGAACTGGGCTCGGTTGGCGGCGAGTTGCGCTTGCAATCCGTCAAATACTTCCTTGGGCTGACCGGTCGGATTGGCCGCCGTCTTCAGCATCAGCGGCGGCACTGCGCTGATGATGGCCGCTGTCGCCACCCGGCTCTCGCCATGGCGGGCCAGGTAGTGCACCACTTCGCCGCCGCCAGTCGAATGGCCGACATGAATCGCATCCTTGAGGTCGAGATGTGCGGTCAGCGCCGCCAGGTCGTCGGCATAGTGATCCATGTCATGGCCGTCCCAGGTCTGGCTGGAACGCCCGTGTCCCCGCCGGTCGTGAGCAATCACGCGATAGCCGCGTTTGCCGAAGAACAGCATCTGTGTGTCCCAATCATCGGCGGACAATGGCCAGCCGTGGCTAAATACGATGGGCTGACCCTTGCCCCAGTCCTTGTAATAGATCTCCGTTCCATCTTTCGTTGTAATCGTAGGCATGGGAATTCTCCTTGTGTGTTTAAGTCGGCCAGAATTATGGACTTTGCCGGTCTGCAAGCATTTCGAGCGTCAGCATTCTCCGAGCCTCAGCAAAAGGCCTAGAATCACAGATCTCCTTTCGAACTGAATCGGATGCGACGCGAGGCAATACAGCAGAACAATATACGCCAGTTTTCGTCCAATGAGCGCTGCGATGTCGGAATTCGAAGCTATTTCCGCCTTGCTGGCCCTCGCTTGAGGGCGGGGTGACGAGCAATCCGGAAGTTGTTCCGGGCCAGAAGTCGGCTTGTGGGAATTTCGCTGGGATCAGTACTGATAAACGCGCTTGTGTTGACCAATCCGATCAACTCCCCGTTGGTTGGCTAGAACGCACCGCAGCCTCACACGTAGTAGCGAACCACCCACTCAGCTACGCAGCACGGCTTGTCGCTACCCTGAATTTCCACTCTCGCATCAAAGACTGCTTCCAGCGCATCAGGCACGTCTTTTAGCGATTGAAGAGTGAAGCGAACCCGAATCTTAGAGTCGGCAAGGACCGCAGAAGGAAATCGAACTCGATTCAAGCCGTAATTGACGCTCATGCGAATACCGCCTCGAATCTGAATTGCCTCCTTCATAAACCGGCTCAGGAGCGACAAGGTCAAGAACCCATGAGCAATTGTCGTCCCATAGGGAGATTCACGCTCGGCACGTTCGCGGTCCACGTGGATCCACTGGCGATCCTCGGTAACTTCAGCAAACTGCTCAATTCGTTCCTGCGAGATGGGGAACCATTCCGTAGGGGCGAGTTCGCGACCTACCAAATCTCTCAATGAATGGGGTGTTTCCAGGACAAGCAGCACTGGCGTCTCCTCTCGATTTTGCCTCAACTCTTATTACGTAGAAATGACTACACACGAGAACCGCAGCAGGAACTACTACTTCCTGCGTGAGGGACGCGTGACACGACGAGCTCTCGGAACAATATTCGGAACTCGGGCGGAGGCCTGGGGTCCCGAGGTCTGGCGTCCGAGGTCCGACGTCCGAACAGCAGGAGGATCGATCAACATATAAGTAACGATGGCCGTTCCAATCGCACGCCCACGTTCATCGGTGAGATCCACGCGACCTACACACAGCGTGGAGCCGATGCGAAGAAGGTGCGACCGGGCAAAGATGCGGCCTTCCGTTACGGGTAGAAAGTAGTTGATCTTTAACTCCACGGTCGTGATCCGACGTCCCCACCGAAGTGGCGCTGGATCGCAATGCCCACCGCAGCGTCGGCCATGGCTGCAGCGATACCGACGTGGGCTACACCAGCGCTGTTTCGCAAGTCGTCGCGAAGCGTGCAGTCGATCGTAATGCCGTCGCGATGCACGCGGTGGAGTCGCATCCCGAGCAAGGCATTGAACGGCACTTTGGTGAGGGAATCGCGGGTTAAGGAATCGCGGAGTTGTCGAAGGGTCATTTCTGGTCAGCCAATCTGGTCAGCCAATCTTGTCGCCGATCTTGTCACCCAAGGCCGGCACGCTCCACTTCCTGAGTTCCAGCTTCGCGATAGCTTCGGTGTGCACTTCGTCCGGGCCATCGGCCAAACGCAGTGTGCGCACATTCGCCCAGGCGCCGGCCAGAAAAGTATCCTGCGAAACGCCTGCGCCTCCGTGAGCCTGAATCGCGCGGTCCAACACTCGTAGACAGGCATTCGGCGCCATGACTTTGATCATCGCGATCTCGGCGCGGGCTTCTTTGTTTCCGACCGCGTCCATCATGTAGGCCGCTTTCAAAGTCAGAAGACGCGCCTGCTCGATCTCCATGCGGGATCGCGCAATGTCGGCCCGCAGGGTGCCTTGCTCGGCCAACGGCTTACCAAAGGCCACCCGCGCCTGCACTCGTTTACACATGGTTTCGAGGGCCCGTTCGGCCACGCCGATGCAGCGCATGCAGTGGTGAATGCGCCCCGGCCCCAGCCGCCCTTGGGCAATTTCGAAGCCTCTTCCTTCGCCGAGCAACATGTTCGAGACGGGCACGCGAACATTTTCAAAAGTGATCTCGCCGTGACCGTGCGGCGCATGGTCATAGCCAAACACCGTCAGCATGCGCTCGATCTTGAGTCCCGCAGAAGGAATCGGCACCAGAACCATCGACTGCTGTTTATGGGGCGCGGCCGAGCGATCTTTCTTTTCTGAGTCAGTCCGGTCTGAGTCAGTTCGGCCCGTGTCAGTTCGGCCCATAAAGACGGCGACCTTGCAGCGCGGATCGCCCGCTCCAGAGGACCACCACTTGCGGCCATTAATGACATACTCGTCGCCCTGCCGAACAATACTCGCCTGGATGTTGGTTGCATCCGATGAGGCGACCCCCGGTTCCGTCATCGAGAAGCATGATCGAATCTCACCTGCAAGCAGAGGCTTGAGCCAGCGCTCTTTCTGCTCCTCCGTGCCATAGCGGGCGAGCACTTCCATGTTCCCGGTGTCCGGCGCCGAGCAGTTGAACACCTCAGGAGCAATAAAACTGCGCCCCATAATCTCGGCCAGAGGTGCATATTCGAGATTGGTCAACCCCGCCCCATGTTCCCGATCCGGCAGGAACAGATTCCACAGGCCCGCGGCGCGGGCTTTGGGCTTGAGCTCCTCAATTACGGCTGGCGGCGACCAGCGGTTGCGCTCGATCTCATCGTAGTAGCGCTGCTCATTCGGATAAATGTGCTCATCCATGAAAACCTGCAAGCGCCGTTGCAGGTCCTTCACTTTGCTGCTGAACGAGAAATCCATGTGCGTCGTCTTTCTCCTATTTACCCGTGAAAGCAGCGGGGCGCTTCTGTACAAAGTGCGCGACACCCTCTTTGAAATCCTCTGTGCGGAAACACGCCATCATTTCGCGCACGGAAATGTCGAAAGCTTCCGCGAGGGGTTGCGACATGGCCTCGTATACCTGGCGCTTGATTATGCGCAACGAGCGCGGGCTTACGGTGGAAGCCAGTTCCTGGGCAGACTCCTGGACTTTTTCGAGAAAGGTCTCCTGGGGAAAAACTCGATTCACCAACCCCATGCGCAGTGCTTCGGCCGCATCGATGGTGCGCGCAGAAAACAGCAGGTCGAGCGCGTTTGCAATTCCAACGATCCGAGGCAACATCCAGGCCATTCCATACTCGGCAATCAGCCCGCGCCGCGCGAATGTAGTGCTGAAGCGGCTCGCATCCGAGGCCAGCCGCAGATCGCAATAGAGAGTGATAACCAAACCAAGGCCAACCACCGGCCCGTTGATTGCGGCAATCACCGGCTTCCCGATCGCCGGGAAATACGAGTGTTTCTTCTGAAAATCCGGAGCCGCGCCTTCACGGCGGTTCGCGTCGTCGCGCAAAACCTGCTCGCGGAGCCGGTCATCCAACTCCCGATCACCCAATTCGCGATCCGCCACCGCGCTCAGCAGCGACATGTCAGCGCCTGCGCAAAAGCCCCGCCCAGCGCCTGTCAACACGATCACGCGGACCTCATCGTCCTGCTCGGCGTTCTCCATGTGCGAACGCACTTCGCTTTCCATCACCGCCGTCCAGGCGTTGAGTTTGTCCGGCCGGTTCAAAGTAATCGTGGCCACGCGATTGGCTACGTTATAGAGCGTCTCTTTAGTTGATACGACAGTTGGCATGACGCGCGATTATATAGAATCAGCTTACGTTAGTCACTATCATGTCATAGCGACTATCGAGATACGGAAGAGATCAACGAGGGACCAGATTTTGCTGCCGAATATATACCAAGCGCGTGTTGAAGCCTCCGATACAGGGCGCAAGCAGGATTTCGGAGGGTAAGAAGGTGACTGAACGAAACCAAGAAGACCAGGGCCGACGGGATTCTGGCGAAGCGAATCTTTTACCGCGAACGGTTATGTTCCGACTTCATCAGCGAAAGCGCGCGGTCCTTGGCCGATGTATGAGCCGCCTTGAATGCGAGCGACAGTCATTCGGAAACGTTACCCATCGAGACTTGTTCAGTCGTAGGTCGGAAACTTGTTCCCGAACATGGGCCGCTTGCTTATCGACCGTTCTTCCGTCGCTTCATCCTGAATGACGTCCCAATGCTCGACAAGGATTCCGCGTTGAATACGCACGATATCTGCGGCAATCCAATTCGCAGGAGCACCGAAACCGCTAAATCGCCCGTGCACGATCACTAAGTCTCCCTCAGCGACGATCGTTCCTGGTTCGTACTTCAACGTGGGTGGGAGGCTCTTGATGAGATTGAACAGACCCTCACGACCAGGTGCGATATGAGCGCTGTGTTGAATGTAGTCCGGCGACCAGAAGCGCTCAGCCGCCGTGTAATCGCGCTCGTTGAAGAGGGTATCGAACGCCTCAAGGACAATCGCCTTGTTTTTCGCTTCAGTTGTCTGTTTCACGTTCTCCACTCCTCAGAGCCCTGATTTTGTGCAACCTGTTGGCATGAAACCTCCGCCTACCGCGGTTGCTGAATGAAATCGTTGAACTGCGTTACAAATGCCCCCTCATTAGGGCCGACGTTGTTGCGCATTGACTTCGCCCGTTCGACAAGAATTTCTTCCGCATCCGTGCCGAGGACTTTGACGGTCTCGTCGATGAACTCTCGCAAAGGCATTGCGTTGGGATTCTCGCTGCTGTTCATCAATTCTGTCTGCACCCACGGTGGCGCGATTTCCAGAACGCTGACCGAAGTTCCCGCCAATTTGTAGCGTTGCGAGAGCACGTATGAGTGCAACGCTGCCTTGGTGGACGAGTACACCGCGGTCAGTGCGAGCGGGACATATCCCAAAACAGATGTGTTGTAGATGACAGCTGCCTTCTTCTGTTTTTTCAGGTGCTCGATCAACGCTGAAGTCAGCCGAATCGGCCCTAACAAATTCGTTGTAATCGTTGACGTGAGGACTGCATCGTCAATAATGCCAGCTGCATCGTCGGGTTGCATGATGCCAGCGTTGTTGATGAGCACATTTAATTTTGGAAAATCAGCGATCAAGTGCTTGGAAACTGACCCAATGCTCGCCAAGTCTTCCACATTCAGCTCCACCGATTTCATCCCGGGATTCGCTTTCGTTGTGGCTTCGAGATGACTCTTCCGACGGCCGGAGATAATTACCTGGTTACCAAGCTTGTGCAAGGCCTCGGCCAATCCACGGCCGATGCCCGAACCACCACCTGTGATGAAGATCGTATTTCCAGCTAAGTTCATGGCCTTGCTCCCGCTTTCTTAGAACGTCCTTGACTCTTCTCCTCCATTGCGCCCCTCACGGTTTTAGTTACAGCTTCGAGCCGCCATCGACGGGAATGCTGGCACCGGTGATCCAGCGCGCCTTGTCCGAAGCCAGGAACGCGACAACATCTGCCACGTCCTCCGGCTTGCCGATTCGCTTTAGTGCCTGCATTCCAAGAGTGGTCTCTCGGCCCTCTTCTGTCTTTGTAAAATTCGACATGTCAGTGTCGATCACGCCGGGCGCGACCGCATTGACACGAATACCCTGTGGTCCAAGAATGGCAGCCCAGTTCTTGACCAAAGTCTCTAATGCTCCCTTGGTCGAGGCGTAGGCGAGGATCGAGGGGTTGTCCACGCCGGGCTTGCCAACTACGGCGTGGGACCCGAGCGAAGAGATCACGATGATGTTCGAGCCGTCACCTAGAATGGGCAGCAGATGCTGCACCAAGAAGAACGGACTTCGGACGTTGGTCGCAAAGAGGTTGTCAAAATCCTCTAACATATAGTCCGCGAGGCGTGCCGCCTTGCTGATTCCGGCGTTGAGCACCAACACATCCAATCGCTCGCCAACGATTGAGCGCACCTGTTTGGCCAGCAGTGCAGCGCCGTTCGGAGTTCCTAGATCCGCCGAGATTGCATTTGCGAGTCCGCCTTCCGTCTGGATCTCGGAGACGAGAGATTCCGCTTCCCGCGCCGAGCGACCGTAATGAACCAGGACGTGCGCACCGGTCCTGGCAAGCGCCGCCGCCGTGGCGCGGCCAATTCCCCTTGATGCGCCCGTCACAAGCGCCGTTTTGTTTTGCTGAAGCATTGTCCCCTCCAACCTCGGCTACTCGAGAGATCTCACAGGATGCCGAGCTTGAATCACCCAGCGAGCATACCTCCATCCACCGCCAGGGATGCACCAACTATGTACGAGGCCTTATCAGAGGCAATGAACACGATGGCATTTGCAATCTCTTCGGGCATTCCCATGCGCTTGGTAGGAATGTGCGCTTCGAGGAAGTTCGCTTTGTTTTCCTGTGTTTGCGCAAAGTGGTCGAACATCCTCGTTTCCGTCGGGCCAGGGCCAACGATGTTCACACGAACGCCCGTGCCGGCGAGTTCGATGGCTGCCGACTTCGTGATGCCTTCCACAGCGTGCTTGCTGCCGACATACACGGCTGCGGTCGCTCCGCCGACCTTGCCGTACGAAGACGAGATGTTAACGATGCTGCCTTTGCCTTGCCGAAGCATGGCCCGGATCTCGTACTTCATGCTCAGAAGCACACCCAGCACATTCGTGTCGAAGATGGCGTGATAGCTCTCGGGGGTCACATCGGCAGCCGAGCCTGGATTGCCCACGGTGCCAGCGTTATTGACGGCAATGTCGAGGCGACCGAAACGAGCGATGATCTTGTCGATGAGGTTCTTAACTTCCTCTTCATGCCGCACGTCGGTGCGCACAAATTCGGCCTCGGTGCCGAGGTTGCGCAGTTCAGTGGCTAGCTTTTGGCCTTCATCCTCGTGTCGACCGGAAACAACGACCCGCGCTCCTTCATGGGCGAAGGCCAGAGCGGTGGCACGACCGATGCCTGTCAGCGCGCCGGTAATCAAAACAACTGGTGAACTCATAAGACGCCTCCTTAATCTGGAACCCATGCAGGTCAGGCATGACTGAATGTCTGCCAAAGCTGCTTCCGGGATAGCTCAGATCACCTACTTAGATTGCGACACCAGCGATTAGTAGCGCGGTTCGAGCATACTTTGTTGAGCTGGCATCGATGCTTCGCGAGCATGGGATCACAAATACAATTATTTCGGTTGACACTGCTCCCGGTCGTTTTATAATTATTCTCATCCGATAATCATGCGCGTCACCCATGAACAATTCCGCGAGCTGGCCGCGAAGCAGGGTTTGGCGGTCACGCACCAGCGTCAAGTGATCTATGAGGCCGTCATCGCTGCCCATGGGCACCATTCCCCGGAAGACATTTATGCCGCGGTCCGGCGTCGCATCCCATCCATTTCTCTGGCCACGGTCTACAACAATCTGCGGCTTTTCATCGAGTGTGGGTTGCTGCGAGAGGTTAGTCCTCATGCGGCCACGTTGCGCGTCGATGGCAATCTTGAACCTCATCACCACCTGGTCTGCTCCCGCTGCAAAGCGGTGCAGGACATCGAAGGAGATTTCATCGATTTCAACCGGCTATCCCGGCAACTGCCGGGTGGCTTTGATCTGACGCAGCCGTTGATCGAGGTCTTTGGCCTCTGTCGCCGTTGCCGTGCCAAGAAGTAGGTTTTTTACTCAATTCCAATTCAATCTTGAAGGAATTAGAAGGAAGAAGACATTATGGAAAATACACTCGCGACTTCATCGGGGAGTGTTTCCCCGGAAGCTAAAGACAAACACACCACACCCGAAGGAAAGTGCCCAGTGGCGCACGACGCTCGCCAAGTCCGGACGAATGCTGATTGGTGGCCGAATCAGGTGAATGTGAACGTCCTGAACCAACATTCCGCAAAGTCCGATCCGATGGGGAAGGAGTTCAATTACGCGAAAGAGTTCAAGACGCTTGACCTGAATGCCGTGATCACGGATCTGCATGCCTTAATGACGGATTCGCAAGAATGGTGGCCGGCCGATTTTGGCCACTATGGGCCGCTGTTCATTCGGATGGCGTGGCACAGCGCGGGAACATACCGCATCGGCGACGGCCGTGGCGGGGCCGGGGCCGGGCAGCAGCGCTTCGCGCCGCTCAATAGCTGGCCTGACAATGTGAACCTCGACAAGGCGCGCCGGCTGCTCTGGCCGATCAAGCAGAAGTATGGGCGGAAAATCTCCTGGGCCGACCTGATGATTCTCGCCGGCAACGTCGCCCTCGATTCGATGGGCTTTAAGACCTTCGGTTTTGGCGGCGGCCGCGCGGACGTCTGGGAGCCGGAAGAGTTGAACTGGGGACCTGAGGGCACATGGCTTGCCGACGAGCGCTACTCTGGCAATCGCGATCTCGAGAAACCTCTCGGTGCCGTGCAGATGGGTCTGATCTATGTGAACCCGGAAGGGCCGAACGGAAAGCCGGATCCCATCGCCGCGGCAGGGGATATCCGAGAGACTTTCGCCCGTATGGCGATGAATGACGAAGAAACCGTCGCGCTCATTGCCGGCGGTCACACCTTCGGCAAGACCCATGGCGCGGGCGTTCCTGCTCAGTATGTAGGCAACGAACCAGAAGGTGCCGGCATCGAGGAGCAAGGCCTCGGATGGAAGAATAAACTCGGCAAAGGGCATAGTGGCGACACGATCGGCAGCGGCCTGGAAGTCATCTGGACCACGACGCCGACGAAGTGGAGCAACAACTTCTTCACCAACCTGTTCAGCTACGAATGGGAACTGACGAAGAGCCCGGCCGGTGCGCATCAGTGGACACCGAAAAATGGTGGGGGGAACGGTACGGTGCCGGATGCTCACGATCCGTCAAAGCATCATTCGCCATCGATGCTGACTACCGACCTCGCCTTGCGGTTCGACCCTGCTTACGAAAAGATTTCACGGCGCTTCTACGAGCATCCGGATCAGCTCGCAGATGCGTTTGCTCGGGCGTGGTTCAAGCTGACGCATCGCGACATGGGGCCGATCCCGCGCTACCTTGGCCCGCTCGTGCCGAAGGAACCACAGATCTGGCAAGATCCTGTTCCAGCCGTGGATCATAAATTGATTGGGGAGAAGGACATTGCTGCTCTCAAGGCGAAGATCCTCAAATCCGGGCTGTCGATTTCCCAACTGGTCACAACTGCCTGGGCATCGGCAGCGTCGTTCCGCGGCTCCGACAAGCGCGGTGGAGCGAACGGGGCACGCATTCGCCTCTCGCCACAAAAGGATTGGGAAGTGAACCAGCCGGCCGAACTGGCAAAAGTCTTGCCGAAGCTCGAGGCGATCCAAAAGGAGTTCAACAGCTCGCAGTCCAACGGGAACGAAGGTGGGGTCAAAGGTGGGGCTAAAGGTAAGAAGGTCTCGCTAGCTGACCTGATCATTTTGGGCGGCTGCGCAGCCGTCGAAGAAGCTGCGAAAAGGGCCGGGCACGAGGTGAAGATTGCTTTCTCGCCGGGACGCACGGATGCCTCACAGGAGCAGACCGACGTGCACTCCTTCGCCGTAATGGAACCGGCAGCGGACGGATTCCGCAACTATCTTCGCAGCGGACAGGTCTTGTCGGCTGAGGAGTTGCTGGTGGATCGGGCGCAGTTGCTGACACTGACTGCCCCCGAGATGACGGTTCTCCTCGGCGGTATGCGCGCTCTGAATGCGAACTTCGGGCACGCCAAACACGGCGTCTTCACCAACCGGCCCGAGACGTTGACGAATGATTTCTTCGTCAACCTGCTCGACATGAATACGAAGTGGGAGCCATCGGGCAACGGTTCTGGTGGCGCGTACCAGGGGCGCGACCGGAAAACGGGAGAGGTCAAATGGACCGGTACCCGTGTCGACCTGATCTTCGGTTCGCACTCCCAGCTCCGGGCACTTGCAGAAGTCTATGCCTCTGACGACTCGAAAGAGGCGTTTGTGAAGGACTTCGCAGCTGCGTGGAACAAGGTAATGAACCTTGATCGCTACGACCTTGCCTGAGCTCGTCGCAAAGGAAATCAGTCAACTTCCATGCTGTTGATTGGATTGGCTGAACCGAAGTCGTCGTTTTTCCCGGCTCGCGGGGGTCGCATCGCGGCCCCCATGCCGCCTTTACCAATAGGCGAAACTGTTTCACACAGAACGAGTTTCTTGCCGGAGGAGAACTAGGAGAACGTCATCTGAGTGTCTGGGCTAAGTTGGAGCCGATCAGATTGGGGATGTCCTAAGGTTACGAGCAAACAGGAAAAATCCCAACGCTAAGAGTTGCCGACGATTGGCTCAGGATGCAAAATTGAATCTTGACGCGCTGTTTCAAAAACGCTCTCTTAGCACAAGGAGCATGGATGTTCGGGGGTACGGGAGTCCGATCAAGAACGACGGTGAATTATGAGCAGACTGTCCAATAAAGTAGCAATAGTGACGGGAGCGTCCAAAGGCATAGGCGCTGGGATTGCAACGGCTTTGGCGGCTGAGGGCGCGCGCGTGGCCGTGAACTATTCCTCCGACCGGCAGGGCGCCGAACGCGTCGTTCAGGCGATCACCGGCAATGGAGGACGGGCGATCGCGGTCGGGGCGGACGTGTCCAAGGCCGCAGATGTCGCGCGGTTATTCAAAGAAGTAGATTCAGCCTTCGGAAGACTGGACGTTCTGGTCAACAACGCCGGAGTATTCCGTTTCGGCGCCATCGCGGAGATCACCGAAGCGAGCTTTCATCTCCACTACGACATCAACGTTCTCGGAACGATTCTCACCGTGCAGGAGGCGATCAAGCGGTTTGGTGCCGACGGCGGGAGCATCGTCAACCTCAGCTCGATTGTCGGCTCGCATCCGGTGCCGGGAGCCCTGCTGTACGCTTCCACGAAAGGCGCCATCGAGAGCCTGACCAGGGGATTGGCGCTCGAACTAGCGCCGCGCAAAGTACGAGTCAACGCTATCGCTCCCGGTCATACAGAAACGGAAGGCAATGCAGCCGCGGGAACCTTTGAGGGTGGTGCCGGCGCCGCTCTAGCCGCGAAGACGCCGCTCGGCCGCCTCGGTCGAGTCACGGATATCGCCCCGCTGGCGGTGTTCCTGGCGTCAGACGAATCAGCCTGGATCACCGGGGAGGTCATTCGCGCCGCAGGCGGTCTCGTGGTGGCCACCTGAGCGCAACGTGCTGACCTCGAAGTGCTGACCTCGAAGCTAATTCGTGAGGCCAACTCTTCTAACCTGTCATCATATGCCTGTCGTCATACGCACGACCGGTCGTACCCAGCGGAGGTCGCCATGCAGAAGAACACTTCGCCGAAGGCCGATAAGAGTCCGCAGACGTCAGCTGAAGCTCCCTTCACAACCTTCATTCACTTGGACGGGAGGTCCCCAGTTCCATCGCAGTTTCGTACTCCGGGAACTTTTACAATTACCCGGCTCCAGTCGCCGGCTGGGCTTCCTGACCGAATCACAAAGCTCTCGCCCGTCCCCGGTCTGCTAGTGTCGATCTCGCTTAAGTCTCTGCCACCTTCGAGCTATCAGGTGTGGACGGCAGACAAGCTCATTGCCACATCCACCGTTCACCCGTTTCGCTCCAATGTCATCGATTTCGATTCACAACCAAGGTGCTGGGCAGGGAGTGCCTTCGATTACGTTCACTATTCTGTCCCTCGCAAGGGACTCGATGACATTGCCGAGGATCTCGGTTTTGGACGGGTCAGCGACTTTCGCCTGGCAGTGCTCGAAGACGATCTAGTTGTGGCCCAGATCACCAAAAGCATCCTTCCGTTCCTTGGGCGGAGCGACCGTCTCTCTGTGGTGGCTCTCGATCAATTCAGCCTCGTCCTCGGAGCACATCTTCTCCAGCGGTACGGTGTACTCCAGAAAACAGCACGGCGTTCAAAGGGAGGTCTGGCGCCATGGCAGAAGCGGCGAGCGTCGGAACTGCTTCATGAGAACATGCATGGCCGGATCCGGCTTTCTGACATTGCACGCGAATGCGGACTCTCCGTCAGCCACTTTGCCCGCTCCTTCAAGACCTCCTTCGGCGCCTCCGCTCACCGATGGCTGATGCAGCATCGCATTGACCACGCCAAACAGCTAATGAGCCAGACCAGCATGTCGCTGATCGACATTGCGAGTCAGTCGGGATTCAATGACCAGGCAGCGTTCACGCGTACATTCCATCAATTCGTCGGGGTCAGCCCTGGAAGGTGGCGACGGCATTACACGACAAGGCATTCCCGAACGTAAGGTCTCCAATTCCTAATGTTTCGAGACGGTCGCGCGCCTCCTGATCGGTGAGTGCGACTCATTTCCCAGGCAATAAACAACAAAACCAGCAAAATCCTGCAAGAGAGCACGCGCGCAAGAGGCTTAAGGTTAGCCGGACATGCAGTCGTTATGGTCCAGTGCTATAGAGACGGCTATTCGGGGTCTAAGAACGGTGAACCATGGCTAAAACGAATCCAGCGGCGCCTGTGCGCGTCCTTGAGGAAACACCGGCGTACTGGAGGGTTGTGTTCGATTACCCGCCATTCAATATCGTAGACGCCAGCATATTCGAAGCCCTACAGAATCTGCTGGCGCGAATGGACTCGAGCCCGAGCCTGCGTGTCGTCGTATTTGAAAGCGCGAATCCCAAGTTTTATCTCTCCCACTTTGATTTGACCGGCAAGCTCGGGAACATCATGACTGCCGTCGGGGCTTCCGGCCTCCCCATCTTGATGGATACGTTCGTGCGTCTCACTAAGTCCCCGGTGGTCAGCATCGCGAAGATCCGAGGCTGTGTCCGGGGCGTGAGCAGCGAGTTCGTCCTCGCCTGCGACATGCGCTTCGCGTCGCGGGAGAACACGCGACTCGGCCAACCCGAAGTCGGAGTGGGACTGCATCCCGGAGGCGGCGGTGCGGAACGTCTTCCACATCTGGTCGGCCGCGGCCGGGCGCTCGAAATCGTTCTCGGCGCGAACGACTTCGACGGCGACACCGCTGAACGATACGGATACGTCAACCGGGCACTTCCAGACGCCGAGCTTGACGGCTTCGTCGACGCGCTCGCGCGCCGGATTGCCTCCTTCGACCGGCGTGCCATTGCCGCCGCGAAGAATCTCATCAACCAAGTCTCGTTGCCCTCTGCCGACCAGCTCCTCGATGCCATCACTTCTTTTGAGACCGCGCTGACGTGGCCTGAAGCGCAGCAGCGAATCCAGAAAGTGTTGCAACGCGGACTCCAACGAGACAGCGACTTCGAAACTCGCTGGCCCGAGGTACTCGGCACGCTGCTGGAAACGTAGTCAGTTTGTAGCGGTGCGCAGCGTCAATCACGCGGCTGCAAGCTTTTTGGGCAATAAACAACAAAACCAGCAAAATTCTGCAAGAGAGCAGGCAGCCGTGAGCCTAGGGTGGGTACTATTATGACTGCAAATTCCACGCAACGCACAGAACGGCTTACCCGCAGCAACGCCCTGCTACTCGTGGTCGATCACCAGATCGGTCTGTATAGCGGGGTTCGTGACATCGACATCCTCCAACTCAAACACAACATCGTTGGCCTGACCCAAGCCATGCTCGCGCTCAAAGTGCCAATTGTCGTAACCACAACCACGGAGAACATGTGGGGGCCGCTTATCCCCGAACTTGCCGAGGTGCTGCACGGGGTGCAGAGAATCGAACGCACTACGGTCAACGCGTGGGACGAAAAGCGCGTCGTCGATGCGGTTAAGGCCACAGGGCGCAAGAACCTCATCGTGACGGGCATTTCCACGGACGTTTGTCTCGCCTTCCCAGCCATGTCTGCGATAGCAGATGGGTTCCAGAGTTATGCAGTGATTGACGCGTCCGGTGGCTTCAGCCAGACCCAGGTCGACATGGGAATCGTGCGCATGCAGCAAGCTGGTGTGGTTCCTGTTGGCTATTCCAATGTCGCTATTGAAATTTTGGCGGATAATGCGGCGCCGGAGGCCGAGGCGGTTTACGGCGCGCTCGGCATTCCGTTCAGCACGTTGGTCTTTGGCTTGAAGCAGTATTATTCTAGGTCGGATGAAAAGGAAAAATCGCGCGTCGCCGCATAGATATACTGATGCGCGGAAGAGGAAATCTAAAGATATAAGGGGAAGAGCAATGACAGCGAAATCTACGCAAACCAAACCTAGCATCGTTTTCTGTCACGGGCTGTGGGCGGACGGCTCGTGCTTCAGCAAGGTGATCGTTCCGCTTCAGGCGGAGGGGTATGAGTGTATTGCAGCGCAGTACGGCCTCAACACAACGGCAGAGGACATCGCCTTGGTGAAGGCAACGATCGGCCGGGTCAGCGGCCCTGTCATCCTCGTCGGCCACTCTTACGGTGGAACCGTCATAACAGGCGCCGGAGTCGATGATCGCGTGGCCGGGCTGGTTTACATCTGCGCGCTCGCTCCGGACGCCGATGAGACATCTCAGACGCAACAATCGAACTTCCCGCAGACCGACGTCTTCTCTCACATCGAAGTCGTGGATGGACGTATCTGGCTGCGTCCCGAGGGCACGAAGTATTTCTGCGGCGATCTTTCGGAGCAGGAGCAGAAGCTCGTTTGGGCGACTCAGGGCGTGCCCAAGCCCGACTTGTTCAACGCGAAAGCCGGGGGAACTGCCTGGAAATCGAAGCCCAGCTGGTACATCGTCGCCAAGAACGATCGCACCGTCCACCCCGACATGGAACGGTTCGTTGCCAAGCGCATGGGCGCCAACGTCACAGAGGTCGCCAGCAGCCACGTCCCTATGCTCTCCCACCCCGACGTGGTGATCGATGTAATCCGTACCGCCGCAAACTCAGTTCAAAAAGCCACGGTCGCAGCGTAAAGCAAATCGGATACATGCCCACTCAAGTCAAACCTGGCTTGAGTGGGCTACCCTTCGAGCCTTACAATTTCCATAAGCGGACGGGAACATCCCCACTCAAGCTAAAACTGGGCTCGAGTGGGCCGTCCGTCCTCGCAATAACACATTCAGGTGAACGCAGTCAGGGCAACACAGAAAGGAGAATACGATGCAATTTCAGAGTGACTATTTCAATGCTTATCACAACCTAAAGCTGACACGAGATGACAAAGGCGTGCTGGTTGCTGAAGTCCACACCAACGGCGGGCCGCACATTATGACCGCGCAATCTCACACGGAATTTGTCGATGGGTTCTACCGGATCTCGCAAGATCGCGCGAACAAGATCGTAATCCTTACGGGCGCCGGTGGGGAGTTCATTACGGATGTCGATTGGTCCTCCTTCGGCAACGCCGCCGATCCCGGCGTCTGGAGCCAGGTTCACGATGAAGGTGTTCAGGCTTTGGAAAACATAGCCAACATACGCGTCCCGGTCATCGCGGCAATCGAGGGACGTGCCCACGTGCATTCAGACTACGCGCTACTTGCCAGTGTAATTGTGGCGGCAGAGGGCGCGACTTTCGAGGATGTGGCCCACTTCTCCCAGGGCGTTGCGCCTGGCGACGGAATCTTCACCACCTGGAGTTATCGCGCCGGAGCAGGACGAGCGGAGGCGTTCCTGCTGAATCCACAGCCGATCACGGCGAAAACCGCGCACGAATGGGGAGTGGTTGCCGAGGTTGTGCCGAACGGTAAGGCGCTGGCCCGGGCACGGGAATTGGCCAAGTTGTACTTGAAGGCTCCCGAAGTGACCCGCCGCAATACGCGTGTACATTTCATTCAACCGTTGAAAGAACGCATTGTCCGGGAAGTCGGCTATGGACTGTCGCTCGAAGGAGCGTCAGCGGCCGACCTGGTGAAATCAATGAGAGCCCAGAATGAACCGGTCGCTCAGAAAGGAAAAGTCGCATAAAGCGCACCGGGCGTACCTTGTCCGCTTAGGTACTGACTCGATGATTCGTGGGCTTTCGTCGGGCATCCCCACTCAAGCCAAACCCGAGCTCGAGTGGGGCGCCCGCCGGGCTTGAGTGGATCACCCACGCATCAGGATCTTTCCGGATTCGGGGAGTTGTGAGACGATCTCCCTTTGGAGTATCAGGAATGGTCACGTTTGGTCTGGAGAATTTATGGCAAGGGATATCATTCGAACGCCCAACGCCCCGTTTCCGCCGCCGACATACAGCCAGGCGGTACGGGCAGCGGGCCTTGTGTTCGTCTCAGGCACGGGGCCGCACGACCCAGCAACCGGGAAGATTGTTGGGGATACGATCCAAGAGCACGATGTGCGTACTAATGTGCGGGTTGACGAAATTCGGGCCCAGACGGAACGTTCCCTGTAACTAGTTTGAATCGCAACCCAGAGAGAAGCGTAGAGCGGCACACACCTCATTCATTCGTGCGGAACTAAGCTGGGTCACACGTTTGCCCAGGCGCTGTTGTGACACTGTAACTGCATTGTGAAGGTTCACCGCGCACGTGGACTTCATACCGTCCTCCTCATTCAGAACGACTTCCGATGGCACGCCGCGAATCGTGGAAGTGACAGGCGCAACTGTGACCGTGGATAAATACGCGATGGCGCTGTTGCGGGTGAGCACGAGAGCCGGTCGTTTCTTGTCGGGCGCGGCAAAGTGGTAGAGCCGAACCTCACCGCGGGCGATCTGGCCTCGGGCTATTCTTCCGGCCACGTGGCCTCCGATTCCCAAGCCCGCGCTTCCGCGTCGGCTGGCGACTGTCGCGAGTAGCCCTGGCGGTCGCGTTCTTCACTGGCTCGCAGTTCCAACCGGCGGAGATGTTCCCGCAGGGCGTCGCGCACCAAAGCGGAACGGTTTCGCCGAGTGCGCTTCGCGGCTTGGTCGGCGGCGTGTAACAGCTTTTTATCCAGCACGATTTGAACGATTTGCATATGTCGAATCTGTTCCACAGTATACTCCACATAGGAGACATTTCAAAGCAAGCTGTTACATTCCGGGCGTGTCCGGATGACAGATTGCGGAGGTTGCAGGTTGCGCCGAGCGCAGCTAAATTAGGTGCATGAAGCAGACCGAAAGCACCTTATCCGCTCAGGTACTTAGTAAGACGCAGCCGGAAGAATTTGATCTGGTGATTCTCGGAGGTGGCACGGGCTCGACCATCGCTGCGTGGACGTTTGCCGGCGAAGGCAAGCGCGTCGCAGTCGTCGATCGCAAATACATCGGCGGCTCATGCCCGAACATCGCGTGCCTTCCGAGCAAGAACATCATTCATACCGCGAAAGTCGTGGACTACGTTCGCCGAGGCGAGGAATTCGGCATCACATGCGATGGCTTCGCGATCGACATGGCGGGCGTGCGCGAGCGCAAGCGCAAAATGGTCCTCGGCCTGAACGAAATGTACATGGAGAATTATCGGCACACGGGCGCCCAGTTCATATTGGGCACAGGGCGGTTCGTCGCTCCAAGAACTGTGGAAGTCACCCTCGCCGATGGGACCACACGTCAGCTGCGGGGCGCGAACGTGATCGTCAGTACAGGTACGCGTGCCGCGATAGAGACAATTCCCGGCATTTCGGAAGCGCAGCCGCTCACACACGTCGAGGCGCTCGAGCTCGATGAAATTCCCGAACATTTGCTCGTTATCGGCGGGGGCTACGTAGGAGTAGAGCTTTCGCAGGCCATGCGGCGATTCGGCAGCAAAGTGACTGTGATTGATCGCAACGGGCGGCTGATGTCCAAAGAAGACCCGGACGTATGCGACGCTCTTCGCAGCCTGCTCGCAGAGGAAGGCATCGACATTCTCCTGAATGCGCGAATCAAAGAAGTATCGGGCATATCTGGCGACTCGGTGAGTGTCGTCGTCGTGCAGAGTGGCGTGCAGAATGGCGACCAGAATGGAATTGAGAAAGTCCTAAAGGGTAGTCACGTACTGGTCGCTACCGGCCGCAAACCGAACACCGAAGCACTCGGCCTGGAACTGGCCGGCGTGGACCTCACCGACCGGGGATACATCAAGGTCAACGAGCGACTGCAGACTACCGCGCCCGGCGTCTGGGCGATCGGCGAGGTTGCAGGTAGCCCGCAGTTCACGCACATCAGCATCGACGATTTCCGCGTGGTCCATTCCAATTTAACCCAGGCCAATTTAACCGGCGGCAACCGTGTGACCACGGGCAGGCAAGTCCCATATTGTCTTTTTACCGACCCCGAACTTGCGCGTATCGGTCTGAGTGAAACAGAAGCCGAGGCTCAAGGGATAGCGTACCGCCTGTTTAAGGTCCCGATGGCAACCAACCTGCGTGCGCACACGCTTTCGGAGACCCGCGGGTTCGTGAAGGCTCTCGTGGAGGCTGAGAGCGATCGCATCCTCGGGTTCACGGCCTTCGGCGTCGGTGCGGGGGAGACCCTGGCCGCCGTCCAGATTGCGATGATCGCAGGGCTGCCTTACACCGCGCTGCGCGATGCGGTTCTGACTCACCCAACACTGGTCGAAGGTCTTATATCTCTGTTCTCATCCGCGGCATCAGCGCACAACGTTGTCGAGACAAGAGGATCCCAGATCTCCGCCGCATGAGGTCGGCCCGTGCTTACTCGCGAAGTCGCCAAGAGACAGAACCGTGTCTCGATTCATAGCCTTGCGTTTCAGGATTCTTCGAAGTTTCGCGCGGCTCGTGACGCCGCCTGATACTGCGCCTACCAGTTCTTTTATTGAGGATGCGATGCTGCTTCTTCGATCAGAGCCACAACCTCCTTTGGATGGGAAACGTAGACTGCGTGGCTCGCGCCCGGGACCTCGATTTTGTGACTGTTGGCTCGAGTGGCTGCCTCAAGTGCGCGATATTCGGTCAAGATCATCTGGTAGTCGCATCGTCCTTACTCGCTTGCTACTGCTAATCTCAAAACCCCATCGTGTCATCCGCGGACGGCCCATACGTCGCAGGCACAGGCTTTTCGTTCAGCCGCAGATACACGCCAAGCTGGGCGCGATGATGAATCAGGTGATTCAGAAACATCTCGCGGTAAGCCAGAAATCGAACGCCATCGAAAATGGCTTGGCCCTGGAAACTGAGCTTCCAATTTTGCTGCCAGGCTTCGTCCGGCATGGCTTTCAGCGCTGCGCGAACTTTGGCCGCGCCCTCGTCAAAAGCCTTTAGAAGTTGGACCGTAGATTCGAACGGCAAAGGCTTAAAGCTACCTTTGGAAAAGTCAAGCTCCGGTGTCGTCAACACCGTCAATCCAAAGTCCGGCAGTTGTGCCACGTGGGGCGCCAGTTTCCCCAACTTCATGGATTTCGCATGCGGCGCAAAGTCACCCTTGTCGACAGGAACGCGCTCCAGTGTCGTCCGCGTCTTATTGAATTCTTGATCCAGTTCAGCCAACAGCAATTCGCTGATCGCCACAATTTCCTCCGCACACAAGTATAAAGGCCCGAGCAAGTTGCGCTCCCTCTTCTCGCCGCTGGCCCAGAAGTCGATGCGCTGCGCGGGTTGCACGCGACGCCCAATAACACTCTGGCACGTGGATGGTCGCCAGCCCGCTGGAATTGTTTGCTGGACCACGATTGTGCAAGCCAACTCCAGCCATATAAAGCGCGGATCCTCTGAGGTCGACGGCGTATTCAGGAAAATCGCGAAACTGGTCCAGTCCACCAGGGCGCGGATCTTGCCGTGCCACGGGAGCAGGGCGAACTGAGACGGGCTCAGCCTCCCACAACGGCCGCATCACCAAGTATAACCAGTTGCTGAGAATTGAAGAGGAGTTAAGATACGGCGCAAGATTCCTTGAGTTGAAGGCGCTGAACGAACTGAGTGGACGGTTGCAACCGGCCAATCAGCGCGCCTTAATGCTGCTATTTACGCTTGCGCAAGTGCGCTGATGTCCCCGCAACTTTCAAAGTGAGCCGGCAGAGACCTTGCATAGAGTGGGACGGTTGCTCGCATACTGGTCCCGCTACCATCGGATTCTATTTCCAGAGTCCCGTTCAGTTCGTGCAATCGCTCGCGCATCCCCGGCAAACCCACTCCGGTTTCCGCACTTACTCCAGTAAGCAACCGCAAGCGGTCTTCAGAGATACCCCGCCCAGAATCTCGAATCTCCAGAATTACACCTTCGTCGTCATGCTGAAAGCGGATAGTCGCATTCGAAGCTCCGGAGTGGCGGTGCACATTGGTTAGGCTCTCTTGCAATACACGGAACAGAGCGATCTCGATCTTTTTCGGTAGGCGTCCACGCGAAGTCGCGATGTCCGCTTTCACGCTGATCCCACTCCGCTTGGCGAAGCCTTCGATAAACCACTCCGCTGCGCAAGCAAACCCCACCTCGTCCAATAGTGGAGGATGCAGCAGGTAAGACATAGTTCGGATTTCTTCAATGGCCTGATCAGCCAGTTGCGCGATGTCGGATACTATCGTGAGCGTGGCCGGATCTCCCTTGCAGCTTTCCTGCAGCATCGAAACGCTGATTTTCAGTGCCGCCAGGGTCTGTCCCGTGCTGTCGTGCAGGTCACGCGCCACTTTACGCCTCTCCTCGTCCTGCACCTTCAGCAGGCGCTGCGAGAGTTTTTGCAACTCCGCTGTGCGTTCCATAATCAAGGTTTCGAGTTCGGAATGGGCCTGCGACAGCCTCAAATGCTTGGACAGAATCCACATGAATTGCTCCTGGGTAAGCGGTTAGGGGAGACACCAACAATCCCTCGTTCAAGTACCCGCATTGTGCCATTTAGGGAATCCGTAGTCTGATCATTACTGCACACATGCGAGTTAACGCTTCATTCGACATAAATGCGGAGGATGAGGGAGTCATGAACTCAATTGCGCTAGACCTCGGCTGGCCGCCGGTTTTGGCGGATGACTTGCGACTAGGAGAAACGATTCATAGCAAGAAGGATCCTCACTCTAAGCAAGCCGACACCTGACTCCGTCCTGAAGTCTTTATAATTGGCACTGACAAGTAGGGCGTAATCTCGTAATCGTCATAATATTTATTCAAATCGCTTGCTGCTAAATTTATTATGCTCAGACCCAAACCTCTCGTTCTCATCATTCTTGATGGCTGGGGATACCGTGCCGAGACTAAAGCCAACGCCATCGCTCTCGCGCGCAAGCCCACTTACGACCGCCTTCTGCGCGAATATCCCAACACGCTGATTCATACCAGCGGGCCTTTCGTTGGCCTGCCCGAAGGTCAGATGGGCAACAGCGAAGTCGGTCATCTCAACATCGGCGCAGGACGCATCGTTCACATGGACATCACGCGGATCGATCTGATGATCCAGAACGGCGAGTTCTTCTCGCATCCCGTCCTTCTGGCCGCCATGAAGCACGCGCGCGAGGGCGAGCGGAGACTGCATCTGTTCGGCTTGGTCTCCGACGGCGGCGTGCACTCGCAGCAGGCGCATCTTTATGCGCTGCTGAAAATGGCGAAGCAGCACGGCGTGGACCGCATCTTCGTCCACGCTTTCATGGACGGACGTGACACGCTACCCACCAACGGCGCTGGTTATCTCGAACAGTTACAGCAGAAAATGCGCGAGTATAGCTCCGGTCAGATCGCCACGGTGAATGGGCGTTACTATGCCATGGATCGCGACCGCCGCTGGGAGCGTATTGCCAAGGCCTACAACGCAATGGTCTTCGGCGATGCTGAGGGTGGCAAGTGTGCCGATCCCGTGCAGGGCATGAAAGACTCCTACAACAAAGGCGTAACCGACGAATTCACCGTACCCTTTGTCTGCACCGACAAGAGCGGTCAACCGCTGGCGACCATTCGTGAAGACGATGCCTGCATTTGCTTTAATTTCCGTGCCGATCGCGTTCGCCAGATCACGCGTGCACTGGCGCGTAACAGCGGCTTGAATGAAAAGGCGGGAGGCGATCTTCCGGGTGCCGCCGATCTGGATACCACGATTCCCCGCGACCGTGTCCCGAAGAATCTCCACTACGTCTGCATGACACAGTATGACAAGAATTTCAGTCTGCCTGTAGTGATTCCTCCTGAGTCGATGGCGAACCTCCTGGCCAACGTGATGGGTGGCCTCAACATGCGCAATTTGCGCATTGCCGAAACCGAGAAATACGCTCACGTTACTTATTTTTTCAATGGCGGCGTGGAGCAGCCATTCCCCGGCGAAGAGCGGGTGATGGTGCAGTCGCCGAAGGTCGCGACTTACGATTTGAAACCGGAGATGAGCGCGGCCGGCATTGCCGATGCAGTGGTGAAGGCCACTGAAGAGGGAACTTTTGACGTGGTCATCGTCAACTTCGCCAACGCGGACATGGTTGGCCACTCAGGCAAGATCGAGCCCACGGTAAGAGCTGTCGAGACCGTGGACGCCTGCCTCGGCAGGATCGAAGCCGCGGTGCGCGCCAAAGGCGGAGCCATGTTGATCACCGCCGACCACGGCAATGCCGAGATGATGATTGATCCCGCAACGGGCGGTCCCCACACGGCGCATACCACGAATCCCGTTCCCTTTATCGTGGTGGCGGAAGATTTCAAGCGGTTCACGCTAAAGCCCAACGGCTCGCTACGGGATATTTCGCCGACCATGCTCGGCATCCTTGGCGTCGATGAGCCGATGGAGATGACGGGAATCGATCTGCGGGACTTTCTGAATCCCAAGTAGAGCGTTCGAGGGACGCATCTTAATCCCTCCCCAAAACCCCGCGAGCTTCCGGGCACAGAACGCTCTACATTGCAGACTCCGCGGGACCTTTCGAAGTTCCTGCCGCCAACTTCGTGCTACAGTTTTCTCGCGGGCAATCGTGTTGGCTTGAGAATCCATGGAACCTCGGCTGATTTGGATCAATTTACTGGTGAAGCTGGGCGTGGCCGCAGCTGTGTCCAGCAGCTTGGTGCGTTCCAAGGAATTCAAATCGCTGCTGTTTCGCGAAGAGCGCGCCTTTCGGCAGAAGGTTTATTTGGTATTGTGGATGGCGCTGCCGATTATGGTCGGCGTGTGGATTCGTTTCTCGGCCAAGAGTTTCCTCGCAGGCGATTTAAGTTTCGAGACCGCGCTCCTGCTGGGCGTGATTGGCGGACGCTGGGCAGGCTCTCTCGGCGGCGTTTTAATGGGTATACCCGCGACACTCCATGGCGAGTGGGCGGCGCTGCCGTTTTTAGTGCTCTGCGGTTTCACCTCAGGCCAACTCCGCACCATGGCCGCCGACAAGGACGATATCTGGTCCTTCTCGCCATTTATCGATCAGAGCATTTTCCGCATCATTCGGCGTAATCTTCCGCGTCCGCGCCTTTTCGACTGGCAGGTGATGTTCTTCACCACGGTCGTCTGCCTGCGGTTTGTGCAGACAGAGTTGGCGAGGTATTTTCCGCATTCGATCTTCAGCATCGAGAGTCCCGAAAACTTCTGGGTGTGGGGCGCCATCTACGCCGCTTCGGTGACGGCCATCGGGATCGAGTTGAAGATATTTAACAGCGTGAGGATCCAGATAAAACTCGAAGAACAGGAGCGGTTGTTGCTGCACGCGAGGATGGAGGCGTTACAGAATCAGATCAATCCCCATTTCCTCTTTAACACTCTGAATTCCATTTCCTCGCTGGTGCGCTTCGATCCAGATACGGCGCGCGAAGTGATTTCTAAACTGGCGACCATCCTGAGGCGTTTACTCAACAGCGGGGATTCCTTCGTTCCTCTCCGGGAAGAAGTAGAATTCATTGACAACTATCTCGATATCGAAGTAGTCCGCTTCGGAAACGACAAACTCCGCGTAGTCAAGGAACTCGCGGTAGACTCGCTGGATGTGATGGTCCCCAGCATGCTCTTGCAGCCGCTGGTGGAGAACTCAATCAAGCATGGATTGGCGTCGAAGGTGGAAGGCGGCAGCATCCACCTGCGCAGCCGCTTGTCGGATTCGGGGCTGGTGATCGAGGTGGAAGATGACGGCGTTGGAATGGACGCGATTAAGCCCGACGAGACCGACAGTACACGGGGAGCGGGAATTGGTATGGCCAACATTTCCGAACGGCTCCAGGTTCTGTACGGCGATGCTGCGCGGATGACCATCGATAGCCAGGAAGGCAAGGGCACGCTGGTGCGAATTCGGTTGCCACTGCTGCAGACTGCGGGAGCGGTGCCGGAAGGATTCTACGAAGAGCGCTCCACCACGCGCCGGTAGAAGTCTTCGTATTGGGGAACAATTTTGCTCGAGCAGAAACGCGCTTTGGCCACGGCCCGTGCCGCCTTCCCCATAGCTCCTAGGGCGCTTTCATCATTCAAAAGTTCGATGGCATAACGGGCCATCGTATCCACGTCGCCCACGTCGGCGAGATAACCGCTAATGCCATGTTCGATCACTTCGGGCACGCCACCCGTACGCGTCGCGATCGGTACTACCTCGCAGGCCATCGCTTCCAGTGCTGCCAGTCCAAAAGATTCCAACTCGCTCGGCATCAGGAGAATGTCGCAGATTCCCAGCTTCTCCTCAACTTGATCCTGCTTGCCGAGGAAGAGCACGTCCTCATGAATTCCTTTTTGCACTGCGAGCCATTCTGCCACCGAACGGTCTGGACCGTCGCCGATCAGCAATAGCTTTGATGGAATCTGTTTGCGGACGCGATCAAAAATCTCGATCACATCGGTGACGCGTTTTACCGGACGGAAATTCGAGAGGTGCACCAGCAGACGCTCGTCCTTGGGAGCATACTCGGCCCGGAGCTCGGAGGAATTTTTGCATCTGCAGTACACGTCGCAATTTACAGAGTTGTAAATTACCTCAATCTCTTTATTGACATCGAAGACACGCAACGTGCGTTCGCGAAGATAGTTGGAGATGGCAGTAACACCGTCGCTCTGATTGATAGAGTAGCGCGTGATGGGCAGGTAGGACCGGTCCAGGCCGACCAGAGTGATGTCGGTTCCGTGCAGAGTAGTCACGAACGGCAGCCGGCGTCCCCGCGGACCATCGGCCAGCATCTGGCGTGCCAGCAGCGCGCTCACAGAGTGAGGGATGGCATAGTGAACGTGCAGCAAATCGAGATCGTACAGCTGCGAGACCTCAGCCATGCGAGTGGCCAGTGCGAGATCGTAAGGCGGATAATCGAACAGAGGATAGCGCGACACTTCGACTTCGTGATAGTGAATATTGGGTTGCTCGCCCCGCAGCCGGATGGGCTGCGCATAAGAAATGAAATGAATTTCGTGACCGCGTTGCGCCAGTTCCAGTCCGAGTTCCGTGGCCACCACGCCGCTGCCGCCGTAGGTGGGATAACACGTGATCCCAATCTTCATTCCGCCAGGCCCGCCCTTTTAGAGGTTCTGTAATTCGATGGTTGAGGGTAGCAGAAGATGCAGATTCTCAACTAGCGGGGAGCGCTTTGGGTCGGGAAAGGTGCGAGTCGGGAGGGCTTACTCGCGAGTTTTTTGTCCGGGCGTGGAAAGGCCGGGGTCCAGCTTGTCGAGGTGCGCCTGAAATCGGTTCTTGGAATCGTCGGGCAGACCGGTGAATTCGATTCCCATCCCAACTCCCGGATCGCGCGTGCGCACAGTTGCAGAGGCAGAAATGCGCTCCTGATCGATCCAAAACTCTACTCGCAGCACAGTCGAAATAGGTAGCGGCATGACAGTTTCAACATAACAACCGTTGCCGCTGATGTCTGTGGCGTTTACTCGCATCGGAGTATTCACTCGCTCGTCGCGAAATTCCAGCGGAAACGAGTTTCGGTGACGCTGGAACCTTCTGCGATTGTCGGGAGTAACATTCGGCAGGTTCGACCGGACCTCCGGAGGCAACTGGGAGAGCCATGGGCATTCCTGGTCAACCACCAACTGGACCCCTACTTGAACCTTCTTTAGTCCACCAGCCTCCATCACCCACACAACTTTGCAACGCGCCTTCTTGGTCTCGTACTGCACACCGATAACGTCGCCCACCTTCAACTCATGTTCGAGGCCACAAATACAGGCTCCGTTGATGCTGACATTCTGAGCATTCGCATTCTGATGGAAAGGTTGGTTGTCGGCGCCCATTCCCCACACACGTACGCGCAGGTCCAAGGTCGCACGCGGAGCCGCCCCTGAGGCAGACATGATTAAAGCCTCCCAGCTAGAAATTCTGAGCCGGATCTAATGCGATCATACCCCCGGCCGAGGTTTCTTTAAGGTTACGAAAGTGACTAGAACCGTCTCAGCAAACTGTTATTTGCCGACACCAATCTTATCGGGCTCACTCGGTCGAGGCTAGTTCGCGGTACGAGATCAATGCAATCCCCTGATCCTCCAGCAATTGCTTCGCCTCCGGCATTGTCAGCACCCCCAATTCAGTCTCTCGCGACTCGCGCAACCGAGTGCGTGTCCGCTGCAAGTCCGCATCATTGTATCCGGGATGGCAAACAAATTCCCAAGTGCCTTGGGGAATGATCGCCGCGATCGCGCGGAACAGCTTTTCGTCAAGCGCGCCAGTCACGACAATGCCCAGAGTGCCATCGGGAGTTGCCATGCCCTGCCGTGCAGCCGCGTCGCGAAATCTGCCGCCAAGAGCGCGCAGCAGTCGTACCTCAGCGTAGCGGGTCCAAAGACTTGGACGGCTGAGCAGTTCACTCGACCTCAGCGGCTTGCGCGGGCCGAACGGATTGCGAACCGCGAATACTCCGCAAGCACGAGCTGCGCTCAGCATGGGCCGCAGCACGGCCGGAAATAGGTGAGTGTGCTTATGAGAATCCAGGTGGGAAACGTTGATCCCGGCCGATTGAATCTTGCGAATCTGGGCGGTTGTTTCCGCTTCGATCTCGACAGGATCCATACTCCCGGTGAGTGCGCGAGCCGCAAAAGACATCAGCCCGTCGCGGAAGCGAGTATTCCCGGAATATTCGGAGGCGATGCTGGGCAGGCGACCCAGATCGAGAACGGGATTGCCATCAATCAATAGAGTGTGGCAGCCCACGCTCAAGCGCGGAGCCTGCTTTGCCAAACTCACCGCGTCTTCGAAGGCGGGACCAGTCGCCATTAATGTACAGGAGGTTACTATTCCATGAGCGTGAGCTTCGACGATGGCGCGATTCACGCCCGCAGTGAGTCCAAAGTCATCGGCATTCACGATCAGACGACGCACCGCGTCAGTCTAGCAGGGCGCAAGAGGGAACGCGGCCATCAAGGGTTTGCACCCAGAGGATCTACAGGAGTTGGTTCAACTTTACTTCCGATTCCGATTGCGAAGGCTGCGCGTTTGACGGTTTTTTCTCACGTCGCATATACTCGCAATGACGCTGTTCGCACATCCTTCGGCGAATCCCCACGGCACGGCGTCGCTCTGAGCGAGCTGAAGGGGGTTGGTCTCGCAAACATCCGCGGGCGGTTAGCTCAGCTGGTTAGAGCGCCTGCCTTACAAGCAGGAGGTCGCAGGTTCGAGTCCTGCACTGCCCACCAAGTCCTACACCTCGAGATTCGTTTGCGGGATCTTTGCATGCCTCGCAACCCTCTTGCGGTGCCGGCACTCAAAACCATAACGTGAATGCTTCGATCTTTTCCCGCTGCAGTGGAATTCTTCTACATTTGACCTCTCTGCCCGGAGGCCACGGCATCGGGGACCTCGGCAGTTCAGCCCACGAGTTCGTAGATTTCTTGAGTCATTCCAGGCAGAAGATCTGGCAAGTATTGCCGCTGGGTCCTACCGGCTATGGCGATTCGCCCTACCAGTTGTTCTCCGCGTTCGCCGGCAATCCGCTGCTGATCGACTTGCACGCGCTTCGCGAACAGGGGCTGCTATCGTCGCAGGACCTGGCCAGCGCCACGAGCCTTCCGGAAGATCACGTCGAATACGGTCGAGTGATCGACGTCAAGCAAGGTCTAATCCGCAAAGCCGCTCATACATTTCTGGCCGACAACAGTCATGCCGATCGCGCGACATTCGACGCTTTTTGCCAGGACAACGCCAACTGGATGGATGACTATTCGCTATTCATGGCATGCAAAAGAGTCTACAAAGATGCGGTCTGGCCAGATTGGGACCGGGGACTTCGACAGAGAGAAGCATCCGTTTTAGAAGCATGGCGGCAGAAATTGTCTTCCGAGATAGATGCGCACAAGTTTGCCCAGTTTGAATTCTTCCGGCAATGGCAGAAGCTCAGAGCTCACTGCGAGGGTTGCGGAATCAGCATCATGGGGGATATCCCCATCTACGTCGCTCATGACAGTGCCGATGTGTGGTCTCATCCGGAGCTGTTTCGTCTGGACGAGCAATCCCGGCCCACCGCCGTTGCTGGCGTTCCTCCCGACTATTTCAGCGCTACCGGGCAGCTTTGGGGAAACCCGCTGTACCGCTGGGACGTTTCGTCTGCCACCGGACATCGCTGGTGGATCAACCGTTTTCGAGCATCTCTCAAGCTATTCGATCTCGTGCGTCTGGATCACTTTCGTGGCTTCGAAGCCTTCTGGGAAGTTCCGGCCGGCGCGTTAACCGCTCAGGAAGGGAAGTGGGTGAAGGGTCCCGGAGCGGAATTCTTCCGTGCGGTCAAGGCTGAATTGCAAGAGCTGCCATTCGTGGCGGAAAACCTTGGCGTCATTACTCCCGAGGTGGAGGGATTGCGCCAGGAGTTTGGTTTCCCTGGAATGAGCCTGCTTCAATTCGCCTTCGGAAACGATCCTCAAGGCCCCACCTTCCGTCCCCACAATTACTCCCGCGAACTTGTGGCCTACACCGGAGGACATGACAATGACACCACGGTTGGCTGGTGGACCAGTTCCGGAGTAGGGGAGAGTACTCGAACCGCGGAAGACATCCGCAAGGAACGTGATTTTGCTCGAGCCTACTTGGGATTTAAAGAGGAACCGGTCAATTGGGTGCTCATCCGAGCGGTGCTCGCGTCCGTGGCTGAGATCGCCATTGTCCCCCTGCAGGATGTGTTGGGCCTGGGCAGTGAAGCGCGCATGAACTTACCCGGCACAGTGAGTGGAAATTGGAAATGGCGCTACCACCCCAACGCGTTGGCCAAGGATCTGGCGGAACGTCTACGAGAGCTGACAGTACTCTACGACAGGTGAGTATTATCAAGATCCAGATCCCTGCATTTAATGCGGGGTTTAGAGCGGCGAAAGTTCGTCTTCGTTTTCCTCCTTCTTCGCGCGCACGAACTTTTTCTCCAGGAAACTTCGGGCCAAGTCTCTGCCTCCGACTCCAAATGCGATTGCCAAGCCCAGCATCAGAGCCCCGAAAGCAATACCAAACGCGACCAGCATTGTCTCTTCCGCCAACCCGAGTTCTTCAAAGACAATCGACAGAACGAAAACAATGATGATGCTGCGAACTGCAAGGCTAAGAACCCGTGGAGAAGGTATGTTCGCGTTTACCGCAGCCAGCAGAGTGGCGCGGGAAAAGAAGCTGGCAGCCAGCAAGCCAAAAAACATGATGAACAGGGCCACGAACAGACGCGGCAGGAAGAAAAAGAACTTGGCAACTTGCTCCTGCAGCCCGTGGATTCCGAGCACACTCACCCCCAGCAGAATGAAGCCGAGCCACACCACCCAGAAGACGAAGCGGCTCAACACTTCCGAAGCTGAGGGCAATGCCGCCTTGGTTAACAACTGCGAGGCGCCCGCATTTTCCGATAGCTTGTCGAACTGAATGAGCTTCAGAATGCTGCGCAGAACTGCCTTCACGAAATATCCAAACAGCCATCCCGCAAATGCGAAGATCAGCATCACGATAAGACGAGGAAGGTAGTGGGCGAAGCCGGAGCGCAGTTCCAGCAGTGCCTGACTCAGTTCACTGATAATCATTTCCCGCATAGTTGCCTCACTCTCTCGACTTCCATAGCTGCAGCAGATAGGGCTTCAAGCGCTCGAATTCGAGGCATAAGCCTTCAATATTGTTTTCGACGTCATCTGCGGATCCGTTGCGGTTTTCTATTAAGAATGTAAGCGCCCTCCCGCGAAAAAGAGGCGCGAGGGCTTGAATAATATGGTCGCGGTTGATTACGGATTTCTGGTAGGAAGCGGCAAACTCATAAACCGTCCGGACCCACAATTCTGCGGGGTAGTGAAAGTCACTCTCTTCCGAACCAGCAATTCGTTGAAGTTCCGCGAGGGTGGATGGCGACAAGATGGAATGAAAGACGGCTTCTAGTTCGGCCACGCCGGTGGAAAACATCTCGCGCAGTCGCTTTCGATTTGCCCGGACAGATTCCAAAAGTGTGGCAGGATCCGGTCCGATAGTGGTCACCGCTTGCGATGCGGTTACAGAGCTCCAGACCGCAAAATTCGGCTCTAATGCAGAGAACAGTGGTCCAACTGTTTGCCTGAGTGCCGGAACCAAATCGGCGGCGCGTCGCTCGATGTGCTCTTTTTGCCCCAGGAAGGACTGGCAAATACGCTGTCGTCCAGTAATTGCGGCCAGGGTGAAGCGCAACTCGATGCCGCCTTCATCGGTTGCAGCGTCCCACGCGTTTTGTGAAAGAAATTCTCCACCCAGCCGGCCCGAGAATCCGAACTCCTGCGTATAGGGCTCGCGAATTCTGAGTCCGTACAGCGCCCGAATCATTGGGTATAGCAAATTCGTAACCAGAAGCCCGTCGAACCTGTGCCGGCGATAGGTGGGCGTGACCAAATCAAAGCCATCTTGACGAATGGGGCGCAAGAGTCTTGAGACCCAGTCACCTTCAATATTGGACGAGTCCGGCGACATCACGATGCAGGCCTTGGCGCGGAGCAGTTCGGAGGCGGCAAGGATGGTCCGCAATGCAACGCTGCTCGATGGACTGTTGCCGTAACGAGTGCTGATTGAATGTAGCGTGCGGAGGGCATGCAGATTCGAGACCGGACGAAAATCATCGATGGAGATGCCGGTCACCAGCTCCGGAGTGCCATCGCGCGAACCACCATCCGGGTTGATGATGACGGTTCGTTCCCTCGGAAACCATTGCAAAATCCCGCTCTGAATAGACTGTACGACCGCACCAATCGTCTTGGCGTTATTGTGAGTGGGCAAACCGACGAGGATGTCCACTTCGCCGACGTTGATCAGTTGGCGAACGAAATCATCCGTTAGAAAGGTTTCCTCCGCCAATTTGATCTCCGTGCGAACTGCCGGCACCACTCCGAAGGCGTCATGGGACATCGTTTCCACAATCTGCGTTCACTTAGATTCGCCGCAGCCGGAACCAGAAAAACTGGTAAGGGCCCAGCGTTAACAGGTAGGGCTGCTCGCTCACCCGCGGAAATATGTTTTTTCCCGACATCTCAATCAGAATGTTGCCCTTATATTTCTTCAAGTCAAGTTCGACCGCCTGCGCCGCGCCCGATAGATTATTCACGGCCAGCACCACTTCGTTACCCAGCCGGCGAACATACGCCAGTATTCTGTGATTGGCCGGACGCAGAAACTCAATCGAACCTCTTCCGAACACTGCGATCGAAGTGCGTACCATAATCAAGTGCTGCATCCAGCGCAGCAGCGAGTGCTCGCTTCCCACCTGCGACAGAACATTCACCGCAGGATAACCATAGACCGGATTCTGAATGAGCGGAGCATACAGACGGTCTGGTTCGGCGGTTGAGAAGCCCGCGTTCCACCCTCCACTCCATTGCATCGGAGTTCTCACTCCGTTCCGGTCGCCGAGATTGATGTTGTCGCCCATCCCGATTTCGTCGCCATAGTAGATGATTGGAGTGCCGGGTAGCGACATCAGCAATCCGTTCATTAACTCAATCCGCCTGCGGTCGTTATCGAGCAAGGGAGCGAGTCGCCGCCGGATCCCCAGGTTCAGCCGCATCGTCTTATTTTCTGCGTACGTATCGTACATGTAATCGCGTTCCATGTCGGTCACCATTTCGAGGGTGAGTTCGTCATGGTTGCGAAGAAATAGCGACCACTGGCACGAAGCAGGGATTTCCGGCGTCTGCTGCAATATCTCAGTAATGGGTTTGCGGTCTTCCAGCTTCAGACCCATAAACATGCGAGGCATCAACGGAAAATGAAACGCCATGTGAAATTCATTTCCGTCGGCAAAATAAGGCCGCAGATCCGCAGGCCACTGGTTGGCCTCCGCCAGAAGCATTCTGCCCGGGAACTGCTCATCGATCCTGCGCCGAATATCTTTCAAGACCTCGTGGGTCTCCGGCAAGTTCTCGCAATTCGTGCCTTCGCGTTCCACCAGGTACGGAACCGCATCCAGGCGAAACCCGTCAACGCCCATCTCCAGCCAGAAACTCATCACCTTCCACATCTGTTCGCGGACCGCCGGGTTATCGTAGTTCAGATCAGGCTGGTGACTGAAGAAACGATGCCAATAGTAGGCTTTTGAAACTGGATCCCACGCCCAATTGGATTTTTCCGTATCGAGAAAAATGATGCGCGTGCCCTTATAGCGCTCATCCGTGTCGCTCCACACATACCAGTCTCTGCGGGGATTGTCCCTTGAACTTCGTGATTCTTGAAACCATGGATGCTGATCAGACGTGTGATTCAGCACCATCTCGATGATGATTCGGATTCCGCGGTCGTGGGCGCTTTCCAGCACCTTGCGGAAGTCTTCCAACGTACCGTAACTGGAATGGACTGTGTTGTAATCGGCGATGTCATAACCATCGTCCCGCAGCGGTGACGGAAAGAATGGCATCAACCAGATCGCGTTGACGCCGAGCTCCTGCAGATATCCGAGTTTTTGCTCAAGCCCCTGAAAGTCCCCGATGCCATCGCCATTGCTGTCGAAAAAAGTGCGGACGTGCACTTGGTAGATGATGGCGTCCTTATACCAAAGCACATCCTGATTCAGCGGCAACCGGGATCCCTCCTTAAAAGTGTCACTACTTTTCTAGCAGAGTAGAAGGAAAGTTTATATGAAGTGAAAAGGGTACGTCAGGTTGGCGCCCGGATCAGATGGCAGAAAATCCGCGTCGTCGATTGCGATGGCGGCTGGGTGACTTGAGTAACTTTCCAGGTGCCGAATCTACACTGGCCTTCGCGAAGTGCCTTTTTATCCCCCGCAAGGACACGGCAGGCGCCCGTTCTACTGCTGAGTGCACAAAAGCTGTAGCGGCCGATGACTGTCACGGAGACGCCATGGTAGCTATGAAAATCCAACCCAATCCAAGCAGAGTCTGGTCCCTTTCAGTTTTAGCAATGATCACCTTAACAATGATCGCCGCCATGGTTGCGGTTCAACAGTTTCAAGCGGCCGGGGGAGAAGCTGCCGCCGGCGCGACGTATTCGCATGGTCTGCTGAGTCTGAATCTTCCCTATGATGCAACGCGCGCGGGCGCGGGCCGTCTGACTGTGGAAGTCCTGGATCCTGAAGACCATATCTTAGGGAGCGCGCAGCGAACTGTCGAAGTGCCAGAGGGCAAGGGTCTCTGGCAAGAGCAAATTAAACTCTCGAAGGCAATTGCCACGGACGATCTGGTGTGGCATCGCGTGCGTTATCGCTTCGAGTATAGCGACGGCAAGAGCTCAAAGATCGAAGGAGCCGAATCGATTTCGCAGATCCTGCGTACGCCAGTAATTCACATCCTCGGGCAGCAGTCGTATCTAAGCGGTGGTCCCGCCGCAGTGCGCGTGATCGTCACTGACTCGAAGAATGAAATCGTTGCCGGTCGCGGCTCCTTAGAGATCGAATTGCTCGGTCCCGGCGAAAAATCCCGCACACTTTTCACTGGACGCACGAATCGCCGGGGCACCGCGGAGGCGCAATTTCGCTTTCCCGCTGGACTGGTGGGCAGTTATCAATTGCGCTACCGCGTGGAGACGCCGATTGGCTCGACTGAGTTCTCTCAATCCGTTCGTCTGGAAGATAAAGTGTCAATTCTCCTGACCACCGAAAAGCCCATCTACCAGCCCAGTCAGACCATTCATGTGCGCGCACTGGCCTTGGATCGCGCCAATCATGAAGCAGCCGCGAACCGTAAGTTGGTCTTCGAAATCGAAGATTCACGCGGCAACAAAGTTTTCAAGAAAATCACCGAGACCGACAAGTTCGGAATCGCTTCGGCGGAATTCGCGCTAGCGGATGAAGTAAATCTTGGAACATATCACCTGCGGGCGTTGCTCGGCGAAGGCGATGCACCCACGAATACCGCAGAGATTGCCTTGAACGTGGAGCGATATGTTCTGCCAAAGTTCAAGGTAGCAGTTGATTTCGCGGGCAAGGACAGTCGTATAAAGCGCGGCTACCGGCCGGGCGACCATGTCACAGGAACGGTTCATGCCAACTATTTCTTTGGCAAGGCAGTCGACGAGGCACAAATCACCGTCAAGGCCTCCGGCCTGGACGTTGCCGTCTTCGATGTGGGCTCCGTCGAAGGCAAGACCGATCGCGACGGAGCGTACCACTTCGATCTGAAGCTGCCTAACTATTTCGCGGGAACTCCTCTCAGCCAGGGCGCGGCTCGCGTGCTTGTCGAGGCCACGGTAAGGGACTCCGCCGGTCACTCCGAAACTCGCGGCGAACCGATTACGGTCAGCGAATCGCCGCTGCTCATTACCGCGGTTCCCGAGGGCGGCACGCTTATTCCAAATCTCGACAACCAGATTTTCGTCCTGACCTCCTATCCTGATGGAACGCCGGCCAAGGCCAGCCTGAAGATTCGTGTCGCGGGTATGCCGGATCAGAATGTGGCTTCGGACGATGGCGGCGTGGCCATTCTCCGAAGCAAGCCCCGCACGGGAGTTGAATCGGTTGAGATTGAAGCCGACGACAAAGATGGGAACCATTCATCAAGCAAGGTTGAATTGCAGCCGCGAGATGGCGAGGATCAGATTCTCCTGCGTACCGAACGAGCTGTCTACCGCGCCGGAGAGCGCATTGCGCTCAGCGTGTTCTCCACGAAGCAACGTGGAACCGCCTACGTCGACATCGTCAAGGACGGACAGACTGTGCTGACGCGTGACCTCGACATCGAGGACGGACACGCCGAACTTTCTCTCACCGCGACCCCCGAACTGGCGGGAACAGTGGACTTCAACGCTTACCTTTTCGGCCGCGACGCCCGCCCTGTGGGCGATCATCGACTCGTCTTTGTGCAGCCAGCGGATGAACTGAAGATCGAAGCTGCGGCAGATTCGAAGATTTACAAACCTGGCAGCGAAGCTCGCATTCGCTTCCGTGTCACCAACTCTCATGGTGAAGGCGTTCACGCTGCTCTCGGCCTGCAGGTAGTGGATGAAGCGGTGTTTGCGCTGGCGGAGAAACAGCCCGGATTCGCTAAAGTCTTCTTTTACCTTGAACAGGAAGTGATGAAGCCCCGCTATGAGATTCACTCGATTGGCATGCCAGAAGTTGTGGAGCCAGCGGAACAATCGAAGCTGGAGCAGCGCGACCGAGCGGCTCGCGCATTATTCTCGGCAACCGAAATGGTCAACACCAACAAGCTTGAGACGGAATTCGGCCGGGCGGTGCCGATGACGAAATATCCCGAATACTCCATTCGTTACCAGACGCGATTTGTGGCCCAAGTAACCAGGTTGGCGGAGGAACTCAGCAGGGCTTACAACCAGGATTCGGAAGGCGGTGACCTGACCAAGATTTTCGATAAGCTGAAAAACGCCGCTGCGCCTGACGTTCGCGATGCATGGGGAAATGAGCTTCGCCTCGAACCGACGGGATGGTATCAGAAGAAAACGCACTATCTGGTGCGCAGCGCCGGTGAAGACCGGCAATTCAATACCCCCGACGACATGGCGGTCTATGTGGAGGTACGCAGCGGAAAAGTTGTGGACCATCCCCACTCAGGATCCTTCCGGGGCTCGCTCGACCTGAAGATCGAACATGATCGCGGACCCTTCAACGGCTTGGCTGAGATCGCCGGGACCGTCACCGACCCCAGCGGCGCAGTCATACCAGGCGCGAGTGTCGAAGTGCGTGCCGCATCTTCCGGAAAGATCCGTACCGCAAAGACGAACGCTGCCGGCCAGCTTAGCTTGCCGGGTTTGCCCGCCGGGGAGTACGCAGCAACAGTGTCGTGTGCAGGATTCCGATCCGTCTCGCGGAGCCTCACGGTTCACGCGCGCGACCGCGCCGTTCTCACCGCAAGTCTTAACGTTGGATCCTCTACCCAGACGGTGGAAGTCTCAGCAGCCAGTGTGGTGGTCCAAGCCCCAATGGCCGCCGGGATCGGGGGGGCCGTGCGCTTGGGTCACGTTGTGAATGGGGCCATGAACGGCCGTAACGTGGTTGATATTGGCGCGGCGGCCGCGATGCCTATGGCGCCTATGGCGGAGCAGCGCGCCATGAACAGTGCGACACTCGCGAAAGAGAAGAGTCAAGACGCCGCATCTCCCGCCGCCCACGTGCGTTCCTATTTCCCCGAAGCGCTTTACATCAACCCGGAAATCATTACCGACAAAGACGGCGTGGCCAGCATCACCATTCCGATTGCCGACTCCATCACAACCTGGCGAATGGCCATGCTCGCCTCCACAGCGCACGGTGCGCTGGGCAGCGCCACTTCAAGTCTGAAAGTCTTTCAGGATTTCTTCGTCGATCTCGACTTGCCGGTCACGCTCACGCAAGGGGATCGAGTCTCGATTCCAGTGGCCGTGTACAACTACTCTGGCGCGCGCGGAGACGTAAACCTCAAGCTGCAACCGGAAGACTGGTTCTCGCTAGTAGAAGATGTCGGCGAGAAATCGGTCGCAGTCGAGTCCTCCCGCGTTGGCGGCTCCCAGTTCACGCTGGAAGCCAAACGCATCGGAAAATTCAAGCTGACGCTCTCCGCTCGCATGAAGGGCCGGGCCGGCCGCGCGGACATCGTCGTGCGTGAAATCGAAGTGATTCCCGATGGCCGCGAACAAAACCTGGTCTTCAACGGGCGCCTCGAAAACACCGTCCAGCACGAACTGGCTTTTCCTGCGGCTTCCATCCCGGACGCAACCAAGATTTTCGTCAGGCTCTATCCCGGCCCGTTGAGCCAGGTCATCGAAGGTATGGACAGCATTCTTCAGATGCCGGGCGGTTGCTTCGAACAGACATCCTCCAGCACTTACCCGAACGTCCTTGCGCTCGATTACATGAAGCGCACAAAAAAACTGACTCCCGAAGTACACGCCAAGGCCGAGGGATACATCGCAAACGGCTACCAGCGGCTGCTAACCTTTGAGGTCCCGGGCGGCGGCTTCTCCTGGTTCGGAAGCGCGCCCGCCAACAAGATTTTGACGTCCTACGGCCTGATGGAATTCAGCGATATGTCGAAGGTCTACGACGTGGATCCTAAACTCATCCTGCGAACCCAGCAGTGGCTTGCCGGACAGCAGCAAGCCGACGGAAGCTGGAAGCCCGATACTTCCTTCATCAACGAAGGCGCGACCAACCGTTACAACCGCGACGTCCTCCGCATTACCGCATACATTGCCTGGTCACTGGAGAACACCGGCTATCAGGGGCAGGCGGTCGAAAAGGCGAAACAATTTATCGACGCTCACATGAGCGCCAAGGCGGATGCTTACACGCTGGCCGTGGTCGCTAACTTCGCCACCGACTATGGCACGCCAGATCATGGCGCCGCCGATCACGGGAAAGACCGCGACTTTACTCGTCAAGCCATGCAGCTCTTGCTCGACGCACGCAGCGAAAAAGATGAGCAAGCCTGGTGGAGTGCGGACGAAACCGGTGTTTACGCAACCGGCGCCAGCGGCAGTGTTGAGACCACAGGCCTCGCAGTGCAGGCGTTGCTTAAATGGGGCGAAGCGTCAGGCACGGCTCGCAAAGCTATGAACTACATAGCCTCTAAGAAGGACGCATCCGGCGCCTGGGGCACAACTCAAGCCACAATCATGGCGCTCCGCGCGCTGCTTCTCGCCACAGAAAAAGGGACGGCAGACGTTCACGGCACAGTCGAGGTCCTGCTCAACGGCAAGTCCGTTCAGAAACTCGTGCTCACTCCGGATAACAACGACTTGCTGCATCAGTTCGTATTCAAGGGGATCGACTCCAAAATCATTGAAAGGCAGAGTGACGCGTCCAGCGACACTGAAAAACCAGGCCGCGCCAATACAGTTGAAGTCCGCTTCGACGGCAAGGGAGGCCTGGCTTACCAGATTGTCGGAACCTACTTCATTCCATGGGATGAAAAACCCGCGAACGAGGCGCTCTCCATTGACATTGCCTACGATCGCGCGCACCTCGCACAGGACGACATCGCCACTGTTACGGCGGCGGTCAAGAATAATTTGCCCAAGGCTGCGAATATGGTGATGGTGGACCTTGGTATTCCTCCCGGATTCGATCTGCTAAGCGAAGACCTGCAGGCCTATGTCGAAAAGAGTGCGTCCCAGAAGAGTGGCCGTCTGGAAAAATTCAGTCAGACGGCCACGCAAGCCATCCTTTATTTCAATTTCCTTGCGCCGGGAGATACGGTCACGCTTCACTTCCGCTTGCGCGCCAAATATCCCATCCGCGCCCGAACCTTCAAATCCCGAGTCTATGAATACTACGATCCCGACGTAAGCTCACTGGCCCGTCCGGTCCAACTGGAAGTGCGGGCGCGTTAACGGGAGCAGGATCATGCAGCGGCAATGCTTCTGTCGGACGCCGAACTTTCCTCATTCGCTATCCGCCGTTTAGGATAGGTTGGCGCAGCGGGGACGACCCCCCGTCGTGGAGCTAGCGCGACGAAGCATTTCGTGAGTTAGATTTCGTGACTGGAGATTGCAAGAGAATCCGAGTGATCGACTCCCACACGGGAGGTGAGCCGACTCGCCTGGTGGTGAGCGGAGCCCCTGACCTTGGCGCCGGTTCTCTGTCCGATAAACTGCGGCGCTTTCGCGATCAGCATGACGACTTTCGGTCCGCGGTGGTCAACGAGCCGCGGGGATCCGACGTTATGGTTGGAGCCCTTCTGTGCGAACCGACTGACCCGACCTGCAAGGCGGGAGTAATTTTCTTCAACAACGTTGGCTATCTGGGAATGTGCGGCCACGGCACGATTGGCCTCATCGCCACGCTGGCGCATATGGGGCGCATTGTTCCCGGCGAGCATCGGATCGAAACGCCCGTGGGGACTATAAGCGCCATCCTGCACACCACCGGCGAAGTCACCGTGAGCAATGTTGAAAGTTACCGGACCGGTGCAAACATAATTGTCGACGTACCGAACTACGGCGAGGTTCACGGAGACGTGGCCTGGGGCGGCAACTGGTTCTTCCTGGTTGACACCCAACACATTCAAATGCGAAAGGGCCGGAATAATCACTCTCTGGATTTGGAGTTTAAGAATATCGAACTCCTGACTGACTTCACTTGGGCGATCCGGCAAGTCCTGCGGGAAAAGGAAATCACAGGCGCGAACAGGCAAGAGATCGACCACGTTGAGTTGTTCGCTCCAACACACACACCGGGGATCGATAGCAGGAATTTCGTGCTCTGTCCCGGCAAGGCCTATGATCGCTCGCCGTGCGGCACTGGCACCAGCGCCAAGCTGGCGTGCCTTTACGCCGATGGAAAAATTCGTGAGGGCCAAACCTGGAAACAGGAGAGCATTATCGGAAGCGTCTTCGAAGGCAGTATCAAGATACGCGATGGTAAGGTTTATCCCAGCATTAAAGGCTCCGCGTTCGTTAATGCGGAAGCCGAACTCCTGCTCGATCCCCGCGATCCGTTGAGCATGGGGATTCGAATATGAGAATGAAAACGTCAACTTTCGAGGTTGTCATTGTTGGCGCTGGCATTATCGGCGCGGCCTGCGCCGATGAATTCGCCCGCCGTGGAATGCATGTGGCAATTGTGGAGCGTGAGGCAATTGGAAAGGGAGCTACCGGCGCCGCCATGGGCCACATCGTCGTCATGGACGATTCCGAGGCGCAGTTTGCCCTGACTCGTTACTCGCAACAACTCTGGCACAGGCTCCGCCACGACCTGCCTGGCGAGGTAGAGTTCGAACGGCGCGGCACCATCTGGATCGCAGCCGACGAGGAGGAAATGAGCGAGGTGCGGCGCAAGCACGACTACTACAACCATCGCGGAGTTCCCGTCGGAGTGCTCGACCCGCACGATCTCCGGCGCTTGGAACCAAGTCTGCGCAATGGCCTGGCTGGAGGTTTGCTCGTTCCGGAAGACGTCGTGTTGTATCCCCCGTGTGCCGCGCGTTTCCTGATTGACCGCGCGCAGCAGAATGGAGCCGAACTCCGCACCGGTTGTTCCGCATCCCAAATCGGCGAAGGGAGTGTTCAATTGGCTGACGGCTCAGTAATCTCGGCGGAAATAATTGTGAACGCCGCCGGACCTCACTCACCCGAGCTGACGCCAGGCCTCAACATCAAGAACCGCAAAGGTCACTTGGCCATTACGGGCCGCTGCCCCGGCTTCGTGCACCATCAGTTGGTAGAGCTCGGTTACTTAAAGAGTGCGCACTCTATCGCCAGTGATTCAGTCGCCTTCAATGTTCAGCCTCGCCACAACGGTGAGCTAGTCGTCGGTTCTTCGCGGCAGTTCGGTGCAGAACATCCGGAGGTTAATGAAGCTATTCTCTCGCGGATGTTGCTGCGCGCGCAGGAATACATCCCCGGCTTGGGTCAGCTGTCGATACTGCGTTCATGGACTGGATTCCGGGCGGCCACACCTGACAAGTTACCGTTGATCGGGCCCTGGCCGGGCGACAAATCGCTATTTATCGCCACCGGACATGAAGGGCTGGGAATCACCACGTCGCTTGCAACCGCCAGAATTCTCGTCGATCAGATCACAGGCGTGGCATCAGAAATTCCCATAGAGCCGTATCTGCCGTCGCGAATGGCAACAGGACGTGTTCTTAGCTAGAGCCTTCATGCTGACTGAAAATTGAGCGTCGGCCGCATGTCCGAGTACCCGAGCCGAACTTGACGAAGTAATAGGAGATGCGAATGAACTGGAAGGGTGTGATGCCCGCAATCACGACCAGCTTCACCGACGACCTTCAGGTGGATTACGGCTTTGTAGCGCGTCACTGCCGGTGGTTACTCGACCATGGCTGCACGGGCATCGTTGCGCTCGGTTCGTTAGGCGAGGGCGCGACTTTATCCGCGGAAGAAAAGCTGCGGCTGCTGCGCACTTGCGTAGATGCGGTTCAGGGAAGCGCTCCGGTCGTGGCTTCTATCTCAGCACTCTCTACTTCCGAGGCCGTGATGCTGGCGAAGGCAGCCGCCGAAATTGGCTGTGACGGCTTGATGGTGCTACCTCCTTATGTTTATAAGGGCGACTGGCGCGAGATGAAGACCTATATTGCCGCGGTGTTTGAAGCCACGCCGCTCGCCTGCATGCTGTACAACAATCCCGTCGCTTATGGAACAGATTTTCTTCCTGAACAGATTTGCGAACTTGCAGCGGAACACCAAAACTTTGAGGCGGTTAAAGAATCCAGCACCGATGTCAGGCGCGTTTCCGCCATCCGAGCCTTGCTCGACCAGCGTCTCGAGATACTGGTGGGTGTGGACGATGCGATCCTCGAAGCGATTGGTGTCGGCGCCACTGGATGGATTGCCGGCTTAGCCAATGCCCTGCCGCGAGAATCGGTTAGCCTCTTTCACTACGCGCGCAACGGAGAAGCTGCGAAAGCGTTTGAACTCTACCGCTGGTTCTTGCCATTGCTCCGCATGGACACCGTGCCGCACTTCGTCCAACTCATTAAGTTAGTTCAGCAAGAAGTTAGCATGGGAAATTCGCGCGTCCGCCCGCCCCGCCTGAAACTGTTGGGGCCCGAGTTAGAACAAACTCGGATAATCATTCGAGAAGCGTTGCGCTCCCGTCCTTAGCCCCGCCATCAGACATCCTCACGCCTGAATCGACCCGATTCAGAATCTATCCGGCGTTCTTGAACAATTTCGCGAGCTCGCCGATATCGGCGAGGCCAGCGTCGCCGATCACAACATAGCGAAGTCCGCCTTTGCTCCAGGTTGCCAGGTTGAACGAATGTTCTTTCGCCCCGTCGGAGTCGCCCCAGATACCACGCAAAGCTCGGTCTTGAAAGATGAAGACGGAGATCTCATGTTTCCCCGCCGCGTAGATTAAGTGAGCGCCCGGAGCTTGACCGAGATAGGTTATGCGCCCTCCTACGAGAGAAAACTCAGAGTTTAGAACCACCGGCAAATCGAAGCTGAAGGGAATCCGTCCCTGGAACCAGGGCTTGACTGTGTGGCGATCTGAGGACACCACGTCGACTCGCGACGAGCTGGCCAACGCCGCAACATGCAGATCGGTGATCTCGGCGTAACTCTGTTCTCTGCGGGATTCCCACGCTCCCAAATAAGACGCAAGCAAGCTCGAGACTGCGAGAACGGATAGAGCTGCCGCCAGCGTCCACGTTAGACGAAAACCGCGGCGCGATTTTGTCGCAATGAAGCCTTGCACCCGGCGACGAAATTCAGATGCCGGAGCAAAACGTTTTCCGACTATCTGAATGCTGCGCTTCACTTGCACGCGCGCAAGAGCGTCTGGCGCGCAGGTTGCGCAACTGTGCACGTGCCCCTCAAAGGCACGCATCTCCTCCGCGGGAAGCTCACCATCGAGATAGATGTCGAGTTTTTCCTTCCACAAGTTACACGGCACGGTTCGTTCCCTTTGCTAGCGCTGCTGCGTTCTCTTCCTGCGGCGCTGGTCGCAGACGATTGCGCAAAGCTTTTCTCGCCCGCGATAAGCGGGACATCACGGTGCCTATCGGGATGGAAAGAGTTTCAGCCATCTCCTCATACGACATCTCTCCCACTTCGCATAAGAGGAGGACCTCCCGGAATGGCACCGGCAGTTCAGCTATCGCATTCTCTAGCACCTCCCGGTTCGAGCGTTCAAAGAGAATTGTTTCCGGCGTATCGCGCTCAACAGCTCCCTCGGCTCCGTCCTCTTCGGGATCGAGAGGTACCGTCATCGTCACTTTCAGTCCGGTGCGCGAGGTCAGGAACGTGTTACGCAGGATGCGATACATCCACGCCCTGAAATTAGTGCCCAAGCGGAAAGAAGAGAAACCTTTCAAAGCCTTCGCGTAGGTTTCTTGAACCAAGTCTTCAGCCTCCTCGCGATTTTGTGTCAGCCAGTGCGCGAAGTTATACAACTGATCGAAGAGAGGCATGGCCAGTTCTTCGAACGATTCGAGTTGATGGCCCGCTCCGGACACGTCCACATGGTAAAACGCCAGCGCAGCGGATTTATTCCCCTTCGAGAAAATAATCGTAGTTAAACCAATTTGAACGATTCGATCAACATCACCGTCATCCGAGATCTTCCGAGCAAGCAGGCCCCTTGGGGTGTCCGCCCCTTTCGCGTTTTCTGAGAAGCTGTTACGATGAATTTGGTGCGAGGTTCCCGGTAGGTTTTACGAGCCTTTCTGAGCAAATTAGGAGCGGGCTGGTAGCCTCGGACGATCGCTGCAAAGTATGCAAATCGCGCAAAGCCGCATAAACACTGGCGATTGCGCATCTCGTTGATTTGGCGAGTGGGGACGTAGTTCAGTTGGTTAGAACGCTGCCCTCGCGTTATTTCTTTCATTATCCCCATAAATATAAATGAGTTACAGGAAAGCGCCGAAACCGCACTGTCACCAAGTCGATTGCAGTTTCCATCCTTTATATAGCGTAAGAACGCGACTTCTATGTAGCGTAAGAACGCGACTTCGCGCAAACGTTGGCAGCAATTCTTCGTAGAAAGAGTCCGCGTGTTTGGCAAGTGCCGTACCGATTGCTGAGAAGAAGCATCGAGCAAATACTCAGGAATCTGAACGACGCTGAGGAGCGAAAGCGGCCTTCCCCTAGATTTCAACCATGCCGCCATCAACGACGATTTCGGTGCCCGTTATAAAACTCGAATCATCACTTGCAAGAAACAGAGCCGTCTTCGCAAGCTCGATAGGCTCGCCCATACGCTTCATCGGAATGACCGAGTTTAGATACTTTTTTGTGCCTTCAAGTGTCTCGGCATCCATAATCCGTCCCAGGATTGGAGTTGCTATTGGTGGACTTACCGCATTTACACGAATACCTTGTCCGACAAGCTCCGCTGCGATCACTCGAGTGATCGAACGCACGGCGGCTTTACTTGCAGAATAAGCACCAGTTCCAGGGTGAGACATTTGGTTAACGATGGAGCTGCAAAAAACGATAGCGCCTCCTCTTGCCATGTGCGGAAGCGCCTTCTGGACTGTAAAGAACGCACCCTTCGTATTGATCGCGAATGTCTTGTCAAAATCTTCTTCGCTACACTCGGCGACTGTCCCACGCGATAAAATACCCGCGTTTACAAAGAGAATGTCGATTTTTCCGAACTTCGACTTAACTTTGCTCATGAATGCTTCAAGATCTTTAAGAGAACTCACATCACCCGCAAATCCTAAAGAGTCCTCGCCTAGTGTTTTGAGCGCTGAGTCGATTGTCTTTCCATCTCTTCCCATGATGGCGACCTTTGCACCCTCTGCGTGAAACAATTGCGCACTTGCCAAGCCTATGCCGCTGTTACCACCAGTGATGACCGCTATTTTCCCCGCTAATTTGTTTGATGACATCGTTTTCCCTTCTTTGGTGGACACACTTGTCCGGAACTGCGCACAACATAGAACCCTATACCGCTTTCACTTTTATTGTTTTCTCAGTCCGTCAATCGCCATGGTGGCAATTGACCTCAGCTCCTCCGGAGATGCTCCCGCTCTTGCGCTTACCCTAATGCCGGTAGTCACCGATAGAAGGTAGCGGGCTGCTGCTTTTGAATCGAGTGAGGAGCGAACTTCTTTCTTGTTTTTTGCTTCCAGAATTAGTTTCTCAAGAGCGGAGTTCAAAGACGATGCTGCGGCTCCGTTGATCGAGCAGACCTCTGCGTCAGAAGATCCAAACTCGCAAATAGACGATACGCCCAGGCATGAAAGTGCCCGATCCTTTGAGCTTTCTACGCTAATCGAAGTCAACATGCCTTCAAGCGCCTTCAGAGGAGATGCAGACTTCCTGAAGATCTCGAAATATCCAAATACCCGATCAGAGTTATATTTCCGTAAGGCTTCTAAGTAGATTTCCCTCTTTCCCTTAAAAGTATCGTAAAAGCTCTGACGTCCGATGCCCATTGCAAGACGCAAATCGTCAGTTGTCGTAGCCCCGAAACCATTCTTCCGAAAGGTTGCTAACGCGGATTCAATTGCCTTATCTCTATCGAATTCTTTTGGACGAGCCATTTTTCAACCTCAACTGATTCTGGACGTATCTGTCCATCAGACTGTAACGGAACTCGAATCGCGATTCTGATACATTTCCCAGAACTTAGCAGCAACCGCGCGTGACTCGATTAAAGCAGGATCGTTGTTGTCCTTCACAGTCGTTACAGTCTTTGTGACCACGACCTCGCCGACATAAATGCCCTGCGCTTTGAGTTTGTGTGCGAGCAGCGCCACCAGTTTGTGCTTCGCCGAGTTCGCAACCGATACACCCATCGCGTTCCACTTCACGCCAATCTCATCGAATTGAGGATCAAAGAAAGCGATTCCTCCGTTGGTGACCAGCAAGGCACCCTTGTTTGCAGCCAGATCAGGCAGGATAGCCTGCACCGCGGTCACTAGACCTCCAACCGCTACCGCGAGCACTTCCTGGATCTCGTCTGCACTCGCCGTCGTCAGATCGCCCGCACCAGAGCTAAAAGCTGTCCATTGCAGCGCCGAAATCGAGCCCAAGGCAGCACGCACCCTACTGACCACGTCCCGGATCTCTTCAGGCTTCCTGAGGTCGGCCACAAACGGCTCTGCGCGGAAGCCCTTTGCGGTCAGCTCCTTGGCTCCTGCGGCTACACGCTCGGCATTCCGTCCGATCAAGGCTAGTGAAAAGCCATTGGAGCCGAATTGTTCTGCGACAGCGGTCGAGATGCCTGGCCCGAAGCCGCCGATAATGATAGTTTTTCGGTTGCCGTTCGTATGAGATGAATTCATATTGTCTTCCTTTCACTTTGCGCCGAGCATCTTACTCGACGGGTTTTGCCATCCGGGACAAAATATCAGATTATGGACAAGAGTGTCACGAATGCAAAGTTCCGCATCCAGATACTTGGTCGTGTATTCGGTAAAGGGCTTGGGTATGAATACTCCGGCATTGTTTGCAAGCAGGTCGATTCTTCCGAAATTGCCGATCGCAGAATCCACTACCTGCTTCGGTATGTTGTGACTTGCGATATCGCCGTCAACCAGTTTCAAACGATCTCTGGGCAGCAGCGTTTTGGCCGATGTGATATTTCTCCAGTTTGCAACCACGCAGTACCCGGTCTCAAGAAGCCGTTCTGTGATTCCGCGACCAATGCCTCTTGATGCGCCAGTGACGATTGCAACTTTTGTTCTAACTGGTGAATCGAGCCCCGACGACGTTGCGCGGCCTTCCATTTGCTGTCCTAAAGGCATATCACTCTCCTTTGACCGGTATTATGTGAGCGTTTCTGTTCTGCTAGCCACTTCATTATTTATTCGTGCCGCTTGCTTTCAGTATCCTGCCGTAAAGCGCTGCCGAACATGGGTCGGGCGTTCCAGTTCGTCGATCATCGCGACGGAATAATCCTGAACTGAAATCTTGCTCTGGCCGGTAGCGTCTACCAAGAGCTCGTCGTTTCCGAGGCGAAACTTTCCCGTACGTTGTCCGGGCTTCAATTCTGCCGAAGGGCTCAGATAGGACCATTCAAGATCAGGCTCTTTTCGTAGTTGGTCCAAAGCATTGATCGTCGCCAAAGAACCTGGCTTTACCCAGAGCGGCATATCCAGGCTGTCGATAGCACGCACTCCAGGTTTGACCACCAACCCACCCGCTCCGCCCACCCAGAGCACCCTTTTGATTCCCGCCTTCTTAATCGCGGCGATGATGGATGCTGTTCCTCGAACCTGGTCGTCATAAAGGTCCGGGTTCTTCCATCCAGGATTGAAGGCGCTGATAATTGCTTCGTTTCCTCGGATCAGCGTCGCAAGAGAAGCCGTGTCGTAAACGTCGCCAGCCTTCGCGGTGAGACCTTCGCGTTTTTCAAGCTTCTCCGGATGCCGCACAATCGCCGTCACCACGTGCCCTCGGTCGAGCGCCTCCTTAAGCAAGGCTGAGCCAACGAAACCTGTGGCACCTAGCAGGGCTACCTTCATTGCGTACTCCTCACGTTCGGCAGCGGCAGCACTTGCGGGCTAACTGCCGCCCCCTCTTCCTCTATTGACTACATCCCATAAGACACCCGAGCGCGTGTTGTATCCCCGGCGCTGTTCTCGGTCGGAGCGGCCAACCCGACACGGCTAATGTAATCGTCGATCTTCCTTAGTCTTCTCAAGCAGCGCCTCGTCCGGCTGCGAGAGATCGAGGGGTTCGGCATAAGGCTGCGTGCAGCTCAGATCCCCTGTGGGCCAGTAGACTTCGATCGTGTTGCCGTCAGGATCGTCGAAATAGAAGGCGAAGGACACGCGGTGGTTGAAGACGAACTTGACCGGGATATTCTTCTCCACAAAGCGCGCGTGGATGGACCGGAACTCGGCGAGTGAAGAGACCTTGAAGGCGATGTGCGCAAAAACGGGGTTGGCGAACAAGGCTATTTCGTGCGATTCCTCATCGGGACGGCTGCTCAGGAAGGCGGTCGCTCCGAGCGGATGGTCGGGCGCGCTCCCGCCGACGATCTCCATGCCAAGAACGTCCCTGTAGAATTCCGCCGACGCCGCCGGGTTTGTAGCGCGTAGTCCAACGTGGTGGATACCGGTGTTCCGGCAGCCAGCGTGCTTTCTCCCAGAGGCCTCCTTGGCCAACGATTTCTTACCACCGTTCAAGCGGGCATGCAATTTAACAGACATATACCGATGCTCCTTTGACCGCGCGGCCATATCGTTGCCAAACGTTAGTGTGCGCGCAGAGTTTGATGGCCGTTTGACCATCATCGAGAGCATAGCGAAGGGCTTAAGAAGTTACTCACGAAAAGCAGCCGTTCTTACAGAATCAAACCATAATCGCGGCGGTATTCGCGGGGGGTTACTCCGACGATTCTGCGGAAGGTGTTCGAAAAATGTCCATGGCTCGAAAAACCACAGTCTAGTGCGATATCGATCAGAGAATTGGAAGCTTTCTCCAGGAGGGTCTTCGCTTCTTCGATCCGCAGGTGCGTTAGCCACTGATGCGGGGAGTATCCCGTCGAAGCCCGAAAGGTACGCAAGAAATGAGTTCGGCTGTATCCACTTTCTGCAGCGATGGTATGTAGATCAAGGTTGGTGGCGAGGTCAGCCCTCATCCTGTCGAGAACGCGCTGCAGAATTCGAGTCGGCATCTTCCCGGATTGTGACGGTTTGGGACCTCGTACTCCGCCAGAAAGCTGTCGAAATCGAAGAGCGAGAGCGTGAGCCAAGTGATCCGCATATAGCTTTCCCGATGCTCCCTGGGAATTTGCTTCTGCCGCCAAGAGCTTGACTATGCCTTGCAGAGAATCATCACGAAGATTCGCGGTCGGTCGAAACTCCACCGTTGAAGGCGCGCCCAGATCGTCTCCGACTTCCGACACCAACTTAGGGTCGAGGGCGCACGAGATCGCTGTGGCGTCGGTAAATCGCCGGCATGCACCAACCAGACCTGCGGAATAAAGTTTCATGTCTCCTGGAGAGAAGGAGTAGGGGACGAAGTGCGCGCGCTCCCATGAGGTTTCCCCTCGCGCTACATGGCTGGTACAGAGCACAACTAAATGGTGAGTGGAAACGGAATCGTTTCGTTCACCTGGAAACATCCGATGATGTTCCAGATAAACTCCATCCCATCCTAGTTTGTTGCTGGAGCACAGCCGGGCAGAAGATCCACGCACAAAAGCGTTGATCGCGGCGAGCGCGGGAGCGGTTCGCGTTTCCAACTTCTCTGCCATCATTCCTTTCCTCGTTTCTACTAAATTCTTCCTTTAAGCGCAGTCGCATCATGATGATTTGGCCGGTCCGCTTTAACCACCTCCGTTTCGATGATTGAGCATCACTGGAGGTGCATAAATATACCGTGAATATTTCATTTGCTCGCGTCGAGCAGAAAAACGTCACCGTCAGCTAATTCTGCGGCCCCGAGCTCACCCTCTCGTTGACTGTGAAGAATTAAGCGAGTCTCGCTTGACGGAACTGAGTGGGACTCATCTTGCAGAGAGCACGGAACACTCTTGCAAAGTGCTGTTGGGTTTGGAATCCACATGCAATGGCTACATCGAGGACGCGTGCGTCTTCTTTTACTAGCAGCTCCTTGGCTCGCTCCACCCGTGCTTTCAAAACAAATTGGTGCGGAGCGACTCCCGTCGATTGGTGGAACATTTGAGAGAAGTACGCCGGGCTCAGCTTTGCTTCCTCGGCCATCTGCATCAAGCTCACGTTTTCATGGAGGTTCTCATGAACAAAGCTGGTCACCCGGCGGAGTTGCACTGGGGATAGACCTCCACGATAGTGGCGCATCGAGCTCCGCAATACTCCCCGCGAATGCATCAGCGCGGCTACCAGAGCGCGCCCGATTGAATCCGTGTAGATTCTCCCGGCTGGAGATCCATTTGCAAGGTCTGCTTCAGTTGCCGCCACCAATGCGCGAATTCGCTCGTCTTTCAGGAGCGGCGTTCCCTTCAATTCCGGCGCTCTCCCTCCCATCTCCTCTGCGACAGAATGGAACGTCTGGTCCGGCACCGTGATCAGCAGCATTTGAATTGGGCTGCGCCAACGCACCCACTCCTCGGTGTTCTTCCGGCAGAGAATCATCTCTCCAGGTGCGTAGCAGTATTTCGACAGACTGTGCGATCCAAGACCTAGCTCAAACTCGCCCGGAGTAAGAACCTTTGCTAAGACCTGTTTTTCGAGAATCTGACGTATTGGTTCCGGCGAGATTTTGTTGGCGATCCTCTGAACAAGGAGTTCGGCATCCATCACAGGATTTAGATGTCTTTTGGCCCTGCAAAGAACCGAACGATTGGATACAGAAGCGGAGTATTTGACCCATCGCTTATTCATTGTTGCGTTTTCATTGAATTGTAGGTACTTCGACCACAAAGGGAGACTTTCTCAATGAACGCTATATCTGAAACCAAGACGGGCACGAACGGAAGCATCGAGCAGCAAACATTTATCGTTCTAGGGGTCTTGCTCCAGTTTCTCTCCACGCCCGAACAAATCAACGACCAGATCGGTGTGATGCGCGGAACGGTCCCCTCAGGAGTCGTGATTCCACTCCATAGGCACGCCGATCCAGAGATATTTTATGTGCTGAATGGTTCGCTTGAGGTATTCCAGGCCGAGGGTCCGTCCGCGGGCTGGCAAACAGTGAACGCCGCCGAAGTCGTTTCTATCCCCGGAAATG
>Ga0210389_10000243_pt1 | contig 55219 bp, 50 predicted proteins | sample IncBWH28OmetaG_FD_160127 | JGI IMG/M metagenome (GOLD analysis project Ga0210389, IMG submission 160127) | Forest soil microbial communities from Barre Woods Harvard Forest LTER site, Petersham, Massachusetts, United States - Inc-BW-H-28-O ... | reverse complement strand
CAATGGCGGGTTCTGCGCGCATGCTGAATTGATTAGGATAAAGCCGGATAGTATTAAAGTGTAGAGGACGCTTTTATTTTTTCTCATAAACCTTTTCGCCGTTTATATAAGTCTTCAACACTTTAACGTGGGGGATGTTTGCCCCGTCAATTTTCATGATGTCGTTATCCAATATTACAAAGTCGGCATATTTGCCAGTCTCAATGCTGCCTTTTTCTTTTTCTTCGAAGTTTGCCTTTGCCGCCCATATGGTCATACCTTTTAGCGCTTCCTCGCGCGTAAGCGCATTTTCGGGCTGAAATCCGCCTGTCGGAAAGCCTTTCAAATCTCTGCGTTCCACCGCGGCATAAAACGTATAGATGGGACTAATATTTTCAACCGGGAAATCCGTTCCAAGCGGCAGCCAGCCATTTTGCTGCAGGAGTTGTTTATACGCATACGAGGTTTTCAACCGTTTCTTTCCCAGCCTTTCCCCAGCCCAGTACATATCCGAGGTAGCATGCGTGGGTTGAACCGAAGGGATGATGCTATAATCGCCAAACAGGTGAATATCTTCCGGCGCCAAAACCTGGGCGTGTTCGATGCGCCAGCGGCGATCGTTTTTGCCTTTTAAAACACTGGCGTATACTTTCAAAATTACCCTGTTAGCAGAATCCCCGATGGCATGGGTGCATAATTGGAATCCTTTTGCAGCCAGTTTTTCAGCCACCTGCTGGAAATGCTGCTGGCTGCTCAGCAAAAAGCCGCTTGCGTTTTTCTGATCGCTGTAAGGCTGTAACAGGCAGGCCCCGCGAGAGCCCAAAGCGCCATCGGCATACATTTTAAAGGCGCGAACGTCCAATCCCGGAGTTTCGTAAACACCGCGTTTAAACAGATAGGCATAATCGTCGGGACTGTCCGACAGCATTACATACAGCCTCATCTTTAATTGGCCTTTATGCTGCAGCTGCGCAATGGTATTTATCATGGTATAGGGCAGGCCGCAATCTTCAACAGTGGTTAGCCCTACGCCGAAACAGTTTTTCTGAGCGGCCAACAGCGCTTTATTGGTAACACTGTCATTGGGCGGTGGTACTTTCTTCAAAACCAGGCCTTTTGCATTATCAACCAGTACGCCGGTCAATTTACCATTGATCGTTTCAATTACTCCGCCTGCTATTGCCTGGCCCGGTTTAATGCCTGCTATATTGAGGGCAGCCTGGTTAGCTATCAGCGCGTGCCCGTCAATACGTGTCAATATAACCGGCCGCACGGGGAACATCGAGTCTAACTTAGCTTTATCCGGGAATTCTTTCCCAACCCATTTGTTCTGATCCCATCCGCGGCCCGTAATCCAGCCTTCCGGGTTCCTGCGGGCATAGGCGCCAACAGAGTCTAAAACCTCGCGCCAGCTTTTTGTATTTTCAAGCCTCACTTCCTGCAGGCTTAATCCGTATTCGTAAAAATGGGCATGGGCATCAATAAACCCCGGATAAACCGGTTTGCCCCCGGCGTCGATGACTTCCTTCGCCAGGTAGGTTTGCTCGATGGTGTCGCCCTTGCCAACCGAAATGATCTTGCCGCCCTTAACAACGATAGCGTCAGCCGTGCTAAAACTACTGTCAACCGTATAAACGACAGCATTTTTGATGATAAGGTCGGCGTTATACTCTTTGTTTTTACATGCGGCGGCAAACAGAAACAAGGGCAGAAGCATGGGCAAAAATCTCTTCATAAGGCGATTTGTAAAAAGTGCGTAAGCTACAAAAGTATATACAATACGAAGCGCATAAAGTTATGCCGCTAAATAATTAATTTCTATGTCGGTTCGTTTCTCAGTATCTCTGGTTTTAAAGAAATGCCTGATAGTGATAGGTTTAAACCCTTGCGTGTTCGAAACGTTCCTTATCCCTCTTTCCCGCTTGTGGAAGAGAGGGATGCCGATCCGCCTTTAGGCGGAGTGGCAGGGTGAGTCAACCCGGCGGACAGTGGCGCTAATGCATTAGCGGTAATGTCCGCTGGGTTGACTCACCCCGAGTGCGCTGCGCTGCTCGACCCTCTCTTCGCCTGCGGCGGAAAGAGCGCGGCTGCAATTATTTTAACGTTTCGAACATTCCTGGTTTTAAACCATTCACCACACCTTTCTACGACGGAACCAAACCCAACAAAGTTATGCCTTCAGATAATTAATTATGTTGCGGGAATTACCGCTCTGATCCTTTCATGATAGTAATCAAATTGCTTTGACAGTTCTATGTACTCATTTTTTCAACCATTGGAGATGGATAATTCCTGGTAAGTGCCTGTGGCGGTGAATTTCTCCCAAACTTTCGAATGTGTTTCAGAGTCTCCCGCCAGAATCTTTTGAATATAGCCGTTCAGGTAATCGATAAGTTGCTCCGGGCTATCATTGCCAGTCCATGCCACATCCGTCTTCAGATTAATCTTGTTCCTGATCGTAATCAATATCTCCGCTATCTTTTGAAAATCGTCAAAAACTGAATTTAAACCAGCCATACGTCATAAGCTTTAACTATACGCATCAAACGATAAAGTTATGGTATCAAATAATTAATTTCGCGTCGAAAAGAGATTGCAAGGGAATTTTTACACGATGCCAGATATTATACAGCTTTTACCGGATGCCGTAGCTAACCAGATAGCTGCCGGCGAAGTGGTGCAACGGCCCGCGTCGGCGGTAAAAGAACTGGTTGAGAATTCATTGGATTCGGGAGCAGACAAGATACAGCTGATCATCAAAGACGGCGGAAAATCGCTGATACAGGTGATCGATAACGGCGGCGGCATGAGCCTGACTGATGCCCGCATGAGCTTTGAGCGCCATGCCACGTCGAAGATCCGCAAAGCGGAAGACCTTTTTGCCATCCGGACCATGGGTTTCAGGGGTGAAGCGCTGGCTTCCATCGCGGCGATAGCACAGGTGGAGCTAAAAACCCGCCGCCATGAAGACGAACTGGGCACCTGTATCATCATCGAGGGTTCGGAGGTATTGAGCCAGCAAGCCTGTTCGGTTAAAACAGGGACCTCTATCTGCGTTAAAAATCTTTTTTTCAATACCCCCGCGCGCCGCAACTTTTTAAAGAGCAACCCGGTGGAGATGCGTCACATCATCGACGAATTTCAGCGGGTAGCATTGGCAAATCCCCTGGTATTCTTTAGCCTGCATCACGACGGGCAGGAAATTTATCACCTGCCGGCAGCAACGCTTAAGCAAAGGATCGTTCATCTTTTCGGTAATAATTATAACGAGCGCCTGGTGCCGGTTGAGGAAGATACCAATGTGATCAAACTTCGCGGATTTGTGGGCAAGCCCGAATTCGCCAAAAAAACCCGCGGCGAGCAGTTTTTTTTCGTCAACAACCGCTTTATCCGCGATGCTTATCTGAATCATGCTGTGCTGATGGCTTTTAAGGAGCTATTGCCTGAAGATACCTTCCCGCTGTATGTGCTTTTTATCGAGATAGACCCCGCTAAAATTGATATCAATGTTCATCCAACAAAAACCGAGATCAAATACCAGGATGAGCAAACCATTTATGCAATAGTCCGCTCGGCTGTAAAGCGCTCACTGGGCCGATATAATATCACCCCAAGCCTGGACTTCGACCAGGAAAACAGTATTGAGCATTTGGTAACACCTAAGCCGTTTGAGGAGATCGTTGCGCCTACCATTGCGTTCAACCCCGATTATAACCCGTTCCTCGCTGAAAAAAAGGTGGAAAGGGAAATCCCTTTTTTGCGAAATACAGGCGGATACCGGGATTCGCCGATACCCCAAAACTGGGACACGCTGTACGAGATCAGTAAAAAAGAGGTGATCATTCAGCAGCAAATGCACACCGAAAAAAGCATAGCAGTTGATGACCAGGAGTTGAACAAACCCAGCGAGCGGCAGCTTTTCCAGATACATAACCGGTTTATCCTGTCGCAGATAAAATCTGGCTTTATGGTGATCAACCAGCAGGCTGCCCATGAGCGAATTTTGTACGAGCGTTTTCTGCAGCAGCTGCAAAATCACTCCGGGGTGAGCCAGCAAAGCCTTTTTCCGCAATCTGTTACATTAAATAGCAGTGATTTTGAGTTATTAAAGGAACTTTTACCCGATATTCGTGCGCTCGGATTTGACATCCGCGAGTTTGGAAAGAATAGCGTTGTTGTTGAAGGCGTACCGGCCGACCTGGGAAATGCTGCGGAAGGCGAGATACTGGAGCAGCTGATAGAGGGTTATAAAAACAACCAGGCGGTATTAAAACTGGATAAGCGCGACAGCCTGGCACGGTCATTAGCGCGCAACGCTGCAACGAAAGCGGGCACAAAGATGTCATTGGAGGAAATGAATTTATTGATCGACCAGCTTTTTGCCTGCCAGATGCCGAATGTTGCATTGAATGGCAAGCAGGTGATCACCACTTTTACCGTTGAAGAACTATTAGAACGATTTGAAAAATGATCCCGCCGGTGCGGGGTTTAACTTATAATTATGGCTTACAGGCAATCCCCTTTCGCAAATCTTACTCCTGTTGTAAAAAATCTGCTGATCATTAACCTGATCTGTTTTATCCCATTCATTATATGGAGCGAAGGCAAGTACAATGACGTGGTTGTTAGTAATTTTGGATTATTTTATTTTGATTCGCCCCATTTCCGGGTATGGCAGCTGCTTACTTACATGTTTGTTCATGGTGGCTGGGCGCATATCCTGTTCAATATGTTTGCGCTGTTTTCGTTTGGGCCGATATTGGAATACGCTATCGGGCCGAAGAAGTTTTTTAACCTTTACTTTATCTGCGGCATCGGCGCCGCTTTAATTCAGATGTTTGCACAGGCTGTTGAGGTACATAATATCACCGGTGGATTCACCATTTTACAACCAAACCTGGAATCGACCTATTTGCAATTCGGTGATCACGCCCAAAAACTGTTCGATATATACCGCGGCCCTACTGTCGGCGCATCGGGTGCAATATTTGGGGTGGTTGTGGCTTTTGCAATGCTTTACCCCGACCTGGAACTGATGATCATGTTTATTCCCGTTCCGGTTAAGGCAAAATACATTATCCCGGTTTACATTGTTATTGAAATTATCTCGGGTTTCGGGCAATTTAGCGGCGATAACGTTGCGCATTTTGCTCACCTGGGCGGCGCGCTGCTTGGGTTTTTGCTGATAAAAATATGGCGTTACCGGTAGCCTGGTCTTGTTACAAACCAGCCCGAAATATCGTTACTGTTTATTAATTGTAAAATGAAAAAAGCATGCAACTTTTTTTGAAAAATATGGTTATCTTAGGTAAGCGTTTTTAGGCTTTATGAGCACCCTCTGGAAAGATATTCAATACAAAATGCTTCACTCCGGCAGCAAGCTAAACCTGCTGATCGGAATTAATATTATTGTTTATTTGCTGGTAAATATTCTTTCGGTATTGGAGCATTTCATTTTCCGTTCGGGGTTCATCGACTATTTCAGCGACCATTACCTACAGCTTCCCGCATCGTTACCTGTTCTGGCCAGGCATTTTTGGACGCCGCTTACTTACATGTTTCTTCATGACGGCGTTTTTCACATTCTTTTCAATATGCTATGGCTTTACTGGATGGGCCAGATATTTGAAGAGTATCTTGGTAAAAACCGCACCATGGGGTTGTATCTTATGGGGGGCTTTGCGGGCGCTATTTTCTTTGTGGTTTCGTACAATTTATTCCCGTTTTACACGCAGAATCACCTTGCCGACACCAGCATTCTTGCGGGCGCATCGGCCGGCGTTATGGCTATTATTGTCGCCACGGCAACATTACTGCCCGACTATACCATTCCCTTAATTTTGATCGGCCCGGTAAAATTGAAATGGCTGGCTTTGTTTTTTGTGATCATTGACTTCCTGGGCATCACCGGCTTTAATGCAGGTGGCGAATTGTCGCACCTGGGCGGCGCGCTTATGGGCTTTATTTATATACGGCAACTTCAAAATGGCCATGATTGGATAGCCGGCATCACCAACCTGTTCAAGCCGAGGCCAAAGCTGAAGGTTGTTGCCAAAAACCCGTCAAGAGGCCGCAACGAACTTCCGCGACAGGAAGAAATTGACATGATATTAGACAAAATTTCAAAATCAGGCTACGACAGCCTTACCAAACAGGAAAAAGAAATATTATTCCGGGCAAGCAATAATGAAGGCTAAAACCAAATTGACCTTTCTTGATAAGATCATCTTATGGTTAAATGTCCTCTTGTCCCTGTCGCTCCTATTCAGCTATTTTGCCGCCGCTATCAATCCTAAAACCATTTGGGAGTTTTCGTTTTTCGGTTTAGCCTATCCTGTTTTATTAACAGCCAATCTCATCCTCGTCGCCTGGTGGCTGCTCCGCCGCAAATGGCTTTGGCTTATTTCTGTCGTTTGTGTTTTGTGCGGATGGAACACGCTCAACAACACCATAGGTTTTCGCGCCTCGTCCAACGGCGCCGTTAAGCCGGCTGATACCAACAACATCCGTGTAATGACCTATAATGTGCATAACTTTAAACGTTACGGCGCAAGTAACGACGTTTCAACCAAACATGAAATACTGGAGATCATCCGGCAGGAACAACCCGATGTGATCTGTTTCCAGGAGTTTTATTCGCGCATGCGCGGGCAATATGATATGCGCGATTCCATTGTTCAGGTTACGGGCGCCGGCCATTACTATTTTGAGCCGGCCATATACAACAGCACCGAAGCAATCGGCATCGCTATTTTTTCGAAGTATGATATCATCGGCCACGGCTTGATCAGCTTTACCGGCAAGGCGAGTGAAAATGAATGCATTTATATCGACCTGGCAAAAGGGGATAAAAAATTCCGGATCTATAGCGTTCACCTGCAATCCATCCGTTTCGACCCGGAAGACTACAAATACATCAACAGCATCACGCACGAGGGAAATACAGATATGACTTCGGCACGCCGGTTGGGCAGCAAACTAAAAGCCGCATTTATTAAACGAAGCACCCAGGTGGAAAAGGTTAAGCAAGATGCGGTAAAATGCCCCTACCCTTATATCATTGCCGGTGACTTTAATGATACCCCATCCTCATATGCCGTAAACTTTATGGCCGAAGGATTAAAAAACGCCTTTCGCCAAAAAGGCTCGGGTATCGGCCGTACCTATAATGGCAAATTTCCCAATTACCAGATTGACTATATTATGGCCAGCCCCCAATTCGATGTCGCCAGTTACAAGGTTACCGAAAAACAACTGTCCGATCATTACCCGGTGACGAGCGACCTGGTCTTGCACTAAGATTTTTAAGATGGTTTAGGATTTACAGGACGCTTTGATATTTGAAAATAGCTAATCCTAAAATCCTTTACATCCTATAAATCTTAGTGCATCTCCCCCTCTATCGCCCTCAAAAGTTCGTTGGCGTGCTGCGAGCCGATGATATACACCAGGTCGTCGCGGTCAGTTAGGTAGATGGCGTATTTGCCGGAGGCGAAAAAGCGAATGGTGCCTTTAGAGTGGAGGTTGTAAACGGGATTGTTAAAAAGGTAGCGGCTATATTCTTTTTTTTCAACTTTTACGATGCTGTTCAGGTCGATCTTTACCAGCCGTGTGGTCCAAAGCCCGTCGATCAGCACGCTTTTATTTTGAACCCTGGTGCGGTAATGCAGCAAAAACCCCATAATGATTGAAATAACAATGATCCCCATCCCTACCAGCGCCAAAATATCGGCCTTATTTGCCGGATCATTAAAAAAATTGAACGTATAGGCGGCAAAACAGCAAGCCGCCAGCACCAGCCGTATCGTAACGGGGATCCACTCCCTGCCCAGGTATTGCTTTTCCGTAAAGACCGGTTTATCGCCCATGTTGTTAACTTGATAATATGATTATTTGCACGCTTAATTTTAACCACAAAGACCACTGAGAAGGCGCAAAGAACACAGAGAAAAAATAAGCTGAAAAACCATTAAAACTTTGTGCCCTCTGCGTCTTCTTTGTGTCTCTCTGTGGTAAAACTTTTAACAGTTTAGTTATACCGAAGATATCTCCAAATAAGACTCTTCAAATCAAATTCAGTTCGAATATAGTTACTTTTTTGGTTTTCACGCTTACTTTATAACGATCATCAAGCCGGTAACCCCCTATCCAGGCAATCTCTCCGTTGCCGTTTACCAGTAAAGGTATTTCCTGCTTCTTATGCAAAGGTATTTTCTCGCCCACAAAAAAATCGCTTACTTTTTTACTTCCTTTCATACCAAGCGGGCAAAACGTATCGCCCTGCTTCCAGCTCCTTACTGTTAGCGGGTAGCTTAGTAATTCCCTGTCAACCGATACGGCCATCGGGTTATCTTTCACAATCAGCGGGCTATCGTCATGCAAAATGGTCAGCTTATACCTGCCGTAATTGATCTCCCTGTCGCCGATATTAATCACCTGCTCAACCGGAAGCATATTGTTGTTATTGCTAATGATCAGCTTTCCCCTATCCAGCACCATTTGATGTCCTGATGTTTCAAATACCCTGCCCGGATGTTTATCCAATGCTTCGATCAGGTCGTCCACAATGGTTTCATTCACACCATATTCCTGTAGCAACTTAAACAGCAGCAACCGTTGCGGTTCGAGTTTTTTTATTTCAGCCAGTAAAACATGGACTTCCCCATCATGAAATTCAAACAACCGGCTTTTTAATTGCTCAACCTGTTTTTCCAGCAAAACTTCCAGATCCCTGAAACGGTGCAGGTTTTTTTCGAATGTTTCTTCCAGCGCCGGGTTCAGCTCCTTTAGTTTGGGGATCACCTCCAGCCTCAGTTTGTTGCGCGCATATTTAGTCGACGCATTTGAGCTATCCTCCACATAAGCTAAGTGGTTTCTATCAATAACAGCCTGTATCTCTTGCCTGTTCAAAAACAAAAGCGGGCGTACCAGCAGGCCATTTTTCGGTAAAATGCCGTGAATTCCCGCTATTCCGGTTCCGCGGGTTAAGTTTAACAATATTGTTTCAATTGCATCGTTTTGGTGATGCGCAAGCGCGATAAGGTCATACCCCGATTGCTGCCTTACCTCTTCAAACCATTGGTAACGCAGCTGCCGGGCCGCCATTTGCGTAGATATCTTTTCATCCGCCACATATTTTGCAGTGTCGAAATTAACGGTATGAAATGGCACACGCAGCTTTTCGGCCAGGTGGTTGCAAAACTCCTGGTCGCGGAGGGACTCGTCGCCGCGCAACTGGAAATTACAATGGGCAATACCAAAACTAACGCCCGCAGCTTTTAAAAGATGAACCATCAAAACCGAATCCATCCCCCCGCTAACTGCGGCAAGGATTTTGTTGTCGTGATTGAAAAGATCATGACGTTCAATAAATTCAGTAAAACCTTTAACCGGCAGCATCCCTCAAAATTATCGATTTAAAACAAGTACTTACAAGAATTTAAGTCTTAAGTCGAATCCCGATAGCTATCGGGACTTGAGTCGAAAGTCAAAAAAATCAAAAAAACGACTTTTGACTTAGGGCTTAAGGCTTTCGACTTAACATTACGCAATCCCCTTACAAAAAACTAATTTTGCCGCCGTGAGGAAATACGTTTTATGCCTTTGTTTTATCCTGCTGACTGCTGCAGCCTTTGGCCAAAAAAAGTCGGTCGTGCTGCTGATCAAATCCGAAAGCAGCACGGGTATAAAGCTCAATGGCCGCGACATCATCAAGGTTTATAAAGGGACATTTAAGCAGGATTTTTCGCTGCTGTCGTCTGATAGCGCATATTTCTATCCCAAGGAAAATGCTTTTGACGCCTTCGGCGATGTAAATATCAACCAGGGCGATACGCTGAACATCTATTCGGACCTGCTGAACTATAACGGAAATACCAAGATCGCTATCCTTACCAATAATGTCAGGATGGTGGATAAGGATGCCACTTTAACCACCAATCACCTGGTTTACAATACTGCAACACGAATCGGCACCTATACCGATGGTGGCAAGCTGGTGAATAAAGATAACACTCTGCTCAGCAAGAACGGCTATTATTTTGCCAAATCGCGCGATTCCTATTTCAGGTACAACGTTTCGCTTACCACCCCTGATGCCCTGGTGATTACCGATACCATGCGCTATAATACAGGCAGCCGGATATCCTATTTTTATGGGCCGACGAATATTTATGGCACAAAAGGCGACAAAAAGGACCGCGACACTCTTTACACAGAAAACGGCCAATATAACACCCAGACCGAGCAGGGCGCATTCGGCAAAAACAACCTTTATCATACCGGCACGCGCAGCTTAAAGGGCGACAGCTTATTTTACGATAAACTGAAGGGCCTTGGCCGGGCGGTTATGCACATCACCTTTGAAGACAAGGAACAGCGCACCGTTATAAAAGGCAATTTGGGCACTTATGTTAAGGCTGATGAACATACCATCGTGACCGAGGACCCTTACGTGGTGATGGTAACGGAAGATTCCACCAAAACGGATTCGACGGCAAAAGCCGATTCGATAAAAAAAGCGGACTCGCTGCATAAGGTCGCAAAGCCGGATCAAAAGGGGCAGATCACCATGAACCAGCTGATCAAGCAGACGATACCGGGCAAAACCGACTCGCTTACCAAACAGGCGACCGCGCTGCTTAAATCAAAGCCGGTTGACCTGGACAGCCTGAAAGCAGCAACAAAAATTGACCCCGCCGTTGCCGATGCCATCACCAAAAAGCTAACGGGTAAAACCACCGTCAGTAAAGATGAGGCGCTAAGACGGCTGAAAGGCAATGCGCCCAATACGAAAGGCGTCAGCCCGGGCAAGGTCGCGAAAAAGCCGCCCGGCAAAGAAAAGTTACCGGCAAAACCCGTTGTTACCGACACCACCAAAAAGAAGGTGAAGACGGACACGATCTACATGTCGGCGGATACGATCGAGACGCAGATCATGACCTATAAGAACCTGAAGGTATATTTTGAAAAACAAAGGCTGGCCCACCTGCCCGACACGGGGATATACAAAAAGGCGAAAAAAGTTAAGGAATCGAAGTTTTTGGAAGGCCACCAGCAAGGGGTAAGGCTGGATACCAGCTACCGGCAGCCCGATATTTTTGGCAAACCAAAAGTGGTTGTGATAAAGAAAAAGCCGCCCACAAAGCAACAATTACTGCGCGACAGCCTGGAACGAAAACGCCTGGCTGATTCCGTAGCGCTGGCAAAAGCCGCTGAGCCGAGTGATACGGCGCGGATAAGGATACTCATCGGCTATCATCATTTCAAAATGTTCAAATCTGACCTGCAAGCCAAATCCGATTCAATGTTTTATGCGAGCAGCGACTCTACAATACGCTGTTTTGTAAACCCGATGATGTGGACCCAGGGTTCCCAGCTTTCCGGCGATACCATTTATATGCAGATGAAGCATAAAAAGCTGGATAATATGACCATGTTCCCCCATGCCTTCATCGTTAATATTGAAAAAACGGATTCAGTGAATTTTAACCAGCTGGGCGGCAAGCGAATGTGGGGCTATTTTAAGAATGACAAGCTACACCGGATAATATTTTCGGGCAATGCCGAGAGTATTTACTTTGCCCGCGACAGCGGAAAAATGACCATTAGCGGGATACAGCGTTCGCTCAGCACCCGCATTACGGCCGATTTTAAGGATAACAAAGTAACCAATATGGGCTTTTACAATAAGCCCGAGAACCGTTACGGCCCGGAAAAGAAATTTACCGCGGAGGACAAGCTGCTGAAGGCTTTTATCTGGAAACCGAAGGACCGGCCGGTATCGAAAGAGTCCATCATCCCGTCATTCAGTAAACTGAAGGCCGATGCCGATAAAAAGAAAGCCGCCGCAAAAGCCGCGGCCGACAAATCGAAAAAAGGCAAACAAGTTCCCGGCAAGGCGGGCACAGGCAAAGCCCCGGGCGCCAAACCGGCAGTGACCGATAGCTTAAAAACAACGCCTTCCAAATTACCGGGCCTGAAAACCGGTAAGGATAGTACACTCAAACTTGACACTGCAAAACTTAAGGCACCAAAGCCGGTAATTGACACCAATAAAGTAAAGGCGCCAAAGCCCGTAACCGATACCAGCAAAATTAAGGCGCCGCTTAATAAAACCCAGCAGGGGCAGCCTGTGCAGGAATAGTCGCCGCAGGGTCGCTCTCGTTGCCGCAATATTTTGCGTCTCCCGCCTGCCTGGGTGGAAACTTAATCGTCCGTTATAAGTTTCACCATACAATAGCTGTATTATAGGCATTTACCTTTTTAATCAAATTTTCCGGGGCTATTTGACCGTTCATTCTTTAAACGGGCCAACTCTGCTTTAACTTCATCCATGGTAACGCCTTTATCAATTCCCGCTTCCCATCGCATCACACGTTCATCAAGTTCAGCAACAAACTCCTAATCTTCCGACCAATCAACCGACGGGGCCATCTGGTCTTCGAAAAGCGGGTATATATTTTTTATCTTTTCATCATCAGCCACCCTGATATAATCATAGCGTTTCTCCCTGATTGCTGTAGTTGTCATAATCGATTCTTTAAAACAAAGCGACTTATAAAATTTAAAACAATAATCGAAGATCCTGCAAATTAAATCCCATCAATCCCTGCCCCCCACTCCCCTTTTTCCCACTCACATAGCAACTCCCCCCGTTCGTATATCTCATCCATCCGTTGGTGTAATTAACTAACTGACTATTCTTTTTTCACTTAGCTTTATCCTGATCTTTCCCCTATACCTATTGATTACGCCTATATGACCATAATGCAAACCCAGCCGTTTACGGTGGCCGACTACCTGTTGACCCGCCTGAAACAATTAAATGTGACTGAAATATTCCAGATACCGGGCGACTATGTAAAGCATTTTACGCAGGCGCTGGAGTATTTTGACGGCGTCAATGCAATCGGTGCAATTAATGAGCTGGATGCCGCTTATGCTGCAGACGCGTATGGCCGTACGCGGGGCCTGGGCGCGGTATCGCTGCAATATGGCGTAAGCACTTTTAGCGCTTTGAATGCAATAGCGGGCGCATATGTCGAATTTAGCCCGGTGGTAGTCATCAGCGCGTGTCCCGGGGCCGATGCGCGGCAGATGACCAAAATGTATGATGTGCTTTATCATCATTCCACCGGAAACATGGCCGCGGACCAGGAGGTTTACGAACATGTTACCGTTGGCGCAATCACGCTGAGCACTTCCGTTGGCGCGGCGGAAAAGATCGACAACCTGCTTATTTCGGCCATCACCCATAAACGCCCGGTTTACATTGCCTGCTACAAAGAAGTTTGGGGCGAACCCTGTCCCCGGCCGTCGAATATCCCATTGGAGCCGATCATAGCCAAAAGCGACCCATTGGCATTGGAAAATGCTGTGGCGACCGCGTGGACGCAAATACTTGCCGCAAAAAATCCGCTGATATTTGCAGGGGTGGAGCTGCTGCGCTTTGGGCTTTCAGACCTGCTGCAGCGGATCATCGATGCCAGCGGTATCCTTTACACCACAACTACCGAAGGAAAAACCGTTCTTGATGAAAAGGGCGACAAATTTATCGGTACTTATTCAGATGCCGCCTCCATAAAAAGCGTACAGGAGCTGGTTACAGCAGCTGACTGTTTTCTAACTTTCGGCACGATCATTACCGATGACTATCTTGTTTTCATCGGGAGCAAATACCCCGATATGGTACTGGCCACCACGCAGCAAATCCGCTCGGGCTATTTTATTTACGAAAACGTGACCATGAAAGACTTTATGGAAGCGCTGCTGCTGAAGTTTAAGGCCGACAAAAAATATCCGCTGAATACACTCGCTCCGCCGCCGCCCGTTTATCCCGAGCCCTGGCGGTCAAACTCCGATCCGATTTGGAGCGAGCAGCCCGATGTAATTACTTACAACCGCTTTTTCCAGCATTCCATGAAGTTTTTGCAGGACAACAACATGCTGAAGGATATTGTCATTACACTTGGCGTAAGCTCTTCGCTGTATGTAGCAACTAATGCGTATGGTTTGTACCAAAACAGTTTTATCGGCTCGGCCGCCTGGCAATGTATCGGTTTTGAAACAGGCGCAGCCTCGGGAGCCCAGCTGGGCAGCGGCAAACGCGCCTGGACGATTGCCGGCGACGGCGGATTTATGATGGTTTGCCAGTCGCTTTCAACATTGGCGCGCAACAAGCTTAACGCGGTACTATTTGTGATCAGCAACGGCGTTTACGCTATTGAGCAGGTTTATGTAGATATGACTTCGTTTGAACCCGGCCCGGAGAACAAATTCGATGCATTCGATATCCTGCCAAAGTGGGATTACCTGGCCCTGGCCAAGGCCTTTGGGGCAAACGGGTATTGTGTAAACACCATAACGCAGCTAAACGCCGTGCTCGACAAAATAAAAAACACGACCGGCAAGCCGACCCTGGTGGAGGTAGTGATCCCGCAGAAGGACTTGCCGGGGCAAATGAAAAGGTTAGGGTTGGAGTGAAAGCGGGGGTGACGCCTCAAGCATTCTCATCGCCCCACCTAAATCCTCCCCAGTTGGGAGGACTTAAAAAAAACGGTCGCGAGTGAAGCTAAAGTCTCCCCTACCGGGGGAGATTTAGAGGGGGCGAGGTGTTCAGGTTTCCTTGATTAAATGACATTACGGCTGCGCCGAAAAGAGGGAAAAATCTTTCGGATACCAAAGGTTGGCGTGAGACCGAAGGGCATAAATTTTTTTATCTAAAAATACACATATCCATATGAAAAATAAAACCTATTCCATATTTGGCGCCGGCGCTTCGGGCCTGTATACTGCCTGGCGTTTATTGTGGGGCGAACCCGCCCCCGGACAGGATGGAGCTAATCTGCCTGTAAGCGGCGATGTGATCGAACTATACGATTGGGGCCATTATGATTTCTCCGACCAAAAAGAGGCCGACAGCCGTGTCCCCGGCGCGCGCGTTTGCACCTGGCACTTTAACGACGACGAAACCAATTCTTACCTCGAGCTTGGCGGTATGCGCTACTCGGAATGGAATGTGAATGTTCCCGACCCGAACGCTGCCAATAACCCGGGGCAGCGCGTAGTAACGAATGTTATCCAACGGCTTGGGCTGGATAGATATTCGGTGCCGTTTAACGTATCGCTAAACACATTATTCTGCCTTCGTTCAAAAAACATCTACCTGAAAGATATCAACTCCACTAACCCGGCGCCATATAACGTTAATAATTTCGGCGCTGCCGTTTCGCCGGATAACGGTTTTGGGGTGATCGAAAGCCTGGCCATACCGCAAGGCCAGGCCAACACACGTATGGATTGGTGCAAGTTTTATCGTGACGGCGAAATTATTGTTGAATTGCCGGAATCGTCGGTTTACCAAAAGGGTAATAAGTTAAAAAATATTGGCTACTGGGATTTGATGTTCGACCAACTGGGGGCGGAAGGCTTTGCCTATACCGCCGACGGAAACGGCTATACCTCGAACGTTATCAACTGGAACGCGGCTGTTGCTATACAATCTAACGACGAGTTTGCTCCCGGCAGCCAGTACAAAACCCTCACTAAGGGCTATTCGTACATGTTTAATGCATTGTATGATGATATCGTAAAGCTGGCAGCTAAAAAAGGCGTCACTTTTAAATACGTTTATAATACCCGGCTGCATTCTATCCTGCAAAAAGGGGCCGAAGTTCATTTTACTGTGGCCACCCGCGAAAACCCAAATAAAAAGGCAGCTTCGGGTGTGTGCAATTTTGCCTGGATGGCCATGCCGCCCTACGCACTGGACCTGGTGGCGCAGGCAACCCGCTATACCGACCACGATGGCATTGATGTGCTGAACCACGAAAAAGTCCAGAATTATCTTAGCTCGGCCATTCAGCAGCCCTCCTATAAGATCGGGATGTTTTTTGATTCGCCCTGGTGGATAAAGGATCCTGGCAATACCGTCTCGGCAACTTATCCGGCCAAAATTCTGGCATGGGAACTTACGGATTCGGTGCTGGTAGCACTGGAGAAAGGCGGCTTCCCTGAAACCTATATAGAAAAGATGGCGAAATGCCCGTCTATCCTGCAAACGCCTTTCACCTCTACGCAGGAGATCATCAATAATGTGCAGCAGTGCATCGGCGAGCGGCTCACTATCCGCCAGGAAAACGCGTTACTCGCCGCCTCGCAGCGCAATACCATCGGCCCGAGCGTAACCGATACCCCGATAAGGCAGGTCGTTTATTTCGGCAACAACGCCATCGAGAAAAAGGAAAAACCAATTTACGGCATCCTTGCCAGTTATGACGACGAACAGTTCACCAGTTTTTGGGAGGAGTTGGAATACGGTAACAACGATGCCGAAAAGGTGCCGTTCTCCGAAAATTATCAGCCGCTCAACGGCCCCAAAAAAGCTACCGGGGTAATGATAAAAATGCTGCGCCAACAGTTGGCCGCCCTGCATTTTGGCCCGCAGGCAGACTACAGCATTGTGCCCGCGCCGCTGGAATGTAAATACATGGATTGGTCGCTGCCGCCGTTTAATGCCGGGTACCACGCTTATGCTGCACATTATGACGTTTGCGATGTACAGCAAAAAATACGGAAACCCTCACAACTTATCGATGGCGCGGATGCTAATATTTTTATCGTCGGCGAGGCTTTTTCGAACGACCAGGCCTGGGTTGAGGGCGCTTATTGCACTGCCGAGTCGGTTTTAAAAGACTTTTTTGGTATAGCCCCAATTATCCACGATACCTATTACCCATTTATATGCCCATGTTGTTAAAAAAACAAAAACTACAATAGCTGACCGGCCGTCCCGAATTATTCCATGGGGCGGCTTTTTTATACCGCATTCCCCGCTGTTTACGTCTTCGCCTATCGGCTACTACGCTATAGGCGAGATCTCGCCACTCACGGATAATTTGCGATCGATCCCAAAAAGAAGTGACGCGCGCTTACTCATCACACTTGCATACCTAAATATATAAAGGTAAATTTGTAATAAGTACAAACGGATATGAAAGCAGTTGAGTTTGAATCGGAATTATCAGATAACACTATTAAGATCCCTGAAAATTTTCAGTTAGAGTTGTCTTTATCAAAAGACAAGCATGTACGCGTTATTGTATTGATTGATGAATTTGAAACAAACGAAGAAGCTGAATTCAAAAATATGGCAAGCGCCCAGTTTCTGAAAGGTTATGATGAAACGGATTCGGTTTATGATAAACTGTAGCTATGGCAAACTACAAATTAGGTGATATTGTACTCGTAAAATTTCCTTTCACAAGCAATATTGGTTTTAAAAAACGTCCCGCGCTAATTATTAAGGACACCAATGACGGCGACGTTATCATGTGCCGAATTACGAGTAAGTTATATTACTCTCTTTATGATATTGAATTAAAGACCTGGAGCCAAAACGGTTTGCAGCTCCCATCGGTAATAAGAGTGCACAAAATGGCTTCAATTGAAAAAAACATGATTGACCGAAAGCTCGGAGAGGTTGATAATACTATTAAAGCGCAGGTAGTAAATGTAATTCAAACACTACTAACTTAACCAGTGCCTCATGGCAAACGCATTAAAAATTATTTTGATAGAATTATCCTGAATAAAATTACCTTTTACTTTTATGATGTGTAATCTTAACTGCAAAGGGCTCAAAGAGAAAACCGCGAAGGTGGCAAAGTGCTTAGCTTTGTGCTCTTTGCGAAATCTTTGCGCCCTTGGTTAAAAATCTAAGCTTTACATGGCAAATAAGCCTAAAGCTATTTTAATGCTTCTGCCCTGACCAGTGCCTGGCTTCCCGCAGTATCTCAGCTATAAAATACTGTTCTGTAAATCCCTATATTTATATGCATGTTCCGCCCGGTTTTTTTAGCCCTTGCCCTTTTATTTTGCCTCCGCGCTGATGCGCAGATGATGCCTTTTAAAAATTATGGCATAAAGGATGGATTGAGCGAAAATAATGTGCAGGCGGTGATCAGGGATAACCGCGGATTGCTGTGGGTTGGCACCGACTTTGGCATCTACTGGTTTGACGGGGCCCGGTTTTACAGGCCGCAAATAAAAGCGACTGTCGGCCAGTTATACGTGACCGGCTTTTACAAAGACTTTAAGGGCACCATCTGGATACTCACTTTCTTTAACGGCATTTTTAAATACGAAAACGGCCGCTTCACCAATTACATGGTCGACCCTGCGCTAAAAGACGCTACCACGAATTCCATTACCGGGATGACGCAGCTTTCCCCCGGCAAATATCTTGTCGTAACTCAAAATCGGACGTATATTTTTGATGGGGGCAGGTTTTTTCCGCTTGAGTCGGAACATATTTTCGTTAAAGGTAGCGTCAATGGCGTAACGCAAATGCCCGATACGACAACGGTATTGGGCACTGATGATGGCATCTTTCTGCTCAGGTATCATAAAGAAAAGCTGGTGATGAGTAAACACTTTTTGCCGGGCGCCTTTATCAAGCGGGTAGCCGCGGCAAAAAATCTTTTGTGGGCTGTTTCAACCAGGGGCGTCTTAAGCTTCCCCTACCATACCAACACTTCTTTTTTAGCCAAACCCTCGGTTTACTTACCGGGCAAAGACTTAACAGAGATAAGCGCCGACAAAAACGGCGAAGTATGGATCATAGGAAGCAACGGATCGTTTTGGGATATTGCTGATACCGTCTATAGAATAAAAAGCGGAAAGCTAACTTCGTACAGCAGATCAAACGGTTTGCCCGAAAATGTCCAGCAAATATATTCAGATGATGAAGGCATTGTTTGGTTTGCCAACCGCAAGGGACTAAGCACACTTGCCGATGAATATTACACTTTTAACAAAATTATAAGCGGCGGCCACAACGACCCAATTACCGCGCTGTTCATGGGCGATCAAAACAAGCTATGGGCAGGTTCCATCAACGGTTTAGCGCGGCAGAAAGAGAACCGGTATCTTTTTTTCTCTACTGTCGGATCATCGTCTATTGGCTATGTTTCCTGGATCACCAGGCCCGCGAGCGGCCCATGCCTTGCCGGAACGGTGGCTGGTGTCTTAAAGATCGATCAAAATAAAATTACAAAATATCTTGATATTCAGGCTACCGCCTTTTGCGAGAGCGCGGGCGGCAGCCTATGGTTTGGGGGTGTTACCGGAGAGGTTTGGAAATACCAGGCCAACAGTCTTAAGCAACTCAGGCTGCCGGCGCCGGTCCCCGAAATGATCACGGCAATATACGCTAACAATGATCAGGTTTGGGTTGGATTTCGTGATAAGGGTATCATTCGCTACGTCCTGCGGGGCGATAGTTTGCGTATCACCGACGAGTTTAGTGCAACAACCGGTTATCCGGATCTGCGGATCAGGTGCTGCGCAAGCGACAATAAAGGAAACATCCTGTTTGGAACCCGGACCAGCGGCGTATACGTCTTTTCCCCCGGCGCAAAAAAACCTGTTGCACACATCGGCACACAAAACGGATTAAATGCCAACTGGATTAGAGACATTGTCTTCGATGCTAATATCATGTACCTGGCCACTAACAACGGTATCAATATTGTAACTGGTGGCTACAGAAAGCCAGTAGTAACCCATGTCAAAATAGACGATGACAATATCAACCGCGAGACGAACCGCATCATAAAAGACGGCAACCAGTTTTTTATCGGCACAAATGAGGGCATATTAAAATGGATGCCCGCCAGCCTGCACAAGGATACCGTCCCGCCGCCCGTTTACCTTACTAAAATCGATATCCAGGGCCGCAAAGGCTTCTCTATCGCACCCTACACCATGGATGCGGGCGAGATTGAATTGCCGTACGATCAGCATTTCATTTCATTTGAATTCGCCGGCATCAGTTTAAAAAATCCTGAAAAACTCTCGTATCACTACATGCTAACCGGCCAGGATAATGGTTGGAGCCCGTTAACAAGCCATAACGATGTGGCATTTGACCTGAAACCTGGCTATTATACCTTTAAAGTTGCGGCCATGAATGAAGACGGCGTATGGAGCCGGCGTCCGGCAGTTTTCCACTTCACCATTAAGCCGCCGTTTTGGCTATCCTGGTGGTTTATACTATTGATGACCGCATTAATGGTATTTGTGGCTTATACCGCTTACCGCTATAAATTAAGCAAGGCCCTGGCCCTTGAGCTGCTCCGAAACAAAATATCAACCGACCTGCATGATGATATCGGGTCGACATTAAGCTCCATCTCTATTTTAAGCGAAGTCGCGGCGCGGGAAAAAGAACAAAAATCAAAAAGCATCCTTGGTGAAATTAATGAACGAAGCCATTTGCTGATGGAAAAAATGGACGACATCGTATGGAGCATCAGCACGCAAAACGACACGGTGGGAAACCTCTTTAGCCGGATACAGCAGTTCGCATCAACCATCCTTGAAGCCCGGGATATCGATTATGAGTTTCGTGTGCCGGATAGGCTAAAAGAAATGAAACTGGATATGCAGCGCCGGCAGCATATTTACCTGGTGCTGAAAGAGGCGATCAACAACCTGATCAAATACTCAGGATGTACAACCGTTTGCATACTTGCGGAATATACCGGGGGATTATTGAAAATTGAGGTGGCTGACGACGGCAAAGGCTTCGATACGAATCAGCTTTCATCCGGAAATGGCTTAATGAACATGCAAAAACGGGCGGAAGCCATGCGCGGAAAGCTTTGCATCGCGTCATCACCGGGCAAAGGAACAAGGGTAAGCCTGGCCGTACAAATAGAATAAATGTGTTATTGAACCGACGGGAATTATTGAGGAAATTTAGAAAATATGATCAGGGTAGCCATCGTTGAAGATAACCAGGTGCTTGCGAAAAGCATGGAGCAGCTTTTTGCGCAAACTGACGACATCCGTTGTGTGGCATCGATCAAAAATCTGCTCAACGTAGTCAGCACTTTCCAAAAAGCAAAGCCGGATATTGTTATTATGGACATCGGCCTGCCCGACATTTCGGGCATCGAGGGCGTGCGGACGCTAAAGAGCAATTTTGATAATATGCAAATCCTGATGTTCACCGTATTTGACGATGACGACAAGATATTTGAAGCTATCCGGGAGGGCGCTTCAGGCTACCTCCTCAAAAAAAGCCGCCCGCAGGAGATCATCGACGCTATCCGCGACCTTAACCAGGGCGGCTCGCCGATGAGCCCCTCTGTAGCGCGCCGGGTGATACAGTTTTTCCAGGCCGGGCCGCCGCTGAAAGAAGAAGACTACCAACTGACCACCCGCGAAAAAGAGATCCTTTTTGCGCTGGTAGATGGGCTTAGCTACAAAAAAATAGCCGATAAGTATTACCTCAGCGTGCATACCATCCGTAAACATATCTCCAACATTTACGAAAAGCTGCACGTGCATTCCAAATCGCAAGCCGTTGCAAAGGTGCTCCACGGCAATAAGGGCAAATAATGCCTGTTTTCCCCGCCCGCTTAAAATTGTTAATAATAAAGGAGATGTTCCTCGATGGGAAATTTAATTGAAATGAAGATAGACAGGTGAAAACAAGGGCGTTATGATAACCTCCCTCTCAATAAGTGGTTCGCAGGAATGTATTCATTTACACACCCCTCCATCCCGCTCGGAGAAACGCTGCGCTGCGTACAATGGCGTATGAATTGTCAGTACCATAACGGTAGTCGCGATTACGGATTCGATGAGCGCAGACCGCCGGGTCCTGTGCGAGAGCCCTTGCGGCGACTGAAATTTATTTGATAAATATTCCCATTTTTGCTGAGTTGTTTTTTTTAGTAACTTTATTAGTGCCTAAACGTTTCAGGTACCGGTATCATCAAATAAATAATTGGAAATAGTAGCCCAAAATATATCGCGTCTCAATCACCTATTGACACTTTTTGGGTTGTCAAAAGTAGATTTGCTGTCTTTATTGAATCAGAGCAGAAGCAAAAGGCCGCTAACTGAAAATGATGTTTTTTCTATAAATGTTAAAACCAGCACCCTGGCTAAGGTTGATAAAATTTTTTGCAAGGGGTTGGCTTTCTATTTAAATCCATCTGAACTGCCAGAAACAAAAGAAGAAAGTATATTTTTCAGAAAAGACGATTTCAATGCCTCGTTGAATTTGACTGCTAAACGGATGGTTAATAAGTTTGAAGAAGATAAATTAGAGGTCGACACTTTGTTGAAACTATCTGATATATCGAAGGCTCGACAACTACCTGTTTATAACGTTTCCCAAGATGCTCAAGGGGCTGCTTTGGATGTTAGAAAAAAAATATATCCAAAAGACCGGTACAATGACAAAGATTTTCTTAAAAAACTAATCGGGAATCTCGCCGATTATAATGTGCTCGTTTTTGAATTTGTTGAATCTCACAACCAAAAAGAGAAAGCTAATATAAATGGATTCTTTTTAGCTCCAGATGTTATTGTCTTAAAATGGCAGAAGTATACCAAAAGGGAGATTTTTACTTTAGCTCATGAAATAGGTCATTATATACTAAATGAAGAAGAAATAGACGATAAAATCGGATTTGAAACTCTCGATATTAACTTAAATGCCGTCGAGCAATGGTGTAATGAGTTTGCCTTTGCTTTTTTAATTGGGGATGAGTACGGAAAGCTTTTGCAGAATCTTGTAGCTGGTAATGAGCGCAACAATTATCATTACGAAACTGTTGAGAAAATCTATTCTCAAAGCCACGTTAGTAAACTTGCTATATATACCAACCTTTTATATTCAAATAAAATAACCCGACCCGTATATAATCATATTTCGGACGATATAAAGACGGCCATAATTCTACATGAGGCTGAAGAAAAGACAAAGTTTGAGAAGGAGAAAATCGAGGCTGACCGAAAAGGAGAAAAGTTAATAATTCCGGCGCCAAAAGCTATAATTTCTCCGTTTTATCTAAATACCTTACAAACCGCCTTATACAATGGATTAGTGGACGAATTTGAATTTTGCGAAAGGCTTAAAATTAAACCTGAAAAGTTAGAAGCCTATTTAGCATGAAAGCGATATTTGACACTTCTTCTCTTCATGCATTATGCAAGTATTATATACCTCTTGACAAAAGCGGTAATTTGAAAAAACTTATAGAATTAGAAATTGCTGCCGGAAATATTATTATTATCGATGCAGTATTTAATGAAGCAAGGGGGTTGGGCGGTGGTGTAATTATTAACACTTTGACTTTCATTACTACAAAAAAGTATCATACAAGAACAGATAATATCGCACCAACGCCCGATTTCTTTACTCACCTTAATGGTGCATTTATAAATCAAAAGGTAGTAACAGATCGGAAAATAACGCCAACAGAAGTTCAACAAACTAAGAACAAATACCCCAATTTAGCTGACGGAAGATTATTGATTTTTTGTCAAAGTATCTTATCAGATAACCCCATTATTGTTACTGAGGAATCCCGACTTCTAAATGACGGAAAGATCATTAAAAAGATTCCGATTAACTGTGATGTGCTCGGTCTAAAGTGCTGCACGCTACCGGAATTTTTGGTAAACAGCTATAATGCAAAAATAGTTATCTAAATTAAACCTGGCCCAACTCAAGAAGACTACCAACTGACCACCCGCGAAAGAGATATCCTTTTTGCGCTGGTAGATGGGCTTAGCTACAAAAAAATAGCCGATAAGTATTACCTCAGCGTGCATACCATCCGTAAACATATCTCCAACATTTACGAAAAGCTGCATGTGCATTCTAAATCGCGGGCCGTTGCAAAGGTGCTCCACGGCAATAAGGGCAAATAGCTTCCTCTTTCCCCGTCCGCTTAAAGTGATTAATAATATGGGATAAATGTCCCATTGAACGCTATCGGTATTATTCGTCACTTTATTAAAAAACATTTTAACCATGAAAAAATTTTTTCTTTTTACCACTCCCTTGCTATTTTTTTTGCTCCCGGCAGCTAAAAGCAACGGCCAGGTGAACAATCCGGGTACGGTGGTAACAACCGATGCGTCTAACCAGGCCAACAACAACGTCAACAATTCGGTAAACAATGGATTGAACAATGTAGCCAATGGTGTAAAGGGTCTTTTCAAAAAGAAAAAGAAGATGACCCATGCCGATTCGGTGCAGATGATGCAGCAACAGCAGCAGGCTAACCCCAACGGCGGCCAGCCCCAGGCAACAAATCCGCAAGGGTCCGCACCGGCATCCGCTAATGCCCAGCCTGCAGGCGGAACATCAACAGGGGCAAGTTTGGCCTCCTACCAAAATTACGATTTCGTGCCCGGCAATAATGTACTATTTGAGGATGAGTTTACTGACGACCAAAGTGGCGAATTTCCCACTCACTGGAACCTTAAAGGAGGCCAGGCTATTCTCAACATGGTTGGGCCGGATAAAGCTTTTTTTCTGACCGATGGCAATTATGTCCATGTATCGCCGCTTATGAAAAATAGTTCCTATCTCACCGGCAGTTTTTCAGTTGAATATGATGACTATGGTGGTGACGGGTACCCCGCCATACTCGCTTTTCACGACGCAAGCGGGAGCAAATCCTTCACTGTAACTATAAAAACCGGCAGTGCGGAATTTAGCGGGGTAAGCGACTTTAGCGCAGCCCTGCCCGCTGATATCGGCGGCAATAACTTCACGCACAAATGGCATCATGTCGCGGTGGCATTTAAAAACAATCAGGTAAAGGTATACGTAGATAAATACCGGGTGCTTCTTATACCCCAGGTGGGGATTGTACCTGCCAACCTGGAAATAGAAGGGATAGGCGGCCAGGACAAACCTATAATATTCAAAAATTTTAAAGTTGCGGACGGCGTACAGTTTTATATGACGGGGCAAAAATTCACTGATGCCAAGCTGGTTACCCACGGGATAAACTTCGATGTAGACAAAGCGACTATACGGCCCGAAAGTATGGGCACGCTTAATATGGTAGTGCGGGTGATGAAAGACAACCCCGATATTAAGTTTGAAGTTGACGGCCATACGGATAATACCGGCACCGATGCGCGCAATATAGCGCTCTCGCAGCAACGCGCAGATGCTGTAAAGGCGCAGCTTATTGTGATGGGTATTGATGCATCCCGCTTAACTTCAAAGGGATTTGGCGATACAAAACCTATTGCTGATAATAGCACGCTGGAAGGCAAAGCCAACAACCGGAGGGTAGAATTTGTGAAGATATAACCAGTGGCCGGGGTGGTCCGGCGCCCTATGTCAGTACACTAAGTAATACATCTGATGATCTGACTATATAATATTTTGCCGGTTTTTTCCTCTTAAGCGGCCCCAACAATATTTATTGCCGAAAGCCCGGCGTCTCCCTGTCGGGGCCGTCGGGCTTATTAAAAACGGCGTTTATCGACGCGGCCATCTTATCCGGCTCCCGCTGCTGTGCCCATTATAATTTGTTTGTTCGCCGGTCTGACAATGCGTTTGGGGGGGGGCATTTGCCAGGTTTTCTGCTGATGCCCTTCTATTGCTTTTGGGTGGTTCCCTGTGCTTTTTTTATCGAATCCTGCTGCGCTTTTTTCTTCTTCTTGTTAAAAAACCCTTTTAACAGGAAATTGCTTTGTGCCGCTTTCAAATCCGTGTTTAAGGTCGTGGTTGTGGCATGTACATTTTTCATGGTGGTTTGCGCCTGCCTAACGGTCGCATTCAGGTTTTTGGACAGGTCGTCATTGTTCAATAATTTGCCGAGGCTTCCGTGGCCGCTATTGACTTTTGCTACAATATCTGATAGCCCGCCGGTAAGCGCCGCAGCATTATCAATCACTGTAGTAAATTTAGCAATTATTTTGTCAACGTCTACCGGGTTAACCGCCGCCAGTTGGTCGCCGTTCTGCACTTCCTGCCGGCTGGTTATTCCCCCAGGCGCTATAACCACCAGCTTATCGCCCATTAATCCATCGCTCCCGATGCTTAATTTGGCGTCTTTTTCAATAAATTTTCTAACGCTGTTGTTCAACGTAATATCCACACGCGCCGAACTGTCTGTCACGATGTTAATGGCTTCAACAACGCCTACATTGATGCCTGCAAAGCGCACATTGTTTCCAACCTGCAAGCCGTTGACATTCTTAAATGTTCCGTATATAGTAAATGTCGAGCTGAAAAGGTTTTTCCTGTTCCCGATAAAAAAAATAGCCAACACCAGCACTAACAGCCCCACAAATGTAAAAGCGCCGATTTTTATTTTTTGTCCCGATGTAGTTTTCATAATATATCTTTAAAAAATTCTCTCACTGTTTTGTTTGTTGATTTATGAAGGCTATCAAATGAACCTTCCGCTATAAATACGCCGTCATCCATAATTAACATCCGGTCAGATGCAATTCGTGCACATTCCATGTCGTGCGTAATAATAATGGATGAGGTTTTATATTTCTTTTGAATACTTGTTATCAGATCGCTGATTTCCCTTGAAGTGATCGGATCAAGCCCTGTTGTGGGCTCGTCATATAATATAATTTCGGGGTTTACGATAATGGTGCGTGCAAGGCCGGCCCGCTTTCGCATGCCGCCCGACAGATCTGACGGTAATTTATCTATCGCTTCCAGCAAACCCACACTATCCAAAGCTTCTTCTACACGTTTATCAATTTCCTGCTGGTCCTTAATTTTTAATACCCTCGTTAATGGGAATTCAAGATTTTCGCGTACGGTCATCGAATCATATAAGGCTCCGCTCTGAAACAAAAACCCGATTTTTATCCGCAATTGTTTCAGTTCTTTATCTGTCATTCCGGCAACCTCATCGCCAAACACTTTCAGCGAGCCCCCGTCAGGTTTTAGCAACCCCACGATACATTGTATAGCCACCGATTTACCTGTGCCTGATCTTCCCAATATCACCACGTTCTCCCCTTTTTTTACCTCCAGGTTGATGTCTTTTAAAACATGTTTCGCCCCAAATGACTTTTTCAGGCCCTTTATGGCTATTACAATACCCTCGCGGCTTTCCGGCTTGCTTTTTTTTTCGGTATCTACATTCACTTCGTCCATTTCTTTCTTCTACTATAACTAAACTGTACCGGATTTAACCACAAAGAACACAAAGGCCAAAACACGTTGGCCACAAAGCCTTAATAGTTTGTCAATTTTTTTCCCTGTGCCTTCTTAGCAATCTTTGCGATTACATTTCTTTTTTTGACTTTATTTTACCGAAAACCTCCGTTGCTGCTTCTTCAAACTTTGCTGACTTTGCCGACTTTCGGATTTATCTATAAAACAATAAACTCGTGATCTGAACAGCAATGGCATCAATTACAAAAATCCATAAGGAAGCTGTTACTACTGCTGAATTGGCTGCTATGCCCACACTCTCTGTCCCTTTGTTTGAATGAAACCCCTTATAACAGCCCACAAAGCCGATGGCGAAGCCGAAAAATATAGTTTTAACCAGGGCGGGTAAAAAATCAGAAAAATCGATGGATGCGATCACTTTTGTAAAATAGAGGGAAAAACTCATGTTATCCCTTAAGTTTAACGCCAGGAAACCACCAAAAAGGCCTATTACGTCGCCTATTATCGATAGTATGGGCACCATAATCGTTGTGGCGAGTATACGGGTAACAACCAGGTATTGCAGCGGGTTTGCGCCCGATACCTCCATGGCGTCCAATTGTTCAGTAACCTTCATGCTCCCCAGTTCGGCCCCGATAGATGACGCCACTTTACCGGCGCAAATCAGCCCGATAATAACGGGGCCTATTTCCCTGATAAACGAAACGGCGAGCGTTTTGGGCAGCATGCTGGCTGCGCCAAAAGATATAAGGGTTGGCCGCAACTGCAGGATGAGCACAACGCCCATAATAAATGAGGTGATGCCAACCAACATTATGGATCGGTACCCGATCTCGTAACATTGCCGTACAAATTCCGACCATTCAAACCCGCCGGTAAAAATATTCCTGAAAAAGTCGATGAAAAACCCGACCTGGTCGCCGATGCCTTCAAACCATTTCTTCCATGATGGAATTGCAATCTCTTCTGCCATATTTAGTCTTTAATTATTCCACCTGCACTCCCGGTAAAATCAGCATCGCCTTAAACATGGGGTAAATACTTTCAGGAAACGGGATTGTGCCTTGGTTTCGATGTTGCTAACTTGTAATACAACCTCAAACCGTACGTTTTGTTTATAACAATCGACGGCTATATTTCGGAAGCCCCTCGTCAACAAAAATTTAGGGCGATTATCAAAGCCCGGTGCAAATTAAATTATGCGTATTTTTGCAAAAAATTAACAGGTTGTGGCAAAAGCAATAATAGCCGGGGCAAGCGGGCTAATAGGCGGGTATCTGCTCGATATTTTATTACAAAGCCCTGCATACCAGGAAGTTGTAGTTTTAGTTCGAAAAGAATTGCCTTTGACGCATCCCAGGCTTAATCAAGTTTTAGTTGATTTTGACGCGCTTTCAGAATATGAGGGCGAGATAAACGGGCACGCCTTATTTTCTTGTTTAGGCTCAACACGAAAGAAAACGCCGGACCTGACGGCATACCGAAAAATCGACCACGACTATCCTTTGCAGCTGGCACAGATAGCAAAGAAAAACGGAATGGCCCAATTTCATTTGGTCTCATCGCTTGGCGCTAATGCCGCTTCGTCAAATTTTTATACCAAAATGAAAGGCGAGATCGAAAATGACCTAATGGGTGTCGGTTTGAATTGCCTGCACATTTATCGGCCGGCCTTGTTAACAGGTGACAGGACAGAAAAAAGGGCCGGAGAACGCTTTCTCTTCGGATTATCTAAACTAATTGACCCTTTGTTAATTGGCAGCCTCAGAAAATACAGGAGTATTCCGGCTGCAACCGTCGCCAGTGCGATGTATAAACAATCATTAATAAAACAGGAAGGCGTTTTTATTCACCCTTCCGACGAAATAAAAGAAATCGCGTGAGCACATATATTTCGGCCGAAAACCTCGGCCATTCATTTCATGACCACTGGCTATTTAAAAACGCGTCCATCGGCATAAACCGCGGGCGCAGGGTGGCCCTGGTAGGTATAAACGGAGCCGGTAAATCAACCTTGCTGAAGTTATTGGCCGGCCAGCTGCAGCCAACCGAAGGAAAAGTTGCGCAGATGCGCGATCTGCGTTCGGGCTACCTGGAACAGGACCCGGGTTTTAAGGATGCCATCACCATCAGCGATTATATTTTCCATGCGGACGACAAACAGCAGCAACTGATCCGGAAATACGAGGAATTGCTGGAAAACGACCCGGAAAACCATAAGGCCATCGAGGTGGTGATGGAAGAAATGAGCATGATCAATGCCTGGGAATACGAGTATATGATTAAAACCATCCTCGGAAGGCTGGATATTCATCACCTCGATCAAAGGATCACCACCCTTAGCGGCGGCCAAAAGAAGCGGCTCGCACTGGCAAAACTGCTGATAGAAGACCCCGACCTGTATATTTTGGACGAGCCAACCAACCATTTGGACATCGACACCATTGAATGGCTGGAGAAACTACTGACCGACGGTACCAAAACCATCCTGATGGTTACCCACGACCGGTATTTCCTGGATAATGTTTGCAACGAGATACTGGAAATAGATAAAGGGAAACTCATCCCCTACGCCGGCAACTACGAGTATTACCTGGAGAAGAAAGCCGAACGCGAAAGTGCAGACGCGGCAGCATTTCAAAAAAACAGTAATTTATTGCGAAAAGAGCTGGAATGGATGCGCCGCCAGCCACAAGCCCGGGGAACCAAATCAAAAGCGCGGATTGACGCCTATTATGACCTGGAAGATAAAACCAAAAACGGCGGTCCAAAGCAAAAGGTAGAACTTTCGGTAAAAACGGCGCGCCAGGGCAATAAGATTATGGAGATCGAACATGTCTGCAAGTCGTTTAACAATAAAAATGTTATCACTGATTTTAGCTATGTTTTTAAGAAAGGAGACCGCATAGGCGTGGCAGGCAAAAACGGGAGCGGCAAATCAACCCTGTTAAACCTGCTCACCGGGGCAATAAACCCCGACCGTGGCGCAATAATCAAGGGCGAAACAACGGTTATGGGTTATTTTCAGCAGGGCGGCATGGTTTTTAAAGAGACGGAACGGGTTATTGATGTGGTAAAAAATGTGGCGGAGTTTATTACCATGGCCGACGGGAAAACCATTTCGGCCTCCGCGCTGCTCACTTTGTTCCTGTTTCCGCCGGCAAAACAACACGGATTTATCTCAAAGCTAAGCGGCGGCGAGAAAAAGCGCCTGTTGCTGATGCAGGTATTGATGAAAAATCCAAACTTTTTGATACTGGATGAGCCGACAAACGATTTGGATATTGATACCCTGAATGTATTGGAAGAGTTTTTAACCAACTATACCGGCGTTTTGATGTTGGTTTCGCACGACAGGTACTTGTTGGATAAGCTAACCGACCAGCTATTTATACTGGAGGCCGGCCAAGACATAAGAATATACAATGGTAATTATTCAGCATATCGATTAGAACAGGAGGAAAGTAAACAACAAAACAAGAAAGGTGTGGCTGTTGATACGCCCGCAACGCCGGCACAAAAGAAAAACAAGCTGAGCTTTAAAGATAGCCAGGAGTTGGAAACGCTGGAAAAAGAGATACCCGAAATAGAACAGCAGCTAATACAAAAGAACGATGAATTGAATATTTCGGGAATTGATCCTGAAAAACTTGCTGAAATACTGAAACAAATTGACGCATTAAATAGCCGTTTGGATGCAAAAAGTGCACGTTGGTTGGAATTAACTGAGTTAAAAGAGGCCTAAATGAAAGCACCCGACATACTGGCATCAATTGGCGTAATTATTTTATTGATTGCTTTTCTGCTGAATCTATATAAAAAGATGCCGGCGCAAAGCAATAGCTATAAAGCGATGAACCTTATTGGGGCGGGCATATGCTGCTTTTCATCGTATTTGATACGGTTTTATCCGTTTGTAGCCTTAGAAGGCGTTTGGGCTCTTGTAGCGTTATTATCATTATTTAATGTTCCACGTGGAACATCGCGGGTTAATGAATAATTTTGTACAAACAAGCGACGTAGAGACGCGATGCATCGCGTCTCTAACCCTATGTTCCACGTTCCACGTGGAACATAGGGGGCGTATGCGATACGCCCTAACGCAGGACGTCCAAAGGCAGCCCTCTTTAACGGCGAATTGCATTCGCCGCGTGCGGTTTAAGAATAAACAGATGTTCCACGTGGAACATCATGCGCCATCGGCGCAATATATCGGTAGAAGATGTTTAAGAAATATGATATTATAGTTGTTGGCGCCGGCCATGCCGGTTGTGAAGCGGCGGCGGCAGCGGCAAACCTGGGTTCATCGGTGCTTTTGGTGACCATGAATATGGGGGTTATTGCCCAAATGAGTTGCAACCCGGCCATGGGCGGCGTTGCAAAAGGGCAAATTGTGCGCGAGATTGATGCATTAGGGGGGTATTCGGGTATCATCACCGATAAAACATCGCTTCAATTCAGGATGCTGAACCGCTCAAAAGGCCCCGCGATGTGGAGCCCCAGGGCCCAAAGCGACCGTATGCGCTTTGCCGAGGAATGGCGTTTAGCGCTGGAAAGAACGCCAAACGTAGACTTTTGGCAAGACACCGTTACTTCTCTGCTGGTTAAGAACAGAACAATCGCCGGCGTACGCACATCACTTGGAATAGAGATCGAATCGGACGCAGTTGTTTTAACCAACGGCACGTTCCTTAACGGCATCATCCATATTGGCGAAAAACGTTTCGGCGGCGGCCGTACAGCTGAAAAAGCCGCAACCGGCTTAACCGAGCAATTGGTTGAACTTGGCTTTGAATCAGGCCGGATGAAAACCGGCACACCACCCAGGGTTGACGGCAGAAGCCTCAACTACGCACTGATGGAAGAACAGTGGGGCGATGAAGAACGCGGGCGGTTCTCCTTTACCGATGTGGAACTTCCCAAAGAACAGCGCTGCTGCTGGATTACCTACACCAATACTACTGTTCACGAAACATTAAAAGAAGGCTTCGAAAAATCACCCATGTTTACCGGCCGGATAAAAGGCCTGGGCCCGCGGTATTGTCCATCTATTGAAGACAAGATCAACCGCTTTGCCGAGCGCGACCGCCACCAGATATTTGTGGAACCGGAGGGCTGGAACACGGTTGAAATATACGTCAACGGCTTCTCTACCTCCCTGCCGGAAGACGTACAATATAAAGCTCTCGTACAAATTCCGGGTTTCGAAAAGGCCAAAATGTTCAGGCCTGGTTATGCAATTGAATATGATTATTTCCCTCCTACTCAGCTTGGCCTCACTTTGGAAACCAAATTGATCGACAATCTCTATTTTGCCGGACAGATCAACGGCACCACCGGTTATGAAGAAGCGGCATCCCAGGGCTTTATTGCCGGCATTAACGCACATCAAAAACTAAACGACAAGCACGAGCTGATCATGAAGCGGTCCGATTCTTATATTGGGGTATTGATCGATGACCTGGTAACCAAGGGCACTGAAGAACCCTACCGCATGTTCACATCACGCGCTGAACACCGCCTGCTGCTCCGCCAGGATAATGCCGACATTCGCTTAAGCCCGATGGGACATGAATTAGGCTTGATCAGCGACGAGCTTTTGGGAAAAGTAAATCAAAAGATCAAAAACTCCGATGACATTGTTGCGTTTACCAAAGCGAAATCAATCGACCCTGCCTCGGTAAATACCTTGTTGGAAGATTTGGAGACAAGCGCCCTCAGCCAAAACACCAAACTGTTTAACCTGGTGAGCCGGCCGCAGGTGGGGTTGAACGATCTTCGAAAAGCGGATGCTTCCTTAGATGATCTGTTATCCGCCTTTGATAAAGAAACTATCGAGCAGGCTGAAATAAAAATCAAATATGAGAGTTATTTTGAGAAGGAAATGGATATCGTTGACCGGATGAAAAAAATGGAAGACAAAGAGATCAACCCGATGTTTGATTATCAAGGTTTGGTTTCTCTGTCAAAAGAAGCGCGCGAAAAATTGATGAAAGTAAAACCGCGCACGCTGGGCCAGGCTTCCCGGATTTCGGGAGTTACCCCCTCTGACATTTCGGTATTGATGGTTCATATTGCAAGATAGTCTATTTGAAAGTCGAAAGTCTTTAGTTGGAAGTCTAAAGTCGAATTTTACTGATTTCTCACTTTTGACTTAAGACTTCCGACTTAAGACTAACACAACTATAAGAATGATACAAAAGTGGTTTATAAATAATTGATTTATAGTTTATTATAAAATATCGCATTAGATTGATTATTTTTGATTTTTAATATCAGTCTTCATTAAAATAAAAAAATCGCCTATATCGCCTAAAAATAATGTTAAATAAAAAGTGCTCATTTTTGGGGCTGCTGTTACCCCTCTTTTTGATGATTTTTGGCTGCGCAAACCGTCAGCCGCCTGGTGGCGGGCCCCGCGACCATGATCCTCCAAAATTATTGAAGGCAACCCCACCAAACATGACCCGCTTTTTTAAGGGCAAGGTGATCCGGCTCGATTTTGACGAATATTTCAAACTCGCCAACCCTTACACTGAAATTACCATGAGCCCGACTCCTACCAAAATCCCGGAGTATAAGACGGTCCAAAAAAGTATCGTCATTACGCTTAAGGATTCCCTGGAAAAAAATACTACTTATGTGATCAACTTTGGTAAGGCGATCGCCGATGTTACCGAAGGCAATGTCTTAAAAAACTTTACCTACGTTTTTTCGACCGGCCCCCACATCGACTCACTCAGCATATCAGGACGGGTCATCAATACTGAAACCGGCGAGCGGGACAAGGATGCCACAGTGATGCTTTTTACACTTAAACAGGACTCCCTTCTGTTTGGAAAAAAGAGACCATCGATATATGCAACTGTAGACAGCGCGGGGAACTTTTCATTGAATAACCTTCACGCGGGTGACTACCGCATTTACGCACTGAAACAAACAACCGCAAATAAAATTTACGACTATAACAAAGATTTGATCGCATTCAGCAAAAGGGTTATTCACCTGGTGCGGGATACCCAGAACGTAGAACTTAAACTCTTTAAAGCAAAACCGGATAAATTCAGGATGATAGCGCCACACTTTGACCTTGACGGAAAAATGCTTTTCGTTTTTAACGAAACCCTGGACGATCCCTCGGTAAAGATTATCTACCCGCCCGATTTCGACCAATATAAAGTAGTTGAATTTAGCAAGACAAAGGACACCGCCACTGTTTTTATGCGCAACATGGATTTTGATTCCATTCGCATGGAGTTTTTTGACAAAGGCAAACCAATCGATACTTTATCCCTTCGTAAAGGCCGGAAAGAGGTGTTTACACGCCTGCTTTCTTTTCAATATAACATAATGAATGATGGAAAGCTACCGCCGGGCAGAAGGTTTATGGCAACAGCTAATTATCCGATAGAAAATTTTGATCCTGCACTAATCACTTTAAAAGAGGACTCAAACGAAGTAAGTAATTTTACAGTTGTCCGCGACACGGCAAGCACCCGAAACCTGTTTGTTGATTACCATTGGAAACAAAAAGTCAGTTATAGGTTAACCTTTAGTGCCGATGCGGTATCTGATATTTATGGTGATAAAAATAAAGGCTTGCACACACCTTTTTTTAATTTGGACAATCCGGAAAACTACAGTTTGTTAACCTTAACCGTAACAGTTCCGGATAGTGGAAAAAGTTATATTGTTGAATTGTTAAATGAAAAAAAGCAGGTTTTAAAAAGCGATATTATCCATAAAAAGACCGTACTAAACTATAAAAACTATATCACAGGAAAATATACCGTAAGGGTAATATACGATGATAACAATAATGGTAAATGGGATAGCGGTAATGTACGGCAAAGGCTTCAGCCGGAAAATATTTGGGTAGACCCGGATGTTATACCGCTAAGACCGAACTGGGAACAACAAACTCCTGTTAATGTACCAAAGGAACCTACTACACCGTAAACCAGCCGGAATACATGATATACCTGTCGGGCAGTTGCTCGAGCAGTTCGCGCTGCTCAGGTGTGATGGATTTTATTTTCCTTGCCGGTGTTCCTGCATACAGGAAACCTGATTCGCAAATGGTTTTTTCCAAAACCACTGCCCCTGCAGCGATGATCACAAAATCTTCTACAACGGCATGGTCCATTACAATGGCGCCCATACCTATCAATACATTATTTTTTAAGGTGCAGCCATGCACCAGGGCATTGTGGCCAATGGATACGCAATTACCGATATTTGTAGGCGCATAATTATAGGTACAATGTATAACCGCGCCGTCCTGGATATTTGTTTTGTGGCCTATCTTTATATAATGCACATCACCCCTGATCACCGCATTAAACCAAACGGAGCAATAATCACCCATTTCAACATCGCCGACTATCGTAGCGTTTGGAGCAATGAAACAGTCTTTGCCAAATGAAGGGCTGATGTTTTTTACGGGGAGGATAACGGGCATATACTTAGTTAATTAATTATAAAATATTTTATGCATTTAATTACATTTGATGGCCCTCAAACCTAATTATAAACATTTCAATTATGATAAAGTTGCCATTAATATTTGTCTTTCTATTTGGCGCATTACACTGTTTCGGACAAAACTATCATCTCGAAAAAGATACCTTAAGAACCAAAGGCTGGCTTTATATTGTAACTATGCCAAATCGACAACAGATCGAAATGTCAAGTATGTATGGCATTAACCCAAATGATATAATTTCAATTAGCGTCCAAAAGGATTCGACCATATTAAAATCGCATGGACTAAAAGCTATGAATGGCCTGGTAAATGTAAAACTGAAAAAAGACGTAAACTTTTTTAATTTGAATCAACTCTTATCAAAATTCAGAATCCCCGCAAATGATAAGTATCTTCCAGTTGCAATCGACAGTGTTATATATAACCATCCTGAAATGATATATTTCAGACCAGAACAAATAAAACAGATAAAATTTGTTAGAATTGATATAGAAAAAGAAACAGGAATGAAGTTTATTAATATAAGGACAACGTTACCAATCGACCGAAACACAGTTTATATTAGATAAAATTACAGCAAATATTCCTGTCCCACTCTCCCCTGCTTTTAATTATTTCGGCTTGCATTTCATTAGCTGTTTTATCCGATAATATTCCCCAAAAATCAGCCATCGTTTTCTTTGAAGTACCAGCCGTTGCTTCTTCCAATAAAGAATAAGTTACTTGCACCTCTTTCCCGACATAATCAGCGGGAATATCAAATTCGATATGTGTATCTTCCGGAATAACAACTGTTCGTACCATATCCAAATTTACATTATATTTTTAAATAACTCAATAACTGATTACCTTAGCCCCATAAGCGGAAATAGCTCAGTTGGTAGAGCATCAGTTTCCCAAACTGAAGGCCGCGGGTTCGAATCCCGTTTTCCGCTCGTCTTACCAAAGACTTACGAAGTTTTAAAAACTTCGTAAGTCTTTGTTCTGACCCCATTTTCCCCTTTTTTTACCAATTTCATTTTCAACACTACTAAATTATTCGGACTCTCTATTGTCCTTTTTTAACTTCCTTACGAGCTTTTGCAATCCTGTCAAATTCATTAAGGAATCTTTTTCTTTCTTTCTATAGGCGACAATATTTCCAATCCGGGATTTCACATTGTAAAATGTTTCATTTTCAAACTTGCCGTTAAACATCCTAACGTCCACCGCCTGTTCTACTTCAGGCCACTTATTAACTTCATTGCAAAGAGAATCAAGCCTGTCAAACTTCCAATAAGCAGGTTTAACATAAACGTAAATCACTACCGACCTTTTACCATGGTTAATCATTGTATCTACAAAACTTGACTTCAGGCTGTCTATCGACACCGACCTAACAAACTCCTTACTCTTTAACTTTAACGCTAAAACATTCAAATCTTTTCGATCCTTTTTCTTTGATTGTACAGTAAATCTTTTTAAAATATAAGGTTTATAAATAAACGCAATTTTAGAATTTACTTTGAACATACCATCAAAACCGACGCGGTGTAACAGAGTATCGGTAAGTAAAATACTCTTTATTTCCATTACAGACAATGAAAATGTTTTTGAATGCTTAACGGCCGCATAAGTTTTATTATAATTGTAGTAATACCCCACGGGTTTTAAGGTGTAAATAATACCGCTATCATTATATTTCGTTCCTTCTTTAAAAATGTGATACCCGACAAATTCATTTAATTTGTCGTATTTAATATTTTTAAAATACATAGAATCGCTGGCACCTTTTTGCTTTTTAACATCTTTGTGATTATCGCAAGCGAAAAGAAGTATGCACGAAACAAGAATAGCGGACAGTTTCCCCATTAAAAGAAACCAATAATATTTTACTACAAACTATAAATTAAACAATTGATATTGTAAGTCAAATATTCTAAAACACCGTATCCTCTATCACATCCTGGTGAAAAGGATAATCCGTAGTAGAATGCAAACCCCTGCTTTCTTTGCGCAGCATAGCTGATTTGACAACGATATAAGACACCTGTATCAGATTACGCAACTCGCAAAGCTTTACGGATAATTTGGTTTTCTTATAAAAATCTTCGGTTTCTTCATATAACAAACCTAAGCGGCGCATGGCCCTTTCTAAACGGAAATCAGATCGCACAATACCTACATAGTCATTCATTAATTTCTGCATTTCCCTTACATTGTGGGTTACCAGGATGTCTTCATTGGATAATTGCACGCCTTTTTCGTTCCAGTCCGGGATATTTTCGGGGATGCTGTTGTTTTTGAAATGGTTAATCGCATCCTTATATATCCTGTGAGCGAATACCAAGGCTTCTAACAAAGAATTTGAGGCGAGCCGGTTAGCGCCATGCAATCCTGTTGAAGAGCACTCACCGCAGGCATATAGCCTTAGTATAGACGACTGCCCGACATGATTCACCATAATACCGCCGCACATATAATGACAGGCAGGAGCCACGGGAATCATATCTTTGGTCATATCTATGCCGATTTCCAGGCATTTGGCATAAATATTTGGAAAATGGGCCAAAATATCTTTTTTACTGCGGTGACGGATATCTAAATACACAAAATCCTCGCCCGATTTTTTTATTTCATTATCTATCGCACGGGCAACTATATCCCTTGGGGCCAACGATTTACGTTCGTCATATTCGCCCATAAATTCTTCACCATTTGTACGTTTCAATATCCCGCCAAAACCACGAACCGCTTCCGAAATTAAAAAGGAAGGATAATCACCCGGATTATAAAGCGCAGTAGGATGAAATTGTATAAATTCCATATTTCTTACTTTGCCTTTAGCCCGGTAAACCATGGCTATCCCGTCGCCGGTTGCGATAGTTGGGTTTGTGGTGATGGAATAAATATGCCCGGCTCCGCCCGAGGCCATTACCGTTACTTTGGATAATATCTTTTCAACATTACGGGTTTCATTGTTAAAAGCATAAATTCCATAACAGGTAATATCATCAGATGATTTATCTACAAATGTCCCTAAATGGTGCTGCGTTATCAGGTCGACAGCAAAATAGTGGGTTAAAATTTCAATATTAGGCTCATTATGAATCTGTTCAAGCAACGTACTTTCTATCTCAAAACCGGTAATATCTTTATAATGCAAAACCCTGAATTCCGAATGACCGCCTTCTTTAGCCAGGTCGTAAAACCCGTCATTTGTTTTGTCAAAATTTGTCCCGTAGTTAATAATTTCGTTTATCCTGGCCGGGCCTTCCTTTACCACTATTTTCACCGTTTCCTTATCGCAAAGCCCGTCGCCGGCAATTAAGGTATCCTGGATATGCTTTTCAAAAGAATCCTCTTTTTTATCAACAACTACCGCAACACCGCCCTGGGCATACTTAGTGTTTGATTCATCTTCGTTTGATTTTGTAACTATCAGTACTTTACCATGCTTTGCCGCCTTAAGGGCAAAACTTAGCCCGGCTATACCCGATCCTACTACAAGGAAATCCACAGTCCTGGTCATATTATATATAAGTAAGGTTTAAAACTACCGGCTATGTTAATAAGCGGCATAAAACGTGTTAATTTTGTGTAAACAAAAACTTAATAACTAATTAAAGGGTGGATAAACCTGTTTTTATGGCATTAACTGAACAATTTATACCCTACTTTTGCGCTGTTAAAGTGCCAAAGCTAACATTTTAGCCAGCATCAAACTATTAACAAAAATCATTTTAAATAAAAACTTGCTTGTCATAGCAATCTAAAAATCAATAAAGTAAGTATCAAAAAAGTGACATTTATTGTTAATAAATTGATAGTAAAAATATTTGAGCATACTTACCGAACTAATTTTACACATAACTAACACCCTAATAACAATAGTCTTTTTTATAAATTTAAAATAGTTGTTATTAATTGAATTGTTGAAATGGATACCTTCGAAGAAATAAATGTGAAAGGTTTTGTTGAGGAATACATCGATCCGACGCTCGATCTTTTTGATGAAATTGATAAATTAAAAAAGGAAAAAAATGCTGTCATCCTTGCGCATTATTACCAGGAACCTGATATACAGGATATTGCCGATTATATTGGCGATAGTTTGGGATTATCGCAGCAAGCCGCAAAAACGGATGCCGGCATTATTGTTTTTGCCGGCGTGCATTTTATGGCCGAAACAGCCAAAATATTATCTCCTTCAAAAAAAGTTCTTTTACCCGACATAAAAGCCGGGTGTTCGCTGGCCGACAGTTGCCCGCCGCACCTGTTCAAAAAGTTTAAAGAGGCTTACCCCGACCATTTGGTGATAACTTATGTGAACTGTACCGCCGAACTGAAAGCCATGAGCGATATTGTTTGCACATCAAGTAACGCAGTCGGGATAGTCGAAAGCTTACCCGAAGATCAGCAGATCATCTTTGGACCGGATAAAAACCTGGGGGCTTATGTGGCAAAGAAAACGGGCAGGGATTTGGTTTTATGGAATGGCGCCTGCATGGTGCATGAGATATTTTCGAGAGAGAAGATCACCAAATTAAAAGAAAGACATCCTGGCGCTAAGTTGCTTGCCCACCCTGAATGTGAAGAAGTAATATTAAAAATGGCTGATTATATCGGCTCCACAACAGGGATATTAAAATACGCTACCAAATCGCCGGATAAGGAATTTATAGTAGCAACCGAGGCTGGTATTATTCATCAGATGCAAAAGGAGAACCCGGACAAAACGTTTATACCGGCCCCTCCAAATAATAATTGCGCCTGTAATGATTGCCCGCACATGAAGCGGAATACGCTGGAAAAATTGTACCTGTGTTTAAAAAATGAGTTGCCGGAGATATATGTACCGCAGGATATTATTGAGCGCGCCGTAAGACCGATTGAAAGGATGTTGGAGATATCGGCGCAGCTGGGGTTATAATTATTTATTGGGATTTCACCGATTGAGGAATGATTTCACCGATTTTATTTGTTGGGATTTCACCGATTTTTTTAGGAGATGTAAGAAAATGATTTTATAGAGGAATTGTAGAGACGCAAAATTTTGCGTCTTGGAACGGATGCTGAGGATTAATGTGAATTTTTAAAAAAATTTTCCGCCTTTGGCGGTATAATGGAGTTGGCTGGGGCCGGCGGTAAAAAATAAGAAATGACTTTTGATAATAAAGAAAAAACGAATATTGAGGAGTTAGGCGAATTTGGTTTGATAGATCATATCACCCAAAATATAAAACTTTCCCGGGAAAGCTCGGTGAAGGGCGTGGGGGATGATGCCGCGGTGCTGGATTTTAAAGATAAAAAGATATTGGTTTCAACCGATATTTTGCTTGAAGGGATACATTTCGACCTTGCTTATTGCCCCCTAAAACATTTGGGCTACAAGGCGATACAGGTTAACCTGAGCGATATTTATGCGATGAACGGCATAGCCTCACAGGTTACGGTTTCTATTGGTATTTCAAGCAAATTTCCGCTGGAGGCTGTGGAGGAATTATACGAGGGCATTTACTTAGCCTGCGAAAAATATAATGTTGATTTGATCGGTGGCGATACGTCATCATCCAAACAGGGCCTGGTGATCAGCGTAACCGCTATTGGATATGCCGACGAAAATGAGATCGTTTACCGCAGCGGCGCCGAAGAGGGCGACCTTATTTGTGTTTCCGGCGACCTTGGCGGCGCTTATGTTGGCTTGCAGCTGCTGGAACGCGAGAAGATGATCTACCTGGAAAACCCCAATATACAGCCGGACCTGGAAGGTAAAGATTACATTATTGAGCGCCAGCTAAAACCAGAAGCGCGCAAAGATGTAGTTGAGTTACTAAAGGAAATTGAGGTAAAGCCGACGGCGATGATCGATGTTTCGGATGGGTTGGCTTCGGAGATACTGCATATCTGCAAACAAAGTAACAAGGGCTGCAATTTGTACGAAGATAAAATACCGCTTGACCCAATGACCTTTGAAACTGCGCGCGAATTTAACCTGGACCCGACGGTTTGCGCCCTCAGCGGCGGCGAGGATTATGAATTGCTTTTTACAGTAAAGCAAGCCGATTATGATAAGATCAAGTTTAAAATGGATATCAGCATCATCGGCTATATTACCGAGCCGTCTGCAGGGTGTAATTTGATTACCAAAAGCGGGAATGTACACCCTTTGAAGGCGCAGGGCTGGAATGCATTTGGACCCCCGTCGGCATAGCGGAGAAAGATAATAGTATAATAATTCCATTTTTATGGGTTTTTTATTATAATTAGCAAATTATTTAAAAACTTATGAAAATGAAAAAACTCCTTTACCTTCCGCTATTATTGCTGGTGCTAAAGACACAGGCCCAGGAAAACGTTGTATTTAAAATAAAATATATGCCGAATCATACTTACGCCGGTGCTATTACCATGGGTATGGTTGTGCATGTTGATTTAAGCGGCGACACAGCTGTTTTAAACAAAATGAAAAAGCAGGGGCTGTCGTCTCCATTGGCGCTCAATATGGATATGAAAATGGATGGCACTACCAAAACCGGCGCTCCGGGCGCTAACCAGGCATTCCCGATAAATATGGGCTTTAAGTTTGACAACCTGAGTATTGACCTTAACGGCAATAGTATTCCTGTCCCTACTGATAAGTTGGGTAACGGTGTTTCGATATACGGGCATGTTGGCGCCGATGGTAATATTAAAGCCGATTCGATAGGGGGCGCTAAAAAAGGCGATACATCGCAGGCGAAAGTGGCCAAATTGATGAATTCAATTCAAAAAAACATTCAATTTCCGGCTCACCCGATGAAGATAGGAGAAACTTTTACGCAGAGCATGCCAATGAGTATACCGGTGGGTGGAAGCAATATGGACCTTAACTCGCAAGTGGTTTATAAACTGGTGAGCATTACCGATGGGATTGCCAATTTTGACGTGCAGCAATCCATGGATATGAGCGTTCCGATAGCCGGCGCAACCATAAATGTAAGCGGCACGGGCGGCGGAAAACTTGTTTACAGCATAAAAGACAATTTTGCCACTGATTTCAGCTCAAATGTAAATTTGAAAGTGACCGGTCAGATAAAAACCCTGAAGATTGACGCTACCGCGCAGATGAACATGGAGTATAAGTATACGATTAATTAGTCTTGCGTTGTCCAGATAGCTATCGGGAGTCTCAAGTCAGAAAAGAAATGATAAGATTTGTCGACTTTTAAAGTTGACAAATCTTATCATTTTAAGGGCTTTTTATTAGCATCAGAAAATTATTTAAAAAAGCATAACATGAAAAAAATCCTTTACCTCGTCCTGTTATTATCGGCCGTTAAATTACAGGCCCAGCAAAGCGCAACATTTAAAATAAGTTATCTGCCAAACCACACTTACGATGGCGCGATTAATCTAAAGGCGGTGTGCCATGTTAACCTAAGCGGGAATGATACGATTATCGCGAAAATTACAGCAAAGGGCATCCCGCTTCCGCTCACGGCAAATTTAGAAATGAAAATGGGTATGTCCACCAAAACAGGGCCTGCAATGGCAGACCAAAGTATTCCGGCATCGATGAAAATTAGTTTTGATGATTTGGGAGTGGAGTTGAATGGAAATAAATTACCCATTCCTTTGGAAAAGCTTGGGCAAGGAATATCGGTAGCCGGGCGGTTTGACAAGGACGGCGTCTTTCAGGCGGACACTGCGGGGGAAAAGGCGACAGGGGACCCTATGGGACAAAAACTAAAGAAAATGACCGACGGGTTTCAAAAAAAAATAAAGTTCCCGGACCACCCGATGAAGGTAGGTGAAAGCTTTACCCAGGGATTGCCTTTCAATATGCCGATAACTGACAGTAAACTGAAAATAGATGCAAAAACGGTTTATACGCTTACAAGTATCGCTGACGGGTTTGCTTATTTTGACTTAAAACCGAGTATTGATGTTTCGATACCTATCAAAGGGAATACATTAACTATAACAGGGGGTGGTTCCGGAAAAATGGTTTACAGCATAAAAGATAATTTTGCAACGGAATCCACCACCACATTCAACCTTAAAATCAGTGGCTTGATCGCAAAAATGCAGATCGATGCGACGGCGGATTTTGAGATGGGTTATAAGTATACAATAACAACTAACTAACGCGAATCAATTCTATAAATTACCGGATTCCCAATTCGACCAATGGTTATTTGGTTTATCCTTCGGTTTCCAAAGGGTACTGTCGTGTTTTACTAATATTTGCGCTATTAAGCGGTAGGTTTTCTGCGAACTGAGCAAATTCCTTTTATCGTAAAGGCTTTCGAAACGGAAGCTGGAAATGCTCATGATCTTTGGCAGATCAGCCGGCAGGTATTTGCGCATATCAAATTCTTCGGCGCTAACCAAAGCAGGGTTGGTGTCGCTATAATAACGTACCAAATCGCCGTACCCGATCAGTTGGTGAGGGTTATCGTCACTGTCCGGCACGATGCCCAGTTTTAGATATTTTGAAAGGGCATGTTCGATGGGAACAATTCTGCCCCGGATATTTACCGTTTTGGCCTCCGGGCTTATTTTTTCAAACAGTTCCATGCCTGCCCCGGTTTTATTGCGGATGCGTTCATACTCATTATCCGAAATCAGCTCAACATTATACATGTTGGAATATTCGGTAAACTGCCCTACTTTTTGAACGATAGGCTTAATGCAATTTCCAAAATAATCGAGCTCAATTATGGCATCCCCGCCACGATTTTCGTAGCCGCATTTTTCAAACACAATCGCCCACCGGGTGCTATCGGCATACAAATGAATTTTACTGCCGGCGGTTACCAGGTAGCCGTGTTCCAAATCAGGCAAAAAAGTGTAATGCAACTCGTGGGTGTTTGTTTGGCGCTGCTGCTCCTTCCTGGCATCTTCTTCGGTAAAGTTTTTGTGAAAATCGCTGAAAGTTGAATCCAATTGCCACAGGATATCGCCTTCGGTAAAATGTTTTGGCGGACGCTGTTTGCAAGAAAAAGCTGCGATAAAGGAGAAGGAAAACACACACACTATATAAAAAACAACTTTCATCCAATGTCAAATTTTATTCCTCCCCAATATACTTATCATCCAATTGTTTATTAGCCCTGGCGCCTAATTTTTTTATCTTATCCGCCGTGGTGGTTAAATTCCCGTTGCCCTCGCTAAGTTTGTTTAACGCACTGTCATACGCCGCCTGGCTGGATTTGATGTTTTTGCCGATATTTTCCATATCTGCCACAAAGCCGACAAATTTATCATACATCCTTCCGCTCAATGCGGCAATCTCCAGCACATTGCGGTTTTGCCGCTCCTGCTTCCATATGCTGGCTATGGTGCGCAGTGTGGCCAGCAAAGTAGACGGGCTAACAATCACTACCCGTTTATCCCATGCATCGCTGAAGAGCTCCGCATCCAGTTGTACGGCAAAACTGAACGAAGATTCTATCGGCACAAAAAGCAATACAAAATCCGGCGAGTTGATTTGGTACAGGTCATGATAGTTTTTGGAAGACAGATTCAACACGTGGCCCCTGATGGATTCTACATGCGCTTTTGAATAAAGCTTGCGCTCGTCTTCGGTTTCGGCATTCACCAGGCGTTCGTAAGCGACAAGAGAAACTTTAGCATCGATGATCAGGTGTTTTTCATCGGGCAGGTCGATAATAACGTCAGGCTGAAAACGCGAGCCATCGGCAGCATTCGTACTGGCCTGCAAACGGTACTCGCGGTCACGCACCAACCCCGAACGCTCAAGCACGCGCTCCAAAATTACCTCGCCCCAGTTGCCCTGTTTTTTGCTGTCGCCTTTTAATGCCCTGGTTAAGTTGGTCGCTTCTTCGCTGATCTGCTTATTCAGTGCCATTAATTGTGTAATCTCGCCGCGCAATACATTTCTTTCGTCTGACTCGGCTTTGTAAACTTTGTCCACTTTTTCCTCAAACGCTTTTATGTTTTCCTTTAAAGGATTTAACAATATATCCAGGTTGGTCCGGTTGGTCTCAATAAACTTTTGCGACTTTTCATCCAGCAGCTTATTGGCTATATTTTGAAACTCCAGCTGAAACTTTTGTTGGATATCCTGTATCGATTTTTCCTGCTCGGCCAGGCGCTCGCGCTGCGCTTTTAAAGCTTCCTCGGCCCTGGCCGCCCGGTTTTTTTCGGCGAGCAAATCCTGGTTGAGCGAGGTGGTCAGATGATCATACCTTATGCGCTCACCCTGTAACTGCCTGTCAGCCTTATCCCTTTCGAGCGCTAAATTTTCCGCCCGTTCTTCAACTTTAGCTAAAGAAATGCTGAGAGAAGCGTTTTCGTTTTTTAATTTTTGGAATTCGTCTGCAGTAATGCCGTCAGCGGCTACAGGCTTCTTTAAAAACAGAAGCACAGCGATCCCCAGTATAACAAGGGCGGCGAGTAAAATGTACACACTCATCTTTGATAAAAATATTAGCAAACGAATGTAGGGAATTAGTCGGAAAAGTCCGAAAGAAGGAAAAAAAGCAAAAAGTGTTGCTTAGGAAGGTTAAGATTTCGAACCGACAAAATGCGCCCTTATCCGGGCGAAATCTTCTTCGGTGTAGCAGTCGGCGTAAACCAGCTTTATTGTCTCGTATTTTAGTTCGCCCTCGGAAATATCGGGGTGCTTATCTTTGATCAGCCTTCGAACCATCGCCATCGAGAAATCAGCCATATCGCAGCACATTTTGAGGCGCTCTAAAGGGGTTTTTCGCATCACGATATCATGCTGAATTTTTAACACATGGTCGGGCGTATCGGAAGGTAGATTTTTGTATGGGTTCATATTAATACAGATCAAACGTATCCAGGCGTAACTTATCTTTCCAATAGTTTAAATAATCCATATCCACAGTGTCGTTCTTTAACAACACTTTTACATCCTCAAACTGCCGCTCACTATATAGTTGCTGTATCCACTTCGTTTTGGCGAGGATCAAATCTTCTATTGAAATAACATCGGCCTCAATTCCAATAAAATCCCGCAGTTTTCGACGGCTAAAAGCCGTTTGGCTATATTCATCTGTTTTTAAAACGATAAAGTCGATTTTGAAACCATTGTCATTGCTGATAATGTTGAAAAAGCCCTTCCGGTTAATTTCGTCCTTAATGCTTTCACGATGAAAGTAATATCCTTCAAAGGCGGATAATAACTTGTCAACATCTTCTACCTGTAAATAAGCGACGATATCAATATCCCTGGTTGTGCGACTAACGGAATAAAATGACATGGCAACACTCCCGGAAACCATATAAGGCACTTGTATTGAATTAAGTTTATCGGCAACGATTTCGAGTAACTCAAACATTGATAATTAATTCAGAAATTATTAGAATTTAAACAAGATAGCTTTTTAGCTAATACACAGGAAAAAAAGGTAAGAATTAAGAAGCTGATCGTTATTTTTCCGCCTTCTCAACCCTCAACCCTACATCGCTCACCTCACGCAATGGATTGTCCCGCATATTTTGCTCGATATAAAAAGTATACTTTCCTTTAGCCGGGAATTTGTATTTGGTAAGTACCGGCTGCTGGAAGCTGTACAGGTTGCCGGATCCATCGCCCAGCCAGGCGCCGTCTTTATCGGCCAGCCTGAGTTCAAAACGGGTAGTTGTTGATTTTTTATCCGGGTCGACCTGTGTTAGCAGGATAAATATGTTGGAGTATTTATAATCGCCCGTTACCCGGAGGTTGATATAGACATTATAGGTCAGGCCTGGATCATCTATTGCCACGTCATACCTGAACTTGTTTACATAGGTCCAGTTATGGTTCTCTACATCGTCGTTTTTATCGATGATGGTGCCGCCTTTACCGCATCCTGTAGTTATGGCCAATAAGGCCATCAAAGCAAAACCCGATAAAAAATATATTCCCCGTTTCATTACTGATTTCCCGGTTGGCCGCCGCGATCGCGGTTATCGGGGCGGTTTTGATTGTTCCTGTTCGGCCTGAATTTTTTCTTTTTGTTGGGATTGTTGCCGCCTTCGGGCCTTGGGCCCTGTGTGTTTGCAGGGCCGGCACCTTGCGCCTGTGGTGGCCGTTGTGGCTGAGGCTGTCCCTGCCCTGCCGGGCGTTGCGGGCGAGGGCCATCTCCTTGGCCGCCGGGGCGGTTATTTTTGTTCCTGTTCTTGTTTTTCTTTTTGTTGCGACTGTCATCCAGGCGGGTCAGGCTGTCCTGCCCGACTACGTTTTCGTAATCCAGTACTTTTACCGGCTTGGTTTCAACCTCAACAATTTCACCCAGGTCGGGCGGCAAAACGCCCTCCTTATTCATTTGCTGAATTTCTTTCACCCGGCTTAGGGGTAATGGGATCCAGTTTTCGGCCATGGGGTAGCTAAACCACATCAGCTTTTTAAAAATATCTGTTTTTTGAAGCCGGGCGTCACCTTTCTCCGTTCTGAGTACGTTAACATTGTCGGGGATATATTTGAGCGCATCCATGTAGGTATCCAGCTCATAATTCAAACAACATTTTAGCTTGCCACACTGACCGGCAAGCTTCAACGTATTCAGCGAAAGATTTTGGTAACGGGCAGCAGAAGTAGAGACGGTTTTAAAATCAGTTAACCAGGTTGAGCAGCAAAGTTCCCGGCCGCACGAGCCGATGCCCCCCAGCCTGCTGGCTTCCTGCCGCATACCAATTTGCCGCATTTCGATGCGGATACGGAAAGCCTCGGCCATTTTTTTGATGAGTTCCCTGAAATCGACGCGGCCTTCTGCGGTATAATAAAAAGTCGCCTTGGTTTTATCGCCCTGGTAGTCTACGTCGCTAAGCTTCATGGAAAGGTTCAATTCGAGCGCCAATTTCCTCGACCGGTGCATGGTTTCCCACTCCATATCCTTCGCCGCTTTCCATTTATCTACGTCAGCAGGTGTCGCTCTGCGGTATATCTTTTTCACCACGTCGGTTTCACGTACACGGCGCTTAACCATCTGCATGCGCACCAACTCGCCGGTTATGGACACATGGCCCACGTCATAGCCGCCGGTGCTTGTTTCAACGGCGACCAACTCCCCGGCCTCCAGGTAAATATTATCGTTATTAAGGTAAAACTCCTTGCGCGAGCCTTTAAATTTAACCTCTACGATATTGAAGGGTTTATAATTTGCCGGCATATCCATGTTGGAAAGCCAGTCGTAAACATCAAGTTTGCTGCAGCCATTGGTGAGGCATGAGCCATTACTTTTGCAGCCCGCCGGTGAGCATCCGCCCCCGGTTGAGCAACTTCCACATCCCATAATTTCGGTTATATCAGGTGTCCGCCCGTTGGCGGATCGTTAAATTTACATGTTTAACAATTTGTAAAGATACATCTAAAAATAAAATTTTAGGGTTTGCATTTCTTTCTATATGATAGTGAGCCTTTTCAAGCTCGTTGATAATGCCTTGCGCCCTGCCTATGGCCATCACTTTGGCCATCTTTTGGGCGGTTTCCAGCTCTGATGCTGGCAAATGCACAAGGCTGCCGGCGCCTGAAACCAGCAGGCAGCACTCGCGGATAAAGTTGACGCCGTATCGTAAAAAATTCTTCTGATTTTCGCGGCCCATCTTAGAGGCCTCGTCTACGAACTGCAAAATTTGACCCATGTCAATATACTTGGCAAAACATAAGCGCAGCCATTGAACAAACTGCCCATGGAAACTGTTGGTTTCGCCATCTAACATACTAAGTGCATCGGCCAGGTTGCCATTGCACAGGTATGCAATTTGCGAGGCAGCCTCAACGCCTTGGCTGTGCCTCGCCACAAGGTAGTCGCGGATGTCTTCAAAACCCAATACGGGTATTTTGATGAGTTGTGTACGTGAAAGAATGGTGTTTAATATTTGATCCTGATTCTCGGCGACTAACAAAAACAAGGTATTCGGTTGTGGCTCTTCAATAATTTTAAGCAACGCGTTGCCTTGCTTATCCAGGTACTCAGGCAGCCAAAGAATCAATACCTTGTAAATTGATTCAAAAGGCTTAAAGCTCAGTCTTTTGATGATTTGGTGGCATTCCAAAATATTTATGTTCGCCTGTTTGTTACCGGCATCAAGATAGCTGCGCCAAACATCAAGGGTCAAATAACTATTTTCAGAAAACGCAGCCCGCCAATTTTCAATAAAATCTATGGAACTTTCTTTTGGGGTGCCGAAAGTAGGGTAGGAAAAATGAAGATCAGGATGCATCAGTTTCTCGTACTTCCGGCAGGAGGAGCATTCGCCGCAGGAATCGTCAACTTGTTTATTCTCGCACGACAGATATTGCGCATAAGCAACCGCCAGCGGCAAACTGCCTGATCCGGCGGGCCCTAAAAACAATTGCGCATGGCTTACCCGGTTTTCGTTAACCGAATTGATCAAACGCTGCTTTATGGCCCCCTGCCCGACGATTTGTTTAAACTGCATTGGTGCAAAATAAGGATTAGATGTGAGATGTGAGATATGAGATGTGAGATTTTGGCCTGATAGATAGTTGGCAAAGGAAAATTTTACAAAAATATGCGATGAAACGATTGACTATATTTGCCGCATGGCGGTCTCACATCTCATATCTCATATCTCTCGTCTCTCATGAGGGTCATGGCTTTCGATTACGGCACCAAACGGGTAGGCATTGCGGTAACCGACCCGATGCAGATCATCGCGACCGGACTGGATACTATCCACCCTATTAAAATAATCGACTACCTGAAAAAATACCTGCAAACCGAGCAGGTGGAGCGTTTTATTGTGGGCGAACCAAAGCAGATGGATAATACACCGTCGCAATCGGCTATCCATGTAAAAGGCTTTGTTAATTTGCTGAAGAAAACTTTCCCGAATATACCCGTTGAAATGCTGGATGAGCGCTTTACGTCAAAAATGGCTTCGGCCACTATCGCCCAAAGCGGCATGAATAAAAAGCACCGGCAAAATAAGGAACTGGTGGATACGATATCTGCGGTGATCCTTTTGCAATCGTGGATGGAAAAGGCCATTTAATATGTATTTGATGATTTTCTCCGATCGGGGAAAATGATCGGTAGTGGCTTGAACAATCGGTGACACAAGGTAAAATCGCTAAATTCGCTGCATGGAAATTCTCCCTCCCGACCTCCAATCATACCTCGACACCCATTGCGACCCCGAACCCGCCGCCTTGCAAACCATTAACCGGGAAACGTATTTAAAAGTGCTCAAACCGCACATGCTCAGCGGCCATTACCAGGGGCGCGTTCTGAGCTTTTTGAGCAAAATGATGCAACCCAAACTGATACTGGAGGTGGGCACTTTTACCGGGTACGCCACCATTTGCCTGGCCGAAGGGCTGACCAGTGACGGCATCATCCACACCATTGAAGTGAACCCGGAGCTGGAGGAAATGCTTAGTTCACATTTTGCGCTAACAGATGTTGGTAAAAAAATAAAACAATATTTTGGTGAAGCAGAACAAATTATAGCCGGCTTTCCGTATACGGACATCGATTTAGTGTTCATCGATGCGGATAAAAAGAATAATTATACATATTATTGCGGCGTCTTTGACAAAGTAAGATCCGGAGGATTAATTATAATTGATAATGTGTTGTGGAAAGGCAAGGTGTATGGCGAAGAAAAAGACGCCGATACACAAATGATCCGCAAACTCAATGACCAGATCGCCGCAGACACAAGGGTGGAAAAACTGATTCTACCTGTGCGTGACGGGTTGCTGGTTATCAGAAAAAAGTAAATTATGAAAAAACTCTTACTGGTTACGCTGGTGCTGCTTTCCGCCAGGATGGCATCGGCACAAAAAAATACCCCGCAAAGCTATATTGAACAATTTAAGGAAGACGCGATTCGTATCATGCACGAAACCGGCGTTCCGGCAAGTATTGTACTTGGCGTTGCCATGCACGAAAGCGGCTGCGGCAACAGCAAGCTGGCGAAAAACCTAAACAACCAATTTGGTGTAAAAGGCGGCGGCGGCACGGTGTATTACTCGCATAAAAAGCCGGTGCATACGGCATACAAAAAGTACGGATCGGTTTACGATTCCTTCCAGGATTTTGCCCGCATCATGACGGAGCGGACGGAGTTCAGCGGCTTATCCTTAAGTCTTTCCCATTTTGATTACCAGGGCTGGGCACATGGCATACAGAAACACGGCTACGCACACGACAAAAAGTGGTCGAAATATGTGCTCGGTATTATCGACCACTACCACCTGTACCTGTTTGATGAACAGCCCGATAGCAACGCAACCGATAGCGCTGCGGTTAAACCGCAGATGGCGCAGAATATAACGGCCAAGAAATAAGCTTTAGCCGTCCCGGTAATAAGTTTTCAATTTTAACTCCCGCCATCCCCATAACAATCGGGGAGCACCCTCGTCTTATCAATAACCTTGCGGTGCATATGTTTATAACCTTCGGCCTCCAATCCCCGTATTAACCCCTAAATTTACCCGGCGATCGGTTTGCCGGCTATTTGATAATTTATTGAAATGAAAAAAACAGTTTATTTATTGATAGGGTTGGGCTTTTTTACATCGTGCTCCGCGCACCGCAGTACGATGAGCAACCACCTGGCGAAGCAAAACAACCGGGACATACAGCGCGGCAATCACTCGTCCACCGACGGCTATACTTCTCTCACGTCCCTGCAGTATATCGACAAATACAAATCCATCGCCATACAGGAAATGAATGCATTTGGCATACCCGCAAGCATCACTATTGCGCAAGGGCTGTACGAATCGGGCGCCGGGAACAGCGAGCTGGCACGCGTAGCGAACAACCATTTTGGCGTAAAGGCCGGGTTAACATGGAATGGGAAGGTATATTATAAGGACGACGATAATCGCAACGATGCCTTCCGGGTTTATAACAGCGTCGAAGAATCCTTTCGCGACCATTCCAATTTCCTGAAAAAGAAAAATTATGCCGCCCTGTTCCAACTCGACATAACCGATTATAAAGGGTGGGCACGCGGATTAAAAAAGGCCGGCTATGCCACTAACCCGCAATACCCCGAGATTCTCATCGGCATCATCGAAAAATATAACCTGCAGCAGTATGATCAGCCAGCAGGCGTCGGTCAGCCGGTGCAGCAGGAAGCAGCCGTACCAGCTCCGCCCGTTCAAAACAACCCTGCTCCGCCTGTTCAAAGCAGCCCTGCGCCACCGGTTCAAAACAATCCCGCTCCGGCGGATACGGTAGCCCAGGCCGCCCCGGCAAACAACAAAACATATACCGTTAAACAAGGCGACACACTTTATAACATCTCCAGGCGCTTCGCATTAAGTGTTGACGACCTGAAAGCCCTAAATAACCTTACCGATAATGGCATAAAAATTGGACAGGTTTTGGTAATAAGCAAATAGTTCATGGTTCATAGTTCATAGCTGTTTTGGGGTATGTCACATGGGCCGGGATCTTGTGGAGACACGGAATTTTATAGTCTGCAAACTCCTCTCCTGCCATGAACCATGAGCTATGAACCATGAACTATGAACCATGAACTGGCGTTGCCACTGTTAATATTTGTTAAACATATACTAAACAACGGCCGTAAGAGTTATTTTTATTCTGATTATGAAGTATTGGTTGTTCGTTGTAGTTGTTTTGACCGGGTTTAATTGCTTTGCGCAGGATAAACCGGTAGAGGGGATAGTGTTTGATAAAACCACCAAGGAACGTGTCGCCGACGTCAGCGTGCATGACATCAACAACCATATTTCGGTTTATAATAACCTGAAGGGTGAATTTAAAATTAAGGCCGAAGTCGGCGATCAGCTGGTGTTTTCGCGCCAGGATTACCACCCCGATACCATAAAGGTGGTGAACAGGCAGGACCTGGCTATTTATATGGCACACCTGGTAATACAACTAAAAGAAGTTACCGTGCGCGATTCCGCGCTCACTCCCGAGCAGCAGCTGGAAAAGACTAAAGAAGAATACGCCAAGATTTACGGCCCGTCGATGAACCCCGATTTCTTCTCCAATTCCGATTATGGCGGCGTGGGCATCAGCATCGACGCTATCTGGAACTCGATTAGCCGCGAGGGACGTAACGCCGCCAGCCTGCGCGCACTGATCGAGCGCGACTACGAGCAGCACGTGATCGACTACCGCTTTAACCGCACCTTTGTGCAGCGCCTTACCGGGCTGAAAGACGCCAAACTTACCTCGTTTATGACCCGCTACCGCCCCGGCTACTATACCGTAACAACCATGACGGATTATGAGTTTATCACCATGATCCGGGCGAACCTTCGTCGCTATCTCCGCAATCAAAGGATCTATACTTTGCCGCCGTTAAACAGGTCCTGAGGCGTAAATCCCGAAAGAAAGTTAACATTTCTCTGGTTAATCCTGCATTCGGGTTGCATTTCAAACCGTGAACGGGTAGGCCACCCAAATAGCGAACAGCCATTGCAGCAGGATTGCCAAAATAAGTTGCTTCATGCGCAATTTCTAAAAAAGACCGTTCGGTTTATTCTCCAAAACAAGTTGGTCAAGGCCGGATCCATGCACCAACGCAGTCATTTTGTTGCCCTTCATCTTTTACCTTTCACCCTTTGCCTTTTACCTTTCGCCGTTCATCAAATTGTCCGACATTTTTACAAACCCCATCACCTCATTTTCATTAATTACAATAAATTTGCGCCAAAATTGTTAGTACATAAGGTTTAGGCCGCGCCTGTCCTTTTGTTTACCCGGCTTTTAGCTTTATGCTTTTAGCTTTCAGCTTAAAAACTATGCTCAAATACGCCCCCGGGCTTTTGTTTGTAATTTTCTTCGGATTTTGGCGTACAGCCTCCGCACAAAACAGCGACTCCACCAAGGTTGACACCGCCCAGCTCAATAAATACCGCATCGACCCGGGCCACAACCCCTTGCCGCAGCCCTTCAGGCCCATCCAGATCCTGCCGGCGCAGGTACCCGTGGATATGCTGGATTATAAGATCAGCTATTGGCATAAGTCGCTCATTTTCCAGCTCAACTTTAGCCAGTCGGCCTTTACTAGCAACTATTCGGCAGGGGGCATTAGCTCCATTGCGCTGGGCAGCACCCTGGATTATAAAACCGAGTACAACAAAAAGCCTTTCGATTACGCTTCCGAAACCAACCTACAATACGGCATAGCCAAAAGCCTGGGCCAGGGATCGCGCAAAACCAACGACCGTATTTTTATCGACAACAAAGTAGCAACGAGTATTTCCAAAAAGTGGTCCTTCTTCGGCTCACTTACCTTCGAATCGCAGTTTAGCGCCGGGTATAACTATTTAAACCCCGATGGCACCAATGCCGCAAACCCGTATTTGATCTCGGATTTTATGTCGCCCGGGTACCTCACCGAGTCGCTTGGATTTGAGTATAAACCGGTAAAATATTTTGATTTGAGGATCGGTACCGGCACGGCCCGCCAAACTTTTATGCTGGACACCACCATCTATAAAAACCAACCTGATAATTACGGCGTACCTATCGACCATAAAATTTACAACCAGCTGGCCGTACAGGTAGTTGGCGAGATAGACAAGGACCTTTCAAAAACGATTCACCTGGATGCCCGCTATGCCATCTTTGTACCGTATATCCAGCCGCTGGCCTATACCAGCCACCGGCTGGATGCAACGCTGACCGCAAAAGTAACCCGCCTCATCGCCATGACGGTGAATGCAACGGTGCTGTATGATAAAACGTCATCGGCATCCATCCAGGGAACGGAGGGGCTTGCGCTGGGGGTGCTGTATAAGATGCCGTAGGCTTAAATCTTGCCGGATATGTAAATTAAAATGTCGTCAGCGACGAGTTAATGGCTTTATTTGTTGGGCG
>Ga0210389_10000242_pt1 | contig 55399 bp, 49 predicted proteins | sample IncBWH28OmetaG_FD_160127 | JGI IMG/M metagenome (GOLD analysis project Ga0210389, IMG submission 160127) | Forest soil microbial communities from Barre Woods Harvard Forest LTER site, Petersham, Massachusetts, United States - Inc-BW-H-28-O ... | reverse complement strand
GGTGGGCTGATCCCGAGAGATGCGCTGGGGGCGGGGCTTGGACTTGGGGGACCACACTGGGGCCGGGGCACGCTGTTCGGCTCGGTGACGCCGGAGGCGCATTTCGGACGTGGCACCTTGGTCGGAAACTTGCGGGTTCCGCCGAGCTGGGCCACGGCCACCCCGGCAATCAGGACCGTCGCCGCCGCATTGTCGGCCGCCGGACCGGAAGCAGTTCCGGCGGCGGCGCTTGGCGAGGGAGGACTGCTCAGTTCGATGTCCCTAGCGGGCATGCTCGGCAGCGCCATGGGCGCCGGGGCTCCCGATGTTGTGAAGAGGGCCGGCGTCCGAGGCCGTCTCACCCCGCTCAAGGACCTCAAAGACAGCACCTCGCCGGAGAAGTTGAAGCGTCTGGTCGCACAGATATCGGAGAAACCCGAAAGCGTTCAGCACCACACTGTCGATCAAGAAGGTCTCGACAGCCTGCTTGAGCAACTGTCGAAGAAGCCCGGCATCCACGCGGTGCACCTGTCCAAAGGCAAGCCCACAGTCGTGCCGTCGGATGCGCAGTTGGGATAGCGAGTACCCTGATGCCGTTGACCGATCTAGGAGGATGGCGGTCGAACCGTCAATGCCATTGGCGCAGAACGTCTTTGCAATGCACCGCACGCGCGCATCGACAGCCGTAATTCGGGCCGATTTGAGCCGTAAGATGCTGCGGCCAAGCAACTTTGGCCACTGATTGGAAGAATGGTGAGTCATGAGAATGTTACTAGCGCTACTCGGCGTGTCCGCCGTGATCGGCCTCGCCGCGCCCGCGTATGCCGATCCGGAACCCGCCCCAGCTGATGATGCGGGCTTCCTCGCTGCTCTGCAACAAGCCGGCATCACCTACTCCGGCCCAGCTTCAGTCATCGCGTCCGCCCAAGCGGTGTGCACGTGCTTGGATAACGGCGAATCGGGCCTCGAGCTAGTCCATGACGTGAAGACCCACAATCCCGGATTCACGATGGACGCAGCGTCCCAGTTCGCCCTGATTTCGGCGAAGTACTACTGCCCCCACCACCTTTCCAAGGCCTGAGGCAAGGTCGGGCTTTTCAGGTAGCAGTCGAGCTAAGGGGTCAACGTGGGAGTTATGAGACTGCTACTGCCGCTACTCGGCGTTTCCACCATGACCGGCCTTGCCGCGCACGCGTATGGCAATCCGGACGACGGCTTCGATGACGCAGGCTTCCTGGCGACTGTGCGCGATGCGGGCCTGAACTACAGCAGTTCAGTTCAAGCCATAGCATTTGCCAAAGGGGTGTGCGGGTCGATGGGTAGCGGAAAATCGGGCCCGGAGCTAATCCACGACTTGCAGAACCGCAATCCCGGATTGACCCCGGACCACGCAGCCCTGTTCGTGGCGATCTCAGCGAAGTACTACTGTCCGCAACTCGCCAAATAGTCATAGTGCGGCCTCCAGCGCAATAACTCGCGCAGGCTAGTCCCGTAGGTCTGCAGCGCAGCCGTCAGATTGCCCGACGCGTTCGCGGGAGTAACGGCAATGCGGTCAGTTTGGCCGTGAGCTACCTATCGTTTACCTAGACGTGGTTAGCTGCCGCCGATCAGCACCGCGCCGGGGGCCGGTATCAAAATCGTTCGGATTGATGGCAGACAGCCCTGCGGTCGGAAGGGGGTGCGGCGTCATGCAAACGCTGAGCGTCGCCGATTTCGCGCTCCGGCTGGCCGTTGGGGTGGGTTGCGGTGCCCTCATCGGTCTGGAGCGCCAATGGCGGGCACGAATGGCCGGCCTGCGCACCAACGCGCTGGTTGCCGCCGGCGCGACGTTGTTCGTGCTGTACGCGGTCGCTACCGAAGACAGCAGCCCCACCAGGGTCGCGTCCTATGTGGTGTCGGGCATCGGGTTCCTCGGCGGAGGGGTAATCCTGCGCGAGGGGTTCAACGTGCGGGGCCTCAACACCGCCGCCACCCTGTGGTGCTCAGCGGCAGTAGGTGTGTTGGCCGCTTCGGGACACCTGGTGTTCACTTTGATCGCTACCGTCACCGTCATCGCCATCCACCTCTTTGGGCGCCCGCTGGGACGGCTGATCGACCACGACAACAGCGGCGTGGAAGACGAGGGCCTACAGCCCTATGTGGTGCAGGTGGTTTGTCGCCCCAAGGCCGAAAAGTACGCACGCGCCCAGATCGTGCAACACGTCGGCAGCAACGACATCACGCTGGCCGGTATTCACACGGGACCGGCCACCGAAGACGAGATCACTTTGACCGCGCACTTGCTCATGGACGGCCATACGCCGGCCAAGCTGGAGCACTTGGTGGCCGAACTGTCCCTGCAACCGGGCATTCGCGCGGTGCACTGGTACGCCGGGGAACACGCGCAATCAGACTGACGCAGCTAAGGGCGGGCCTGTAGCTCCGGCGCGGCCGCGCGCAGGAGATCCGCGCGATTGCCGGTCAGTGGCGGATAGATCCGCCGGGTGTTGATGGTCTGCTTGGTGGCTTTGGCCGCTGCTCCATTCGCCACCACCACCCGGTCCCACCCCTCGGTGTAAACCGCGCCGGCCGGCCCGAGATCGAGAACCGTTACATACCAAGGGATCCGAAGAGTCAGCATTGGCTCGCCGAGCAGATCGCTGATGACGTTGTAGCCGGCATAGCGGCCCATCGGGCGCCCGTGTTGACAGGACATCACCGACAGGTGGTCGTCATCCATGCGGGCAGCGGCCACGTCCCCCGCGGCGAACATCGACGGCATCCCGATCACCCGCAGATGGTCATCGACCGGTATCCGGCCCAGCCGGTCGCGGGTCACCGGTATTTGCTCGCTCAGCGGGCTGGCCCGCATGCCAGCACACCACAGCACCGTTGCGGCCTTCAGCTGCTCACCCGACGACAGCGACACACCGTCCTTGCTGACCTCAGCGATGCTCACCCCCATCCTGGTCTCAACGCCGTTGTCCGACAGGGCCTGTTCGATCAGCGGCCGCGCCGATGCGCCCATGTCGGAGCCAACCAGGGGGTTGTGGTCAACCAACACCACCCGCGGCGCGACGCCCTCGTAGGCGAACAGTGTCCGCAGCCTGTTCGGCAGCTCGCAGGCCGCCTCAATCCCCGTTAGCCCGGCGCCGACCACGACTACGGTCGCAGCCCCCGCCTGCAACATCTCCACCGGCCCGTCGGCCAATCGGCGCAGATGGTGCTGCAGCCTGACCGCGCCGTCATAGGTGTCGACGTCAAAACCGAACTCGCGCAGGCCGGGAATCGCGGGCTTGACCACGTGACTGCCCGACGCCAGCACCAGCCGGTCGTAGCCATATGTCACACCACTTGACGTGGTGAGGGCTCGAGCGTCGGTGTCGATCGCGGTCACCTCGGTGGCGATATGCGCAATTCCGACGGGGTCGAGCACGTCGGCGAGCGGGATGCGGCAGGCGCTCAAATCAGCCTCGTAGTTGCGGACCCGGATGTCATGAAAAGGCCTGGCGCTCAACACGGTGATGTCTACGCTGCCCGGTGGGACACCGAGCTCGTCAAGTCGTCGGGCAGCGCCAAGCGCCGCCCACAGTCCCGCGAACCCGGAGCCGATCACCGCAACGCCGGTCAACGGCTCAACACCTGATTGATCTGATCCAGCGCCTTTGCGGCGTCATGACCGGGCAGCAGCACCCACGCGTGCACACCTCCGTCGAGTTCGTACCAGCCGATGTCGAGACCTTCGGCCGCGGCTCGCTTACGGAAGGCCCGGGCATCGGGGTTCAGCACGTCGTGGGTCCCGGTGAATACCGTCAGCCGCGGCAGATCGCTCAGCGGTCCCACACTTGGGCTGACCAGGGGAGTGTCCAGCGGATCGCCGCCGGCGTAGCGGATGCCCGCCGCACGAAGGTCGTCGGGGTTGAGAAACGGGTCGAGCTCGGCGACGGCGGGCACGTCCGGGTCCGGAAGGCCGACGTGCATCCAGGGGGAGAGCAGCACGGCGTCGGTCGGCTGTGGCAGACCCGCGTCTCGCACGGCGTGACACAGCGCGAAGGCCATACCGCCCCCGGCCGAATCACCCATGAACGCGATCGAACTCGGGTCTCGGGTCTCCAGCTCGCGGCGGTACACCTGCAGCAGGAACGGGAACACCTCGCGGTAGCTGTGCTCGGGGGCGATGGGGTATATCGGCACGGTCATGGTGCGCCGGACGGTGTTCGCCAGCTTCGCGATCGCCGGCCAGTGGAAATGGGGCATCAGGTCCAGCACGTACGCCCCGCCGTGCAGATACAGCAGGTGACCGCTGACGTCGCCGCCGCCGGCCCCACGTGGGCGGACCTGGTAGACCGGGCGACCGTTGAGGTCTGTCCGAGTGACGTCGATCCTCTTCAGCACTCGCCTCGACGGCTGCCCGCTGTACGGCGGCCGCGGGTGGGCTGCCCAGCGATCCAGCTTGGCAACCGGAAAGAGCCGATTGCGCACACCGGTGGCGCGCAGCAGCCGCTGCGTGACACCGAGTTTGAGCATCCCGCGATTTGTCGCTGTCATCGCCTCAAAGTGTGTACCCATTGGCCAGCGGTGCCGTAGTCGCGCACGTGGTGAGCGACCCGTCGTAGTCTGTCGGTGTGGATGCGCTCACCGGATTCTGGTTCGGGCTGCCCGAGCAGATGCGGGACCCGGTGCTGTTTGCCATCCCATTTTTCCTGTTGCTGTTGATCCTGGAGTGGACGGCGGCCCGCAAGCTGGCACGCATCGAGAGCGCCAAAATCGGTACGCCACGGCCACCCTCCGGCGCGTATCTCACCCGCGATTCGTGGGCGAGCATCTCGATGGGTCTGGTTTCGGTAGCCACCAGCGCCGGCTGGAAGGCGCTTGCCCTGCTCGGTTATGCGGCGATCTATGTCTACCTGGCGCCTTGGCATCTCCCGGTAAACCGGTGGCACACGTGGGTCATCGCGCTGCTGGGTGTCGACCTGCTGTATTACGGCTATCACCGCATCGCGCACCGGGTCCGGCTGATCTGGGCGACGCACCAGGCTCACCACTCCAGCCAGTACTTCAACTTCGCCACCGCGGTGCGCCAGAAGTGGAACAACAGCGGCGAGATCTTGATGTGGATTCCGTTGCCGCTATTGGGGCTTCCGCCGTGGATGGTGTATTTCAGCTGGTCGCTGAACTTGATCTACCAGTTCTGGGTGCACACCGAGCGAATCGACAAACTGCCGCGGCCATTCGAATTCGTGTTCAACACACCGTCGCACCATCGGGTGCACCACGGGATGGACAAGATCTACCTCGACAAGAACTATGGCGGCATCCTCATCATCTGGGACCGGCTCTTCGGCAGTTTCCAGCCGGAGCTGTTCCGCCCGCACTACGGCCTGACCAAACAGGTCGACACCTTCAACATCTGGGCCCTGCAGACCCGGGAATATGTGGCAATCGCCCGCGACTGGCGATCCGCAAGCCGCCTGCGCGACCGGCTGGGCTACGTCTTCGGACCGCCGGGCTGGGAGCCGCGGAGGGCCGGCCAAACCGACGGCGCCCTCCCGCTGGCCACGCCGCGGTAACGCCCGGCCCGGACAGGGCGAAAAGCTCCATGTGGGGGAGGTTGACACCGTAACCTCAACCTGCGGCCGGCAGTTGCGCCGGCCTCGACGGAGGGGAGTCCAAGGTGCGCCGGCTGACAGTGCGCATATTCGCCGCGTCGGCTACCGTCGCGGCCTTCGGTCCCGGGCTCTGGCCCGCCGCGGCCAGCGCGGACCCCACCTTGGTCTTTCCGGGTATGGAAATCCACCAGGACAACAAGGTCTGCACCTTGGGCTACGTCGACCCGGTGACGAGGATCGCGTTCACGGCGGGGCATTGCCGGGGCGGCGGACCCGTCGTCACCGACAGGGATCACAACGTGATCGGTCGTCTCGCGACATTCCGAGACAACACACCCAGCGGCTCGACAGTGGCCACCGACCAGTTGATCTCCGACTACGAGGCGATTGTGCTGAACGACAACGTCGCAGTGAACAACAATCTGCCGGGCGGGCGCCTACTGGAATCAAACCCAACCGTGACGGTTCAGCCCGGCCAGGCGGTCTGCCACTTCGGCGTTATCACCGGTGAGACGTGCGGAACCGTGGAGAGCGTCAATAACGGGTGGTTCACCATGTCCCACGGCGTTCAGAGCCAAAAAGGTGATTCGGGCGGACCGGTGTACCTGGCGCCCAATGACGGCCCCGCGGCGATGGTCGGCATCTTCAACAGCGTATGGGGGGACTTTCCCGCGGCGGTGTCGTGGCGGGCCGCCACCGACCAGGTCCACCAGGATCTCGGCGGGACGACCAATCCTCGTTAGGTCCCCGCTGACGCCATCAGCGGCGGGAAGGTGCGAGTGCGAATACCGGGATCAGTGGCGCGGCAGCGAGTAGCTGCTCATCGGTTGATTCCGGCGTCAACCCAACGACATAATCCTTGACCTGCCAGTACCACCTGGCCAGATAGCGCCTCAAGAGCTCGGGTTTGGCGGCATCGCGCACCTCGCTGATGGCGGTGCGTCGCCTTTTGGATCGGGGCCAGCGCGGTCCGATCTCGACGACGCCGGCGGCCCTGACATTGCGGGCCCACTGGGTGTCACCCCGCGGTGAGACGACATAGTCCACGCCGTCAACGGTGAGCAGGTTGATCACCACGCCCCGCTGTTTGCCGCTCTTGCGGCCGCGAACGCGCAGCGCCCGTGTCCCGGCGATGCTGATCCCCAGTTCGGCGAGCCACCGGATAACCCTGTTGGCGGCCTGGGCGGCCCGGTTCGGTTCTTCGTATCGCGTGGACATGCGGCATCCTCTCAGCGGGATCTGGTTCTAGAGAGCAGTGCTCTCGACGTTGATTACCGTGCCACAGCCCTCGCGAAAAAACAAGAGCGGTGATCTCGGTTGTGTCAGACTGGCCGCGTGGGAAAACGCCAGGACTCGCGGGAGCGGATCGAGGCGAAGATCGTCGAGCTCGGCCGCCGCCAGCTGGTGGATCACGGCGCGGCCGGGTTGTCGCTGCGCGCGATAGCCCGCGACCTGGGCATGGTGTCCTCGGCGGTGTACCGCTACGTGTCGAGCCGCGATGAGCTGCTGACCTTGCTGCTTGTCGACGCCTATTCCGAGCTCGCGGACACCGTGGACGCGGCCCGCGACACCTTAACCGACCTGTGGAGTGATGACGTCATCGCCATCGCGCGGGCGGCGCGACTATGGGCAGTCACGCACCCCGCTCGCTGGGCCCTGCTGTACGGCAGCCCCGTCCCGGGATACCACGCACCCGCGGAACGCACCGTCGGGGTCGGTACCCGCGTCGTCGGGGCATTCTTCGACGCGATCGCGGCGGGGATCGCTACCGGAGACATCAGGCTGTCCAATGACTTCGCGCCGCAACCGATGTCATCAGACTTCGAGCGGATTCGCCAGGAATTCGGGTTCCCCGGGGATGATCGCGTCGTCGCCAAGTGCTTCCTGCTCTGGGCGGGTGTGGTGGGTGCGATCAGCCTGGAGGTGTTCGGGCAATACGGCGCCGACACGCTGACCGACCCGGAGACGGTGTTCGATACCCAGGTGCGGCTGCTGGTGGGTGTGCTGACCAGCACTGAGGGTCCGGATTAGAACGTGTTCATTCGACTTTTCCCGAGCCGCTGCGGATGGTCGCGGCAAAGGTCCTACTCGGCCTTTCTGACGACTGGCAGGCTCCGCTATCCTGCGAAACGATGAACCTCACCGTTCAGTCGCCGACACAGATCGCGTGGGTCACCCCGGACCTGGATGCCACCGAAACGGCCCTCACCGGCCTGTTAGGCGTCCGCAAGTGGATTCGGATACCCGACGTGCACTTTGCTCCGGACACCTGCAGCTATCACGGAAAGCCGGCTGATTTCGTCGCGAGCATTTCGCTGAGCTATCTCGGAGACCTGCAGTTGGAGCTGATCTCTCCGGTCCGTGGAGAGAACGTCTATAGTGACTTTCTGCGCGACTCCGGGCCGGGTTTGCACCACATCTGTATGGAGGCCGAAAGCCCGGAGCAGTTCGACGCGGCGTTGGCCGATGCCACGGACCTTGGCGCGCCAGTCGTGCAGCGGGGCGTCATGCCCGGCGGAATCCAATTCGCCTACGTCTCAGCACCGCAGGCGGCGGTGCCGTTCATCGAGATCGCATACATCCCGCCAAAGATGCGGGCCTTCTACGACTACATCAAACAGGAGCAGCGGTGAGCACCGAGATACCAGCTACGGTCAGCGCGGACACAGTGACGTCCTGGTCGGATGACGTCGATGTGGTGGTGATCGGTTTCGGCATCGGCGGTGGTTGCGCGGCGGTCAGCGCGGCCGCGGCCGGCGCGCGGGTGCTGGTGCTCGAGCGCGCTGCCGCGCCGGGCGGCACCACTTCGCTTGCCGGAGGCCACTTTTACCTGGGCGGCGGGACCGCGGTGCAGCTGGCGACGGGTCACCCCGACTCACCCGACGAGATGTACAAGTACCTGGTCGCTGTGTCGCAGCAGCCCGACCACGCCAAGATTCGTGCGTACTGCGACGGCAGCGTCGAGCATTTCAACTGGCTTGAAGACTTGGGTTTTCAGTTCGAGCGCAGCTACTTCCCGGGCAAGGTGGTTGTCCCGGCGGGCACCGAGGGGTTGAGCTACACCGGCAACGAAAAGGTGTGGCCCTTCTGCGAGCAGGCCAAACCAGCGCCGCGCGGGCACTCCGTGCCGGTGCCCGGCGAGCTGGGCGGCGCGGCCATGGTCGTCGAGTTGCTGGTCAAACGCGCCGACGCCTTGGGAGCGCAGATCCGCTACGAGACCGGGGCAACCAATCTCATCCTGGACGACCACGGCGCGGTGGTCGGCGTCGCCTGGAAGCGTTTCACCGAAACCGGCGCGGTCAAGGCCAACGCGGTCATCATCGCCGCCGGCGGTTTCGCGATGAACCCGGACATGGTTGCCAAGCACGCGCCCGCACTGGGCCGGCAGCGACGCACTAAACACCACGGCCTGGTGCCGCCCTACATCCTGGGCAACCCCAACGACGACGGACTGGGCATCCGGATGGGTGTCTCGGCGGGAGGGGTCACCGAGCACATGGACGAGATGTTCATCACCGCGGCGGCCTACCCGCCGGAAATTCTGCTGACCGGTGTGATCGTCAACAAAGAGGGCAAACGCTTCGTCGCCGAGGACTCCTACCACGCGCGCACCTCGGCGTTCGTGCTGGAGCAGCCGGACGAAACCGCCTACCTGATCGTCGACGAAGCGCACACCGCGATGCCCGCGATGCCGCTGATTAGGTTCCTCGACGGTTACGAGACGATCGCCGAAATGGAGGCCGCACTGGGCATCACCGCGGGCAACCTCGCGTCGACGCTGAACCGCTACAACGGGCTCGCGGCCAAGGGCGAAGATCCGGATTTTCACAAGCAGCCGGAATTCCTTGCGCCACAAGACAATGGCCCTTGGGCGGTGTTCGACCTGTCACTCGGGCGGGCGATGTACTCGGGATTCACCATTGGCGGCCTCGCGGTCACCGTCGACGGCGAGGTACTCCGCGACGATGGCACGGTGGTCCCCGGCTTGTATGGGGTCGGCGCGTGCGCGTCCAATATCGCCCAGGACGGCAAGGGGTACGCCAGTGGCACGCAGCTGGGAGAAGGCTCGTTCTTCGGCCGCCGCGCCGGAGCGCATGCGGCAGCGGGAGCGCAAGTGCGGTCCGGCTAAACGCTGCGGCGCTACACCTGTGCCGGCTCCTTTTCCACCGGGCCCAGTCGCCATTCGCCGCCACCAAGCAGTTCGAGCTGTTGGTCGTGCAACAGTTCGACGGCGCGCCGATGGCTGACGCTGACGATGACACTGTCCGGCAGTTCGCTCCGCAGCATTTGGTACAACGCGAATTCCAGCCCTTCATCTAGCGCCGACGTGCTTTCGTCGAGGAAGACCGCCTGTGGTTTGGTGAGCAGGACGCGGGCAAAGGCAACACGCTGCTGCTCGCCGGGGGAGAGCACCTTGGCCCAGTCCCGCTCTTCGTCCAGCCGGTCACACAGCGGCACCAGCGCCACCTTCGTCAGTGTTTCCCGCAAGGCGCCTTCTGCGATGTCGTCGGGCGAATTCGGGTAGCACACCACGCCACGCAGAGACCCCAGAGGCACATACGGCAACTGCGACAAGAACATCGTCGCGTTATCGCCGTCCGGGCGGCATAGCGTCCCGGACGCGTATGGCCACAATTCGGCCAGGCTGCGCAGCAGCGTGGTCTTTCCGAACCCTGACTGTCCGGTAATCACCAGTGAGTCGCCGATGTCCAGCCGCACATCAAGCGGGTCGATCAACTGGTCTCCGCTCGGTGTGCGCACCTCGACATTGGCGAGCTCAACGGCGACGTCTTGACTCGGCTTGACCAGCACTGCCGGCAAAGCGCGGCCCTGAGCGTTGGCGTCGACCAGCCCATGCAATCGGATGATCGCCGCACGAAAGGCGGCGAACGCGTCGTAATTGTTGCGGAAGAACGACAGCGAGTCAGAAATATTGTTGAATGCCGTTGCCGTCTGCCCGACATCGCCGAAGTCGATCTGGCCCGCGAACAGCCGCGGCGCCTGGATCACCCACGGCAGCGGAACAATCAGTTGGGACATCGACCAGTTCCATCCGTTGAAGATGATGGTGCGGCGAACGAACCTGCGGTAGTTGTCGATGATCGGAGTGAAGCGCCGCCACAGCTGCGCCCGCTCGACTCGCTCACCGCGGTAGAAGCCCACTGCCTCCGCGGCGTCCCGTAACCGCACCAGGGCATAACGAAACGCGGCGTTGAGCTTCTCGTTGTTGAAGCTGAGCCAAATCAACGGACGCCCGAGCCAGAACGCGACGATGGTCGCGACCAGCACATACACCAAAACGACCCAGAACATCGCGCGCGGCAACTCAAGGCCGAAAACATCCAGATTCCCGGACAGGTTCCACAAGATCGCGGCAAATGAGATCACCGAGGCCACCGCGTTGACGGCCCCAAACAGCAATGTGGTGGTCGTCGCGTTGGACGGTATGTTCGGAGTGCCACCGACACCCGCTGTGAAGATGTCGACGTCCTGCTGGATGCGCTGGTCCGGGTTGTCGATGGTCTCGTCGATGAACAGATCCCGGTAGTACGCCCTGCCGTCGAGCCAGTCGTCGGTGAGGCGATCGGTCAACCACATGCGCCAGGCGATGATGAACCGCTGAGTCAGATAAATGTCGAGCACGATGCGTGCGATGAATATGAATGCTAGGACGCTGAAATGCAGAAGCGACATCCAAAAGCCGTGAATCCCAGACTGTTTGACCACTTCGTTGTGGGCTGCGATGCCTTGGAATGCTTTCTGCAGCGCCGTAAACAAGTCGTTGCCCTGGAAACTGAACAACACCGTCAGACGCACCGAGAAAAGAACCAGCAGCAACAACACACCGAACATCAGCCACACCCGCACGGCCTGCCTGCCGGTGAAATATCCACCGGTGATCCGCCAGTACTGCCGACCCCACCCGGTGAGGTATCTGAGCAAAATCAGCACAACGAGGAGACAGACGGCGCTGACCACCCAGGCTTCGGCGAGCCAACGCAAGGAGTCGGTGGCTGCGGTCGACCAGTTGATCGATTCCGTGAACGGCTTGGGGCCCACCTTCGACGTCTCCTTGCTGCACGGGCATCCAAAGGACACCTCATGGTTGGTTACTTGCCCGCGAAGGTACCCGAGGGCGGCGGATAGGCTGCCGACATGAGCACTGACGCTCCGTCCCGCCAAACCGTCCACGCAGGCCGGCTCATCGCGCGCCGACTGCGGGCCAACGGTATCGACACGGTGTTCACCCTGTCCGGCGGCCACCTGTTTTCCATCTACGACGGCTGCCGCGACGAGGGTATCCGGCTGATCGACACCCGCCACGAGCAGACCGCGACCTTCGCCGCCGAGGGCTGGTCGAAGGTGACGAGACTGCCTGGCGTGGCCGCACTCACCGCGGGCCCCGGCGTCACCAACGGGATGAGCGCGATGGCGGCTGCGCAGCAGAACCAGTCGCCTCTGCTGGTGCTCGGCGGACGGGCCCCAGCGCAGCGCTGGGGGATGGGCTCGCTGCAGGAGATCGACCACGTGCCGTTTGTGGCTCCGCTGGCCCGCTTCGCCGCCACCGCGCAATCGGCCGACGCCGCGGGCCGGCTCATCGACGAAGCGCTGCAGGCGGCCGTCACCGCCCCGTCGGGTGTCGGATTCGTCGACTTCCCGATGGACCACGTGTTTTCCATGTCCGACGATGACGGCCGCCCCGGCGCCCTCACGAACCTGCCGCCGGCCCGCACCCCGGACGGCCGTGATCTCGAAGCCCTAGACCGCGCCGCGGGGTTGCTGTCCGCGGCGCAGCGGCCGGTGATCATGGCGGGAACCAACGTCTGGTGGGGACACGCCGAAGCCGCGCTGCTGCGTCTGGCCGAGGAACGGCAGATCCCGGTGCTGATGAACGGGATGGCGCGCGGCGTGGTGCCCGCCGACCACCCGCTGGCCTTTTCGCGCGCCCGCGGAAAAGCCCTGGGCGAGGCGGACGTGGCGCTGGTCGTCGGCGTGCCGATGGATTTCCGGCTGGGCTTCGGCAAGGTGTTCGGGCCGCAAACCGAGCTCGTCGTGGCGGACCGTGTTGAACCCGGGCGCGAGCATCCGCGGTCCATTGCGGCCGGCCTCTACGGGGACCTCACGTCGATCCTCTCGGCGCTGGCCATGCCCGGCGGAGCCGACCATCAGGACTGGATCGGCGAGCTGCGAACGGCCGAGTCCGATGCCCGTGGCCTGGAAAAAGCCGACCTGGGCGATGACCGGGCTCCGCTGCACCCGATGCGGGTGTATGCCGAGCTGGCGCCGCTGCTGGACCGCGACGCCATTGTTGTTATCGATGCCGGCGATTTCGGGTCCTACGCCGGCCGGGTCATCGACAGCTATCGGCCCGGCTGCTGGCTGGACAGCGGCCCCTTCGGCTGCCTTGGTTCGGGCCCTGGCTACGCCCTGGCCGCCAAGCTCGCCCGGCCCGACCGTCAGGTCGTCTTGCTGCAAGGCGACGGCGCATTCGGCTTCAGCGGGATGGAGTGGGACACCCTGGTCCGGCACAACGTCCCGGTGGTGTCGGTGATCGGCAACAACGGAATCTGGGCCCTGGAAAAGCACCCGATGGAGGCGATTTACGGCTATTCGGTGGTGGCGGAATTGCGGCCGGGAACCCGCTACGACGAGGTGGTGCGCGCCCTCGGTGGCCATGGCGAGCTGGTATCCGCGCCCGCCGAGCTAAGGCCCGCGCTGGAGCGCGCCTTCGCCAGCGGCCTGCCCGCCGTCGTCAACGTGCTCACCGACCCGGGCGTCGCGTATCCACGCCGATCCAACCTGGCTTGATTGGCCGGCTGAGTCGGCCGGCGCCGCGCTCCGCGTACCGTTGACCTGTGTCAAAGACCACCCGCGCTCAGCCCGGCCGTCTGAGCAGCCGATTTTGGCGCCTGCTCGGCGCCAGCACCGAAAAGAACCGTAGCCGTTCCCTCACCCAGGTCACCGCCTCGGACGAGTACTCCGAGGAAGCCGCCGATCTCAACGACGCGAAGCTGCGCAAGGCGGCGGGCCTGCTCGAGCTCGGGGATCTCGCCGAATCGGAAGACATACCGCAGTTCCTTGCGATCGCCCGGGAAGCGGGCGAGCGGGCAACGGAGTTGCGGCCGTTCGACGTCCAGTTGCTGGGCGCGCTGCGCATGCTTGCCGGCGACGTGATCGAGATGGCCACCGGTGAGGGCAAGACCCTGGCCGGGGCGATCGCGGCCGCGGGCTACGCGCTCGCCGGCCGGCACGTGCACGTCGTGACCATCAACGACTACCTGGCCCACCGCGACGCCGACTGGATGGGCCCGCTGATCGAGGCGCTGGGCCTGACCGTCGGCTGGATCACCGCGGAGTCGACGAGCGAGGAACGCCGAGCCGCCTATGACTGCGACGTGACCTACGCCTCGGTCAACGAGATCGGCTTCGACGTGCTGCGCGATCAGCTGGTGACCGATGTCGATGACCTGGTATCGCCCAATCCCGATGTGGCCCTTATCGACGAGGCCGACTCCGTGCTCGTCGACGAGGCGCTGGTGCCGCTCGTGCTGGCCGGCACCACCCACCGCGAGACGCCGCGGCTGGAGATCATCAAGCTGGTCGGCGAGCTCGCCGCCGACACCGACTACGACACCGACGCCGACAGCCGCAACGTGCATCTGACCGACGTCGGCGCGCGCAAAGTCGAAAAGGCCCTCGGCGGCATCGACCTCTACTCCGAGGAACACGTCGGCACCACCCTGACCGAAGTCAACGTCGCCCTGCACGCGCATGTGCTGTTGCAGCGCGACGTGCACTACATCGTCCGCGATGACGCGGTGCACCTGATCAACGCCTCCCGCGGCCGCATCGCGCAACTGCAGCGCTGGCCGGACGGCCTGCAGGCCGCCGTGGAGGCCAAGGAAGGCATCGAGACCACCGAAACCGGCGAGGTGCTCGACACCATCACGGTGCAGGCGCTGATCAACCGCTACATGACCGTGTGCGGCATGACCGGCACCGCGCTGGCCGCCGGTGAGCAGCTGCGGCAGTTCTACAAGCTCGGTGTTTCACCGATTCCGCCGAACACCCCGAACGTTCGCGAGGACGAATCGGACCGCGTCTACATCACCGCCGCCGCCAAGAACGACGCGATCGTCGATCACATCGCCGAGGTGCACGAGACCGGGCAGCCGGTGCTGGTCGGCACCCGCGACGTGGCCGAATCCGAAGAGCTGCACGAGCGTCTGCTGCGCCGCGGAGTCCCCGCGGTGGTGCTCAACGCGAAGAATGACGCCGAGGAGGCCCAGGTGATCGCCGAGGCCGGCAAACACGGCGTGATCACGGTGTCCACGCAGATGGCCGGGCGCGGCACCGATATCCGGCTCGGCGGATCCGACGAGGCTGACCACGACCGGGTCGCCGAACTGGGCGGGCTGCACGTGGTCGGCACCGGCCGGCACCACACCGAGCGGCTGGACAACCAGTTGCGCGGCCGGGCCGGACGCCAGGGTGACCCGGGGTCGTCGGTGTTCTTCTCGAGCTGGGAAGACGACGTCGTCGCAGCCAACCTCGAGCGCAACAAGTTGCCGACGCAGACCGATGAGGACGGCAGGATCGTCAGCCCCAAGACCAGCGGCCTGCTGGACCACGCGCAGCGCGTCGCCGAGGGCCGATTGCTGGATGTGCACGCGAACACCTGGCGCTACAACCAGCTGATCGCCCAGCAGCGCGCCATCATCGTCGACCGCCGAAACACGTTGCTGCGCACTGCAACCGCGCGCGAGGAACTCGCCGAGCTGGCGCCGGAACGATACGAAGAGCTCTCCGAGGACCTGTCCGAAAAGCGTCTAGAGAAGATCTGCCGGCTCATCATGCTGTATCACCTCGACCGCGGCTGGGCCGATCATCTGGCGTATCTGGCCGACATCCGCGAAAGCATCCATTTGCGCGCACTGGGCCGGCAGAACCCGCTCGACGAATTCCACCGGTTGGCGGTCGACGCGTTCGCATCGCTGGCGGCCGACGCGATCGAGGCTGCCCAACAGACGTTTGAGACCGCAAACGTCGTCGAAGACGAACAGGGGCTGGATCTGTCCAAGCTGGCGCGGCCGACGTCGACCTGGACATACATGGTCAACGACAACCCGCTGGCCGATGACACGCTGACCACCCTGAGCCTGCCCGGGGTGTTCCGCTGAGCTGAGCCGTCAGGCGGACCGACGAGGAACCGGGCTGTGCTTGATTACCCGGCTCCAGCTCGGTCCGCGCTGCGAACCGCATCGTCGCCGGGCTAAGGTCACGGCTCATGGAGCCGCAGCGTCCGCCCGAACGGGTGCTGACAGTACCCAACTTGCTGAGCGCGCTCCGCCTGGCGCTCATCCCGGTGTTTATTTACGTTCTGCTCGTCAAGCACGCCGACGGCTGGGCGGTGGCGATTCTGATGTTCAGCGGTGCCTCCGACTGGGCCGACGGCAAGATCGCCCGGACGCTGAACCAGTCTTCGCGGTTGGGCGTCCTACTCGACCCGGCGGTCGATCGCCTCTACATGGTGACGGTCCCGATCGCGTTGGCGCTGCGCGGGATCGTGCCGTGGTGGTTCGTCATCACACTGCTGGTACGCGACGCTCTACTGGCGGCGACGCTGCCGGTGTTGCGGAGCCGCGGACTGTCGGCGCTGCCGGTGACCTATGTCGGTAAGGCCGCGACCTTCTGCCTGATGGCCGGCTTTCCACTCGTCCTGCTGGGAACGTGGGACGCATTGTGGAGCCGGGTGGTGGGGGCCATCGGTTGGGCGTTTTTGGTCTGGGGTATGTATACGTACCTGTGGTCGCTCGTCCTGTACCTGGTGCAGATGACGCTGGTGGTGCGCCGGATGCCCAAGGTCAACCACAAGACCGGTCAGCGGCTCCCCCCCAAAGCGGGTGAACATGGGTGAACCCGACCGGCTGCTCGGCGGCTATGACCCCAATGCCGGCTACAGCGCCCACGTGGCAACGCGACCCACGCTCATCCCGGTGCCCTCACTGCTACGCGCCCTGCTGTCGGAACATCTGGACCCCGGTTACGCCGCGGCGGCCGCCGAACGCTCGGCCACGCCGCCAAGCACGCGAGCCCGCGCTTTCGGTTGGTTTTGGCAAGCCCTGGCCGCGACGCTGGTCGCCACGGTGTTTGCCGCCGCGGTCGCGCAGGCCCGCTCCGTTGCCCCCGGGATGCGGACCGAACAGCAGCTGCTCGCAACAAGCGTGCGTTCAACCGAAGCCGCCGCCGCCAAGTTGGCTCAACGGCGCAGCGTGCTCACCGGGCAACTCGACAACGTACAACGGCGCGCGCTCGCCGACGATGCCGAGGGGCAGCGGCTGCTGACCCGCCTCGACGCGCTCAGCCTGGCAGCGGCCAGCACAGCCATCACCGGGCCGGGCCTGACGGTGACCGTGACCGATCCCGGTGTGAGCCCGAATCTTTCCGACGTATCCAAGCAGCGGGTTAACGGCAGCCGGCAAATCATTCTGGACCGCGACCTGCAGCTCGTCGTCAACTCGTTGTGGGCGAGTGGTGCTGAGGGCATCTCGGTCGGCGGCGTACGGATCGGGCCGAACGTGACCATTCGGCAGGCCGGCGGCGCGATCCTGGTTGACAACAACCCCACCAGCAGCCCCTATACGATCCTCGCGGTCGGACCGCCGCACGCGATGCGAGACGTCTTCGACAACAGCCCCGGTCTGCAGCGTCTCAGGCTGCTGGAGGTCTCCTACGGCGTCGGCGTCAGCGTGAACATCGCCGATGGCCTTTCACTGCCTGCCGGCTCCATCCGGGATGTCAAGTTCGCCAAACAGATTGGGCCCTCGTGAGAGAATTCGCTGTAACGATGGTTCCGGTGCCCGTCCGGCGAACGTGGACGGGAATGCGGCGAGCATGATCGGTATCGCGGCGCTTGCCATCGGGATCGTGCTGGGCTTGGTTTTCCATCCCAGCGTGCCCGAGGTCATCCAGCCCTATCTGCCGATCGCGGTGGTCGCCGCCCTCGACGCGGTGTTCGGCGGGCTGCGCGCCTACCTCGAGCGGATCTTTGACCCGAAGGTCTTCGTGGTTTCGTTCGTGTTCAACGTCTTGGTCGCTGCCCTTATCGTCTACGTCGGCGACCAACTAGGCGTTGGCACGCAGTTGTCCACCGCGATCATCGTCGTGCTGGGTATCCGCATCTTCGGCAATGCCGCAGCACTGCGGCGACGGCTGTTCGGGGCATGACGGGGATGAGGTCACGATGAGCCAAGATCCCTCAGAACACGCCGGGCCCCCAGAACCGGAAAGTCCTGACGCGCCAACCCAGCACGGTCACTCCAGTGAGCCGCGTGGCCGCCACGAGCTACCCAACGATCTTCCGCGGCCGGAGATCGGGCCGCTACGCCGTACCGGACTGTCGGGACTGCTGCGAGGCGGGCGATCTCGTTTGGTGTTCGGAACACTGGCGATCCTGTTGTGCCTGGTCTTGGGGATCGCCATCGTCACCCAGGCCCGCCAGACCAGGTCCGGTGACTCCCTGGAAACCGCTCGTCCGGCCGATCTGTTGGTGTTGTTGGATTCGTTGCGGCAACGCGAGGCCACGCTGAATACCGAAGTGACGGATCTTCAGAACACGCTGAACTCGTTGCAGGCGTCAGGCAACACCGATCAGGCCGCCATCCAAAGCGCTCAGGCCAGGTTGGCTGCGCTATCCATCCTGGTTGGTGCTGTGGGCGCCACTGGGCCTGGTGTCACGTTGAAGATCGAAGATCCCGGACCTGGGGTGGCACCAGAAGCGATGCTCGACGTGATCAACGAATTGCGTGCCGCGGGCGCCGAGGCGATCGAAATCAATGATGCACACCAGTCGGTGCGCGTCGGCGTCGATACCTGGGTGGTCGGTGTTCCCGGCTCCCTGACCATCGACAATAAGGCGCTGTCGCCGCCGTATTCGGTTCTGGCGATTGGTGATCCGCCGACGCTGGCCGCTGCGATGAACATTCCCGGTGGCGCGGAGGACAGCGTCAAACGCGTTGGCGCGCGGATGTCTGTGCAACAGGCCGACCGAGTGGACGTGACCACCTTGCGGCAACCAAAACCGCACCAATACGCTCAGCCCGTCAAGTGAGCACCGACCAGAACAGGATCACCGTGAGCGATATCCCGCCCGATCTGCATTACACCGCCGAACATGAATGGGTTCGCCGCAGCGGGGGAGACACCGTGCGGATCGGGATCACCGACTTCGCGCAGTCGGCACTGGGTGATGTCGTTTTTGTCCAGCTGCCCGACCTGGGCGCTGAGGTGACCGCAGGCGAGTCCTTCGGCGAAGTGGAGTCGACAAAATCGGTGTCGGACCTATACGCGCCGGTTTCGGGCAAAGTATCAGCGGTCAACAGCGATCTGGAGGGCAGCCCACAACTCGTGAACTCGGAGCCGTATGGCGCGGGCTGGCTACTCGACGTGCAGGCCTCCGATGTCGCAGCTTTGGAGTCTGCCCTTGCGGAGCTGCTTGACGCTGAGGCCTACCGGGGCACACTGACCGAATGACGGTTGCTAAGGTGCCTGCCAGCGCCGCGCGGCGACGATCCGGAACGGTCAGCGCCCCTGACTGCGGTGGCAAGCACAATGCGGACCACCGCGCGGTACGGTCAAGGAATCAGCATTGGAGGCACTAAGAAGCTAGTAATCGGCAGTACAAGGCGGAGAATCTAGTAGGAAGCCGGCCGAGCGGCCCGGTCAGACAACGCCACAGCGGCCAGAAGGAGCAGCGGGTGACGGACATGGACAACGACCAGACTTCTGACGAAGTCACCGTGGAGACGACCTCGGTCTTCCGCGCCGACTTCCTCAACGAGCTGGATGCTCCGGCACAGGGGGGTGCCGAGAGCGCGGTATCCGGGGTCGAAGGGCTCCCGGCGGGTTCGGCGTTGCTAGTCGTCAAACGGGGACCCAACGCTGGGTCGCGCTTCCTGCTCGACCAGGCCACTACCTCCGCCGGCCGGCATCCGGACAGTGACATCTTCCTCGATGACGTCACGGTCAGCCGTCGCCACGCCGAATTCCGATTGGAAAGCAACGAATTCCACGTTGTTGACGTCGGCAGCCTCAACGGCACCTACGTCAACCGCGAGCCGGTGGATTCGGCGGTACTGGCAAACGGTGACGAAGTGCAGATCGGCAAGTTCCGTTTGGTGTTTTTGACCGGACCCAAGCAAGGTGACGACGACGGGGGAACCGGAGGCTAGTGAGCGCACCCGATAGCCCGGCACTGGCCGGGATGTCGATCGGGGCGGTCCTTGACCTGTTGAGGCCGGATTTCCCCGATGTCACAATCTCCAAGATTCGCTTCCTGGAGGCCGAGGGACTGGTGACGCCGCAGCGCGCAGCATCGGGGTACCGGAGATTTACCGCGTACGACTGCGCGCGGCTACGCTTCATCCTCACCGCCCAGCGGGACCACTACCTACCGCTAAAGGTGATTAGGGCGCAGCTGGACGCCCAGCCCGACGGTGAGCTACCGCTATTCGGATCGCCTTACGGCGTACCGCGATTGGTCTCGGTAACGGACAGCGGGGCTGGACGCCAGGCCGGATCAGACACCTCGGCGGCGTCGCCGACCCCTATCCGGCTGAGTCGGGAAGACCTCTTGGAGCGCTCAGGAGTCCACGAAGACCTGCTGACGGCGCTGCTCAAGGCCGGGGTGATCACCACCGGGCCGGGCGGTTTCTTCGATGAACACGCGATCGTGATACTCCAATGTGCACGGGCCTTGTCCGAGTACGGCGTCGAGCCGCGTCATCTGAGGGGGTTCCGCTCAGCGGCCGACCGGCAGTCCGACCTGATCGCCCAGATCGCCGGGCCGTTGGTCAAAGCCGGTAAGGCCGGCGCCCGTGATCGCGCCGACGACCTGGCGCGCGAAGTCGCGGCACTAGCTATCACTTTGCACACCTCGTTGATGAAGTCTGCCGTTCGCGACGTTCTGCATCGCTGAGGATTAGACTTCGTTGGACAGCTTGGTGTTCGGCGGCATGCGCGGAGGGCAGACGCAGATGGGTGAAGTTCGTGTTGTCGGCATTCGTGTCGAGCAGCCGCAGAACCAGCCGGTGCTGTTGCTGCGCGAAGCCAACGGTGACCGGTACCTGCCGATCTGGATAGGCCAGTCGGAAGCCGCCGCGATCGCGCTGGAGCAGCAAGGCGTCGAGCCACCCCGCCCACTGACGCATGATCTGATCAGGGATCTCATTGCCGCGCTTGGGCATTCGCTCAAAGAGGTGCGGATCGTCGATCTGCAGGAGGGCACTTTCTACGCCGATCTGATCTTCGACCGCAACATCAAAGTGTCGGCGCGCCCCTCGGACTCGGTGGCGATCGCACTGCGGGTCGGCGTCCCGATCTACGTCGAGGAGGCGGTGCTGGCACAGGCTGGTCTGCTGATTCCCGACGAAAGCGACGAGGAGGCTAGCAGCGCTGTGCGTGAGGACGAGGTGGAGAAGTTCAAAGAGTTTCTTGACAGTGTGTCGCCGGACGATTTCAAGGCCACCTAGCCCGGCGACGATGCAGCCGTCTATATCACGGATGCGTTTCATATAGCACCGGGATGCGACACGCCTCGCGGTTAGCGCCCACTGACCCAGGCGACGGCCATACTTGATTACGACTTAAGGCACGGCAGCTATCGAACAGCAGTAAGCTCTCTAGCACTCGGGCCTGACTAAAGGTGGCTGTCCCGGCAGCCAGAGCCGCAGCTAGCGACAAGAGCGCGATCGGCGAGAGGAACCACCGTGAGCGACCAGCCACGTCAAGGTCAACTGGACCTTGCTGACCACGCGGACGGCGCGACCAGTGGTGGCGGTGGCCTCAATGGCCCCACCGCACCGCGTGGACCCGTGCAACCCGGACTGTTCCCCGACGATTCCGTGCCCGACGAGTTGGTTGGCTATCGCGGGCCGAGTGCCTGCCAGATCGCCGGCATCACATACCGCCAGTTGGACTACTGGGCACGCACCTCGTTGGTGGTCCCGTCGATTCGCAGCGCGGCAGGTTCGGGCAGCCAGCGGCTCTACTCGTTCAAAGACATCCTCGTTCTCAAGATCGTCAAGCGCTTGCTCGACACCGGTATCTCGCTGCACAACATCCGGGTTGCGGTCGACCATCTGCGCCAGCGGGGTGTCCAGGATCTGGCCAACATCACCTTGTTCTCCGACGGCACCACGGTGTATGAGTGCACGTCGGCCGAAGAGGTTGTCGACCTGCTGCAAGGCGGGCAGGGCGTGTTCGGCATCGCCGTGTCCGGCGCGATGCGTGAGCTGACCGGCGTTATCGCCGACTTCCACGGTGAGCGCGCTGACGGCGGCGAGTCAATTGCCACGCCGGAAGACGAGCTGGCTTCCCGGCGCAAGCATCGCGACCGCAAGATCGGCTAGCTGAGAGTTCCCACCGCGAGCTGGGGGCACTCCCGCGAGCAGACACAGAATCGCACCGGCGGCTGCCGCGCGTGCGACTTTGCGTCTGCTCGGCAGTAAACTGGACCACGCATCGCACTTGCGCGGGAGAGTTCTGTGGCGGCCAGCTACAGACGCCGAAGGAGCAACACCTCTCCGTCAACCTCTCAGGCACCCGGACCGCGCTAGATAACGATGCCTCTGGAAAGCGGTGGAGACCTGTATCGGTCCACACCCGCCGATGGGGAAAGGCGCCGGACCGTACCGGCGCTGAATCTCTCAGGCGCCCGATGGACGGGCGAAGACAGAGGGAGAGGACCCTAGTCCTCTCCCTGTGTCAGGAGTTCGCCAGTGCCCGACCAATCAACCTTCGCAGACCGGCATATCGGCCCGGACAGCCAGGCCATCGCCACCATGCTCGCGGTCATCGGTGTCGACTCGCTCGACGACCTGGCGGCCAAGGCGGTCCCGACGGGCATCCTCGACAAGCTCACCGACACAGGTGACGCACCGGGCCTGGACCACTTACCACCGGCCGCCAGCGAGGCCGAGGCGCTGGCCGAGCTCCGGGCGCTCGCCGACTCCAACACCGTCGCGGTGTCGATGATCGGGCAGGGCTACTACGACACGCTCACACCCCCGGTGCTGCTGCGCAACATCATGGAAAACCCGGCCTGGTATACCGCGTACACGCCCTATCAGCCCGAGATCAGCCAGGGTCGGCTGGAAGCGCTGCTGAATTTCCAGACCGTGGTCACCGACCTCACCGGCCTCGAGATCGCGAACGCGTCGATGCTCGACGAGGGCACCGCGGCCGCCGAGGCCATGACATTGATGCATCGTGCGGCCCGCGGCACCGCGAACCGGCTGGCCGTCGACGCCGACGTATTCACCCAGACGGCAGCGGTGCTGGCCACCCGCGCCAAGCCGCTGGGCATCGAAATCGTCACCGCCGACCTGCGTAACGGCCTGCCCGACGGCGAGTTCTTCGGCGTCATCACCCAGCTACCCGGGGCCAGCGGCCGGATCACGAACTGGACGGCTCTGGTGGCTCAGGCGCACGACCGCGGCGCCCTGGTCGCCATCGGCGCCGACCTGTTGGCGCTGACGCTGATCACACCGCCAGGCGAGACCGGCGCCGACGTCGCCTTCGGCACAACCCAAAGGCTCGGCGTGCCAATGGGATTCGGCGGCCCCCATGCGGGGTACCTGGCCGTGCACGCCAAGCACGCCCGTCAGCTGCCGGGCCGACTGGTCGGCGTGTCCGTCGACAGTGACGGGTCGCCGGCGTATCGCTTGGCGCTGCAGACGCGCGAGCAGCACATCCGCCGCGACAAGGCGACCAGCAACATCTGCACCGCACAGGTGCTGCTGGCGGTGATGGCCGCCATGTACGCCAGCTACCACGGCGCCGAAGGGCTGACCGGAATCGCGCGCCGCGTGCACTCGCACGCCGAGAGCATCGCCGCCGCGCTGGGCGACGCGCTGGTACACGAGAAGTACTTCGACACGGTGCTGGCCCGGGTGCCGGGGCGCGCGGATGAGGTGCTGGCCGCGGCCAAGGCGAAGGGCATCAACCTTTGGCGCGTCGACGCCGACCACGTGTCGGTGGCCTGCGACGAAGCCACCACCGACGCTCATGTCGCGGCGGTTCTGCACGCTTTCGGAATCTCCGCCGCACAGCCGGTCGGGAGCGATATCGCGACCCGAACCTCAGAGTTCTTGACGCACCCCGCGTTCACCCAATACCGCACCGAGACGGCGATGATGCGCTACCTGCGTGCGCTGGCGGATAAGGACATCGCCTTGGATCGCAGCATGATTCCGCTCGGCTCGTGCACGATGAAACTCAACGCCGCGGCCGAGATGGAATCGATCACCTGGCCCGAATTCGCGCGTCAGCATCCGTTCGCCCCGGCATCGGACACCCCGGGGCTGCGTCGCCTCATCGGCGAGCTGGAGAGCTGGCTGGTACAGATGACCGGCTACGACGCCGTCTCTCTGCAACCCAACGCCGGCTCGCAAGGCGAGTACGCGGGCCTTTTGGCGATCCATGACTACCACGCCAGCAGGGGCGAACCGCACCGCGACATCTGCCTGATCCCGTCCAGCGCGCACGGCACCAACGCCGCGTCGGCGGCGTTGGCCGGTATGCGGGTGGTGGTGGTTGGCTGCCACGATAACGGCGACGTCGATCTCGACGATCTACGTGCCAAGGTCAGCGAACACTCCGACCGGCTGTCGACGCTGATGATCACCTATCCGTCCACCCACGGTGTGTACGAGCACGACATCGCCGACATCTGCGCCGCCGTGCACGACGCGGGCGGCCAGGTGTACGTCGACGGCGCCAACCTCAACGCGCTGGTGGGCCTGGCCCGCCCGGGGAAATTCGGCGGCGACGTCAGCCACCTCAACCTGCACAAGACGTTCTGCATCCCGCACGGCGGCGGCGGTCCGGGGGTCGGGCCGGTGGCGGTGCGTTCGCATCTGGCGCCGTTCCTGCCGGGTCACCCGTATGCTCCTGAGTCCCCCGCAAGCGGGTGCGGGTCCGCCCCCACAAGTGGGAGGTACCCCCTCCCACTTGTGGGGGCGTGCCCCCAGCCCCAGGGCCATCCGGTCTCGTCGGCGCCCTACGGGTCTGCCTCGATTCTGCCGATCACCTGGGCCTACATCAGGATGATGGGCGCCGACGGTCTGCGGGCGGCGTCGCTGGTCGCGATCACCTCGGCCAACTACATCGCCCGCCGGCTCGACGAGTACTTCCCGGTGCTGTACACCGGCGAGAATGGCATGGTCGCCCACGAGTGCATCCTGGACCTGCGCGGGATCACCAAGGCGACCGGCGTGACCGTCGACGACGTCGCAAAACGCTTGTCGGACTACGGCTTCCACGCGCCCACCATGAGCTTCCCGGTGGCCGGCACGCTAATGGTGGAGCCCACCGAGAGCGAAAGCCTTACCGAAATCGACGCATTCTGCGAGGCCATGATCGCCATCCGCGGGGAGATCGACCGCGTCGGCGCGGGGGAGTGGCCCGCCGATGACAATCCGCTGCGGGGCGCGCCGCACACCGCTGAGTGCTTGCTGGTCACCGACTGGGACCACCCGTATACCCGGGAAGAGGCCGCCTATCCGCTCGGCGCGGCCTTCCGGCCCAAGGTGTGGCCGCCGGTGCGTCGCATCAACGAAGCCTACGGCGACCGCAACCTGGTCTGCTCGTGCCCGCCGGTGGCGGCGTTCGCCTGAACCGGCCCGCTGATCAGCCGAAGCGCTGCAGGATCGCCGCGGCAATCTGGTCGGGCGCATCCTCCTGGATGAAATGCTTGGCGGTGGGCAACTCGACGAGGACGTGGTCGGGAAACGTCTGGCGCATCCGCGGGAGCGTCGGGCCGGGCCTGAATGCGAAATCTTTCATGCCCCAGACGAATAGCGCGGGCTTGGCGCCCAGCTTGGCCGGCACCGCCTGGCCTAGCCGTTCCAGCAGGGGATGGGCGGCCAAGAGCTGCTTGGGCATCTCGGCCACACCCAACCGCGCGGCCGGGCTGGGCTGCACCGCCCGGTAGTGCTCCATCACGACGGCGCTGGGCCGGCGCTCGGTGCCTGCGGGGATCAGCTGCTCGACGAAGAAATTGCGTTGCAGAATCGCCCACTGCATCGGCGGACTGGACATCACCCGGCTGAAGATCTTGGTCGTCAGCACGTCGGTAGGCCAGAACCACGTGTTTCCCAACACGACGCCGCGCACCCGATCGGCACGCCCCACGGCGACCGCCATGCCGATCGGCCCACCCCAGTCCTGGCCCATCGTCAGGTAGGCGTCGAGGCCGAGGTGATCGACAAATTCGCCGACGACTTGGGCGTGCTCGTCGATCGTGTAGCCGAATCCGGCGGGACGCTCCGACAGCCCGAACCCGAGATAATCCGGCGCGATGCAACGGAATCGGTCGCGCAGCCCGACGATGATGTCGCGATACAGGAAGCTCCACGTCGGGTTGCCGTGGCACAACAGGATTGGCGGGCCGTCACCCTCATCGATGTAGTGGATGCGACCCCGCGAGCTGTCGAACCAGCGCGACTCGAACGGATACAGCCGTGGATCGGGCGTGAAATCAACCTTCATCGCGCTCCTTCGATAACGCCCATGATGGTATGCCCGAAGTATGACAAGTCGCCGGGATGCCGACGGCAGTAGCTGTCAGCTCAGGTACGTATTGATCGCCGTGGCGAGGTCGGGGGTGGCCGACGTCGCCAGGTTCTGGTAGCTGCCTCCGCTGAGCTGAGCGACGGCTTCCCAGGTTGCCCGGTCGGGGTCAGCTCCGAAATCGATGACGTTGACCGCGATCGGTTTCGCCGGATCGGCGCTGCGGCGGATGAAGTCCTGCAGTCCCGGCCCGTCAAGGGTTTGGTCCGAGTGGGGCCCCGCTGTGATCACCAGCACCGAATTCGTTTGGCCGGCACGGTAATTGGTCAGCATGTCCTGGTAGATGATTCGCAGTGTGGTAAACGACACAGCACCGCCGTTCGATGAATACTGCTTGTCCAGCGCGGCCAGCAGAGCTGCCGTGCGCGGCTGGCCGTTGACCGGGTCGGTCAGTGGCCCGGTCGCCACCTCTGATCGACCTTCGTGGCCGTCGAACGTCCACAGCCCCATGACCGAGTTGGGCGGCATCGCCTTGATCCTGTCTCCGAGCGCCGCGATGACGTTGGCCAGGCGGGTCTTGCCGCCGTCATCGGTGGACAGCGACTGGTCGAGCATGATGGTCGTTGCCACCCCGTTAGACGGTGCGCTCATGGCGTCGGCCAGCGTGGCGCGCATGGCGTCGTCACCCACCGACAGGGCGGGGGCCAGCGCCGCGAAACTGGTGACGGGGCTGCTCGGCGGTTTGACGCCGTTAACACGGAAGCCGGCTTTGGCCAGCTTCGCCAGTTGCTCGGGCTTGCGCATGAACCGGGCAAACTCGCTGGCCGCCTCGCTCTGCTCCTTGGACACCCACGAGCCGCTGAGCAGCACCGTGGGATAGTCGGCGACCGGCACCGGTCCGGGTGGTTGCCAGGAAGCCAACGTGCTCTTGGCGTCTGACACCGACTGGCCGCGCTCGAACAGCTGCTGCTCGGTGGTAACCACCGCGTGCACCGGCGCCGTTGCGACGTCACCGGGCTTGAGCAACGTGTTCATCGCCTCTGTCAGCGTGTTGTCCGCCAGTTTGGGTTGTGCGGCCATCAATGTGCGCACTGCGGCGGTGCCCTGGGTTGCCGGCGCACCCGCGGGCACTGACGCGGCTGCCACCGCCTCGCCGGCCAGAAATGCGGCGTCACCGTTGCCTTTGGCCGGCAGCGCAACTCGCAGTGATCCCCAGGCCGGTAAGTTCAGGCCGGCCAAAGAGTTCGGGTTGGTTTGCAGGCCGGGCAGTGCCGCCCAATTCTGATTTGCGAGCGCCGGCTGTAATTCGGGTCGCACGGCAAGCAGCACCGGCGACGTCACCAGCGAACGGCTGTCGCTGATGGTTTTCTGACCCGCGGCGCCGGCGAGCCGCGCCGCGGAGATCGAGCTGCTGGGTATCCACAGTGCCGGCTGGCCGCCGAGGTCGGCCGGCCATTTGCCGACGAAACCGTTCAGGACGGCGTCGGAGCCGGCGGGTTTGACACTCACCGCCATGCAGTGGTCGCCGACCGGCCCGGCCGATGAGTTGTAGCTTCCGGCGAATTCTTGCACCTGATCGGCCATCGACGGGTCGACGATGACGGCGACTGTCTCCTTGCCTCCCACGCAACGCGCGGCGGCCGTATGGCTGCGGTTGGACAGCGCGTCACCGAAGAAACTCCACAGGATCACCGTGCCCACGATCACGACCACCGCGACCAAGGCCACGATCAGGCCGATGCTGACTCCCCGTCGGCCGCCGGCGCTGCGGTGGCCACCCCGCCACTCACCGAGTCCGCCGTGGCCGGGGTGGAATGGATGCGATGGAGCGGCCGGCGGATCCAAGTCCGCCGCGCTCGCCTGCCGAGGCGGAAAATCCGGGTACTCGTCGGCGGGCTCGGCCGCAAATTCTCCGCGGGCAACGTCGTGGTCTTGGTCGGCGGGGAAGTACTCGTCGTCCCCATAGTGGTGGTCATCCGCCCGGTCATCGGTGTGCGGCGGGAAGTCAGCCGCAGGGGCTACGTCGCTGTCCGGGCCGTGACCTATCTCGTCTCCGTCCTCGTCTCGGTCCGGGTCGTCCGCGGAGGATTTTTTAGACAGCGCTTCGACGGACAGCGCGTCGGCGGAATTCTCACGGTCGGGCATTCGGTGCCTACCCATCCTGGTGCCCGCCGCCTTTCCGTCGAACCATCGCCTGACCTGCTTTGAAACCGGCGCCGAATCTAGTCATAAGACGCATTACCGCATGTCGAGCCGCGATCAGGCACCGGATCGGGTTTTGAATTCACGACGACGGCGGTGCAGGATCGGCTCGGTGTAGCCGTTGGGTTGCTGCGCTCCGGACAAGATCAGCTCCTCGGCGGCCAGGAAGCCGATGCTGTCGTCGAAGTTGGGCGCCATTGGCTGATACGCGGCGTCGCCAGCGTTTTGCTGATCGACCATCGGCGCCATCCGTTCCAGGCTGGCCCGCACATCGTCGCGGGTGATGACGCCGTGTCGCAGCCAGTTAGCCAGCAGCTGGCTGGAGATCCGCAGCGTGGCGCGGTCCTCCATGAGAGCCACGTTGTGGATGTCAGGCACCTTTGAGCAACCGACTCCCTGGTCGATCCAACGCACCACGTAGCCGAGGATCGACTGACAGTTGTTGTCGACCTCCTCGCGGATCTCCTCGGGAGCCCAAGCCAGTTCCTTGGCCAACGGAATGGTCAGCAGCTGGTCGATCGTGGTGCGCTTGTTGCCCTCGAGCTCCTGTTGCACCGCGGCCACGTCGACAAAGTGGTAGTGCATCGCGTGCAGGGTGGCCGCGGTGGGCGAGGGCACCCAGGCGGTGCTGGCGCCCGCGCGCGGCTGCGCGATCTTCTGCTCGACCATGTCGGCCATCAGCTCGGTCATCGCCCACATGCCCTTGCCGATCTGGGCGCGGCCGCGGAAGCCGGTGGCCAGGCCGGTGTCGACATTGCTGTCCTCGTAGGCCAGGATCCACGGCTGGCTCTTCATGGTGCCCTTGCGCACCATCGGGCCGGCCTCCATCGAGGTGTGGATCTCGTCGCCGGTGCGGTCCAGGAAACCCGTGTTGATGAACACGATCCGGTCGGCGGCAGCCTTGATGCATGCCTTCAGGTTGAGGGTGGTGCGCCGCTCCTCATCCATCACGCCGACCTTCATCGTGCCCTGCGGCAACCCCAGCACGTCTTCGACCCGGCTGAACAATTCAACGGTGAACGCCACCTCGGCCGGACCGTGCATCTTGGGCTTGACGATGTAGATCGACCCGGCGCGGCTGTTCCGCAAGGGGCCATTGGCCCCGTTATTGTCCGAGCCGGATTTCAGCCCGTGGGTCGCGGTCAGGCCGGTGAGCAGGGCGTCCATGATGCCTTCGAACACCTCGTTGCCGTCCGCGTCGACGATCGCGTCGTTGGTCATCAGGTGGCCGACGTTGCGCACGAGCATGAGACTGCGGCCGGGCAAAGTGAGCTCGCTGCCGTCCGGCGCGGTGTAGTTCCGGTCCTGATTCAGCACCCGCGTGAAGGTGTCGCCATCCTTGTCCACCCCGGCGGCCAGATCTCCCTTGTTCAGGCCGAGCCAGTTGCGGTAGCCCAGCACCTTGTCGTCGGCGTCGACGGCGGACACCGAGTCTTCGAAGTCCATGATCGCGGTGATCGCCGATTCCAGGATCACGTCCTTGACGCCTGCGCGGTCGGTCTTCCCGATCGGTGAGTCCGGGTCGATCAGGATCTCGACGTGCAAACCGTGGTTAACCAGCAAGAGCGACGTCGGCGACTCGGCCTCGCCGGTGTAGCCGGCGAATTGGCTGGGGTCGGCGAGCCCCGTGGACTCCTCGGGCAGAGCGACCAGCAGCTGGCCGTCCTCGACCTTGAAACCGGTGGCGTTGGCGTAAGAACCCGACGACAGCGGCACGGCTCCGTCCAGGAACTTGCGCGCGTACGCGATCACCTTGTCGCCGCGCACCTTGTTGTAGCCGGAGCCCCGTTCGGCGCCGTCCTTCTCCGAGATTGCGTCGGTGCCATAGAGCGCGTCGTAGAGAGAGCCCCAACGAGCGTTGGCCGCGTTCAGCGCGAACCGCGCATTGAGCACCGGCACCACCAGCTGCGGGCCGGCTATGGTCGTGATCTCGTCATCGACGCCTGACGTGGTGATGGTGAAGTCGTCGGGCTCGGGCTGCAGGTAGCCAATTTCGGTAAGGAACTGCCGGTAAGCGTCCATGTCGAGGGGCGCGATCACCCGTTGCCTGTGCCACTTGTCGATCTGGGCCTGCAGCTCATCGCGACGGTTCAGCAAATCCTGGTTTTGCGGGGTGAGGTCGGTGACGACTTTGTCGACGCCCGCCCAGAAGCTGTCCGGGTCAATATCGGTGCCAGCCAGGGCCTCTTTGTTCACGAAGTCGTAGAGCACTCGGGCAATGCGCAAGTTCCCCACCGACACGCGATCGGTCATGATTCTCCTCCATTTTGCCTACTGGCAATTACTCCAGCCTACCGACCAGCGGCCTGACGAGCCTATCCGGCGACCCGCAACAGCAGGTCACGACGCGCTGACGGCTTCGCCCGCACCGAAGCGGCGATCCGGGAATCGCCTTCTGGCAACGAGCGCACTTTGCCGACAGTTCCGAGTGGTCGACAGCCGCTCAGATCATACGGGCTTCACCTGGCTCTACTCTGCGATCGGCCTCATTGTGTCCCGCCGCGCATGGCGCCAACCAGGTCCTCCACCAGATCCTCCATCGCCACCATCGCAACCAGGTGGCCACTCTCACCACTGTCGGCGGTCACCAATGCCAAATGGCTGTTGCTGCGCCGCATCCGCGACAAGGCATCGGCCAGCGGCAGTGACTCGGGAACCCGCGGCAGCGGGCGCACCAGCGCCAGGTCGATGATGGTCCGCGGATCGTCACTCAACGTCAACACATCTTTGATGTGCAGGTATCCGATGAAGTCACCATCGACGCCTACCACCGGGAACCGGGAGTAGCCGGTCTCGGCCAGGGCCTGTTCGACCGCGCCGACCGTCGGCCCCGAACCGGCCGCAATCACCCTCACCACCCGAATATCGGCGAGCGGCCGCGCGACATCGGCGACCACCCTGGTGCGAATCTGCAGCGCCCGGGTCAGCCGTGTGTGCTCCTCATGATCCAGCAGACCTTCGGATACCGACTCGGCGATCAGCTCGCTCAGTTCGACCGTGGAAACGGTGCTAGCGAGCGCGTCCTTGGGCTCCACACCCAGCGCGCGCAATACCGCGTTCGCGCATTTGTTGTAGAACGCGATCAACGGCCGGGCCGCGCGCACGTAGGCCAGGTAGGGCGGTACCAGCAGCATCGCCGTCCGCTCCGGACCGGCGAGGGCGATGTTCTTTGGCACCATCTCGCCGAGCAGCACATGCAATGTCACCACCAACGCCAGCGCGATCACCAACGACAACGTGTGCACCAGCGCCGGATGCATACCGGTCAGACCGAGCGATGTCTGCAGCAGGTCGGCGACCGCCGCCTCGCCGATCCGGCCGAGCAGGATGGAGGCCACCGTGACGCCCAGTTGAGCGCCCGCCAGCATCGACGAGAGTTGCTCACCGGCGCGGATCACCGTCACCGCGCTGGCCCTGCCCTGCTCGGCAAGCGCTTCGAGCCGATCGCGACGGGCCGAGATCAGTGAGAATTCCGCTCCCACAAAGAACGCGTTGGCACCGATCAGCAAGATCGCCACCAGCAGTCCCAGCGCGTCGGGCATCAGCGGCCCAGTCCCGAGCCGGGTTCCGCGATGCCACCCAGTTGCCCGCCTGGTTGACTGCCCAGTTCGGTCAGCTCGAGCAGGTCGATGCGGCGGCCGTCCATCTGAACCACCGTTGCCTGCCAGCGCACCGAGTCGTTGGGCAAGCCGTCCGGATCCAACGCGGGCAACTCGACGGTTTCGCCGGCCACCGGGATGTGGCCGAGCTGTTGGAGCGCCAGCCCGCCGATCGTCTCGTATGGGCCCTCCGGGGCGCGATACCCGATTTCGGTGGCCACCTCGTCGATGCGCAGCAGGCCCGACACCCGCCATCCGCTGCCGGCTGCCACCACATCCGGCGTGGCGTCGTCGTGTTCGTCGCGCACGTCGCCCACGATCTCTTCGATCAGATCCTCAACGGTCACCATGCCCGCGGTACCGCCGTACTCGTCGACGACCAGCGCGGTCTGCAGGCTGTTGGCGCGGATCTCCGCCATCACCGCATCGCCGTCCAGCGTCGACGGCACCACCGGGACGGGCTTTACCACGCTGGTGAGCAGCGTGTGCGCGCGTTCGGCGGGCGGAATTTGGAACACCTGCTTGACGTGCACGATGCCGACGGTCGAGTCGAGGTCGCCGTCGACGAGCGGGAATCGGGAGAACCCGGACTCCGCTGCGGCCGCGATCAGGTCGGCGACGGTGTTGTCGGTCTCCAGCGTCACGATCTTCGAGCGTGGCGTCATCAGTTCCTCGGCGGTCAGGGTGCCGAACTGCAGCGATCGCCGCACCAGCGATGCGGTGCCCAGGTCCAGGGAGCCGCTGCGGGCCGAGGTCCGCACCAGCGACAGCAGCTCCTGCGCTGAGCGGGCGGACCGCAGCTCCTCGGCGGGCTCGATGCCCAGTTGGCGCACGATCCAGTTCGCTGCCCCGTTTGTCAATCGGATGGCCGGGGTGAGCAACAGCGAGAACAGGAATTGCGGGCCCACGACGGCACGGGCGGTCCGCAGCGGGCGGGCGACCGCGAGATACTTCGGGACCAGCTCGCCGAACACCATCGACACCGACGTCACGATCACCAGCGCCAGGAATGCCATGAACGCGTCGGCCACCGGGTCGGGTATCCCCATCGCGTCGAACCATGGATGCGGCAGGTCGGCCACCATCGGCTCGGTCAGGTAGCCGGTTGCCAGGGTGGTGATCGAGATGCCTAACTGAGCACCCGACAACTGGAACGACAGCCTGTGCTGGGCGCGCTGGATTAAGCGGTCGCGTCGCCTACCGCTGCGGGCATTGGCCTCGACCGTGCTGCGGTCCAGCGCCGTCAGGGAGAATTCGGCCGCAACGAACAGCGCATTGCCGAAGATGAGCACCGCGATGGCGAGCACGCTGACGGCGGTGACGGAGAGGCTCACGGCCGGCTCGCTCCCTGCCGCGGTGGGGGATCCGGCGACGATGCGGGTGGCCGCTCGTCCCGGAAGGCCCGCATCGCTGGGGCCTCGGCGGGTGCCTGCGGCACGTCATCCCTTTCGCTCGATGCAGTCGATTCCCAAGCAGTTCTTTGCTACGGGATTGAATTTCACATGGTAGCGAAGACGTCTAGTGCCGCCCGCGACGGTTTCACCAGCCGGAGGGCAGCGGATGGCCCTCGGCGTAGCCGGCCGGAGACTGCACGCCGACTACGGCCCGCTCATATAGTTCCGCGAGGTTCGAGGCACCGACATAGGTGCAGGTGCTGCGCACGCCGGAGGTGATGTGGTCGATCAGGTCCTCAACACCGCCGCGGTCGGGGTCCAGACCCATCCGCGCCGTCGAAATGCCTTCCTCGAACAACGCCTTGCGGGCGCGATCGAATGCGGTCTCGGCGCCGGTGCGGGCGACCACGGCCCGCTTGGATGCCATGCCGTAGCTCTCCTTGTACGGCTGGTCGTCGCGGTCACGCATCAAGTCCCCGGGGGACTCATAGGTGCCGGCGAACCACGACCCGATCATCACGTTCGACGCCCCGGCGGCCAGCGCCAGCGCGACGTCGCGCGGGTGGCGGACGCCGCCGTCGGCCCACACGTGCCCACCGAGTTGCCTTGCGGCACTGGCGCATTCGAGCACGGCGGAGAATTGCGGGCGACCGACACCGGTCATCAACCGGGTGGTGCACATCGCGCCCGGACCGACACCGACCTTGACGATGCTCGCCCCCGCGCCGAGCAGATCCCGAGTGCCCTCTGCCGACACCACGTTGCCCGCGGCCAGCGGTACAGCCAAGTCCAGCGATGCGACCGCCTTGATTGCCTCCAACGTCTTGACCTGGTGTCCGTGGGCGGTATCGATGACGAGCACGTCGACGCCGGCCTCGGCGAGGGACTGGGCCTTGCCGGCCACCTCGCCGCCGATACCGACGGCAGCGCCGACGCGCAGCCGCCCGCCGGCGTCGGTGGCCGGGGCGTAGATCCCGGCACGGATCGCTCCGGTGCGGGTCAGCACGCCCGCCAGGGTGCCGTCGGCGCTGGTCAGCACCGCGACGTCGACCGGCGCGTGCTCGAGCAGGTCGAAGATCTTGCGCGGCTCGGTGTCCGCCGGGGCGGTCACGAAGTCGGTCGTTGCAACATCGCGCACCCGGGTGAAGCGATCCACGCCCACACAGGATGATTCGCTGACCAAACCGATCGGGCGGCGCTCGAAAACCATCACCGCGACTCCGTGGGCGCGCTTGTGGATCAGCGCGGTCGCGTCGGACACCGAATCGTCGGGCTCCAGCACCACCGGGGTGTCGAGAACCAGGTCACGGCTTTTGACGAATTCCACCGTCTGCTGCACCGCCGTGATCGGAAGATCCTGCGGCAGGATGACGATGCCGCCGCGGCGCGCCACCGTCTCGGCCATCCGCCGCCCGGCCACCGCGGTCATGTTGGCGACCACCACCGGAATCGTGGTGCCCGAGCCGTCGCCGGTGGACAAATCGACGTCGAACCGCGACGCGACGTCGGAGCGGTTCGGCACGATGAAAACGTCGTTGTAGGTCAGGTCGTACCCGGGCCGGTGCCCGTCCAGAAACCTCATCGCTGTCGCTGTGCCCCCTTTACTAGACCGGCACTTCGCTGCGGTCTCCACTCCATAGTGTGTGGAATTTGCCCGGCGCGTCGATGCGCCCGTAGGTGTGCGCGCCGAAAAAGTCCCGCAGGCCCTGGGTCAGCGCCGCAGGCAGCCGCTCGGTGCGGAGTGCGTCGTAGTAGGAAAGCGCCGAGGAAAAGCCAGGGATGGGGATGCCCAGCGCAGTTGCAGTCACCACGACCCGCCGCCAGCCGTCGATAGCCGATTCGATCGCGCTGCGGAAATACGGTGCCACGATCAACGTGGCGAGGTCGGGGTCGGAATCGTATGCCTCTTTGATCCGATTGAGGAATTTGGCCCGGATGATGCAGCCGCCACGCCAGATGGTGGCCAGATCGCCGGGCTTGATGCCCCAGTTGTATTCGGCGCTGCCGGCCTGAATCTGGTTGAACCCCTGGGCGTAGGCGATCATCTTGGACGCGTAGAGGGCTTGACGGACGTCCTCGACGAACTGCGCCGCATCGCTGGGCTTGGCCCCGAGGTTGCCCGAGGCCAGCCCGGTGGTGGCCTTGCGCTGGGCCACCGAACCCGACAGCGCGCGGGCGAACACCGCCTCGGCGATACCGGTGACCGGCACACCGAGGTCCAAGGCAGACTTCACCGTCCAGCGGCCGGTGCCCTTCTGCTCGGCCTCATCGAGGATGACGTCCACGAGCGGCTTGCCGGTCTTGGCGTCTTTCTGGCGCAGCACCTCAGCGGTGATCTCGACCAGGAAGCTGTCCAAATCGCCCTTGTTCCACTCGTCGAACACTTCGGCGATCTCGTCGGCGGTCTTGCCCAGCCCGTCGCGCAGCAGCTGGTAGGCCTCGCCGATGAGCTGCATGTCGGAGTACTCGATGCCGTTGTGCACCATCTTGACGAAGTGCCCGGCGCCATCGGGACCGATGTGGGTGCAACACGGCACGCCGTCGACGTGCGCGGAGATCTCCTCGAGCAGCGGGCCCAGCGATACGTACGACTCGGCGGGGCCGCCCGGCATGATCGACGGCCCGTTCAGCGCGCCCTCCTCGCCGCCAGAGATCCCGGCACCGACGAAGTGCAGTCCGCGTTCGCGCATTGCCTTCTCGCGGCGAATGGTGTCGGTGTAGAGCGCGTTGCCGCCGTCGATGATGATGTCGCCTTCTTCCATGGCGTCGGCGAGCTGATTGATGACCGCGTCGGTGGGGTCGCCGGCCTTGACCATGATGAGCACCCGCCGCGGCTTCTCCAGCGCGTCCAGAAACTCCTCGATGGTCTCCGACCGCACGAACTTGCCCTCGTCACCGTGCTCTTTGAGCAGCGCGTCGGTCTTGGCGACGGATCGGTTGTGCAGCGCCACCGTGTAGCCGTGGTGGGCGAAATTCCGGGCGAGGTTCGAACCCATCACGGCCAAGCCTGTGACGCCGATCTGCGCGGTGCCCGTCTTCGATTCCGACGAACTCATGTCCTGCCTCTCTGTTGGGCCTTCCAGGTTGGAGAACTGTTGCTGATGGTTTTTCGAAAGCTGTCCGGACACACTGTGGCACAGCGGACTTCTGGTCGTCCAAAGTGTTTGGGGTCAGGGCGGTACTAGACGTTGAACAGCCGTCGTAGCTCCGTGAGCCACGGTACGGCCAGCGCCACGGTGGGCACCACAAACACGGCTACCGCAGCCAGATACGCAGCGGCTGACAGCACCAGACTGTTGCCACGCCCGGACAGCCGGCGTACCCGCAGCACCGTGCTGGGACCCGCGGCGGCCAGCGCGCCCGACGGCGCCCGCCCGGACGCGCAGGCAACCAACGCCCGGGCCAGGGGAGTTCGCCCTGTAGCGCGCACCGCAGCGTCGTCGGCCAATAGCTCGACGAGCAGTCGCACCGCGCGCAGCGCGTTGGCGCTGCGGACGAGCCGCGGAAAAGCGGCGTGCACCGCGGTGAACGCTTCCAGGACTAGGTCGTGGCGGGCGCGCAGATGAGCTCGCTCGTGGGTGAGGATGGCCGCGACTTCAGCGTCGGTGAGCGTGTTGAGGGTTCCTTCGCTGACAACAACCCGGCTGCGCATACCGGGCAGACAGTAGGCGAGCGGTTGCGGAACGTCCAAGATACGCAGGGCGCGCGTGCCGGCACACGGCTGGGCGAGGGCCGCATCGTGTCCGACCCCGACCAGATCGACCACCATCCGGTGATGCGCCCGCCGTCGCCGATTGGCGATGGCCACCCGCACCGCGGCGATCATCAGCCGGGCACCGACCAGCACCGTCAGTGCCAAGACCGCGATGTATGCCGTCCACAGCGGCCAACCGAGCCGCCCGGCGGCGCCGATGATGCTGGCGGTGGGCCGACCATCAGGGCCGGGCATGAGCACCCGGGTGGCGATCGCGATGCCGGCGCTGAATGCCGAAAGCACCGCGGCCAGCGCGATGGCCTGCCACAACACCATCGCGGCGCGGGGGGCGCGCAATGGCCACGTCGCTCGTGCTAGCAAGGCCGGTGCCGGACCGGCCAGCAGCACCGCGAGGACGGTGAAGGCCAGCGCGGACACGCTGCTAGTCTCCCTCAGTCCTCCGCCGTCACGCCAGTGGACGGAGTACAACGTTGGGGTGTAGAACGTTGGTTTATTTCCAACTCGGCGAGTGCGCGCCGCAGTGCGTCCGCCTCGTCGGCACCAACACGCTCGACGAAGTGCACCAGCGCGGCCTGCCTGCCCCCGGAGTCTTCGGCCTGGGCCAGCGCATCGACCATGAGCCCGGCCACCAGTTCGTCGCGGCCATGCACGGGCGCGTACCGGTGGGCCCGGTCGTCGCGGATCTGGGAGACCAGATTCTTTTTGGCTAACCGTTGCAGCACGGTCATGATCGTCGTGTACGCGAGGTCGCGTCGCGCCGATAACGCTTCGTGGACCTGTCGAACGGTTTGCGGTTCCGGCGTGGACCACAAGTGGTCCATCACGGCGCGTTCTAGATCCCCCAGCCGCGTCAGCTTGGCCATAGTTCGTTCCATCTCCTGAGCGTTCAGACCAGACTACTCCGGCTTACTACCGACCGTCGTATGAGCAGCTGGTCTGTCGCCCGTGCGGCCGTCGGCGCCGGCGACCAGCCGAAGCGGTTTGCTGGCAGACGCCGCCTGCCCGACTGTTTGTGTGACCCTGGTAACAGCACCCGTACCAGGCCCGAGTGAGCGACACGTGCTCAACATTACCCGCTTACCCGCTTGCGAAATTAGGGCAGCCTTGCCTATTCTGTGTCTGGTCGAGCGACAATGACCGCGACGGAGTCCTGAGGGCTGCAGTGACCCCCGGTCTACTCGATCGGCGAGCCCCGTGCCTTGGTGCACGGGGCTCGCCCGTTTCGGGGCGCCGATGGTGTAGACACAAGGACGTGCAACCGCAAGACACGGTCGTCCCGCCCAATTTCAACGCGCCGTTCGACGACGAGTTGGGACTGCGGTTCACCGAACTCAGCCCCGACGGTGCGCGCGCACAACTGGAGGTCAAGCCCAAACTGTTCCAGCCGATGGGCCTGGTGCACGGCGGTGTCTACTGCTCGATGATCGAGAGCATGGCCAGCGTGGCGGCGTTCACCTGGCTGAACAATCGCGGGAACGGCGGAAATGTTGTCGGTGTGAACAACAACACCGATTTCCTGCGTTCCATTAGCTCGGGGATCGTGTACGGGAGCGCCGAGCCAATCCACCGCGGCCGGCGTCAGCAGCTGTGGGTGGTCACGATCACCGACGACAGCGACCGGGTGGTGGCACGGGGTCAGGTGCGGCTGCAGAACCTCGAGCCGCAACCCGACGACGGCTGACGACAGTCTCGGTTAGCTCGCCGCCCTGGTTGCCGTTGAACCGCGCGCCTCGGCGGCCAGTTCGGCCAGCTGTTCGAGCCGCGTTCGCGCGAAGGCCTGCTGGTCGGTGATGGTCAGCTGGCCGCGCCGAGTGCTCAGGAAGGTCACCGTCCACGACATCAACGTGGTGATCTTGGTCTTGAACCCGATCAGGTACACCAGGTGCAGCACCAGCCAGATCAGCCAGGCGATGAACCCGCTGAACTCGAGCGGTCCGATCTTGGCCACCGCGGAAAACCGCGACACCGTGGCCATCGAGCCCTTGTCGAAGTACTGGAACGGCTCACGTTGCGTTGGGTCGGCTCCGTGGAGCTCGGCTTTGATCGTGTTGGCGGCGTACTTGGCGCCCTGGATGGCACCCTGCGCTACCCCGGGCACGCCGTCGACGGCGGCCATATCGCCGATAACGAACACGTTCGGGTGCCCGGGGATGGACAGGTCGGGCAGGACTTTGACCCGGCCGGCCCGATCGAGCTCGGCCGACGACTGCTCGGCGAGATCCCTGCCCAACCGGCTGGCTTGTACCCCGGCGGACCACACCTTGCAGGCCGACTCGATGCGCCGCTCGGTGCCGTCGGAGTCTTTGACCGTGATGCCGTTACGGTCTACGTCGGTGACCATCGCGCCGAGCTGGATCTCGACGCCCATCTTCTGCAACCGGGCTGCCGCTCGCTGACCCAGTTTCTCGCCCATTGGCGGCAGCACCGCGGGGGCGGCGTCGAGCAGGATCACCCGGGCACGAGTTGAGTCAATGTGCCGGAAGGAGCCCTTCAGCGTGTAGTCGGCCAATTCGGCGATCTGCCCGGCCATTTCGACGCCCGTGGGGCCCGCGCCGACGACGGTGAAGGTCAGCAGCTTCTTCCGCCTTTCCGGATCGTTTGACCGTTCGGCCTGCTCAAAGGCGCTCAAAATCCGCCCCCGCAACTCCAGCGCGTCGTCGATCGACTTCATGCCGGGCGCGAATTCGGCGAAGTGATCGTTGCCGAAGTACGACTGACCGGCACCGGCCGCGACGATCAGCGTGTCGTAGGGGGTTTCGTAGCTGTGGCCGAGCAATTCCGAGACGACGCTCTGGTTGGCCAGGTCGATGTGGGTGACCTTGCCCAGCAGCACCTGGACATTGCGCTGCTTGCGCAGCACGACACGGGTCAACGGGGCGATTTCCCCCTCGGAGATGATCCCGGTTGCCACCTGGTACAGCAACGGCTGGAACAAGTGATGGGTGGTGCGGGCGATCAGCTTGATGTCGACGTCGGCCCGCTTGAGTTTCTTTGCCGCATTGAGTCCGCCGAATCCCGATCCGATGATGACGACGCGGTGCCGACGCTTTGGTTCAGCTGTGCCTTCTAGCTGGGGGCTCATCTTCCGCTGCTCCTGACGAGGGCTCCTGGACGTGCGACTTCAGTTAGCTACCACGGTAGCCAAACCGACCCCCCGAAACCCAGGCGCGAGCCTGTGTAATCAGCCACACCGACAATCGCGCCTGGTCGCCGGAGCGTGACGCTCGTCATGCCCGCCGCCGGTTGCGCCTACAGGCCGACCAACGGGCGCAGCGCCTCAGCGGCGGTGGTGATGACGCCGGGCGTATAGCCGTGCGCGGCCAGGCTGAGGATCACACCGTCCACGCCGACGTCGAACACCTTGGCCTGGACTTGCTCGGCGATGCTGGCCGGGCTGCCCGCCACCACGTATCCGGGCGCGTTGGGAATCTGATTAATCTGCTCCGGCTTGATGTCCTCGTTGATGATTACCGTCACGTAGGCGGTGGTCTGCAGCGTCGACCTGTCGCGGCCGGCCTCGTCGCACCTCGCGGCCAACGCCTTCATTTTGCCCGGCAGCTCATCGAGCGCCGCGATGATGTTCAGGTAGTCGGCGCAGCGGGCGGCGATCGCGAAGGTTTTCTTCTCGCCGCCGCCGCCGATCATGAGCGGGATGTCGTCGCGGTACCGCGGATTCGCCATCGCGGATTCGGTGTTGTACCACTTTCCGGAGAACGTCGGCCGTTCGCCTTTGATCATCGGCTGCAGGATCTGCAGGGCCTCTTCGAGCCGGTTGAACCGATCGGTGAAGGTACCGAACTCGAAACCGAGCTGGTGGTGTTCGAGCTCAAACCAGCCGGCGCCGATGCCGAGGATAGCCCGACCGGCGCTCACCACGTCCAGCGTCGTGATGATTTTGGCCAGCAGTGTCGGGTTCCGGTACGTGTTGCCGGTCACCAGGGTGCCCAGCTGCAGACGTTCGGTGGCGGTGGCCAGCGCGCCGAGGGCCGTGTAGGCCTCCAGCATCGGCTGGTCGGGCGATCCCAACGCCGGCAGCTGGTAGAAGTGATCCATGATGAACAGCGAGTCGTAGCCCGCCGCTTCGGCCTCGCGCGCCTGGGCGATGACCGACGGGAAGAGTTTCTCTACCCCGGTGCCGTAGGAGTAGTTGGGGATCTGCAGACCAAGCCGAATAGCCACGGTATCTACCGTAGCGACCGGCTGCGAAAGCGAAAGAGGCTCAGCCGAAGTGGGCCAGCGCGCCGTGGCTGACGTGCAGGGTTTGGCCGGTGATGTGGCGAGCCGCGGGCGTGGTCAGGAACAGCGCCAGCCGAGCGATCTCCGCCGCAATTGTGGGTGGCGTGCGGGAGAGGCCGTCGTAGCCGGCCTGGACGCCGCGCCCGCAGGCGACGGCATTGACCGTGATCCCACGGGTCCCGTAAGTGGCCGCCTGCCCGGCGACCCAATTCGACAAGGCGGCCTTGATCGCGGCGTCGACGCTACCCGCGGGCGGGTTTTCGGCCATCACACTAATGATGGAGCCGCCCGAGCGCAGGTGATCACCCACGGCCTGCGCCGTCAGCACCGCCGAAAGCAGCGTCGCGCCCAACGCGTTGCGCCACGCATTGGCGGTGTCGGACAGTGAGTAAATGCGGGGGTCACCGGCGTCAAAGCTCGGCGCCGGCACATTGACGAGGGTGTCCAGGTGATGAGGGAACAGCCCGCGAACTTCGCTCAGGCTGGCCGGGTCGATGGTGTCGCAGACGATCGCGTCCACGTCGAGTTCCTTGGCGACGACCTCCAGGTCGCCACGGCGGGCACCTACCAGGGTTACTTTGTGACCGTCATCGCGGAAGCCTTCGGCTACTACGCGCCCCAGGTCGGTGTCGCCGCCGGTGACCAACACCTCCACTGCCATGTCCTCCTCGTGTTCAACGTTGAACCCAGACTCTGGCAGTTCACCGGTGCTTTTGCTTCACACTCGGTGCAGCGAACCTGGCTCTGATGGTGGCAACACCACGGGCCACCACAGGACCAATGCCTGGGATCTCAGCGTGTTACGGCATCAATCGCCGTCGATGTTACTGGACAGTAGCTATTCGGCGAAATCCCAATCGACACGACGCGCGGATGATTTTCGTAACTATTCAGCCATGGCATTGTCGCCGTGTTTGCGGAGACGACTCCTACGTCGTCCGGTTAGGGTTTGACCCATGCGTCGGATCGGGGTGCTGGCCGGTTTCGTATCGATGATCCTGGCGGCGGGCTTGCTCGCGGGAACGGTCGCGTGCAGTTCGAAATCGCCGTCGCCGTCGTCGCCGTCGCAGTCGTCGCAGGCCTCAGGGTCGATCGTGGTGTTCGCCGCGGCCTCGCTCAAGCCCGCGTTCACCAAGATCAGCCAGCAGTTCAAAACGGACAATCCCGGCAGCGGCGTCGACTTCGACTTCGGAGGTTCCTCGGATCTCGCGACCCAGTTGACCCAGGGCGCGACCGCCGACGTCTTCGCCTCGGCGGACACCGCCCAGATGGACAAGGTCACCAAGGCCGGACTCCTGGCCGGCAACCCGACGAACTTCGCCTCCAACACGCTGGTCATCGTCACCGCCGCGGGCAATCCCAAGCAGGTCGGATCCTTCGGCGACCTCGGCAAGCCGGGGCTCAGCGTGGTGATCTGCCAGCGGCCGGTGCCATGCGGAGCGGCGACCCAGCGCCTCGAAGACAGCACCGGAGTGCACCTCAACCCGGTCAGCGAGGAACTCAACGTGACCGACGTGCTCAACAAGATCACCACCGGACAGGCCGACGCCGGGCTGGTCTATGTCACCGACGCGCGTAGCGCCGGAGACAAGGTGACAACCGTCAACTTTCCCGAGGCCGCCGGTGCGGTGAACGTTTACCCCATCGGGGCGCTGAAGAAGGCACCTCAACCCACGTTGGCGCAGAAGTTCGTTGCCTTGGTGACGTCTGACACGGGCCAGAACATCCTGTCCCAGTTGGGTTTCGCGAAGCCCTGAGCAACGCTGATCGAAGAACCGTGCACCGGCCTACGGATCTACCCCGCTGGGTCTATATCCCCGCCGCTGTGGGGACGGTCTTCGTGGTACTGCCGCTGGCCGCGATCGCGATCAGGGTCGATTGGCCGAATTTCTGGTCGTTGATCACCAGCCCCTCCTCCAAGACGGCGCTGTTGCTGAGCCTGAAGACGGCCGCGGCCAGCACCACCCTGTGCGTGCTGCTGGGGGTTCCGATGGCGCTGGTACTTGCCCGCAGCCGGGCGCGGCTGGTGCGGTTACTGCGACCGCTGATCCTGCTGCCGCTGGTGCTGCCGCCGGTGGTGGGCGGCATTGCGTTGCTCTACGCGTTCGGCCGCCTCGGATTGATCGGGCAATACCTCGAGGCTGCCGGTCTCAGCATCGCGTTCAGCACCACTGCCGTGGTGTTGGCGCAGACCTTCGTCTCGTTGCCGTTTCTGGTGATCTCACTCGAGGGTGCCGCCCGTACCGCCGGGGCCGACTACGAGGTGGTCGCGGCGACGCTCGGGGCGCGGCCCAGCACGGTCTGGTGGCGGGTCACCCTCCCGCTGTTGGTTCCGGGCATGGTGTCAGGGGCTGTGCTGGCGTTCGCCCGATCGCTGGGAGAGTTCGGCGCGACACTGACGTTCGCCGGTTCCCGGCAAGGGGTCACCCGCACCCTGCCGCTGGAGATCTACCTGCAGCGGGTGGACAACGCGGACGCGGCTGTGGCGTTGTCCATCCTGCTCGTGGCGGTGGCGGCGCTGGTGGTGCTGGGTCTGGGTGCCCGCAGGCTGACCGGGACCGACACGGGTGGCCGGGTATGAGCGAATTGCAGATTCGCGCGGTCGTGGCAGAGCGCCATCTGGACGTGGAATTCTCGGTGCCCGCGGGCGAGGTGCTGGCCGTACTCGGGCCCAACGGCGCGGGCAAGTCCACCGCACTGCACGTCATCGCGGGGCTGGTCAATCCCGACGCAGGTCTAGTGCGCTTGGGGGATCGGGTGTTGACCGACACGAAGGCCGGGGTGAACGTCCCGACGTACGACCGCCGGGTCGGGCTGCTCCTGCAAGACCCGTCGCTGTTCCCGCACATGAGCGTCGCCGCCAATGTGGCATTCGGACCGCACAGCCGACGTGGGATGTTGCGCATGTTCTGGTCCGCGCGCGCGAAGGAGAAGGCGACCGCGCTGCGCTGGCTGCGCGAGGTGGACGCCGAGCAGTTTGCCGACCGCAAACCGCGGCAACTGTCCGGCGGTCAAGCCCAGCGGGTGGCGATCGCGCGGGCGCTGGCGGCCGAACCCAACGTGCTGCTGCTCGACGAGCCGCTGACCGGGCTCGACGTCGCCGCGGCCGCGGCCATCCGGGCGGTGCTGCGCTCTGTGGTCACCCGGAGCGGCTGCGCCGTAATCCTGATAACCCATGACCTGCTGGACGTGTTCACTCTGGCCGATCGAGTGCTGGTGCTCGAGTCGGGAAAGATCTCCGAGATCGGCCCGGTCGCTGAAGTGCTCACCGCACCACGCAGTCATTTCGGAGCCCGCATCGCGGGCCTCAACCTGGTCAACGGCACCATTGGGTCCGACGGCGCGCTGCACGCCCGGTCTGGCGCCCACTGGTACGGGACCCCGGCGCAGGATCTCGGCCAAGACCTTGCTCAGGGTCAAGACGCAATCGCGGTGTTCGCACCTACGGCGGTGGCCGTGTATCGAGACCCGCCGCACGGCAGCCCTCGCAACACCGTCGAAGTGACCGTCGCTGAGCTGCACACCCGCGGACCCGCGGTCCTGGTGCGCGGCCCGGAGCAGCCCGACGGCGCACCGGGACTGGCCGCGGAAATCACCGTCGACGCCGCCGCCGAGCTGCGGCTCACGCCCGGAGAGCGCGTGTGGTTCAGCGTCAAAGCGCTCGAAGTGGCGTTGTACCCGGCGCCGCAGCGATGAGCGGCGGCGGCGCGCGGCGCGCCACACTCCGGCGAACCGGAAAACCCACACCACATCGTTAGCAATGGGTCCTTGCGTCACAGCCGTAACACGGTAGGTTCGTCGCCATGGATGAGTTGGACCCCAACTCGGCACGTCGCAAGGGATTGTGGGCGACGCTGGCGATTGCCGCGGTGACCAGCGCCAGCGCCGTCACCATCGCGCTGCCGGCGACCTCGAAAGCCGATCCGGAGCCCGCGCCCCCGGGCACCACGACGGCGGCCCCGCCGCCCTCGACACCTGCGGCGTCACCCGCACCGGCCACCACGACGCCACCCCCGCCGGGCGCCCCGCCGCAAGTCCCACCGGGCGACCCCAATGCGGCGCCGCCGCCACCCGTCGATCCGAATGCGCCGCCCCCACCGGTCGTCGACCCGAACGCCGGCCGCGTGACCAACGCCGTCGGCGGATTCAGCTTCGTCGTTCCCCCGGGGTGGGTGGAGTCAGACGCTTCCCACCTCGACTACGGCTCGGCGCTGCTGAGCAAGACCACCGGGCAGCCGCCAATGCCCGGGCAGCCGCCGCCGGTTGCCAACGACACCCGCATCGTGCTCGGCCGGCTGGACCAAAAGCTCTACGCCAGCGCCGAAGCCAACAACGTCAAGGCCGCGGTCCGGCTCGGCTCGGACATGGGTGAATTCTTCATGCCGTACCCGGGCATGCGGATCAACCAGGACAGCACCCCGCTCAACGCCAATGGGCTGGCCGGCAGCGCGTCCTATTACGAGGTCAAGTTCAGTGATCCGGCCAAGCCGAACGGCCAGATCTGGACGGGTGTCATCGGCTCGCCCGCGGCGGCCACAACAAACGCCGGCCCACCGCAGCGCTGGTTCGTGGTGTGGCTCGGGACCTCGAACGACCCGGTGGACAAGGGCGCGGCCAAGGCGCTTGCCGAGTCGATCCAGCCGTGGGCCCCGCCGCCGGCCGCGGCTCCGGCTCCGGGAGCTCCGCCGGCCCCGGGTGCTCCGGCCCCGGGTGCTCCGGCCCCGGGTGCTCCGGCCCCGGGTGCGCCGGCACCGGGTGCGCCGGTGCCGGCTCCGGCACCGGGTGCTCCGGCACCGGGCCAGGCCCCGGCTGGTGATGTCACACCTACCCCTACGCCAACGCCACGACAGACCTTGCCCGCCTGACCGGTCTCTCTGGGGTAAGACAGCGGTCGCCGATTAGGTGCTCATTGTTACTCGGACGATGTATACCGAAATTACGGTCCAGCATCTGAGCTGGGCTTCGCCAGCGATCGCAAGGAGACCCGCATGGACGTCATGGCAGCCACCCAGTACCTGGCCTTCGCCCCGCCCACTGCAGTAAGTTGGCTCGCCTACATCATCATTGGCGGCATCGCCGGCTGGGTCGCCGGCAAGATCGTCAAGGGCGGGGGCTCCGGCATCCTGCTGAACATCGTCATCGGCGTCATCGGCGGATTTATCGGAGGGATGCTCCTCGGCTGGCTGCACGTCGATGTCGAACATGGGCGCAAATGGTTCACGTTCTTCGTCTCACTGCTCGGGGCGGTCATCCTGCTGTGGGTCGTCAGCCTGGTGCGCAGGCGTTAGATGGAGTGATGACCCCAGCGGCCTCCACCACGATGCGCGCGTGGCGGGTGCGTCGGCCCGGCCCAATGCAGACCGGCCCGCTAGAGCAAGTCACCACGGAGGTGCCGCGGCCCGATCCGTCCGAGCTGTTGGTGGCCGTGCACGCGTGCGGGGTGTGCCGCACCGACCTGCACGTCACCGAGGGCGATCTTCCCGTGCACCGCGAACGGGTGACTCCCGGCCACGAGGTGGTGGGAGAGGTCGTCGAGGTAGGCACTGACGCCGGTGATGAGTTCGGCGTGGGGGACCGGGTAGGCATCGCCTGGCTGCGCCATACCTGCGGCGTGTGCAAGTACTGCCGTCGAGGCAATGAGAACCTGTGCCCTCAGTCCCGCTACACCGGCTGGGACGCCGACGGTGGATACGCCGAATTCGCCACGGTCCCTGCGGCTTTCGCGCACCACCTGCCGATCGGGTATAGCGACTGCGAGCTCGCACCGTTGTTGTGTGCCGGCATCATCGGATACCGGTCCCTGCTGCGCGCCGAGCTACCGCCCGGTGGTCGGTTGGGTCTTTACGGCTTTGGCGGCAGCGCTCACATCACCGCGCAGGTCGCGTTGGCGCAGGGCGCCGAGGTGCACGTGATGACCCGGGGAGCCCCGGCGCAGGAGCTGGCACTGGAACTCGGCGCCGCGTCGGCCCAAGGCGCTGCCGATCCGCCGCCGGTGCCGCTGGACGCCGCGATCCTGTTCGCTCCGGTGGGTGACCTAGTGCTGCCGGCACTAGAGGCGCTAGACCGCGGCGGCACGTTGGCAATCGCCGGGATTCACCTTTCCGATATCCCGCCCCTCAACTACCAGCGTCACTTGTTCCAGGAGCGCCAGATCCGATCGGTGACGTCGAATACCCGGGCCGATGCGCGTGCGTTCCTCGACTTCGCGGCCAACCACCACATTGAGGTGACCACGCCGGAATACCCGCTCGGACAAGCAGATCAGGCGCTGACCGACCTCAGCGCCGGCCGCATCGCCGGCGCCGCGGTGCTGCTGGTGTGACCGGCCGGCCAGTCAGCTAGTACAGCTAGATCAGTTAGATAGGTGCCAGACCAGCGCGGCGGCCAGCGCGCCCAACCCGTTCAGTGACCAATGCAGCGCGATCGGGGCGATCAGGCTGCCGCTGCGCCGGCGCAGCCAGCTGAACACAAACCCGGCCGCCCCGGTGGCCAACACCGCCAGCGTGACTCCGGCCAGCATCCCAACGATGCCGCCGCCGAACAGCCGAGTGAAGCCGACGTTGCTGCTCGTCAGGCCCAGCGACGTCGCAACGTGCCAAAGGCCGAACAGCAGCGAACCCACCAGCGCGACACCGCGAAACCCCCAGGCTCGATTCAGGGCGCCGTGCAGTACACCGCGAAAGGCCAGCTCCTCGGGGATGACGGTTTGCAGCGGAATGATGACCATCGAGGCGATCAGCGCACCTGAAATCGTCGCGTAGTGGTGGTTCATGAACATCGGCCGGGTCATCGGCAGCAGCACACCGACCGCGATCACCGAGCCCACGACGGTCACGGCGGCCAGCGCATAGCCCATCCCGGACTTCCAATGTTCGCTGCCCAGGCCCAGCTCGGCCCAGCCCAGACCGTTGCACCTCACCAGGATCACCAGCCCAACGGCAGCGGCCGGCACGGTGGCGATGCTCGCCCACGGCGTGGTGAAGTGCGCGATCAGGTTCGTCAACACGAGCACCACAACGACGACCGCGATGTCAACGTAAATCCGGAACCGGTGCAGCGCCGAGAGCTGCGACACCAGCGGGTGGGTGTCAGCGGCAACGGTCGCGTCGGGCATTCGGCAAGTCTACCTGCCGACCGCTTGCGTCCCCCTTACTTCGACGCTTGGCCAGTGTTCGAAGCGACGCGGCGGCGCGCGTATTCCATGAGCTCCGCTGACAGCCCGTCTGCGACCAACAGCCGAGGAAGCAGCTCCGGTTCGGACAGTCGGGCGCGGAAGACCAGCCCAACGGTCACGTCGTGATCGGGGCGGTGATCGATTGTGATTGCGTCGCCGGTGCGCACGGTTCCAGGCGAAATCACCCGCAAGTAGGCGCCCGGTTTCCCCGCCTGGATGAAGGTTTTGATCCAGTGGTTCAAATTCAGGAAGGCCTGGAACGTCCGGCACGGCGTGCGGGGAGCGGCGACTTCCAGAAGCAGGCCGTCGGTGCCGATGCGCCAGCGTTCACCGATCCGCGCCGCAGTCACATCGATGCCCGAGGTGGTCAGATTCTCGCCGAAGTTGCCGTTGCTGAGTGTGCGCTGGAGTTGAATCTCCCAAGCGTCGAGGTCTTCTCGCGCATACACGTAGACGGCCTGGTCGTCACCGCCGTGGAGTTTCTGGTTGCCGATGGTGTCACCGACCAGCCCGCTGCCGACACCACCGTGCATTGGTCCCGGCGCGCGCACCATGACGCCCTCGGTAGCCGCCACTTTGTCGATGCCCGTCAACTTCGACTGCCCGCGCGGGTCCGGATTTGTCCGAACCCGGGCCAAGTTCACCGACAAAACACGCGCCACGGCCTCCACGGTAGTGCCGGTGTCTCCTACTTACCACGCAGCGGCATCCCCGCGGCGGGGTTGCCCAAGTGGGGTCGAGTCTGCGCTGACGGCGCTGAATCTGCGCTGAGGGTCAGCGAAAGCCACCTCCGGGCAGCCGTGTACGCAGACTCGATGACTACCCACCGGACTCCCAGGTCCAGTTGGCGATCTGCGGGTCGTCCTCGCCGTGCTCTCGTGTGTAGCGACGTGCGGCCAGCCGCGCATCGACGATTCGCTGGCGCAGCACCGCGGCCCGGCTGGCGAGCCCGTCCACCCGGTCGATGACATCCACCACCAGGTGGAAGCGGTCCAGGTCGTTGAGCATCACCATGTCGAACGGCGTGGTCGTGGTGCCGCGCTCCTTGAATCCGCGCACATGGACTTGAGCATGATTGGTGCGGCGGTAGGTGAGCCGGTGGATCAGCCACGGGTAGCCGTGGTAGGCGAAGATGATCGGCTTGTCCCGGGTGAACAACGCGTCGAATTCCTTGTCGGGCAACCCATGCGGATGCTCGGAGTCCGGCTGCAGGCGCATCAGGTCAACGACGTTGACCACCCTCACCTGCAGGTTGGGCAGCTCCCGTCGCAGGATGTCGGCGGCCGCCAGCGTCTCCAGCGTTGGAATGTCTCCGGCGCAGGCGAGCACTACATCCGGTTCGCCGCTGGCTGTGCTCGCCCACGGCCATATCCCCAGCCCGCGGGTGCAGTGCAGGATCGCATCCTCCATCGACAGGTACGCCAAGGCGGGCTGCTTCCCGGCGACGATGACATTGACGTAGTCGCGGCTGCGCAGGCAGTGGTCCGCCACCGACAGCAACGTGTTGGCGTCCGGCGGCAGATACACCCGCACCACCTCGGCACGCTTGTTGGCAACGAGGTCGATGAATCCGGGATCCTGATGAGATGCGCCGTTGTGGTCCTGACGCCACACGTGCGAGCTCAGCAGGTAGTTCAGCGACGCGATCGGCTGCCGCCAGGGCAGTTCGCGGCTGGTGGACAGCCATTTCGCGTGCTGGTTGAACATCGAGTCGACGATGTGCACGAACGCTTCGTAGCAGTTAAACAGACCGTGGCGGCCGGTCAGTAGATAGCCCTCCAGCCAGCCCTGGCACAGGTGCTCGGACAGCACTTCCATCACGCGGCCGTCGGGCGCGAGGTTCTCGTCAGTGGGCTCGGTGTCCGACAGCCAAACCTTGCCGGTCGACTCGAAAACAGCGGACAGCCGGTTGGATGCGGTCTCGTCGGGACCCATGAGGCGGAAGCGGTCGGGGTTGCGCGTGATCACATCACGCAGGAAGGTGCCCAGCACTCGGGTGGCCTCCTGCGTCGTCGTGGCCGGTTGCGCGACCGGGACCGCGTAGTCACGAAAGTCCGGGAGATCCAGGTCGCGCAGCAACAACCCGCCGTTCGCGTGCGGGTTGGCGCTCATCCGCCGATGCCCGCTGGGTGCCAGCGCCCGCAGCTCGGCGCGCAATGCGCCGTGCTCGTCGAACAATTGCTCGGGGCGGTAACTGCGCAGCCACTCCTCAAGCTGCGCGCGGTGCGCGGGGTTCTCGTGCGTCTCGGCAAGCGGAACCTGGTGTGCTCGCCAGGTACCTTCAACCTGCTTGCCGTCAACCACTTTCGGCCCGGTCCAGCCTTTAGGAGTGCGCAGCACGATCATCGGCCACACCGGTCGGTCCGTCGGTTCACCGTTTTTGTCGGTGCGCGCCGCTTGCTGAATTGCCGCAATGTCGTCAAAGGCGTCGTCAAAGGCGGCGGCCAGTTGCTGGTGCACGGCGGCCGGCTCGTCTCCGGTGACCGCGATCGGGCGGTATCCGTAGCCGCGCAACAGCGATTCCAGCTCGGCGTGCGGGATGCGGGCCAGCACGGTGGGGTTGGCGATCTTGTATCCGTTGAGGTGCAAGATCGGCAGCACCGCCCCGTCGACGGCCGGGTTGAGGAATTTGTTCGAGTGCCAGCTCGCCGCCAGCGGTCCGGTCTCGGCCTCGCCGTCACCGATCACGCAGGCGACCACCAGATCGGGGTTGTCGAAAGCCGCGCCGTAAGCATGGACCAGCGCGTAGCCCAGTTCGCCGCCCTCGTGGATGGACCCCGGTGTCTGGGCGGCGACATGGCTGGGTATGCCGCCGGGGAAGGAGAACTGACGGAACAGCCGCCGCAGTCCTTCGGCGTTTTCACCGAGACCGCTGTACACCTCGCTGTAGGTGCCTTCGAGGTAGGCGTTGGCCACCAGCCCGGGGCCACCGTGACCGGGCCCGGTGACGTAGATGGCGTTGGCATCGCGGTTGCGGATTATCCGGTTCAGATGCGCGTAGATGAGGTTGAGCCCCGGCGTGGTGCCCCAGTGTCCCAGCAGCCGGGGTTTGACGTGCTCGGCCGACAGCGGCTCGGTCAGCAGCGGGTTGTCCAGCAGGTAGATCTGGCCGACCGACAGGTAATTGGCGGCGCGCCAGTACGCGTCGATGAGGGCCAATTCGTCGTCGGAAAGGATTGCGGGTGCGGTTGTTGGGGTTTCTATGCTCACCCGGCCGATTGTCCGTGTCGCAGATGAACGCCGCTAGAAGCGAAAGTCACTCTTCGCCCCGGGCCCGGGCCTCGTAGGCCCTGCGCTTCTCGACGTCGACGGCGTCGGTGAAAACGTGCTCGCCGCCGAGCATCCGGTTCAGGCCCTCGGCCATCACGCGGGGCATGAACCTCTGCGCCACGACCAAGACGCCGGCCGCCTTGGTGACCCGCACCCGCGGCTTGGGGTGGACCACGAGCCCGACGATCGCGTCGGCAATCTCGGACGGTTCGGCGTTCCTGAATCCCTTGGCGCCCTGGGTGCCCGCTGTGAGCTCGGTGTTGACGAACGACGGCAACACCATCGAGAACTTCACGCCGGCCGAGCGGCACTCGAGCCTCGCCGAGTCGGTGAACGCGACCACCGCGTGCTTGCTGGCGCAGTACGTGGCCAGCCCGACGGCGTAGATCTCGCCGGCAAGTGAGGCGACGTTGATGACGTGCCCCTGTCCGCGGGGGACCATGCGCTGGGCCGCCAGCTTGCTGCCCAGGATCACGCCGTAGACGTTGATGTCCAGAATGCGCCGGGTGACGGCGTCCGGTTCGTCGATGATCTTGCCGACGGGCATGATGCCGGCGTTGTTGACCAGCACGTCGATCGGGCCGAGTTGGCGCTCAACCTGATCGAGGAAGTCCGAAAACGAATCCCGGTCGGTGACATCGAGTTTGCCGTACACATCGAGCCCGAGGTCGGCGCCCGACTCCTTCACCTTGGCCTCATCGACGTCGCCGATCGCGACCTTGGCGCCCAAATTGTGCAGCGCGGTCGCGGTGGCCAATCCGATTCCCCGTGCACCGCCTGTGATCACGATGACTTTTCCCTGGACCTTGACGCCGATCGATGCCGTGTCTGCCATCCGGTAAGCACAGCACTCCACGTCGTACTGCGCAAACAACCCGTTGGCAGCGGCGGCGGAGTGCTGCGGGGTGGACTTGCAGTTAGGCGTAGGACTTAACTCCGGTCAGCTGACTCCTGTTGAGATCGGTTCGGGCACTTTGGGTTACACCGCCGTCGGTGAGCAATTCGGTATCGCCCAGTGCATGGAATCGGCGTCACCGCCCAAGGAGCCTGGCCTACCGTAGCGTGTTGCACGTCGGTCGTCGTTCGAAAGAGAGGCGGTGGTGGAGGTGAGTCGCGTTACTTTGAGGCGGGCCATGATCGTGTTGGCCGTCGTGACGGTCGTGACCGCCGCCATCGTGGCCGTCGTGCGGGTTTTGCTGAATCCCACTGTGGGTCGGGCACCTGCAGGGGCTCCGGTAGCTACATCCCCGCCGGTACCTGTTACGTCCACTTCCGTCCGGACTTCGGCGCTGGCTTCGCCACCGCCCGGGTTTCCGGACTTAGATGGATTCACTGATGTATCGCAGGGTCACGATGTATCCCGCCACTACGCCTTGGCGACTTTTACCAGCCCGACGGGCTTGCAGTGCGCGATGTGGAGCAGCCGGGGAGATACGGCAGCTTTCTGCTTTGGGGCGATCCCTGGCCTCGATCATCCGGCGAACCAGGTTTACGCGGGGGACTATAAGGCATATTTCGACCAGAGCACGCCTCCCGACACAGACAAGCTCAACGGGAAGCCTTTGGGCTCAGGCGAGAAGGTGATCTTAGGCGCCGGAGGGAACCTGATGGGTGGCGACCAGATCACCTGCGGTGTGCAGGATGTTCTAGTCGCGTGCATGGTGATTAGGGACTTCCGCCAGAACCACGGCGACAACATTGCCCAACGCCATGGCTTCGTCCTGGATCCTCAGAGAAGCTGGACGTTTTGAGCAATTGGCCCGCGCACCGTCGGCCATGGATATCTTTCGTAAAACTCGACTTTCAGGGCGCGCCACAGATGATGTCATGATCGGCCGCTGCTACTAAGCGAATCCACCTCGTGCAGCGAATTCGTCCAGTACATTGACGTCTACTCGTTGAGCCCCGACTCAGGGACGGACGGCATCATATGCCCGAAAAGACACTCAAGAAGGTTCCATCAACGGGACGCAATGGTGTCGGATCGAAGAGCCACACGGCAACGTCCGGCTAAAAGCCCACCACCAGCACCGAAGTCAGGCTTTGTCCCTCGACGGCCGGCAGTGTTGCTCGATGCGGCTGTGCAGGCGATGGCGGTGCCCCAGCTGCCGCAGCCCGGACCGGGTCAGGCCATCAATCTAGGGCCCATTGCCGGGACCGCCTCACCCACCGGGGCACTCGGTGCGGGAGCGGTCGACCTGTGTGAAATATCGCCTTGTGGTCAGGTCGCCCTGGGCGGCGACACGTTCTCGGGGAACGCTGCCTTGAGCGGATCGTGGAGCCCATCGATGGGCCTGCATGTACGGCCCGGCACCCTGAACGGCGTAATCCAGTTCGACAGCTCGTTTGGGCAGGGTGGCACCGTCTACGCCGAGACCTGGCCTCATGTTCAAGGCGGCAGTCAATTGCCTGCCGGTACCATCCAAGTCTTCGGCATCGACTATGCCTTGGTGACAAGGACGGCCAACCTTCTCCCGATCGATTCGCGACTGGTACGAATCGACCCCAACGGGCCGGGGTGGCCGACCGTTCCTGGGTCCTTGAGGGACGCCGGCTGGCAAGACGGCAACGCAACACAGATCAGCGGCTACCAGGCGCCCGACGGCTGGGTGTATATCGTCGCAGGCGGGTTCGCCCGCGATCACACCGTGCAGCTCTATCACTGTCGGCCGGAGCACTTCGAGGACCGGAACATGTGGTCGGCATGGGGAATCAACGGCGGCGGCCCAGATTGGGCGTGGGACGTGGACCCAACCCCTCTCAGCGGTGACCTCTTCGGCGAGCTGAGCCTCCGCCTGATCCAAAACAAGGCCGTATTGTCCGGGTTCAACCAGACCACCGGGAATGTCGAAGTTCGAGTGGCTGACGACGTGACCCAAGTGTTGGCCCCGGGCACACCAGTCACGGTCGTTGCGACCCAACAAACAGTTCCGCAAAACTACGGCGGCTACATCGTTCCCGGCTCCACGCTGGACCAGGCGATCATTTTAGTGAGTCAATGGAATACCACGACGAACAATCCGTACAACGTCCAACAGTTCGTCGTCAACCTCAATCGCTGATCCTTACCGGTCGGCCGCGGCGTAGGGCTGTTCAGCGCTGTGACGCAAAAACTTACGAACGAGCATATGGAGATTTCGATATCGTCGACTCCGGCATCGAGCCGGTCGTGGCATCCCTCGACGCCGGTGGCAATCCGCTCGTCACTGAGGCGCCCAAATGCAATGCGGCGACTCGCTGCGAGGGACATGGTGAGAACGCTTGGCCTCGAGGGCATATCAGCGTGCGCTAGGCGATGCCATCACGGCGACCAGTGCTGAGGCATGCCCTCCTTGTCTTATAAAAGACGACATACGAGAGTCTTGAAAATTCGTGTCGGAGATGGCACGGCGATACGACGGACATCGTTTGCCAGCGGTGACACGATAGTGCCGTGGAACGACAGTGGGCTGGCCGCGTGAGATGACGGCGGCAGCCGTGGTGTGCGGGTCGTGCGGTACCGAGCTGGCGCCGAACTCGAAGTTCTGCAACGAGTGCGGTGCGGCGGTTGCGGGCGCCACGGTACCGGCTGAGTACAAGCAGGTGACGGTGCTGTTCGCCGACGTGGTCCGGTCGATGGACATCGCGGCGGCCGTGGATGTGGAGCGGTTGCGCGAGATCATGACCGAGCT
>Ga0210389_10000241_pt1 | contig 55491 bp, 56 predicted proteins | sample IncBWH28OmetaG_FD_160127 | JGI IMG/M metagenome (GOLD analysis project Ga0210389, IMG submission 160127) | Forest soil microbial communities from Barre Woods Harvard Forest LTER site, Petersham, Massachusetts, United States - Inc-BW-H-28-O ... | reverse complement strand
CTCCCGCCGCGTGCTGGCTGTATTCCTCCGCTTTCTTGCACGCGTTCTCTTCGAATGTAAGACCGTCCTCGACCACGGCGGGCAGGGAAGCGAAGTTCGGGATGCCGCCAATCTCAATTCCGTGCGGAGCAGCCGCCCCTGCGAAGTCCCGCAGCTTTCCCGGATTCGAAGTAGCGATCAGAATTCGCCGCATAACGGTAGACCACCGAACAAAACCATGTTGTCATCCTTCGCGAAGCGAACGACCTATGCACCTGGCTGTCGCATCCGAAGAAGCAGCATCCATACAACCATAGAGATCGCGGCGATCAAGGAGATCCATCCTCCGACCGCGCGGTCCCACGTCCGCACGAAGCTGACGTGCACGCGGTTTAACCCAGCACCGACCGGAACCAGCATCTGCCCTGTCCCTGCCCGCGCCGCCGTTTCCACCGAATGCCCGTTCACCTCAACTCGCCATGCAGGGTATTGAAACAGCCGCAGCGCCAACTGCCCCGGGGCAGACATCTCCGCCGTAAACGCACGCGACTCGGCATCCCAGCGGTCGATATGAATGCGAATTTGAGGTGCCGAATTCACGGCGCCCTCGGCTGCAACGATGGGGGCATCCTTCTCGATCGCTGACGAGTCAGCACCGAGCGGCGTATATTCGTCCACGCCTTCGTAGCCCATCCCGGTTGCCATGTTGTCCTGCATCTCGCGCAAGTCGGCGGCGCTGTCCCACCACGGGGTCTGCACCCGATGCCACGCCGCGATCACGATCACAATCGAGACGGCGCACACGGCGCCGCGCCACCACCAGCGCTGGCGGCTCACCGTCGTCACCACCGTCACGAAGATTGAAAAGATCATGCTCAGGCACAGCAGCCAACGCCAGGGAAACTGCATAAACTCCATTTTCGGCAGAACTTTCCACAGCAGACCCGCCACGGGAAACATGAGCACCGTGCAGGCGATCGCCCAGCCCGACAGAGCGGTCCAGAGTTCGCGCCGGGTTTCGCGCCATTGCCTCGCCGCCCATGCTGCGCCAAGAGTCACTACTATCTCGAAAATCGCCACCCACGAGACGACGCGGTTGAACGCGTCATGATCAGCATCGGTCGTATGAATGAACAAGAAGTTATCTGCCGGACGCGAGCCCGCCGAAACGGCTTGGGCAATGTCGATCCAGCGCTGCTCGTAGATCGCCGGCAGCAGATAGAATGCCGCCAGGGACGCCCCCAGTACCGTCGCACCTGCTCCCACCAGCAGCAGCCGGGTCGAGCGGCGCTTCCAGGCCAGAAAGACAATCAGCAGGGCCAGAGAGTAGTGGATCATGACCGCTGCGGGAGCATTCGTCAGCCACGCCGCTGCCAGCACCAGCGAGAGCGGCGCCATCTCTCTTAGCCCTGCGCCTTTGTCCGCGGCATCCGCCGCTCTTAGCACGAGCAGCAACAACAGAGGCACCAGGCAACTGGCCAGCAGTTCGGCGAACGCGCTACGCCAGTACACAATCACCAGATGATACGGATTCACGGCATAGAGCACCGCGATGAAGACGGCGTCGCGCCGGTTAAACCTCGGCGCGTCGGGGTTCTGTGGATCGGGCCACCGCCGCGCCAGCACGAACATCGACACGCCCGACGCCACGAGTGCGATCCAGATGTATATGCAGGATGCCAGCGTCCACGGAAAGATCGCGCTCAGCGCCGCTCCCAGAGTCCACGAGGCAGGCGGATAGAAAATGAATCTCGGCTCGCCGTAACCGAAATGAGCGAGCGCGGCCCAGCGCGGAAAAAGTATTCCGTGTTTCCATTGCCCGAGCACTTCGAGCCACGAATAGAGATGAAATTCGACGTCGTGCCCGGAAGGCGTTCCTAAAAAGAAGAAGGGAATTTCCACAGCGAAGGCTGCGGCCGCAATCGCGAGCAGCGGCGCCCACAGTAGCGACGTCGGATGCTTCTCGTTTTCAGGACGCAGATTCCCGGGACCATCGTGCCCAGCCCGTTCACTCAACGGACGCCCTGCCGTGCCGATGTTTCCCAGAGTCACCCCTTGCCGCCAAGAATTCGATGCGCGCAATCCCGAAAACACGGTCCGGATTGAACAGACCAGATTTAACTCAGATTTAACACGGCTGAAACCATCATGCAATGGAGTTCGACTACCGTACTCGCATTGGGGTGGAACAGACCAACGAAGATTGAAGGGCTCGTGTCAAAGACGGGGCCCGGGTCCTTCGATTCTTCGGAAGTTCCCCGCCGCGGAAGCCTCCCGTTCCTATCGTTCCCGCCCACCGTACCGCCCGCTTGCGTCTCTCCTCAAACACTCTCCGCTCACGACCTGCCACGGGAGGCTTTTTCGCGCAGAACACGGATGATTGAACGCTGGCGGATGAGCGAAGACAAGGTGGGGCGGAAACAGGAACGCGGGACGCAGAATCAAGCAGAATCAATAAGAGTAGAAGGATGAAGGCTAGACGGAAGTTTCTTCCGGACTGCGCTGATGCTGAAGCTCGGAAAGAAATTCGTCTTGCTGCAGCGCGGTGCCGCGGCGCAGCAGTTCAAGCAGATGATCTTCCAGTTCTTCGCCGGCGTCGTCCGCTTTCTTTTCTCCCGGTTCGAACTGGTTCAGGTCGGCGACCAGGGCTCGCGGAGAGATACTCATTTCCAGCGCCGTCGCGGGACAACTGCGAAGGAAGTTGATCAGCTCACCCACCTGCGCCCGCTGTTCGGGAGTGCGGGAAGGGAATTCCACTCCCATGCCGTGTCCAGGATGCGCAACCCTGACCATGCCCTCAGTATGGACTTCAAGATTCTGGGCCTTCAGGCAAAGATCAACCAGAGCGCGTTCGGGAAACGGTGCGTCGGTTTGCACGTAGCATCCACCCAGGCTCAGATCGGTCAGTTTGCAATTCGGGACGGCTTCGTTGGGACCCGCACCGTTCGTGCTGACCGCGGCCTTCAGCCAGGCCTTCAAGTCATTCGAAGCGCCTTCTGAAAGATCCAGAAAGTGAACCCCGGTTTGCCCATTCGGATTCGCCCACGCGACTTGCCCGTGAGCATCGAGCTTCACGCCACCATCCGGCAGTTCAAAGCGGAAGGCTAGCAGCGACCCGGCGCTCTGCGTCTCTGCCGTCAGTACGTCCATCCCGCTCTCCGACAGATCGAGCAGGATGCCATCCACTTTGCGCTCGTCAGGCAGTGTAATCTCTACGGCCGCCTGCACCGGAACCCGAACCGTCCGCCGCCGCTCCCGGCTCAACAGAGCCGCGGCAGCGCGCAGGCCGGCCTTTGCGGCCTCCTCGGTAACCGGCTTGTAGAGCACGAAATGGGCTCCGCCGCTGAGGATGCCACGCACTTTCGCCGTATCGGCCACCAAGGCGATGCTTAAGGGTTCGGTGCCCAGCTTGTGCGCCTGCTGCAGCACGTCTTCCGACAGTTCCGGATTGTCAAAATCGACAATCAGCGCGTCGAATCGTTGCTGCTGGATGCGCGCCAGCGTGGTTTCATGATCGCTGGAGCGGTCCATCGCAATGCCGAACGTGGGCAATACTCTGCCCAGAACGGAAGCTGCGTCGTCGTCGGTCGATACCAGTAATGCCTGAAGGGTCATAAAGCAATCGGATCCTAAACTTCAGCTTGTTCACGACAGCTTGTTTAGGGCCAGCGAGGAGCTGCAGGCCGGGCTGCCTTGGAAGAAGCTGCACCCGCGGAACCCGCGCCCGCCTTAGCGGACATCGCATCCCCCAGAGTGGCTTCGTCAACTTCGGCCAACACTCCGTTGTCGTCATCGTCGTTTTCAGCTAGCAACGGCGCTACTTCACGCAGCTTTTCCGCGGCTTGCTGAAGCATCTCTATCTGCTTACCAAGTTGGGCGTATTTCGCCTGCTTTTGCCGCAGGACTTCATGAATATCTTTCATACAACCCCCTGTTGGCAATGTAAGGACGCTGTGCGGGTGGGTCAACGGTAAACCCCGGACGAAGATTACCGGGGTAACGGAAGGAGACGGCCGGGAGGAACAAACTCTATCTACATTGCAGACAAGAAAAAACCCCGCCTTGCCGGGCGGGGCTTGAATTCAGGAAGGTTCGCAAACCCTTTCAGACCTTCAGCTTGCGCCGCACTACTCCGGCTACGCCGATCAGTCCGGTACCCAGGAAAATCAGGCTGCTTGGCTCAGGAACCGGGGATGCACCAATGCTGGTATCACCGCTCCCGAGGAACGTGCTCCCGTTAAAGAAGCCTTTGCCGGTATTGATGGTGAGCTGTACCGTGGCGCCGAAGACCGTGCTGCCGTTGTACCAAGTACCCGAAATAGTCCCGCTTAACGTGTAGTTGTGGGTTCCATTGGCTAGAGTGACCAGGCTCCAGGTCACAGGCCCGTCGAAGCTACCGCTGAAGATGGCGCCTGATGGAACTCCGCTCGTGCCATTCCCGTCAATGACGAAGCTGCCGCCGCTCATAAACGTGCCGCCCTGTTGCAGGTTTCCGGACATTAACATCCCGGTCGAGAAGGACACGGTGCCCAAGGCACCCGTAACCAATCCCATTCCGTTAAGTCCATTCACAGCAATCAGTTCGGAGCCGCTAAGGGACAATCCCGCGCTACTGCCGGACAATGTTCCACCGGCGTTTGTAAAGTCCACTGAAGAACTGGCAAACGCCGCCATCGGCAGCGCAAGGGCAAGCAGTGCAATCCACAGAACTCGCTTCATCACAACACCCTCCTGGGTCACTTATAGGGACACAGCTATTACGCAGTACCCCACGCCTTCTAGTGCATCTGGAGTGCCAAATTAGGAAAACTACTATGCTATTGCAATATATAGACTTGCTGTAGATCCTGTCCCGCAACGACCATACCACAGTGCAAAGTCCTGCATACTCGAACACTCTTTTTGCGGCTGGGGGCCGTTTTGTCACCCGGTCAGAGACGGTAGCTTCGATGCCGATCCCAGGAGGAAGATCGCCCCCACAATTATGCTGTAAGCTGAGGTCAGTAGCGTAAGACCGCCTAAGGCATGAGTGCTGACCGCGCTCAACACCGAACCCAGAGCCCGCGAAAACGGGTTCTGCGAGCCTGCCGGAGACAGCCATGCGAGCACTTTGTCGGCAGAGAACAGTCCTGCGGCCACGGCGCACATCAGGGTGTTCATGGCTAGCAGGCCCACAATAAACATCAGCAGGCCTAACAGCCCGGCCGCCGTGCCACCGAGATTGGCCGCCATCAGAAACAGCAGAATCTGCGTGGGGGTCTCCGCTCCCAGTCCGTGAATCACGCCCACCAGGAATGTCGACTTCGTACCATACCCGTCCTTAAATACCTGCGGAGCTTCCACGCGAGTTCCACCAAAAACCCGGCTCATCCGCCAGTATATCCACAATGCTCCGTTCACCAGCAGCGTAATCCGTGTACGCGGGTGAGAGTGGCTGTGTTTCGACGAATCGGATGTCGACTGGCCGGAAAACCACGGACGGAAGAACGTGCCCAGCACATACAGTCCCAGCACCAGCAGGGTCAGCCCGACCAACCGTTCCGCCCAGCGATCGCTGGCCGCCGGCAGCGCAATGCGAAACACCACCGCCGCCGAGCCCAGCAGGGCAATCGTCGTCGCGTGGCCTGCCACGTAAAGCAAGCCGTAGCGCATGGCATCGCGAGCTTTCAACTGGACGCTGCTGATGTCGGTAATGGCGGCGATATGGTCGTAGTCCAGTCCGTGCCGGAAGCCCAATACGGCAGCCGAAAGCAACGCGAGTCGCAGATTGACGGGATCGACCAAAGAAGAATTCCGCGCGGCAAATTCGCGGGTATATTCCTCGCACCAAATGCCGGACCTGTAGGCTAGCACATTCGCGGCTGCAAACCGGACGCCGACAGCTAATCTTTCCGCGCCTAGAATCCCGGGGCTAGTTTTTCAGGGAAGGGTCTTTCTTAGCTGAGTCAAGCTTAGCTGAGTCAAGCTTAGCTGAATCAAGCCTGGCTGAGTCGAGTTTGACTGAGCTAACCTTGGCCGACTCAACCTTGGCTGCATCGCTCTTGGCCGGTTCTTTTTCGGAATGCTCTTTCCTGTGAGGATCGGCCTTGTAAAGATCGGCCTTGTGAGTATCCGCCTTGGAGGGCTCTGACTTGACTGATGTGGTCTTCTCCGGCGCTGGCCCAATCAGTTCCCGCAACCGCCGCGAGAGAATTGCGGCCAGCGATTGGTAGAAGCGCGAACCGAGATGCGGGAACAGTTCAAATACTGACTGCAGAGTCGGCCGGTCGAGATAGTAGGCCTCGACCTCTTCCTTGGCGACCACATTGGCGGTGGCGGTCAACTCGTCCAGAAACGAAATCTCGCCGCAAGCCTCACCCGGATTGATCAAGTGCGTGCCCATCGACGGAATCTGCACTGCGGCCGAGCCCTTCAGAAGCAGGTACACACCGTGCGTTCGTTTCCCCTGATGTACCAGGAGATCTCCCGACTTAAACTTTAACCGGGCCGCTTTATCGGCAATCAGCGCCCAATCGTTGGGCGTGAGGTAGACCAATCCCCGCTTGTTGGCCGACAACACAGACACATCTTGTTGCTGATTTGCCTTCGACATTGGCGCGCTTACCCGATATCCCGGAGAGACATTCCGGAGGCGATTTGACAGATAACAACAGGGCTGGTGAAAGACTAGCAGAAAGCCTGGAGGAAAACGCACGCCCGCATCTGCGAAGTCACCGGAGGTGACGAACCTAAAGGTTGTCGTTAGCTAAGGCCTATTTCTTCGTGGATCATCCGAGCCGCGTGGCGAATGGGCATCGCTTGCCGCCGTGGCCCGACTCGTCGTGCTCCCTCAGCAGGCCGATGGCAAACCGCTCAGCTCGAACAGCCGCGTCCTTTTCCTCCGCCGTAAGCGCACGGCTGGCTGCCAGTCTGCGAACGTCCGACAGGTGTTGCTCAAGTTCATCCTTGGTGCGGCATTCCATTTCGCTTTCTCCGACTCGCTTTCTCCACTGAAGGAACCTACCACTTTACTAGGCTGGATAGCTGTTGGGAAATTGCATTTGGCTCTTTTCAATAACGATCCTTTTCAAGAACCGTCGATTCAGGCGTACGTTAGAATTTCGGCGAGCCGCAACCTTATCGCGCGAGGAATGTGCCAATGCCTCCGAGTCCCGTGACCGATCTGAAGACGTTCGTGCCCGCCAAAGACGCCGAACTTTCCAAAAAGTTTTATATCGACCTCGGATTCACGATCAATTGGAGCAACGATCAGATAGCCGAGCTGCAGATCGGGGCGTTCCGGTTCCTGTTGCAGACCTTCTATGTCGCCGAACATGCGGGAAATTTCATGATGAGCCTCGCCGTTGAAGATGCGGACGCCTGGTGGGAATACATCCAGCGCCAGGAGCTCCCGACGAAGTATCCCGGCATCATGTGCAAGCCCCCGGCGATGCAGCCGTGGGGAATTCGTGTCCTCTACCTGAGTGATCCTAGCGGGGTGCTGTGGCACATTACGGACATGCGCAAGTCATAGCGCAGGCGTCCGAATTGCCGGAGCAGGCATGAGCGGCGCAATCGGATCGAGTGCTGTGGGGAATGTCCGATTTTTGCTTACGGGTGCAGACGTAATTGCTCGAGTTCTTCCCGGATTGCTTTCAGCCTCTGCTGACGAAACCGATATTGCGCTTCGGCGGCTCGATCCGTACGCAAATCGCTTCTCCAGTAAACGCCATCGGCGCGGTGGATCTCGTCCATCTCTTCGTTGAGAAAAGCAATCCGCGACTTTCTCCTGGCGTCGCTCGTAGCCACTTTCATGCTACATCCATCGGCCACTTCTGTCGCAAACTTTAACCCTGCCACGCGGTCGCAACAGGCGTGGGAGACTCTTGCATTCAAGATTTGCCCCGCGGGAGCATTACCCCTGGAGCTCTTTCCTGTCTTCGGTTAGCTGAGGAATGGTGCGCCCTGAGAGATTCGAACTCCCGACCTACTGGTTCGTAGCCAGTCGCTCTATCCAACTGAGCTAAGGGCGCAATTTGGATGGGCAGAAACGGCCGCCCCATTGCTGAGAACGAAAATTGCGATTGGAACAAGGCAATTATAACGAAGAATCGCTAGCCTTGAAAACGGATTCTCGCGGCGCAACGAAGGGGCACCCCGAAACTCGGCGCAGTTCGGTGTCACGCGGGGATCTTAATGCGAGGATCTTATTGCGAGGATCTAAGGAAGAGTCTCCTGCGAGATCGCTCTTCCGGGCAAAAAAGCTCGAGCCAAAGTGACGCATCCAAGAGACATATCCTTCGGCACCAACTATTCTTTCGCAGCCCACTCCTTGGCCCTTTAGTTGCCCAAATCGTCCGAAGTAATTCTTTCCCTTGGCCGGGCAATTCCTACTCGGACAAACACCCCGGCGGCTCTTGTTTTTAACGGCTTACGGATGGCACGCGGTTTGCAATATCTTAGAACAGACGAAGTGGCGCGCAACGGGGTGCTTCAGAGAATAACTTCGGCCAGAGGTTTTCTGTGAGCACCCCTTGCTCTTATAGCCCCGTCGGCCCTCCCCGGCCTTTTTACTTTCCGCACTCAGTCGCTGGACACACCCCTCAACAATCTTCGTGGAAGAGCGACGCTCTAGCGACGCGTCTAGCGATCACGATGAGATGGTTTTAGTCACCCCAGGGACCTTTACCGGAATCCCAAAGCGATCCGCGATCTTTACCTTAGGCCAACGCGACCGGCTCGCGCACATCGATGCCGGCGTTGCGCAGCAGCTTCGCCACTGTGTCCTGTTTCATGCGCGAGGCATCGAACTCCACTCGCACCGTGCGCTCTTTCGCATTGAACTGCACCCGACGGATGCCGTAGACCTCGCGCATCGCGTCAATCGCCCGCATTTCGTTCTCGCCGGGAATCGCGCCGTAATTGAAAACCACCTCGAGATAAGTCATAGAGTCACGCCCTTCGAATAAGTTCGCACTCCCGCAGCCGTCGCCGGGTGAATCCAATATACGGCATTCTGTTCCCGACTTCTTCTCGCAAGAAATCGACAAATCTCTACATTCGCGGATCGGCCCCCAGGCATATACTGGCAGCAGTTGGTCCTGCGCGAGTTGAATCTGGCCCGCAAGAACCGCACTTCCAGCGACGCAGCACCAGCGGGGAGGAACATCAATGAAGGCAGCTCTGGCCGTGTTCCCAACTTTCCTGCTCTCGACCATCCTGTGCTCAACTCTCGTATTCGCGCAAGAACAATCGCCCCTCGCCGGCGTCGAAGCCGCATGCGGCCCCAAAGAGGTCCAGTTCGATGCCCACAGTGCCCCGAGCCTGCCGCTCGCGCAGCCCGAGGCCGGCAAGGGTCTGGTTTATGTAGTGGAAGAGTTCGACAAACTCCCGACCCAAATCGCCCGTCCGACCCTGCGCGTTGGCGTCGATGGAAAGTGGGTCGGCGCCGACAAGGGAAATTCCTACATCTCTTTCTCGGTCGATCCTGGGGAGCACCACCTGTGCACCAACTGGCAATCGCACTTGAAGCAACTTTCCAATGAGGCCGCCTTCACCAGTTTCACCACCGACTCGGGAAAGATTTACTTTTTCCGCGCCCGAATCACCGAACACGGCGGCTCCATCGGAGGCTCGACCTTCACGCTCGACCTCGAACCGGTGAATGAGGACCAAGGCAAGTACCTGGTTGCCTCATCCGCCTTCAGTGCTTCCAAGCCCAAGAAATAGAACCCACCCTCCGAAGACTGACCTCTAATATCTGTCCGGTACGCTTACTCGGTACTTTGTGATCGGGTATTCTTTCTTGCTCGCCGCAAGTCGGCAGAGCCACTCATGACAGCCTCAAATCCGATTCCCGCCCTAGAGCGCGATCCCGTCTGCGGGATGAACGTGAATCCTGCTACGGCAAAACATGTTCACGAGCATGAGGGGAGGAAGTACTACTTCTGCTGCGCCGGCTGCGGAGAAAAATTCAAAGCCAATCCGCAGGGATACTTGAAAGCGGGAGATGTGAAACCGCAGGTCCCCAAGTCATCGCCGCTGGAGATGCCGGGAATGCCTGGAATGCAGGCCACGACGAAACCGGCATCAGCGATCGCTCAAGGCGTGTCACCGCGAGCAGAGGCTTCGCTGCCCGATCACGGAACGAAGGCGCAGTCAAACCGTGCGTCTGCCTCTGCGCCTCCGGCCTACGTTTGCCCCATGTGTCCCGAAGTCCGCGAATCGAAGCCCGGAGCGTGCCCTTCCTGCGGCATGGCCCTCGAGCCCGACATGCCGGTCACGGCCACTCGCACTCAATACACCTGCCCCATGCATCCTGAAATAGTGCGCGACGCCCCTGGATCGTGCCCGGTCTGCGGCATGACCCTGGAACCGCGCACGGTCACCGCCGACACCGGAGAGAATCCCGAACTCGTCGACATGACGCGAAGATTCTGGGTCGGCGTCGTGCTAACGACGCCGCTGCTCGTGATCGCGATGTACTCGATGCTGCCCGGACTCGGCACGCACCCCACTTCATCAACGGGAGCGCTCCCCTGGATCGAGTTCGCGCTGTCGACGCCCGTCGTCCTCTGGTGCGGCCTCCCATTCTTCCAGCGTTTCTGGACTTCGCTGGTGAACCGCAGCCCGAACATGTTCACGCTGATCGGTCTGGGTGCGGGAGTCGCCTACATCTACAGCGTGATCGCGATCATCGCGCCGGGAATTTTCCCGGCGTCGCTGCGGGGCATGGGCGGATATCCCGACGTTTACTTCGAGGCCGCCGCCGCCATCACCACGCTGGTCCTGCTCGGGCAGGTGATGGAACTTCGCGCCCGCAGTCAGACTAGCGCCGCCATCCGCGCGCTGCTGCATCTCAGTCCGAAAACCGCGCGGCTGATCACCAACGATAGCGAGGCTCAAGGAGCTCGCGAGTCTACGGAAAAAGAAAAAGACGTTCCGCTCGAACACGTCAAACCCGGCGATCGGCTGCGCGTTCGTCCGGGCGAAAGCATTCCTGTTGATGGCGTCGTGCTCAATGGCCGCAGTTCGGTCGACGAATCGATGATCACGGGCGAGTCCGTCCCCGTCGAAAAATCTGCCGGCGATCAAGTCATCGGCGCGACCATCAACTCGACCGGATCATTCATCATGCGCGCTGAGCGTGTCGGTTCTGAAACCCTGCTGGCGCAAATCGTTCAGATGGTTGGCCAAGCGCAGCGCAGCCGAGCGCCTATTCAGCGCCTCGCCGATCGCGTCGCGGCCTGGTTCGTGCCTGCGGTTGTGGCCGTCGCCGTGATCACATTTGTCGCGTGGTTCGTAGTCGGTCCGCAGCCCCGCCTCGCGCACGCGCTGGTAAATGCGGTTGCGGTACTCATCATCGCCTGTCCCTGCGCGCTCGGACTGGCCACGCCGATGGCGATCATGGTCGGCACCGGCCGCGGCGCCAGCGCCGGAGTCCTGATCAGAAATGCCGAAGCCCTTGAGTCGCTCGAAAAAGTCGACACGCTGGTCGTCGACAAAACCGGCACGCTCACCGAAGGTAAGCCGAAGCTCGTGGGATCTTCCGCCGTGGGGTCGTCGCCACAAACGCAAGGAGACACCCAGGAAGTTCTGCGCCTGGCCGCCAGCCTCGAGCGCGCCAGCGAGCATCCGTTCGGCGCAGCCATCGTGCAAGCCGCGCTGGAAAGGAACTTGCAGCTCTCGCAGCCGACCGACTTCACCAACGTCCCAGGGAAGGGAATTCGAGGCGTCGTCGACGGAAAGCGTGTTGCCGTCGGCAATGCCGCGCTGATGGTCGACGCCGGCGCTCTCGCAAGCGCGTCTGACTCCGTGCTGCACGCAAAAGCGCCACAGGGTACCAATATCAGCGTGGCCATCGACGGCCGCTACGCCGGAACGCTTATGCTTGCCGATCCGATTAAGTCATCATCCTCCGACGCCGTGCGTGGCCTCAAGTCAGAAGGTCTCCGCATCGTCATGCTCACCGGCGACAATCGCACCGTCGCGGCATCAATCGCCCAGTCGCTCGGCATCACCGAATTCGAGGCGGAAGTCCTGCCCGCCGGAAAGCTCGAAGTCGTCCGCAAACTGCAGCAGCAGGGAAGAGTCGTGGCCATGGCCGGCGACGGCATCAACGACGCTCCCGCGCTCGCGCAAGCCGATGTCGGCATCGCCATGGGCACCGGCACCGACGTGGCTATGGAAAGCGGCGGCGTCACGCTGGTGAAAGGCGACCTCACCGGAATTCTCCGCGCTCGCAAACTCAGCCGGGCCACCATGCGCAACATCCGCGAAAATCTTTTCTTCGCCTTCATCTACAACGCCATCGGAGTGCCTATCGCGGCCGGCGTTCTTTATCCGTTTTTCGGTATCCTGCTCAGTCCCATCTTCGCCGCCGCCGCCATGAGCTTCAGCAGCGTTAGCGTCATCACCAATGCATTACGCCTCCGGAGGGTCAAGTTGTAAGCGTGGGTACAGCCTGTGTGGGACGGACACTCCTGTCCGTCGCTTTTGATCTTGGTTGTGGTTGTGGTTTTGATCTTGGCTCGTCCGGAATGCAAAACCAACATCAAGAGCGACGGACAAGAGTGTCCGTCCCACATAACCGAAAACCACCCTCTAAAGCTTTCCCAGGAAATCCGTGACCTCCGGCGCAGTCCAGTCCACCGCGCCAATGAACTTCCGCCGGATCACCCCGTCGCGGTCCACAATGTAGGTCTCGGGAAATTTGAACGTCCCATACAGCGCGCTGCTCTTCTGGTCCGGATCGCGCACGGTCAGCAAGTCTACGTTGTGATCTTTCACAAACTGCCGGTAAGCGCTTTCGTCCACATCGACGCTCACCGCCAGCACGGTCACGCCCTTGGCTTTGAAGCGCCGCTGCATCTCGACCAGCGAAGGCATTTCTTCCACGCACGGCGGACACCACGTCGCCCAGAAATTCAGCACCACCACCTGCCCGCGAAACTGGCTCAGCGTGATCTTGCTCTGGTCGTCCTGCACCGTGAAATCCAGGGCGTTTGAGCCGATGCGTGGAGGCCGCGACCCGCTATGGCAGCCGGATAGCGCAGCTAACAGAAAGCAAACCAGCAGAGCGGAAGGGAACTGGGTGGCGCGTCGCACACAGCTATAATAATGGATTCGGTATGCTATCGGAGGGAAAGGGCACGGCCTCCAGCCGTGCTGCCTGATTCCCCCGAGAGTTCGGGCTTTGGCCCCAGAGGTCCGCTTCACCTGCTTACTCTATGGTCGCAACGCAAACGATCACCGGGCGCCCAACAATCTCGGTCATCATTCCGGCGCGCAACGAGGAGATATCCCTCGCCGATTGTCTGCAATCTCTGGTCGCGCAGTCCGGCGTGGAATTCGAAATCATTGTGGTCGACGATCACTCCACCGACCGTACCCGCGCAATCGCCGAATCGTTTCCGGGAGTGCGCGTCGTCGAAGCCGGCCCGTTGCCCCAGGGATGGACCGGCAAGAACAACGCGGTCACGTGCGGCGCGCGCTTGGCTCATGGCGAGTGGCTCCTCTTCACCGACGCCGACACCGTACACCTACCCGGCTCTCTGGCGGCCGCGTTAAAAGAAGTGCGTGAAAACGGCGCTGAAATGCTTTCCTATTCGCCTGAACAGATTGCCGTCACCTTCTGGGAAATGGCGACTCTGCCGGTGGTCTTCGCCGAACTGGCGCGGCAATATTCTCCGTCGAAAGTGAGCGACCCGGCTTCTCCCATCGCTGCGGCGAACGGCCAGTACATTCTGATCCGCCGCGAAACTTATGATGCGATCGGCGGGCACGCAGCGATTGCTCGCGACATTCTCGAAGACGTCGCGCTCGCCCGCGCCGTAAAAAATTCTGGCCGGAAGATTCTCTTCCGTTACGCCGCCGACCGCGTCCGCACCCGCATGTACCGCAACTACCGCCAGCTTAGCGAGGGCTGGACGAAGAATCTGGCGCTGCTGTTTCCGAACCCCGGCTGGCTGGCCCTGAAGTCGCTCGTCTGGTGGGCGTTTCCGTTTGCCAATTTTCTAGTGCCCTTGGTGTTTCCCACTGTCGTCCATCACTGGTGGTGGTTTACTCCCGGCGCGCTAGTCTTTTCTCTCAACACGATGCGGCTGAGACGAGCTAACTTCGACGTGGCCATGGAATGGCTTGGAGCCCTGTTCGGCATGCCCATGTTTGCCTATCTTCTGCTGCGCTCTAAGCGCGCCCACGCCCACGGCAGCGTTAACTGGAAGGGCAGAAGCTACCGACCGAAGAATGATTCCGCGAGCCCCCTCATCGACCACACTCCCACTCCCGCAGGACGACTCTCATGAAACTTGTGACCCTCATTCTGCCGAGCGTTGTTTTGCTGGCCCTGTTCGCACATCCAATCGAGCCGGGAATGCGCTCTGCGCAGGCGGCGAGCGCCGTGCAGGACACCGACGCGCGTCCGCTCTCCGGCGAAGTAACCATTGAACCCGGCCTGAGCATTGGACCGCTTAAGCTGGGCGACACGCGCGAACGTGCCCTCGAATTATTCCCCAAGAAAAACGAAGACATCGAATGGCAGAACAGTTGCGGCACGACCCTCGATTGGGTCGACGCGGAAAACCGCACCGGTCACGGCGACCTTCTCATTCGCCTCAAGAAAGGAAAGATTTTCCAGATTGAGTCGACCACCACGCGCTTTCATACCCCCGAGGGCATCACCACATTCGATCACGCGGACAAAGTCGTCTCGGCTTACCGGGACATGCGCGCTTATACTCTGCTGACCCCGCCAGTCCCGGCTCTGGGCGACCGTCCGCTGGTTTTCTGGGTCGATAAAAGGAAGGGCATCGCCTTCGTGTTCGCCTACTATCCCGCCGAGCACAAACGCTATATCTACAAGATCATCATCTTCGAGCCCAACAAGAATTTTTGTCCGGAGGAAGAAACCACCGGTTCTCCGAAGTGGCAACCCATCAGTCCGTATGCCCTGGAACCACCTCCGGAACTGGCGCCAAACTTGTAGCGAGTTGGCGAACCCGCTTGATGGGTTGTGGCCGTGTTTGAAGCTACCGGAAACTGGAAACTGTTTTTCTATGGTCTATCTAACCCGCAAAGCCGAATTTTCCGCCTCGCACTACTACAACAACCCTGACTTCACTCCGGAGGAAAACCGCCGCATCTTCGGCAAATGCAACAACCCGAACGGCCACGGGCACAACTACACTCTTGAAGTCACGGTGAAAGGCGAAGTCGATCCCCGCTCCGGCTTCGTGGTCGATCTCAAGCAACTGAAAGAAATCATGCACCGCGAAGTACTCGACGCCATGGACCACCGCTTTCTGAACAAAGAAGTCCCCGAATTCCTTACCCAGATTCCGACGACAGAAAATCTCGCCATCGCCATCTGGCAGCGCCTGAAATCGAAGCTCCAGCAAGCCCGCCTGCACCGCGTGCGCGTCTACGAAACTCCAGACCTGTTCGTCGATTTCTACGGAGAGGAATAAGGTTAACTCGAAGCTAAGAGCTAGAAGCTGAATTATGATCGCTCACCTCACCCGCCGCTACCGCTTCTCCGCTTCACACCGCCTGCACAGTGCGGAGATGTCCGCTGCCGAGAATCAAGCCACCTACGGCAAATGCAACAATCCCCATGGACACGGCCACAACTACACCCTCGAAGTCACCGTCAGCGGTCCGGTCGATCCCGCAACCGGCATGGTCTGCAACCTGGTCGATCTCGATGGCTTCGTCGAAAGGGAAGTGCTCTCCCGCTATCACCTGGAGAATTTGAATACGCTGCAGGAGTTCACTCAACTTGTGCCCACCACGGAAAATCTCTCCGTCGAAATCTTCGAAATATTGCAGCGTGGCTTTCAGATGGCGCATCTTGATGGAGTAAGACTCGAAGAGACCATGATGAATTCCTTCGAGTACGTCGGCAGCGCCGAGCCAAGAAAATAGGACCCATGAAACCAGCCCCGCTTGAACAGAAGCTCGAACAGCAGAAAGAACCGACCACCCTGACCAGCGCCACCTTCGAAGACCTGGTCCACGAGATGCTCGTCCGCCTCGGCGAAAATCCCAGCCGGGAAGGCCTGGTCGACACTCCTGAGCGCGTCCACAAGGCAATGAAGTTCCTCACCAAGGGCTACCAGGAAGATCCCGAGGCGCTGCTCAAAGGCGCACTCTTCACCGTGAATTACGACGAGATGGTCATCGTAAAAGATATTGAAGTCTTCAGCATGTGCGAGCACCACATGCTGCCATTCTTCGGCAAAGTGCACGTCGCGTATATTCCCAACGGACGCGTCATCGGCCTCAGCAAGATTCCGCGCCTCATCGAAGTATTTTCGCGCCGCCTGCAAATTCAGGAGCGCCTCACCACGCAGATCGCCGAGACTATTCAGAAAGTAATCGAACCGCAAGGCGTCGGAGTGGTCATCGAAGCTCGCCATCTCTGCATGATGATGCGCGGCGTCGAAAAGCAGCACTCCGCCGCGGTCACGTCTTCGATGCTCGGTTGTTTCCGCCAGGAAGAAGAAACGCGCTCCGAATTTCTGTCGTTGATCCGCCAGCGGCCCAACGGCGTTTGATAACAGTAATTCCGGCAGACAACAATGCAGCGCAACAATGGCGGACTGCAATCGCACCCGCCATCGCAGCCAACAATTACGCTCCGCCGAGGACTCAGCATGATGGTCTCTGTCTTTATCGGAACCAGTCTCGACGGCTTCATCGCCCGCCATAATGGGGAGTACGACTTCTTGCCCCCCGATGGCGGCGAACCTCACGGCTACGATGAGTTCATCGCTACCGTTGACGCGCTCGTCATCGGCCGCAAAACCTTCGAGACGGTTCTCGCTTTTCCCGAATGGCCCTACGGCGACAGACAAGTGATCGTGTTGAGCAGCCGCCCTCTCGATTTCTCAACCGTGCGCGGAGGCCGCGTCGAACAAATGTCCGGGAATCCCGCCGAGATCATCGCCCGCCTCGCCGCTCGCGGCTTCAAACATTTCTACGTCGACGGAGGCTTGACTGTTCAAGGTTTCCTGCGCGCCGGTTTAGTTCAGCGAATCACCATCACTCGCGTGCCCGTATTGATCGGAGATGGCATTCCGCTGTTCGGGTCGCTCCCACACGATGTGCAACTCCGGCACATCGCGACTCAGTCCTATGCCAGTGGGCTGGTGAAATCCGAGTACGAGGTTGTCATTCCGTGACCTCCCACCATCCTGCGGTAAGATGTCTCGACGATTTCGGGAAGCCCGATTCACCTTGCCCCAACGCATCTTAACTAGACCCGCGAAATCTTCCCGCCTCCACGGCCAGGTCGCCCTCATCACCGGCGCCACGCGCGGCATCGGACTCGCCGTCGCCCGCGCCCTCGCCGCCGAATCCTGCAACCTGATCCTCACCGCCCGTGACGAAAAGGCGCTCGCGAAAGTCAGCAGGGAACTCGCGTTCTCCAAACTTAAAATTCTTGCTCACCCCTGCGACGTTCGCGACCCTCACTCCGTCGACGCCCTGTTCCGCGCCGCGCGCCGCCATTTCAAGCGCCTTGACATCCTCATCAACAACGCAGGCATCGCCCACACCAACCTGCCCATCGAAAAACTTCCGCTGCCCATCTGGAGAGACGTCCTCGAAACCAACCTGACCGGAACATTTCTGGTCACTCAGGCCGCGCTCGCCGTGATGAAGCGCGGTGGCACGATCGTGAACAATCTCTCCATCGCCGCCAACCGCGTGTTCCCCGGCTCCGCCGCCTACAATGCCTCCAAACACGGCGCGCTCGGTCTCACCAACACTCTACGCGAAGAGTTGCGTCCGCGCGGCATCCGCGTGATCGCGCTGCTGCCCGGCGCTACCGACACCGACATCTGGATCACGCTCTGGCCGCAGGCTCCGCGAAAAAAGATGATGTCCCCAGCGACCGTGGCCCAAGCCGTCGTCGAGGCCATCCTCCTGCCCGCCAACGCGACCGTTGAATCCCTCGAGATTCTTCCCACGGCTGGCACGCTGTAACTGGCGCCGCTCACCTTTCCTCCAGCGGCAAGTCCAACTACAATTGCGACCGCCAATCTCTCAATACATCTGTGGAGGAACTCTCAATGATGAAATCTCCGTTTCTCGCCGCCGCCTTGATCGCCGCCACGTTCGCTCTTCCCGCGCGCGCCCAGGACATGAAGAAAGATCAACCCGTCAAGCGCGCCGATACTCCGTCCAAAGTCCTGCTCGATTCCTGGAACGACATTGGCCGCAAGCTCAGCGCCATGGCCGAGGATTTTCCCGAAGACAAATATGATTTCAAACCCACGCCCGCGCAGCGCAGCTTCTCCGAGCAACTTCTGCACGCCGCCGGCGCCAACTATTTCTTCATCAATCCCGTAACCGGGCAGAAATCCGATGCCGAGGCCATGATGAAGCGCGATCAATACAAAGACAAAGCCGCGATCGTTGCCTTCGTCAAGAAATCTTTCGCCGACGGAGCAGCCGCCATTCAGTCCAAAGGGGAAAAAGGACTGAACACCCTCGTTGTCGATCCGTTCGCCCATCAATATATCCGGGTCTCCGATTTGGCCTACGGTTTCATCGAGCATTCCGGCGAACACTACGGCCAGCTAGTCGGCTACTACCGCCTGTCGGGCCTGGTCCCACCGGAATCACGCCCGAAAAAATAATTGGTCAACGAGACAGAAGAAAGGCAATCGCGGGTGCCCCATTTCTCGCGCGCTCGTTGCGCGAGAAGTGGGGATTTGTTTCAAGGGAAAACATGACCGTGTGATCGGTATTTTGTTCGCAAATCCGAACAGCCTACCGGTAGGCATAAGGCGAACGCCCGCGCCGCTGCGGAAAGATCTTGATCAGCGCCATCCCCGACAGAAATCCTCCGATGTGCGCCCAGAAGGCCACGCCTCCTACATCGCGCCCCGACGGCATCGAGAGAACGGCGGCCCCGTTAAAGAATTGAATGACGAACCATTCCCCCAGCACAATCCACGCCGGCAAATACAGCACAAACACAAAGAACCACGTCAGCACCCGCGCCCGCGGATAAAGAAGGAAATACGCACCTAACACTCCCGCAATCGCCCCGCTCGCTCCGACGGTCGGAAGATTGGAGTGCGGATAAACCGCGACCTGCGTGGCCATCGCACACAACCCACTGAGCAGGTAAAACACCAGGTAAGCGAAGTGTCCAAGATAATCTTCAACATTGTCCCCGAAAACGAACAGAAACCACATGTTACCCAGGACGTGCACCCAGCTGGCATGCAGAAACATCGACGTGAAGAAGGGAAGCACCACGTCGCCGGGCGTATACCTGTGCGACCCCGCGAGCAGAGCGGCTAAATGCGCCGGCACTTCTCCATAGGTCCGCGCGAAATGCTCGGCCGCCTGCGGGTCCGAGATCATCTGCGACCATTGAAAAAAGTAAACCAGAATATTCAAGCCGATGAGGAACCAGTTCACATACGGCGTGCTGTATCGCGGCAGGTCGTCTTTGATCGGAAACATGAGAGACTGGGTAAGACAGCGAATTGAGTAATTTCGTAATTGAGAAATTGGGAAACTGAAGATCGGCACTTGCCCACGCGCTTTTCGGTTCAATTACTCAATTACCAAATTCCCCAATTTCTCAATTTCAAATTGCTCAATCACCTTACCAAATCCTCCCCATGAATGCCGTCCTCATCATCGACAAGCCTGCCGGACTCACCTCGCACGACGTGGTCAACCGCGCCCGCCGCATTCTCGGCGAGCGCTCCATCGGCCATCTCGGCACCCTCGATCCCATGGCGACGGGCGTCCTCCCGCTAGTCACCGGCAATCTCACGCGGCTCGCGCAGTTCTATACCGCCTCTGAAAAAATCTACGAAGGCACTATCCGCTTCGGTTTCGCCACCGACACTTACGACGCCGAAGGCGAATCCACCACTGCGCCCCAAGAAGTACACCTGCGCAGCGAAGAGATCGAATCTCTCGCCGCCCGCTTCCGCGGAGTGATCGAACAAATTCCTCCGCCATTCTCGGCGAAGAAAATCAAAGGCGTCCCCGCCTACAAGCTCGCCCGCCAGCAAAAAGAAGTCGTGCTCAAGCCGGTCCAGGTTGAGATCAAAGAATTCGAAATCCTCGCCGTCGACGCCGATCGCGTCCGCTTCCGCGCCCGCGTCACCTCCGGAACGTACATGCGCTCCGTCGCCCACGATATGGGCAGGGAACTAGCCTGTGGCGCGCATCTGGAATCTCTGCGCCGCAGCGCCGTAGCCGAGTTCACCCTCGCAGACGCCCACACCTTGGAGCAACTCGCAAATCTGTTTCATGCCGCCAATCATTCCTGCCATCTCGACCGGAGCGCGTCTTTCCCGGAGGGAGAGACACGCGGAGTGGAGGGACCTGCTGTTGAGCAGGATAGCTCCGAGCCGGGTGCCCCATCCTTCTCGCGTCCTATGCGAGAGGGTGGGGATGTCGAATCCCTCGAATCCCTCTTCGTCCACCCCCGCAAACTTCTCCCCGACTTCCCCTCCGTCACCGCCGACGAGCCCACCACCGCCCGCATCCGCACCGGACGCACCATCAATCTCCCCGATCTCTCCCGCGCCCGCCAGGTAAAAGTCTTCGCCAGTCAACGCGACCTCATCGCGATCGCCACCCGTGTCGCCGGCACCTTGTTCCACCCCAAAATTGTCCTGTGCGGTTAGCTCATGTAGAGCGTCTCGCCGTGTGACGAACGCTCTGGGTCCGACCCGCGGCGAATCGCTCGTTGACGCGCTGTCCCCCGAGTGATAGCCTCCGCAGTGTCATTCTTCTAGTTGGTAAAACCCTGGGCGCCCGCATCAGGGATTCCCAGTTGCATTTATAGACGCCATACTTGATCGCACGTCGGGGCCCCTCAGAATGAATGTAGGGACGTCAAGGTGGTCAGGAGGTGTCTCCATGCCACGTCACTTTACTTTCAAAAAAGGTGTCGGCATTCTGCCAGCTTCCAGTCTGTCTCTCGCGCTTTTAGCCGTCCTGATCGCGCTCACCTCCACAGCCATGGCACAGAAGCCCGCGCCCTTAACGAGCCAGGCCATTGCTTCTGTCGCCGTCGCGCCGGGCGGGAATGAGTCTGCTGGCAGTCCGCAATCGAGCGCGACCCTCTCTGATTCCGACAGTGCCGCAAAGGCGCAGGCCAAGGTTCTCGCCGGCTACGGAAAGTTGCCGCTGAGCTTCGAGCCGAATCAAGGCCAGGTCGATGCCCGCGTGAAGTTTCTCTCGCGCACCGGTGCCTACTCGCTTTTTCTCGCCGGCGATGAAGCCGTCCTGACGTTGCCCGGAAGCAAACTCGATACAAAGGACGCTAACGCTCAAAACAATTCCCAAACATTGAACGCCGCCGCGGGTCGCTACAAGCCCGGTGGCGTGCTGCGAATGAAATTTCGCAACGCCAATCCCGCAGTCAAAGTTGCTGGCGTCGATCAACTCGCTGGCACCAGCAACTATTTCATGGGCACCGACCCGTCCAAATGGCATACGAGCGTCCCGACCTACGCCAAGGTGAAATACGAAGGAATTTATTCCGGCATCGACCTGGTTTACTACGGCAACCAGCGTCAACTGGAGTACGACTTTATCGTCGCCCCGGGCGCGGACCCGGCTAAGATTGCGTTCGACGTTAGCGGCGCGAGGCGCATTCGCAGGAATGAGCGCGGCGACTTAATCTTCAGCCTCGGCCAACGCGAAATTCGTTGGCGCAAGCCGGTGGTTTATCAAGAGAAAAATGGAGCGCGACGGCAGATCGCGGCAGATTACTCCATCACGGCCACGAATTGCGTCGGATTCGCGGTGGCCAGCTACGATACAAACCTTCCGCTCTACATCGATCCTGTAATTTATTCGACGTACCTGGGCGGCGGCATCTACGGCTTTAATTTCTTAGGCAGCTATGTCGGCATAGCTGTGGACAGCGCGGGCAACACTTACGTCACCGGTCCTACTGGATCAACCACATTTCCGGTTACGCCGGGCGCCTTCCAGACCACCTGCTGTGGCGCGTTCGTGACCAAGATCGACCCCACAGGTTCGGCTTTGGTTTACTCCACCTATCTAGACGGTGTCAGTTTCGTCGCCGCCATCGCCATCGACGGCATGGGCCACGCCTACGTCACCGGCCGGGCTGTCCCCGGCCTTCCCACCACGGCCGGTGCTTTCCAGACGGCTTGTGCCGGCGGCTCAATTTATTGTCGGAACGCCTTTGTGACGGAGATGAACGCCTCGGGCTCAGCCTTGGTTTACTCCACCTATCTAGGCGGCAGCGGCGCCGGCGACACAGGCAATAGCATCGCTGTGGACGCCGCTGGTAGCGCCTACGTCGCCGGAATAACCAGCTCGACCGACTTTCCGGTAACCCCCGGGGCCTTTCAGACGGTATGCCCCTCTATCTGTGAGGACGCCTTCGTGGCCAAGCTCAACTCCACGGGGTCAGCTTTGGTTTACTCCTCCTACCTCGGAGGAACTCCCGCTACATTAGGCTACGGCATCGCGGTTGACAGCGCCGGCGACGCTTACGTCGCAGGTGCCACCTACTCTAGCGATTTTCCGACCACGCCCGGCGCCTACCAGACAGTATGCACCACCGGCCTCTATCCGCCGCCCTCCTGCAACTATAGCGGCTTCGTGACCAAGTTTAACCCTTCGGGATCGGCACTGGTCTACTCGACATTGCTAGTGACCAGCGGGGATGCCTTTAATTCCGGCATTGCCGTGGACACAGCTGGGAACGCCTATGTTACTGGCGCAGGTGCATTGGTGACCAAGCTCAATCCTTCGGGGTCAGGCTTGGTTTATGCCAGCTACCTGGCCTGTTGCGGGACCGGCATCGCTATAGACAGCGCGGGGGACGCTTGGGTCACCGGACGAACAAACTCCAACGAGTTTCCTACTACCCGCGGTGCATTCCAGAGGACATGCAATGCCGGGGGCAGCAGTTGCGTCTATCGCGGAGCCGCCTTCTTGAGTAAGCTCGACCCCTCAGGATCGGTTCTCGTCTATTCCACCTATCTCGGCGGCAGCGAGGGCGGGGGCAGTGCCGGGTATGGTGTCGCGGTGGATCCCGCGGGCAACGCTTACGTCCTCGGCACGACCAACTCGACCAATTTCCCGGTCACCCCCGGCGCGTTCCAGCCGACATACGGAGGCAGTTCCAGCCCCTACGACACCTCCGCTTTCGTCGCTAAGTTCTATTTCGCGGCCACGACTACAGTTTTGAGTTCGAGCCTCAATCCATCCATCTACGGACAAAAGGTAACTTGGACAGCTACGGTAACGGCCTTGGGGCCTATCGCTCCCACAGGAAAAGTCAAGTTCATCTCGGCGACCGGCCAGTTATTCGGCGAAGCCACACTCAACTCTGCTGGCACGGCCACCGTGGCTGCCGCGCTGGAAAATGCCGACAATTATCCTCTAACCGCGGTTTACATGGGCGACGCTTACAACGCCGGCAGCACCTCGGCGGTCATGAACCAGATCATTACCCAAGCAGCCAGCTCCGCGACCATCACTTCATCGTCCAACCCATCGGCCGAAGGCCAGACTGCGACCTTCACCGCCACCATCACTTCGCCAACCGTCAGGCCCACCGGGCCAGTGACCTTTACAGCGGGGAGCACCGCGCTTGGAACCGTCGAACTCACCGGCGGCAAAGCAACCTTGGCTACTTCCACGCTGCCTGTCGGCACGACCACAGTCACGGTCACATACGACGGAGACTCGGACGTCGGGCAGAGTTCCGCGTCCGTCGTGCAGACCGTCAAACAATAGCGGAGTCCCGCGCCTCGGTGAGGCAAGGTCCGATAACAGGTATTATGTAAAACGGTATGGCGACAGCAGAGACTCGACTGACCGCGCTCGGCTGGGTCTGACTGAGAGCTGACAGCCGATAGCTGACAGCTTGAAACCTACATCTTGTACTTCCCCATATCGTCGTCGCCCAAGCCTTCCAGATACTTGCGCAATTCGTCGCTCGTAACCCGGTCCGTCATATTGGCCGCCAGCTTCGACGTCTTCAACACGCCTTCCTCGACGAAGATGGGACAATCCACCCGCAGGGCCAGCGCCAGCGCGTCCGACGGCCGCGAGTCGATGCTGATCACTTCACCCCCACGCTCCAGCCAGATCACTGCATAGAACGTATCCTCGCGCAACTCGGTGACGACAACCTTGTGCACCTGGGTCTCAAGCCCCGTCAGCACGTTCTTAATCAGATCGTGAGTCATCGGCCGCGGCGTGCTGACCTTCTCCATCTCCAGCAAAATCGCGTTCGCCTCCGGAACCCCCACCCAGATCGGCAGCACGGTGTCCCCGCCAATATCCTTCAACACAACAATCGGCATATTCGTAACTGGATCCATCAGTAGGCCGCGGATTGTCATTTCTACTTCCATGGGGATCTCCTGCCGAACTTCCATTTTTATACCACCAATTCGCCGAGGAGGCTGTTGGGAAAACTGCCGGTGACGACGACTGGAACGTAACTTCCTGATTTGGGATTTGCGGTGGGTGGGGCGGTGAAATTCAGGGTTTTGTTGTGGGTGGTGCGGGCGATGTATTGGGAGCGGGCTTCGTTTTTTCCTTCAACCATTACTTCGCATCTTGTTCCGATGTATTTCTTGTAGCTAGCGATCTGGATCTCGCGCTGCTTCGCCATTAATACGTCGAGGCGGCGGGCCTTTTCTTCGTCGGGAATCGCGTCTTCTAACTTCAAGGATGGCGTATTCGGGCGCGGGGAGTATTTGAAGGCGAAGACCGCGTCGTAGACGACTTCTTCGAGTAAATCGAGCGTCTGGGCGAAATCGGATTCGGTTTCGCCGGGGAAGCCGACGATCACGTCGGTGGTCATGCTGATTTCGCGCTTCGCGGACTTCATCCAGGCGACGCGTTCGAGGTATTGGTCGCGGGTGTAGAGGCGCTGCATGGCGTCGAGCATGCGGGTTGATCCGCTCTGCACGGGCAGGTGGACGTGGTCGCAGAGGGTGGGCACGGCGTCGATGGCCTCGACGATGTCGCGGCCGAAGTCGCGGGGGTGCGAGGTCATGAAGCGCACGCGGCGGATGCCGGGGACTTCTCCTACGGCGGCGAGCAGTTCGGCGAAAGTTTTTCTGTTGCGCGAGTTCCCTTCTGAATCTTTATACGAATTTACGTTCTGGCCGAGCAATTGAATTTCGGTGTAGCCGAGATCGGCCATCTGGCGGGCTTCGGCGAGCACTGACTGCGAGGTGCGGCTGCGTTCTTTGCCGCGCGTGTAGGGGACGACGCAGTAGGCGCAGAACTTGTCGCAGCCTTCGATGATGGTGATGTAGCCGCGATGAGGATTAGTGCGGGCGGTGAATTCGGTTTCGAAGCAGGCGTCGGTCTCGCGGTCGTCGAGTCCTGTGATGCGGACTAGGCTTTCGGCTGCCGGCTTTCGGCTTCCGGACTTTACCGCCGGATTCCCCGCCGAGTTCCATAGATTCGGATCGCCCGATGTCGGCAGCATCGATTCCCACCCTTCGAAAACCGCGAAGGGTGGGGCACCCGCGGTTGGGGTTGAAATCGGCGCACTCGACGCAGTGTTCCCCGACTCGGCCTCTTCCAATTGCTTCAGCATCTGCGGTAGTTTGTTGTACGAGGCCGAGCCGCAGACCAGCGACACGTAGGGGGCGCGCTCGAAAATCTTTTCGCCTTCCTGCTGGGCGACGCAGCCCAGCACGCCGAAGGTCTTGCCCTGCTTTTTGTATTTCTTGTAATCGGAGAGGCGGTTAAACACTTTCTGCTCGGCCTTATCGCGGATCGAGCAGGTGTTGTAGAGCACCAGGTCGGCCTGTTCGACGGTATCCACCTGGCGATAGCCTTCGTGCAGCAGCGTGCCCACGACTTTTTCGGAGTCGTGGAAATTCATCTGGCAGCCGAAGGTTTCGAGGTAGAACGTCTTTGGAGAGTCCGCGGGCATATAGGAAAGTATAGCGCGGGTTCTTAGCCGGCAGCTCAACTAGGTCAATCGCGAATGCTCTGCGGCCTAATGGTTTATCCTGAGCCTATGATCTCCAAGAGGTTGGAGGACGTCGGCGACGTTGATCTCGATCATCTTCTTGCCAATAGTGTCCCCGAAGGCAAGACGATCGAATACAAGAAGGCCCTTCCGAGCAACTCGGACGGTGACAAAAAGGAGTTCCTCGCCGACGTATCTTCATTCGCAAATACCGCAGGCGGCGACCTGATACTTGGCATTGATGAGGCGCAGGGTGCACCCGTCGGAATTCCGGGCCTTGATATTTCTGATCCGGACGCGGAGGTACGGCGGCTCGACAGCATCATCAACGACGGGCTAGAACCCCGTGTTCGATTTGCAAATCGCGTTATCCAGCGGGGCGGCAAGCTCCCTGCCTTAATCGTTAGGATTGAGCGGAGCTGGATTGGCCCGCATCGGGTCATATTTAAAGGGCACGATAAGTTCTACAGAAGGAATTCTGCGGGGAAATACCCGATGGATGTTTCGGAACTTCGATCAGCTTTCACTCTGGCCGACTCCGTCACGGATCGAGTCCGCCAATTCCGCAATGAACGGATTGCGAGGGTACGCAGCAACAAGACTCCTGTCCCTTTGGTGATGGGTGCCAGCAGAACGATTCTTCACTGTATTCCGCTGGAGTCATTTTCTCGAACGGTTCAATACGACGTGGTGAAGTACTCTCAGCAAGCGCCGAAGCTTCCGCCCCTAATTCAAGAGGGTAGCTGGAGTAGCCGTATCAATCTAGACGGGGTTGTGACGCTTAGTCATTTCGACAGGGGTTCGATATCATACAGCCAATTATTCCGGAACGGCACCGTCGAGGCGGTGGAAACTTATTGGCTCAACATCAATCGTGGCGGAGGTAGTCGATTCATTCCGCACCTTTTAGTTGAACGCGAAATACAGAAATATCTCAAGAAGGTATTAGATGTACAAAAAGAGCTAGGCGTTAATCCTCCAATAGCGGTCGCCCTCACGCTGACCGAGACTAGCGGTTTGGAGATGGCCAGCGAAGCATATTCTTTCGCCCGCGGCAATCCGATTGCCGAGGATGATCTCATCCTGCCAGAAACGGTGGTTGAGAGTTTCGATGAGTCGCCGGGCGCAATCCTGAAGCCTCTGTTCGACTTGGTCTGGAACGCGTGCGGGTTTGCGAGCTCGAAGAATTTCGACGATCAAGGCAGCTGGATCGGTAGGGATCGATAGCGGAGTGCCGATCCGGGTCGGTGCCCATCGAAAAAGGGTGTGAGTTGGTAACCGACACCCTCAGCGGCGGGCAGTCGGCTCGGGCTGGAACGCTGGTCGCAGCGCTGAAACCCTGGGCCACCCAAAGGCAACACGCAGGGGCTGAAGCCCTATTCCATTAATTTGCCTGTGACGCGGCCCTGAAGGGCCGCTCTTCCACGGTTGTTCCTACCTCGTTTGCCCCTCCCTATTCCTCCAGCGAGTCGGGCAGACGGCACAGCGCTGCGTCAGGTCTTTGCATCTGCAGAGTGTGGGGATGTCTTGGCGGCCGCGGGCTTTCGGGTCGCACGCTAAGAGGCACCAGGCTTCGCGGTAGCGTTCGAAGTGGGCGCGGGAGGGGTGGTGGGTGTGGGGATAGAAGCGGATGCCTTTGCGGTGTCCGATGGCGGAGGCGGGGATGATGTACCAGAGGTCTTCGGGGACGAGGTAGGCGACCAGGAAATCGATTTCGGTTGGAGTGTAGACGGTGTAGCTGGATCCGGTGGTGCGGACGCGGTAGCGAGTTTCGGCGTAGCGCGCGGCGGATTTGATCTGGACGCGGAGGAAGCTTTGGCCGAGGGTGACGACGGAATCGTAGCGTTCACTGTCTCCCCAGGGGATGCAGACGGCGAAGCCTAGACTGGTGGCGCGGGCGAGGAAGGCGGCTTCGGCGGCTTCTCCGCGACGCTTGCGGGTGGGGGTGGCGACGGCGTGGAGGGTGATGCGGTGCAGGGGCGGGGTTGCGGTCGCGGATTTGTCGGGATCGATTTGCATAAAAAAAACGCAGCTTAGTGGCTGCGCTGGAATGCTTCCTTTTGGCGAAATTTCTGGGGCTAAAAACGCGAAAAGCGCGGCCTGGTGGCTGCGCTTTTTGATTTCTGGCTTCTGTATCTATTATCTCAAGTTGGAGGGGGTAAACCGGAAAAAATAATGACTTTATTTCTGCTTGGGAATGTGTGGATTGGGGGGAATCGGAGCGGTTGGGGGGCTTGACAGGAATTTTGCGGGTTCGGGGAAATCGGGTTTAAAGAATCAGGAACGAAAGAATCTGGGGATTGGGGTTGTGGAATCCCGCCCTAGCCGGAAGAAGCGCGGCTGGGATGGGGCACCGGGCACCCGGACGTGGCTTAGTTATTCCCGCGTGTCTACGGTTTGGCCTCGTTCGACGTAGGCCTGGAGCCAGCTGAAGACGCGCTTCCAGCCCTCGCCGTGGCTGGCGGCAGCGGGCGGCGCCGAGGCGAATCCCTCGTGACGCAGTCTGACCAGCGTTCCCGTGCCGGCTTTCTTTGGGCCGCTGGGATGCAGCGCATGAACGCTCTGCGGCTCGAGGTCCCAATGGACGGTGGTCTGCAGCGGCCCCATATAGTCGGCGATCCAGGTGTAGACGAGGCGGCGCGGAGGGTTGACTTCGAGATATTCACCTTCAACGCGGAAGGTGGTGCCGTCGTTGCTGACGCCGTCGCTGGTCCACTTGCCGCCTACGCGAAGATCGGCAGTACCTTCGGTGACGCGGTATAGGCCGCGCTCGCCCCACCACTGCGCCAATTGGGCGGGGTCGCTGATGGCCTTGAAAACGCGCTCGAGCGGCGCGGCGATGAAAATCTCGGCGAGTATGGTGTCGTGGTCGGGTGTGATGGTTGCGGTAGCCATGGTTGTCCTCGATGGTCATCCTATGATGGTTGTTCTCGGAATTTCGGAATCAGGAAGCCTTGCGGGTTTCGACGGTCACGTTGTCCTCAATGAAATCTCGCAGCCAGCCGAGGGATACGCGCCAGCCTTCGTGATGTCCGGCGGCCTGATCGGCGTGACCGGCGAATCCGGAGTGCTGCACCCGGAGCAGAGTGCCGGTCCCCATGCGATTGGTGCCGCTGTGGTGTAGACCATGCACGTCCCGGGGCTCCAGTTCCCAGCGGACGATGGTTTCAAAATCTCCCACGAAGTCGGCGGTTCTGGTGTGCACCAGAAGGCGGGGAGGATCGATTTCCAGATACTTACCCCAGAGCCGAAAGGGAGTGCCATCGCCGCGGACGCCGTCGTTGGACCATTTGCCGCCGACGCGAAGATCGGACTGACCGTCGGTTACGCGGAACCGAACGCACTCTGGAGTTGTGGTGTTCACTCCCCACCACTGGGCGCGTTGTTTGGGATCGGTGATGGCTTCGAAGACGCGGGTGGGCGGGGCGGCTATGAAGACTTCCGCGAGTATGGTGTCCTGATCTGGGGTGATGGTGGCCGTTGCCATGGTTGTCTCCTCTATCGTTTGCGAATCGATACAGTTGAGATGGATCATTTTGGTTTGTGGGAGGATTGCGTTTCCCGTGCGTATTCGGCTTCGACGAACGATTTCAGGCTGTTGAGGCTCGCCGTCCAGAAGTCGCGGTATTGGCCGATCCAGGAATCGACGGCGCGGAGCGGTTCGGGATTGAGTTGATAAATGCGATTGCGGCCTTCGCGGTGTTCGCGGACCAGATGCGCCCGGCGCAGCAGGCGCAGGTGCTTGGAAATGGCTGGGCGCGATACCGGGAACGCGTCGGCGATCTGCCCGGCAGGCTGGCTGCCGCGGCGGAGCAGGTCGAGGACGGCGCGACGAGTGGGATCGGCAAGGGCCTGGAAAGTGGCTTCGGTCACTTTCGCTGATGTATATGTAACCGAACGGTGACGCATAATGCGTAACCTTACAGTTACGCACAATGAATGTCAAGAGATTTCTTGAAGCCAAGGAAAAGCAGGTTCCTCGCGCAAAGAACGCGCTTCGGAATGACAACCTTATGAGTTCTAGTCCGTCTCGTGCACGGCGCTCCTGCCCACCAAGTCGAGGAAGGCCTGGTGGACGCGGGGGTCGTCGGAGAGTTCGGGATGGAAAGTGGCGGCCATGGCTCTTCCCTGCCGGACGGCTACAGGAGCTTTATCGGCACCTTCGGTGGCGAGGACTTCGACGCCCTCCCCGACGTGGATGATTTTGGGGGCGCGGATGAAGACCATTTCCAGAGGGGAATCGCCGGTCTCTGAACTAAGGAGGCCCTCGCGGATGGAACTGTCGATCTGGCGTCCGTAGGCGTTGCGGCGGATGCGGATGTTGAGGGCGCCGAGGCCTTTTTGCTGGGGGTTTTCGACTTCGACGGCGAGAAGGATCGCGCCGGCACAGGTGCCGAACGTGGGTTTGGCGTGGACGAATTGTTTCAGCTTTTCGAATCCGGAGTCGCCGAGGAGTTTCAGGAACGTGCCCGATTCGCCACCGGGGATGATGAGGCCATCAATGTCGTCGAGTTGTTCAGGTTTCTTGACGAGCACAACTTCGGCGCCCAGCTGCTGGAGCCGGAGGCGGTGCGCGTCGAAATCGCCCTGCAGGGCCAAGACTCCGATTTTCATGACGAGACCTTAACCACGACTGCCAAATCTTTAGCCACAGAGGACACGGCGACAACGGAGGAGTCTAGGCGCTAACCGATTGTCTGGCTGCGCCAAGTTCAATTCTAGCGGATGATACGGGTTTGGTATTGTGGCCCTCGGGTCTGCGATGACGTCTGGTGGATGGACTCGACTGTGTTCTGGTCAGGATTTCTCGCGCAGGAACGAGCTAGACAGGAACGGGCTAGAAAATGCGGAGCCCTCGGGTGTTCGGCTGCGGGCCAGCGAGGGCCATTCGCCAATGAAATTGCGGCCTTGCCAGCCCCTAGCTTCAAGGCTACACTTTCTCAGATTGTTCCCCCTGCATTGTTCCGTGAGGCGAAGTCAAATGTTGAAACGGGTAGTACAGTTCGGGTTGCTGCTCGGTTTGGTTACGGGTGCGGCGGTCGCGCAGACTCTAAATTTTCCTCACCCTGGCGATTCCATGCAAACGTCCATGAGCATCGACGCGATTCAAGGGGCTCAGATGGACTTCAACATCTTCACCGTCAATACGCAGAATCCGGACGGGAGTCAGGTGCAGAGTCCGAGCGCTTCGGTTTCCAAGCTGGATCTGAAGGCGCCGGGGAAAGCGCAACGGGAATACGAGAAGGGTTTTCAGTTTCTGATGAAGAAGGACCTGCAAGCGGCCGTAGCGCACTTGGGAATTGCGATCCAGATTTATCCCAGTTTTGTGGCGGCGCACAATGCCTTGGGCTCGGCATACCTCGATCTTCAACAGAACGAACAGGCGCGGGACGAGTTCGACAAGGCGGTCACCCTCGACGATCACCTGCCAAATTCCTATTTGAATCTGGGATGTGCGCAGCTGGCCCTGAAGGAATATCCGGCGGCGGAAGAATCGCTGCGCAAGGCCTCATCGATTGCGCCGCTCGACATGCAGTTGCAGCTGGCGCTCACTTATGGAGAGTTCGAGAGCCACGATTATCCGGCGGTGATCGAGACTGCGCATCATGTGCACGAGCACAAGCACAAGGGCGCGGCGTTGGTTCATTATTTTGCGGGCGGAGCCTGGGCGGCGCAGAACAATCTGGTCGAGGCTCAGCAAGAAATGGACACGCTGCTGAAAGAAGATCCGAAGTCGGGGTCGGTCGAGCAGATCCATCAGATTCTGGACCAGCTCAAGACCGAACAAGCGAGACAGGCCGAGGCCAAGCTGCACCCGGCTGAGACGCTGACGCTGTCGCTTAACACTACCAACACTCCTCCTCCCGAACAGAAATTGCGGCAGGCAGCACAAGTCCTGCAGGACATTAAAGAGAGAACGCAGATTGCCGAGGCAGAAGCGGAACCGGAGGCCAAGTGTGCGGATTGCGTCGCGAAAGTTGGTCCGGAACCTGGGATTGCCGAACATGGTGTTGCACAGCCCGCGGCCGCGGCCGACTCGGGTTCCGCCCTAAAGAGAGCGGGCCTCGACTCCCCCGGATCGACCTTCCGCGCGTCGGTCGACGAGGTGTCGATATTCTTCGCGGCCACCGATCATGGAAAGTCTGCGACGAACCTCACCGCATCCGACATTGTGGTTCGCGACGACAACCGGCCGCCGCATGCGATCCTAGGATTCCGGAATGAGTCGCAATTGCCTCTCCGTTTGGGACTGATCATCGATACCAGCAACTCGGTGAAGGACCGCATCTCGTTCGAGGAGGCGGCGGCCACTAAGTTTCTCGAGACGGTGGTGACTGGCAAGGACGATCTGGCTTTTGTGGTTGGAGTGAACAACTCGGTGTTGCTGGTACAGGATTTCAGCGGAGACCAGGCGCGGATCTCGCACGAGATTAATCAGCTCGCACCCGGCGGTGGAACCGCATTGTGGGATGCGGTGGAGTTCGGCGCCGACAAGCTTCGCGATCGCGCCGAAGGCAAGCCGGTGGCGCGGGTGTTGATTGTGATCAGCGATGGTGAGGACAACGCGAGCAGCGCCACTCTGAAACAGGCCATCGCCAGCGCCCAGCGCGGAGAAGTGGCCATATACACAGTGAGCACCAGGGACTACGACCAGGAAGATCCGAGCGCCGAACTGGGCGACCATGCATTGCGGGCGTTGTCGGAGCTGACCGGCGGCACGGCGTTCATCCCCGGCTCGGTTCGCGGCTTAAAGGGCAGCCTGGCCGAGTTGCAGCAAGTCATTCGCGGACGCTATCTCGTGTCCTACAAGCCGGCCGCTTTCCAGCGCGACGGGCGTTACCGGGAGATTGACATCACCGCTCAAAAAGATGGACACAAGCTAAAAGTGTACGCCCGCAAAGGCTATTACGCATCGGCGGCACAACCTGCTTCTGGCGACAATTGATGTAGCTGCAACGATGGCTACCCGGCATGCGTATATACTTGCCGGCGTGTCGCTTGCCAAAGAATTACTTCTTACGGATGTTCGCTACTCGGGCTGGGCCAATCAATGCTTGCTTGATGCTTGCTCGAGGCTCACGGCCGAAGAGATTGCGCGCGACCTGCGCATCTCACACGCGAGCATTCTCTCGACCCTGCAGCACATTCACGATGCCGAAAGAGTCTGGCTCGACTGTCTGCACACCAATCCGGAGACGGGACCGTGGCGCCTTCCTCATGGTTCGCCGCCGAAACCTTGGTTTGACGCCCTGAGGCGGAATTGGCCCGAGCTCTCAAACGGCTACCGCCGATGGATCCAGGATTCGTCGGAGGCTGACCTGGGCGTCGAACTCAAGGTTCTGTTACCTGACGAGGCTGAGCCGAGCCTTCCCCGCTGGAAAATTCTGCGCCACGCGCTCGAACATTCGACGCTGCATCGCGGTCAGATCATCGGGATGATTCGGATGCTGGGGCACACTCCGCCACCACTCGATCGGATGGACTTTTATCTTGCGGGCGACGGCAGCGCCAGCTGACTCGGAGCAGAACACAAATCAGATTGCGGGCTTGCGCTGGGCTGCTCCAAGGACCGTGCTCGGGCCGGATTCTTGAACAAAAGCGACGAGTCTTACGTTTTTGGGATCGGTGCCGGGAGCGAGCTTCAACTGCACGTCCTGGCTGAAGTTTTTTCCCTTGGAGAGCTTCCCTACTCTTGTGAGTTGCTGCACGACGGCCACGTGGATTAAGTGTTTACCCCCGTTTTCGCCCTTCAAAACCTGCGACTCGACGTGATCGAGAGCCACTGCGACATAGACGTCGGCGCTGTGCTTTTCTGAATTGACATCCGTTTCGATGCGCGCTCGCAATACAGTCGGACTGCCGGCAGCTACGGTCACCTCGCTGATCCGCACCGGAACTTTTGGAGCAGCCGCGGCCTTCTCGAAAATGTCGGTCATATGCTGCTGCGGGTAATTGATCTGAATCTGCTCGGTACCATCCACGATGATTTGCGGAGTATAAGAACTCGGCTCTTTGAGAGCGGTTTCGTAAGTCGCCTGGCGATCGGTGAGGGCAGACGAGGAGTTCGGATCCTTCCAGCCGTCATGATCCCAGTACGTCACGTGCTCGCTGAGGACGATCAGCTGAGCGCCTGGAATCGGCTGCAATTCGTCCAGCTTTTGGATCATGAGGTCAGCCGGAGGGCAGCTCGAACAGCCTTCGGATGTGAAGAGTTCGACGAGGACGGGGTGAGCGTCTGCGCTTGCGGGCTGCGACGCCGAGGCCGGGTTGGATGAAGTCTGGGGAGCAGCGTTCTGGTTTTGAGGGGGCTGGCACTCCCCAGTGGCGAGGGGCGCAACTCGAAGGAATGAGAGAACGAGAAAAACAATTGCGCATACTGAAGATCGCACTGAAACACCTCTCAGCATGGTAAGAATCTTGCCAGCTCCCAGTTTACCGCACGCCGAATTCGAGAGTTACAGTTTGTACTTTACATAGCAAAGTACTTCATGATAAAGTTCCCTTGAGTTCGCCACTGTTTGCTCGGGTCGAGCTAGATCGGATTCTTAGGAGGCCTCTTGAGCCAGTTCGCTCTGCCACCGTTAACCGCCCAGATTCGCACCAGGTCTCGCTCGCTCGGACTCAAACTCCTCGTCGTCTGCGCCCTTGCTTTACTCATGACGATTCCTTCCTTCTTCGTCAGCAGCGTTGTAGAGGAACGGACCGAGCGAGCTAAAAGTGTCATCGATGAAATCAGTGGCCGGGCGGGTGGTCAACAAACATTTCTTGGGCCTACACTCTCGATTCCTTACAGCATTCCGCCGGTGTCGAAAGGCGCTTCGCCCACGCTTGGCGTTTATGTGGTGTTTCCGACAAAGGGCGACGCCAGCGTAATAATTCATACAGAAGAGAGGCGGCGCTCGCTGTTCAAGGTGCCGGTCTATCAGGCCGAACTGAAATTCGATGCAACGTTCGACTTGACGGGCGTCCCTTCGGCAGCGCCGGCCGGCGCAGAACTGGACTGGACCCGAGCCGGGATCGTGATCGGCGTCAGCGACGCGCGGGGAGCGACCGCAGATGGAACGCTTACGGTGAACGGCGAGACCCGCACGTTCGTCCCAGCAGAAAGTATCGGAGAAGATAATCCGCGCCTGCCGCTGGCTTACTTCGCGGTAAGAGTTTCCGATCTGGCAAAGCCAAACGCTGCGTTCAACGTCGTAGCTGACCTGCGATTTTCTGGGGCGCAACGGCTCGCTGTGCTTGCTTATGGCAAGAGTTCTCGCGTCGTGGCAGAGGGCGATTGGGTGAGTCCGGGTTTCGACGGCGGCTTCTTGCCGGTCAAGCGGACTGTCTCCGCGCAGGGTTTTACTGCGGAGTGGTCCGTACCTTTCATTGCTCGCGGCGTTCCGGCGCAAAGTACGAATACGGCGGTGAGCGGACTTGATCGCACCGCGCTGGGCATCTCGTTTATCGAAATGGCGGACCCCTATCAGTCGGTGAGTCGCTCGGTAAAGTATGCGCTTCTACTCGTTGGACTATTGTTTCTCTCTTACTTTGTTTTTGAGGCCACGACCCGCAAGCGCGTCCATCCCGCCCAATATATTCTGGTGGGCGTCGCGCACATGATCTTTTATCTTCTGTTGCTCTCGTTGGCCGAGCGCATTGGTTTTGACTGGGGCTTTCTGGTGGCCGGAGGCGCGACCGTGCTCTTGCTTTCGGCCAATGCCAAGTGGATTTTTGCCAGCCGGGTGCAAGGCATACGCGCTCTGTTTGTGTTTGGGCTGCTTTACTTTTTCATCTATCTTTTACTGCGTTTGGAAGACAATGCGCTTTTGGTTGGCGCGGTGGCGAGCTTCCTTGCCGTGGCCGCAGTCATGTATTTCACCCGCAACATCGATTGGTACAGCTCGATCCCGGCCGGTGCAACCTCGGAGATTACCGGGAAGGATAGCGTGGAAGGATCTGCGGGTGCTGGAGGCCGGTAGCGGCGGGGGATGGTCAGCTGGCTTGCGGTGCACGCAAGGGATGACGCGAAGCGATGGTTGGAATATGCGTGGGTTGGGAAATCCGTTTTCAGGCTAGAAGATATTCCACCCGGGTCTCCAGCTTCGACGGATCATCCGACCAGTCGCCATAGATCTCCCAGGATTTGCCCGCAAAAGTGATTTTGTTGGCTGCCGCCCACGCGTGGATTGCGCCATGAGTCTCGCCGAGCCGCTCATAAGGACCAACGTGCGTTGCGGTCGCGACCTTGCCGGAAGGCGTTTCGATGGAAAACACTTCTCCTTCGTTCGGGAATGAACGTGTGACCTGCACTCCGAAATCGATATCCATGGGCGATTGCATATTTGCCGGATGGTGATAGAGGAAGACATTATGCCCGTCGCCGCGAAGTCCGGGACTCTGCGACAGAAATTGCCAGACCTGATCAAGGGCCGGCCGCCAGACGGCACCAATCTGCTCGATGCGAATCTTTCGCCGAACGGCTGCCAGCGTTCGGGCAGGGACGGCTTCAACGGAGACATTGATGGTCATGATCGACCGGACTTCCCGAGTGGGATCCCACCCTCACCAGCCGCGGGTTTGCAGCATGTGGGCTTCGTCCAGGCCAGCGACAGCCAAGCCTTTCATCGCGCCCTGCAGGTCTTCGCTGACTTCAAGTAATACTTTAGGGTCGTTGAAGTGCGTGGCGGCTTTGACGATGGCGCGAGCGCGCTTCTCGGCTTCGACGGGATCGGCAAAAGTTGTGCTGTCTTTCATGAAAATGCCTGAGCCGACGAAGACGGCTTCGGCTCCGAGTTGCATTACCAGGCTGGCGTCGGCGGGCGTCGCGATCCCTCCGGCGCTGAAATTTGGGACGGGGAGCTTCCCTGCTTTGGCTACCATCTTGATCAGTTCGTAGGGCGCGCCATGCTCTTTGGCTTTGGCATAGAGTTCTTCTTCGCCGAGCACGGTGAGGATTTTCATCTCCTGCACGATCTGGCGGATGTGTTTGACGGCGTGGACTACGTCGCCGGTGCCGGCTTCACCCTTGGTGCGGATCATGGCGGCGCCTTCGGCGATGCGGCGCAGGGCTTCGCCCAGGTTGCGAGCGCCGCAGACGAAGGGGACTTTGAAGGCGTGCTTGTCGACGTGGTGCGCCTCGTCGGCGGGGGTGAGGACTTCGGATTCGTCAATGTAGTCGACGCCCAGCTCCTGAAGTATTTGGGCCTCGGCAAAATGTCCGATGCGGCACTTGGCCATGACCGGGATGGAAACGGCGGCCATGATTTCGCGAATCTTCTTAGGGCTCGCCATGCGGGCGACGCCGCCTTCGGCGCGGATTTGCGCGGGGACGCGTTCGAGGGCCATGACGGCGACTGCGCCGGCGCGCTCGGCGATGGTGGCTTGCGCGGCGTCGGTGACGTCCATGATGACGCCGCCTTTGAGCATTTCGGCTAGGCCGGTTTTGAGACGGAGACTGGTAGTGTTGCCGTTGTTCTGGGACATGGTTTTGAACCCGTGGATACCTTTTCGCGAACGCGAAGAATGGGCGCGGCGCGCCTTGATTTCTATTCTACAACGTGGAGTGGCCCGACGCGGATTCTAACAGCGGCGGCAGGGGCGAAGTACGAAATCAAAATCCCCACTTCTCGCGCAGAAGACGCGCGAGAAATGGGGCACCCGGCAAAAAATCAAAGTCAAGGGCGTCGGACAGGAGTGTCCGACCCACCGGGGCGGTTACTTCATCAGGGCTTTTACTGGCTCTGGCAGCTCAAACATGGAATCGTCGAGCGGGTCGTAGCTTACGGTTTTATAGACAATGGTCTGAGACTGGTCGCCGGAGCGGGACATGTTTTTCGTGGCCACCAGCGGGCCACCGAAGTTCTTGTAGTCGTCGAACACGACGACGGCGACGTTCTTCGACGCAGTGTCGACCTGAAAACGATAGCCGACCAGCAGACCGGTTTTGACATCGTAGAACTGGTTGTTGTCTTTGCCCCAGTGCGTGGTGCCGTGCAGCCAATAGCAGCGATGGCCTTCGAAGTCGGTGACGCCGGCGAGTTCGAACTTGTCGAAATAGTCGGGCTGATGCAACGGGTATTGGAGGTCGGCGTCGCGACGGATGGCTTCGAGGGCGGTGTCATGGTCGATGCTCGCGCCTTGCGGAGTGACGGACCAGGAAGTCTTGCCGTCAAATCCATTGACAATTTCTTTGCCGTCGGGCTGCGTGGCCTTCATCAGCGTCTTGAAGGGCTTGGCGTAGTAGACGAAGGTCATTTTGCCGGAAATTCCGGTGCCTTCGATTTCACCGCGGATGGTTTCGGATTGGACTGTCTTTATGACATCGACGCCACCGAGAACTTGTTTGTAACGATCGAGAACGGCGTCGGCGGTTTTGAGTTCGGGCTCTTGCGCGTGGATCGAGCCGACGATGGCCAAAGCGAACACGAAGACTGCGAGCTTCAGGAGGCGCATAGGGTCTTGACGAGTGATGGGGAAAAAGGTCACCAGCAGAGCTTTCGCGCGGGGCCGGGGGAGCGGGAGATCCCTCTCTCCGCCTGAGGAACGGCTCCGTTCGGGATGACTGGCGTCAGTTTTTATTTCGGGCCGGCTTTATTTCGGATCGACGTTCGCGGTCTTCTCGGTTTCAACCGATTTCAATAATTCTTCATCCGCCTGCTTGTCTCTCTGTTCGCCATTCAGGCCGGTGAATCGCTGGTTGGCATCCTGGATTTTCTGCTCGGCGCCGTGAAGCTGGCTCGACACCGAGATGAACGTGATGCTGACGATGAGCACGGCCGTACCACAAAGCACCAGCGCCGCGAGCCAGGCCTGACGGCTCATGAACAGCAGCGCGATGGACGCGACAACGATGCCGATCTCGCATGCTAGTTGCGCCCACTCGTAGTGCTCGGCTGCCATGGAATGGACTCGAATGGCCGGCTCGTAGGACTCCGACCATTCCATCGCCGCTTCCTTTTCCGTATCGAGCGCGCGGATGACCGTGGCAAACCCGGCCAGGTCTTCGTGGGTGGGAATCTCCGCATTCAGGTTCTTGGCATTTTCCAGGCGGTTCACCCGAGCGGCGCGCGCCACGTCGGCTGAGGAGATTTGACCCACCAGTTTTCTCGACTCCTCGTCCCACTGGTTGAAGCGCTCCACATCGGGGTTCAGCGCATGCAACTGTCGCAGTTGGGCCAAAAGCACGCGGTATTTAGTCGAGATGGCCTGATATTTCATCGAGGCGTTAGTTTGTTCGACCATGGTGGCGATCAGTTCGGTGCGCTGGCCTCCGACCAGGGCCGCACAAAGCGCCAGAAGCACGCCCAGGCATGCCATGGTGATGCCGAGATACTTGCCCAGGTGCCCCGCGTGGCCAGCATGCTCGATGTGCTCCGCTAATTCGTCAACTTCGGCCATATCACCGCCTCTCTGTTCTTTGTTCTTTCTTCTTTATTCTTTCTTCTTCGTTCCATGCCGGGTTGCCCCGGGAATTTTGTTCCTCGTTTCTACTACTTCCCGACGAATTTGCCGAACATTTTTTCGGCGTCGATGGCGATGAAGATGCCGCGGCTGCGGGCGAGGACTTCATTTTTCTCGTTGCGGATTTCGGCTTCGTTGATGTGCTCGCGGCCGTTAACGCTGACTTCCCTGCCCTCGACGTGCAGCGGCTGGTGCAGCGGGACGGGCTTGAGGTATTTAACGGTCATCTCTCGGGTGAGGGCGATGACGTGGTGGAGCTTGTTCACTTTCCCCATCGCATCGTCAAGGATGGTGGCGATGATGCCGCCGTGGCAGTGGCCAGGAGGCCCAGTGTAGCGCTTGCCCAGGCGGAATTTGCAGACGAAAGTTTGGCGCTCTTCATCGAGAGTGAATTTGAGGCGCATGCCGTCGGCGTTGTTCTGGCCGCAGGCGAAGCAGTAGTTCTTCTGCATTTTGGCGTAGCGGGTGTCGTGACCTTCAATCTTCGCTCTACGGGGCATGGGAGGATTCTATCGTGATCCATCAGGCGACCGGCGAGCGTGTGATGATCGCATGCAAAAAGCAGGTTCCTCACTTCGTTCGGAATGACAGGATTGTTTTGTTTAGCGTGGGGAGCCGGCCGAGTGGGCAGTTCGTCCTTCTCACGCTTTACGAATTCCTGTATACATATCGGTTTTGAGTTTTCGGCTCGCGACCGGGCCGATGCAAGCAAGTTGCATAGGTCCTTCGGCGCGAAGAACGCGCTTCAGCATAACAAGTTATCGGTACAACTTTTGAATTGGAGCTTTCCATGAAATCGTTCGCCATCTCCGTTCTCGTTCTGCTTGTGTTTGGATCTTTCGCCGCGCCCGCACAAACGAAGGCTGGCCAAGATGCCGATACGAAAACCGCGGCCGCGAAACCTTCCAAGAAAGATGCGAAGAAGGACGAGAAAAACGAGAGCAACTGCAAAGGCGGTGGACAGGAGTGTCCGCCCCACACGGACGAGAAGAAGCCGGGGATGAATGCCGACACTTTTTCTGGGTTGAAGTTTCGGCTGATTGGGCCGGCGGTAGCTTCGGGGCGGGTGATGTCGATTGCAGTGAATCCGAAAAATAAAGTTGAGTATTACGTGGGCGTGGCGTCCGGCGGCGTGTGGAAAACGGTGAATGATGGGACGACGTGGACTCCGGTGTTTGACGGTGAGGGATCGTATTCGATTGGGTGGGTCGCGCTCGATCCGAACGATTCGTCGGTGGTGTGGGTGGGATCGGGCGAGAGCAATTCGCAGCGCAGCGTGGGGTATGGCGACGGGATTTACCGGTCGGTCGACGGGGGCAAGAGTTGGGAGAATCTGGGGTTGAAGAAATCGGAGCACATCGGGCGGGTGGTGATCGATCCGCGGGATTCGAAAGTCGTTTACGTCGCGGCCGAGGGGCCGCTGTGGGGAGCGGGCGGAGATCGCGGACTCTATAAGACCACGGACGGCGGGAAAAATTGGAAGGCGGTGCTGACCATTAGCGAGAACACGGGCGTGGTCGACGTGGCGCTCGATCCATCGAATCCGGACATTGTGTATGCGGCAGCGTACCAGCGGCGGCGGCATGTCTTCACGCTGATTGACGGCGGGCCGGAAAGCGCGATTTACAAATCGACCGACGCGGGCGCGACCTGGAACAAGTTGAAGTCAGGACTGCCTTCCGTGGACATGGGGAGGATTGGGCTGGCGGTTTCACCGGCCGATTCGAACGTGGTGTATGCGACCGTTGAGGCCGCGGACGGAAAGGGCGGAATTTTCCGGTCGAACGATAAGGGCGCGACGTGGGAGCGGCGCAACGAGTTTGATGAGGGAGCGATGTACTACGCGCGGGTCGTTCCCGATCCTAAGAATGTGGATCGCATTTTTGCGATGAGCGTGCAGTTGCGCGAGTCACTCGATGGGGGCAAGACGCTGCACAAGGTGAGCGAGAACAATCATCACGGAGATAATCACGCGATCTGGATTGATCCCGACGACACCAAGCACTGGCTGATGGGCTCGGACGGCGGCATGTACGAGACGTATGACAACGCAAAGTCGTGGCAGTTCAAGGCGAATCTGCCGACGGTGCAGTTTTATGACGTAGCGGTGGACAATGCGAGTCCGTCTTACAACGTTTGCGGCGGGACTCAGGACAATTTTTCGTGGTGCGGGCCGTCACGCACGCGGAATGTGAACGGGATTATGAATTCGGATTGGTATGTAACGACCGGCGGCGATGGGTTCCGGTCGCAGGTGGATCCGGTGGACGCGAACACGGTTTATTCGGAGTCGCAGTACGGCGTGCTGGTGCGTTACGACAAGCCGACGGGGCAGGAACTTGTGGTACAGCCGGTCGAGGGCAAGGGTGAGCCGCCACTGCGATGGAATTGGGATTCGCCAATCCTGATCAGCCCGCATTCGCACACCCGGCTTTATTTCGCGGCGAATAAATTGTTTCGCAGCGACGATCGCGGGGATACGTGGAAAGCGATCAGCGGAGACCTGTCGCGGCAGATCGATCGCAACAAGCTGCCGGTGATGGGCAAGGTGTGGGGTCCGGATGCGGTGGCGAAGAATGCGTCGACATCGTTTTACGGAAATATTGTCGCGCTATCGGAGTCGCCGAAAAAAGAAGGGCAGATTTACGTCGGGACTGACGATGGGCTGATCCAGGTAACGAGCGATGGCGGGATGACCTGGACGAAGTATGAAAAGTTTGCGGGCGTGCCGGAGATGACCTACGTGAGCCGGTTGGCTGCGTCGAATCACGATGGCAATACCGTGTATGCCGCGTTTGATAATCATAAGAACGAAGACTTCAAGCCCTATCTGCTGAAGTCTATGGACGCGGGAAAAACTTGGACTTCGATTGCCGGCGATCTGCCGGAGAATGGGCCGGTGCTGGCGTTTGCGGAAGATACGGTGAATCCGAATCTGTTGTTTGCCGGAACGGAGTTCGGGGCATTTTTTACGATCGACGGCGGGGCGCACTGGGTGCGGCTGAAGGGCGGGCTGCCGACGGTTGCCGTGCGCGACATGGTGATTCAGGCGCGCGAGGGCGACCTCGTGATCGCCACCTTCGGGCGCGGATTTTATGTGCTGGACGACCTTACCCCGCTGCGACAGATGAAAGCGGAATCGACGGAGCAGGCTGCGGCGGTTTATCCGGTGAAGGATGCGCTGTTGTACGTGGAGCGGCATCCGCTGGGCGAGCCCGGCAAAGGATTTCAGGGCGACGCGCTTTATACTGCCGAGAATCCGCCGTACGGGGCAGTGTTCACGGCGTACCTGAAGGACAAGATCAAGACGAAGAAGGAAAAGCGGCAGGAGGCGGAGAAAGAAGCGGCCAAGAAAAATCAGACGATTCCCTACCCTACGAACGATGAACTGCGGGCCGAGGCGGAGGAGGCGAAGCCGGAAGTTTATTTTGTGGTGTATGACGAAAGCGGAGCGCCGATCCGGCGCGTGGACGGCAGCACGGAGGCCGGGTTCCAGCGCGTGGGGTGGGATTTGCGCTATTCGGCGGCGCGCGCGCGCACGGCTCATGGGGAGGAAGAGGGAGAGGATTTTCCGGACATCACAGGTTTGGGGCCGCTGGTGCTTTCGGGAACTTATTCGGTTCGTATGTTCGAAAAGATTGGCGGCACGGTCACGGAGTTGGCTGGGCCGCAGTCGTTTAAGGTGGTGACGGAAGGTTCGACGACGATGAGTCCGAGCGACCGAACGGCACAGGAGGAATTCCTGCGGAAGACGGAGCGGCTATACCGTGTGGTGAACGGAGCGCTGCACTCTGCCGAAGATGTAGAGTCGCGGTTGAAGGCGATTCGTGAGGCGTTGCATGAAACTCCGACGGTTGAGAAACAGCTGGGTGCTGTGGCGGATGGGATTGAGCAGCGCGACCGCGAGATTTTGCGGGCATTGCGCGGCGACATCGAAGTCGCGAAGCGCAATGAGCCCGTGCCGGTTTCGATCGACCAGCGGGTGATCGGGATTATGGACGAGGAACGATTCTCGCTGGCGAAGCCGACGCAAACGCACCTGGATTCCTACAACGTGGCAGCGGCGGAATTCGCAGAGCAACTCGGCAAGCTGCACACGCTCGTGGAAGTTGACCTGACGAAGCTGGAGAAAGATATGGAAGCGGCAGGCGCTCCGTGGACTCCGGGGCGCGTGCCCGAATGGGTGGAGAAGTAACGCCGCTCGGGTGACAACGGATCAGAGATCGAAAGGGCGAAGCTTTTTCCTCAACAGGGCCTTGTTCTTTTCGCGCGCGGCTGTGTTACACTCGCCGCCGACCGTTGCTCGCGCTATTGAGCGTAAGAACGGCCGTGGGGAAATCCGTTTGTTCTTGTCCTTATAGGTTCTGGAGGGCTTTGAATGGGCCTCGCGTTAATGGCTTTGATCTGGCTGATCACTCTGGTCAGCACATATTTTTTCGTCGCCAAAACCTGGTGGCTGCCCGTCGGCGCGTCCGCCGCTACGGCATGGATCGACAAACAATTCGCCCTCACCTTTGTGATCATGGGCATCGTGTTCCTGGCGGCGCAATTGTCGCTCGGCTACATCGTGTGGAAATACCGCGACAGTCCTTCGGCCGCTCCGGTTCAGTATTCTCACGGAAACAACACGCTCGAGGTTACCTGGACCGTGCTGACCACGATTCTGTTCGTCGGATTGAACCTGATGGGCAGCAACGTGTGGGCGAGCCAGCGCTTCGATCCGCCGGAGACCGGCGCGGTGCAGGTGGAAGTTACAGCGATGCAGTTTGCCTGGTACTTCCGCTATCCGGGGCCGGACGAAAAGTACGGCAAGACGAGTCCGAACCTCATGGATCCATCGGCGGGCGGCGAGGCCGCGATTGGACTGAGCCAGAACGACCCTGCCGCGAAGGATGACGTGGTGACGGGCACAATGTACCTGCCACTCGACCGCGAAGTGGACGTGAGCCTGCGAGCGGTGGATGTGATTCACAGCTTCTTTGTCCCGCAGTTGCGCTTCAAGCAAGACGCGGTTCCGGGGCTGAACATTCATATGCACTTCAAGCCCACGGCGATTGGCGAGTACGAGATTGCCTGCGCCGAACTTTGCGGGCTTGGGCACTACAAAATGCACGGCATGGTTCACGTCGTCAGCCAGGAGGATTTCGACAAGTGGCTGGCGGCACGGGAGGCGGAGAAACAATAACATGGTTGCCATGGAGAACCCGCACGCGCACGCTCCTCAGGGTTTCATTCGGAAATACATTTTCAGCCTTGATCACAAAGTCATCGGCATCCAATATTTCTTTCTGGCGCTTACGGCGGTGTTTGTCGGGATGTTCCTGTCGCTGCTGATGCGCATTCACCTGGCTTGGCCGAGCGCCAGCATCCCGCTGTTCGGCGACATTAAGCCTGAAACCTATCTGGCGCTGCTGACCATGCACGGCACCATCATGGTGTTCTTCGTGCTGACGACTGCGCCACAGGGCGGATTTGGAAATTATTTTCTACCCATTCAAATTGGCGCGCCGGATATGGCGTTTCCGGTCCTGAACATGCTTTCGTTCTGGACGACGTTCGTGGGTTTTGTCGTAATCCTCGCGGCGTTCTTTGTGCAAGGTGGAGCGCCACTGCATGGGTGGACGGGATACGCTCCGCTGAGTGCGCTGCCATCGGCGGGCCCGGGTGAGGGACTGGGCGCTGATTTGTGGATCACGAGCATTGCAATTTTCTGCGTGGCGTCGCTGATGGGGGCGCTGAACTTTATTACGACCACGCTCGATCTGCGGGCGAAAGGCATGACGATGATGCGCATGCCGCTGACCGTGTGGTCGTGGTTCATTACCGCGATTCTCGGATTGCTTGCATTTGGCGTGTTGCTCACGGCGGGCATTCTTTTGTTGATGGACCGCAATCTCGGAACCAGTTTTTATGTGCCGCTCGTGGTTGTGAACGGACAGGTCATGGGGCACAAGGGCGGGTCGCCGCTGCTGTGGCAGCATCTGTTCTGGTTCTTCGGGCATCCTGAGGTGTACATCGCGATTCTGCCGGGCATGGGCGTGGCGTCACAGGTGTTGTCGACGTTTTCGCGCAAGCCGATCTTTGGCTACCGGGCCATGGTCTACGCCATGTTGTCGATCGGGTTCTTCGGCTTCATGGTGTGGGGCCATCACATGTTCATGAGCGGGATGAGCCCGTACTCGGCGTTTGCGTTTTCGATTCTGACCATGTGCATCGGCGTGCCTTCGGCGATCAAGACGTTTAACTGGCTGGGGACGATGTATAAGGGGCGCATACGCTTCCAGACGCCGATGCTGTACGCCATCGGATTCGTCTCGTTATTTGTGTCGGGTGGATTGAGCGGGCCGTTTCTGGCGCAGCCGGTGCTCGACATTCAGTTGCACGATACTTACTTCGTGGTCGGACATTTCCACTTGATCATGGGTGTGGCGGCGATCTTCGGAATGTTCGCGGCAACTTATTACTGGTTCCCGAAAATGTTTGGGCGGATGATGAATGAGACGTGGGGAAAAGTTCACTTCTTCATCACGCTGGCCGGAACTTACGCCATCTTCATGCCGATGCACTATCTCGGCCTGGCGGGCGGGACGCGGCGGTACTCGCAATATACGGAAGTGGCATATTTGCAGAAGCTGCAGCCGCTGCACCAGTTCATGACCTACGCGGCGATTATCACGATTGCGGCGCAGTTTATTTTTGTGATCAACCTGTTCTGGAGCATGTTCAAGGGGCCGAAGGCGAGCGACAATCCTTGGGAAGCGACCACGCTGGAGTGGACGACGACGACTCCGCCGCCCCACGACAATTTTGGCGGAGTGACGCCGGTAGTGAACCACGGGCCGTATGAGTACGGAGTGCCGGGCGCGCCGAAGGATTATGTGATGCAGACGGATCCGGCGAGCGTGACGGCGCACTGAGTTCGCGAATGGCGATGAGCAATGGGGCAGGCGGGAACTGGTAGGGATCGGAATTTTAGTTATGGCGACTTACACTCCAACGACGCCGATTGATCACGTTGGGCACGGCCACAAGCCCCCGGTGCCGCCTGCGGGTGGGGGCGACGACGGGCGCGGCGGTGGCGACGTTCCCAATTATGGGGCGCGGCTGCGGCGGGCGCGGCTGGGACTGATCTGCGCGATAGCCACCGTGTGCATGGTGTTTATTTCGCTCACCAGCGCTTACATCGTGCGGCAGGGATTGCCCACGTTTGACGGTGCGTCGAACAGTTACGTGCGCGACTGGGGCCGGGTGGATTTGCCGTGGCTACTGCTGGCGATCAATACCGCTATTTTGCTGGTGAGCAGCGTCACTATGGAATTTGCGCGGCGAAATTCGGCGCGGCAGGCGGCGCTGGCTCCGGTGAAGTCGATTCCGGGAGTCTCGCTCGGAGATGAGAAATCATTTCCGTGGCTGGGGATTACGATTCTGCTGGGAATGGCGTTTCTGGCGGGACAATGGCTGGCATGGTCCGAACTGCACGCGCGCGGATTCTATGTGAACACGAATCCCAACAGTTCGTTTGTGTTCCTGCTGACGATTGCGCACGCGGTCCATCTTGCCGGGGGAATGATCGCTCTGTTGTGGGCGGGCAGCACTTCCCTGCTGCACCGGCCGGTCGAGTCGCGGCGGATCGTGGTCGATGTTGCGGCCTGGTATTGGCACTTCATGGGCGTGCTGTGGATTTATGTGTTCGGGTTGTTGGCGTTTGCGCGATAACGAAAGGGGAACTTGAAGAATGGCGGATGCCACGCTTCAGCATGATGCGGTTGGACACGGGACGCACGGGGAGTTCGAGGCCCCGCTGTTTGGAGCGTATTCGAAGAAGGTGGGGATGTGGCTGTTTCTGGCCTCAGACTCACTGACTTTTGGAGCGCTGCTGGTCGCGTTTTGCTACATCAGGAGTTATACCGACTGGCCGACGCCGTTTCACGTGCAGAGCATCATCAACTCCACCATCATGACCGGCTGCCTGCTGTCGAGTTCGCTGACCATGGTGATGGGAGTGTTTGCGGCGCAGCGGGGCGATCGGACCTGGACTCGCAACTGGCTGTTCGCCACCATGGCGTTTGGCACCGCCTTCATCGTGTTGCATGGCATGGAGTGGACTAAGCTCATCGGCGAAGGGCTGACGCTGCCGATTTTTCCGAAGCCTGCGACGCCAGCCGTCGGAGAGATGGCCGACATTTCAAAGAATACTCCGCAGTTCGCGGCCACGTTCTTCGGCTTGACGGCGATGCACATGCTGCACGTGACTGTGGGCGTGATGTATCTGGGCGTGATCGCGTTTCGCAAGTGGTTCCTGCCTGTCATCGGCGTGCTGTGGCTGGCGGGATATTTTTTGATTCCGTCGGATAACGTGTTTCACTACGGTATTCACGTATTGCTGATCGGGCTAATCGTCGCGTCGGTCATTCTGTCTCTGAAGTCAAAAGATTACGATGCGCAGGATGTGGAAGTGGCCGGGCTGTACTGGCACTTCGTCGACTTAGTGTGGATGTTTATTTTCCCGCTGGTGTATTTGCTGTCGACCAAGATCGTAGGGTGAAGATCAAATTTTGGATTGAGCGAGGATACATTCGATGCACGATGCCGCCACGGAAGAGTACTCTGGGCACGACAGCAAGGCGCAGTATTTCTGGGTATGGGGAGCGCTGCTGGTACTAACGGCGATCGAAGTTGTGCTGGGCTATAAGCAGATCTTCGAACCGGTACGCATGCTTGAAGTGCTGCTGATTCTGTCCATCATCAAATCGGCGCTGATTATTGGGTACTTCATGCACTTGAAGTTTGAGCGCGCCATCATGCGCTGGATGCTGGTGTTTTCGGTTTCGGCATGCTTCGTCATCATGTACTTTTTCTTCTTCCCGGATGCGGGGAGGGTCTTGCGGCTGGGAGTGCACTAACTGGATATGGGGTTCGCGGCAAAATTTCGTTTGGCCTTTCTGCTATTAGCGGTTGCGCTTTGGAGTGCTCCGGCGTTCGCGCAGGGCTGCGCTATGTGTAACGCGAATGCGAAGGCTACGCCGAAGGAAGGTCAGCGGGCGCTCAACCGCGCTATTTTTGTGATGCTGGCCCCGCCGGTTGCCATCATGGTTTTTGGATTTGGCTTCGCCATGCGTTACGGTAAGCAGCGCGACCGGGAAAACGAGTCCGAGTAATCCCACCTAACATTCGTTAACTTGATGTTTTGCTTCTTCATTCTCTATTCTCTCCGTCCTTTGAAATCGCGTCAGCAGAAACTTAGCGAGCTGCGTCTCTACGATGAGAGCGGCGATGTCTTCCCTGCCTTATAATAGAAAGATTCGGTAGGCTTCGCGGACGGCTCTGAGCGGGTGCGCTCGATACGCGGCGAGGGTTGCCGGGCCTTGATTCGATGTCTTCAGCCCCCACACAGACTGTGCCGACTGCCACCGAAGGTATTGTTGTGCGTGGCGCGCGCGTCCATAACCTCAAGAACATTAATTTTGAGATCCTGCACAATTCCCTGACGGTAGTGACCGGAGTGTCCGGTTCCGGCAAGTCGTCGCTGGCGTTTGACACGATTTATGCCGAGGGGCAGCGGCGGTATGTGGAGTCGCTTTCGGCGTACGCGCGGCAATTTCTGGAACGGATTGAGAAACCGGATGCCGACACAATTGACGGGATTGCCCCGGCGGTCGCGATCCGGCAGAAAAATACGACGCGGAATCCGCGGTCGACGGTGGCGACTGCGACGGAGATTTACGACTATCTGCGGCTGCTGTTTGCACGGGTGGGGCGGACCTATTGCGCGGAGTGCGGGCGCGAGGTGAAGAAGGATACCGTGGATGAAGTCGCCGACGCGATTCTGGCGCTCGATTCGGGGACGCGGCTACAGGTCTTGTTTCCGCTGCAGCGTCCGGGGACGCAGGAATCGGCTGAGAAGGGTGTGCGAAATTCCAACACGGTGAAGGGAAAGTCAAAATCCCCATCCTCTCGCGAAAAGCGCGAAAAGGGTGGAGCACCCGCATTGACTGACGCACTCAAGACGCGCCTGTTTGATCTACGCAAGGGCGGGTTCAACCGGCTTTATCAGGCTGGGGAAGTTTATGAATTCTCCACGCCGGAATCGCTGCTTGATCTCAACTTTACGGAACCGGTTTTTGTTTTGGTCGATCGGCTGGTGGTTTCGGCCGAGGCTCGGACTCGGATTGTGGATGCGATTGAGACCGCCTATCGCGAAGCGGGCGAGGTTATTTTTGAAATTCCGGAGAGTGAGGAGCAGGACGCAGTAGCGGGCAAGAGTGCCCGCTCCACACGTTCGCGGGTGTTGCGATTCGCGCAGCGGTTTGAGTGCAAGGAATGCAGCCTGCGGTATGAGGAGCCGGAGCCTCGGCTTTTTTCGTTTAACAATCCTTACGGGGCGTGCCCGCGGTGCCAGGGATTTGGGAACACGATCGACTTCGATCTCGATCTGGTGATTCCGGACAAGATGAAGACGCTGAGCGAATGCCCGATCGAGCCGTGGACCAAGCCCAAGTATCGCCCGCTGTTCACTGATCTGAAGCGCTTCGCCAAGCAGGCCGGCATTCCGCTCGATGTGCCGTGGGCCGACCTCGAAGACGAACACAAGGACCTCATACTCAAGGGCGAGGGAAAGTTTTTGGGGGTGCGTGGATTTTTCCAGCACCTCGAGCGCAAGAAATATAAGCTGCACGTGCGCGTGTTTCTCAGCCGGTATCGCGGGTATTCATTATGCCCTGAGTGCAACGGGTCGCGGCTGCGGCTGGAGGCGCGGCAGGTCAAAGTAAACGGGAAAAATATTTGTGAGGTGTGCGCGCTCACGGTGGAAGACGCGCTCCGCTTCTTTGAGAAGGTTCAGCTGAGTCCGGAGGAAGCCGAGATTGCGGACAAGCTGCTCGATGAGATCCGCGAGCGTCTGCGATTTCTGAACGATGTAGGCCTGGAATATCTGACGCTCGACCGGCTTTCGTCGACGCTGTCGGGCGGCGAAGCCCAGCGCATACAGCTGGCGACTTCACTGGGGTCTCGGCTGGTGGGCACACTATATGTGCTGGATGAGCCGTCGATTGGGCTGCATCCGCGGGACACGCACCGGCTCATCAAAATTCTTCACGACCTGCGCAATCTCGGGAACACGATTCTGGTCGTGGAGCACGATCCTGACATCATGAAGGCGGCCGACCGGATTCTCGACCTAGGTCCGGGAGCCGGCGAGAATGGCGGCAAGCTGGTTGCCGAGGGAACGTATGAAGAGATTCTGCATAATCCAGTTTCGCTGACGGGACGATATCTCTCGGAAGACTTGCGGATTCAAGCTCCGGCGGTGAGGCGTAAGCCGGGAGCGCAGCAGATTACGATCCGCGGAGTTCGCGCCAACAATCTCAAGGGGGTGGACATCAGCTTGCCGCTGGGCATGCTGGTGGCGATCACGGGAGTTTCCGGATCGGGCAAATCGACTCTGCTGCACCAGGTGCTGTACCGGGCGCTGGCGCAGGCCAAGCAGCAATCCGGCAATGGCGCGGCCGGGCCGGCCGCGAGTTGGGAGAGTTTGGAGGGCGACCAGTTTATTGAGGAAGTCGTGCTGGTCGATCAGTCGCCGATCGGACGTACGCCGCGCTCGAATCCAGTGACGTATATCAAGGCCTTCGACGCGATCCGCGACCTGTTCGCTTCCCTGCCGGAAGCGAAGAAGCGAGGGTTCGGCGCGGGACATTTTTCGTTCAATATTCCTGGCGGGCGCTGCGAAACTTGCCAGGGCGACGGCACGGTCACCGTGGAGATGCAGTTTCTAGCCGACGTCGAGTTGATTTGTGAAGAGTGCAAGGGCACGCGCTACAAGCCAACGGTGCTTGAGGTGCGCTACCGCGGCAAGAATATTCACGAAGTGTTGAACCTGACGGTGAAGGAAGCGCTGAAATTTTTTGCCGAGGCGCCGAAGATTACCGAAAAGCTGCGGTCTCTGGAGGAAGTGGGCCTGGGATATTTGCGACTGGGCCAGTCGGCGACAACGCTTTCGGGCGGCGAGGCGCAGCGCATGAAGCTGGCAGCGCATCTGCAGCCGGCCACGCGGGAAGCCGGCCGTGGAACTTCGGCAGGCGAATCGCGGCTGAAGCGGCGGTTGCTATACATTTTCGATGAGCCCACGACCGGCCTGCATTTTGATGACGTCAGCAAACTTCTGGCGGCGTTTCGGCGTCTGATTGAAGCAGGCGGATCGATTGTCGTGATCGAGCATAATCTGGAAGTCATCAAAACTGCCGACTGGGTGATCGACCTGGGGCCCGAGGGCGGAAACCGCGGCGGCAAGATTGTCGGTGCTGGTCCGCCGGAAGACATCGCCCGGTTGGCGGGCTCTTACACGGGAAAGTATCTGGCGCGTATCCTGAACGGTAATGGTGCCTCTCGCTCCCATGGCTCGTAGATTGGCGGTCGCTCACTGGCTCGCGGGCGCCATGCTGCTGGCTTGTGTATCTCGGTTGGCCGGCGCGCAGGCAGCAAATCCTCCGGCGCCGCCGCCGAGCCAGAATCCTCAGAACCAAAGCCAGCCGCAATCGCAGCAGGATGACGGCTCTTCTTCCAGCGTTCATCACAAAGCGAAATCAAATTCCGGGCAGAGCGTTCATCACACGACAGTCGCCGAAGAGGTTGCACCTCCGCCCGAGCTTACCCATGCCGAGAGTTTGATCGATAAACATGACTACGCCGGGGCTGAGCCGTTGCTGCGCAAGGTGGTCGGCAACGACCCGGCGAATTATGTGGCGTGGTTCGAACTCGGCTTTGTGGAAAACGGTCTGGGCAAAGTAGACGACTCGATCGCGGCGTATCGCAAATCGGTGACGGCGAAGCCGGATGTGTTTGAGTCGAACCTGAACCTGGGGTTGCAACTCGCAAAAACCGAGCAGCCGGATGCGGAACAATATCTGCGCGCGGCTACGCTTCTTAAGCCCACGAGTCGCGTCGCCGAAGGGCAAGAGCGCGCGTGGCTTTCGCTGGGGCATGTGCTTGAAGCGACCAAGCCGGAAGAAGCAATTGCGGCGTACCGGGAGGCTGCGACGTTGCAGCCGAAAGATGCCGAACCGCACTTGGCGGCCGGGCAACTGCTCGAAAAACAACAGAAATTTCCCGACGCCGAGAGCGAATTGAAACAGGCGCTGGCGCTCGATCCTTCGTCTGACGCGGTGACGGGTCTGGCCAACATCTACATGCGGAGCGGGCGGTTGCCTGCAGCAGAGGCAGCGCTGCGTAAGTTGATCGCGGAGCATCCTGACCAACCCGACCCACTCATTCAGTTGGGGCGAGTGCTGGCGGCGGAAAGCAAGAATGACGACGCCATCTCCGAACTGCAGGCTGCTGCGAAGCTGGCTCCGGCGGATGCTGCTCTGCAGCGCGATCTTGCTGACCTGTACCTGGTCGCCAAGAAATACGATCAAGCCGAAGCGGCTTATCGCGCGCTGCTGACCGCCCGTCCCAACGACGCTGAACTTCACCAGAGTCTGGGCAAGTCGCTGCTCGAAGAGAAAAAATTTCCAGAGGCTCAGAAGGAATTCCTGGCGGCGGTGAATCTGAAGCCCAACGTGGGTTCGGCCTATGGCGACCTCGCATTCGCGGCCACGGAGAACAAAGATTATGTCCTGACCATCAAGGCGCTGGACGCGCGGGTGAAATATCTGCCGGATGAGCCGGTTACCTATTTCCTGCGGGCTTCGGCCTATGACCATCTCAAAGACATGAAGCGGGCGGCAGTGAATTATCACCTCTTCCTCAACACGGCCCACGGGAAGTATCCTGATCAGGAATGGCAGGCGAAGCATCGGCTCATTGCCATCGAGCCGAAAAAATAAGAACTGCAGGATTCGAACAATGCTTGGGGCGCGGTATCAATCTTGGCGGTGGGCAGCGTTCGCGCTGTGGACGCTGGCTGTCGGCGCGTCGGGCCACGCGGCCACTGGTAAAGAGCCGACGGTGGAGGAGTTGAAGGCGCGGCTGGCTTCGATGAGCATCGGGGCCCGGCCCCGCGTGTGCGTCGAAATCGCGCAGAAGCAATTGGACGAGGCAGACAAACTGTACGCGGCCAACGACCTGGAAAAAGGACAGGGGGCGTTGACCGATGTGGTGACCTATGCGGAGCTGGCCCGCGACTACGCGGTCGAATCGCACAAGTATCAGAAGCAGACCGAGATTGCCGCCCGCGCCATGACGCGCAAGCTTACCGACTTGTTGCACTCGCTGGGTCACGACGATCAGGCCCCGGTGCAAGACGCCATCAAGCACCTGGAAAAAGTGCGAGACGATCTGCTCAAGGCCATGTTTCCGAAGGGGCAAAAATGACTGCTTCTCTTTTCCTGTTGCGGTCTGGATTGTGCGCGGTTCTGTTGCTCTCCGGTGTAGCAGCCGTGCGGGCCCAGCGCCATCGCGAGCCGCTAACCGATTCAGAGATTGACCAGATCCGCGACGCCAGCTGGGAACCACGACAGCGCCTCACGCTTTATGTGCAGTTCACGCGCGACCGCCTGGTGAAACTGGAGCAGATGCGCGGCGATCCGAAGACCAAAGACCGCCCTCGCCTGACGCACGACAGGCTCGACGATTTACAATTGCTCTACGACGAACTCAACGACAATATCGATACCTATGTCGAGCGCCGGGACGACATTCGCAAACCGCTGAAACTCATCATTGAAGCTGACAACGAGTTCCAGGCCAAGTTGCGCGCGCTGAAGGATGCGTCCGACGTTCCTGCGGACGAAGCTCGCCAGTACGAATTCGTTCTGACCAACCTTCTCGACAGCGTGGATAGTTCGACCGAAGACCATCGCAAGCTATTGGCGGACCAGGAAGATGCGGCCAAGCATAAGCGGCTGAATGCGCCGGGGAGTGTGAAGACTGAGGGCAAGCAGGACTGAGACGGATGCAGCGGACGTCGGACCTCAGACCTCGGACGCGCAATACCCTCCTGAGTCACGGAGGCATGCACGACCGTGGAAGAGCGGCCCTTCAGCGCCGCGTTAGGCATACAAAAAAACGGACTTGGTCTTTAGCCTCGGAAAAAGATGTTCTCCCGCTGCGGTTCGAGGTTCCAACGTCGGGCCTGCCATCCGACTTGTCTGCTCGTGCTAATCTACGCTCACCGTGCGCGAAGGCTTGCTCGAACTTTTCCAGGAAACCTATCGGGAGCTGCGTCCTGCAGCTTCCATCCCAGAGTTGAAGATTGAATTCTTTGCTTTTGCCAACGTGAACAATACGATCCGTCTGCGCAACGGGCGGCTGCTGGTGCGGCTCTCCGATTTGCTGGAAGGGGCGCCAGACAGAGTTCTCCGGGCGATTGCGCACATTCTGTTGGCCAAGATGTATCGCCAGCCGATTGACCGCGGGCAGGCGGCGCGCTATCGAAAATATGTAGCCAGCCACGAGATCGTGCGCAAGACGCATCTGGTGCGTCAGTTGCGAGGACGCAAGCGTCTTCGTTCAGCGCACGGGCATGTTTACGACCTGGACGTGATTTTCGAAGAACTGAATACGCGATTTTTTCACGGGCTGATGGCGCGACCGCGCATGAGCTGGAGCCAGACCAAGACTCGGCGCATTCTGGGGCATTACGACCCAGCGCACAACGCGATCATCATCAGCCGCATCTTCGATCATCCGGCCATGCCGGCGTATGTGCTGGAATACATCGTCTACCACGAGATGCTGCATCTGAAGCATCCGGTGAAGCTCCGCGGGAGCCGGCGCTGCGTGCACTCGGCAGAGTTCCAGGCCGAGGAAAAATTGTTTCCGCGCGCGGCGGAGGCGAATGCGTTTCTAAAAAGGCTGTGAGCTGACAAGGCTGATTACGGCAACCACGAGTTAGTACAATCTTCCGATGCAGAGAAAAATCTTCTGGGCCGTCTTCATCCTTCTAGGACTGCTGGCGGATTTCCTGCTGCCGTTTTGGTGGGCGTTTGGCGCGACGATACCCATACTCTTCATCTCTTGGTGGATCGCCTATCGCAGCGACTGGTTCTAATGCCACGAGAGTCAATGAGTGTAAGCCTGATTACAACAATTGTGTTCTAATTTGAGCTGGTTCCGTTGCAATGCTCCTGCCTCTATTTAGCGTCCTTACGTTCTGCGGTGTGTTCTCAACTACCGCT